>Ga0070735_10000040_pt1 | contig 168730 bp, 130 predicted proteins | sample Coa_R1_FD_66443 | JGI IMG/M metagenome (GOLD analysis project Ga0070735, IMG submission 66443) | Surface soil microbial communities from Centralia Pennsylvania, which are recovering from an underground coalmine fire - Coalmine... | ecosystem: Environmental > Terrestrial > Soil > Unclassified ... | reverse complement strand
GTCGGGGCTGGGCGGCGCGAATCCATTCGAGGGCCCTCGCTCGAAGCCCTATCCTTTACCGCCGCTGCCAGTGAAGTCATCCGGCGTGCTTTTTGAGCGCGGCGCCAAGAAGCTGGGCCTGCATCCTTTTCCGGCGCCGATGGCGATTATCTCGCAGCCGTATAAGGGGCGCGGGGCCTGTCTGCATTGCGGGTTTTGCGAGTCCTTCGGGTGCGAGGTGGCGGCGAAATCGAGCACCCTGTCGACGCTCATTCCGGTTGCGGTTCGGACCGGGCGCTGTGAAATTCGTGCGGATTCCTATGTGCGCAAGATCGAGACCGACGCGAACGGACGGGTCACCGGTGCGGTTTATTTCGATAAGAACAAGCGCGAGGTGTTTCAAAAGGCCAAGGCGGTGGTAGTGTGCGCGAATGGCTCCGAGTCGCCGCGCCTGCTTTTGATGTCGAAGTCGAAACGCTTCCCGGATGGTTTGGCGAATTCCAGCGGCCTGGTCGGCAAGTACCTGATGCTCGATCTGCTGACAACGGCCTATGCCGTTTTCGACGAGCCGCTGAACGAGTACAAAAGCGTGCAGGTGACGCGCGTGGTGCATGATTACTGGGCGGCAGATCCCAAGCGCGGGTTCTATGGCGGCGGCGGAATTGACGCTCGATTCCAGCAATATCCGATTTCTTTCGCCACGCGAGGATTGCCGCACGAATTGCCGCAGTGGGGCAGCGAGTTCAAGAAAGCGCTTAGCGATTACTTCACGCGAACCATGGCGAGCATGACTCACCCGACCTGCTTGCCGCTGGAGTCCAACAACATCACGCTCGACCCGGAGGTGAAGGATGCCTGGGGTCTTCCCGCGATGCGCGTGACCTTCAACTGCCATCCCGACGATCTCAAGAACCTGGAGTTCTTACGCGCGCGCCAGATCGAAATTCTGGAAGCGGCCGGCGCGCGCAAGGTATGGGCGGGCCCGGTGCGCAGCCCCACCAATTCGGTTCACCTGATGGGGACGTGCCGCATGGGCAACAATCCGAAGACGTCGGTGGTGAACCGCTACAATCGCGCCCACGACGTGCCAAACCTGTTTGTCGTGGACGGAAGCAGCTTTGTGACGTCTGGGCGCCAGCAGCCCACCGAGACGATTCAGGCGTTGGGCTACTGGGCAGCGGATCACATGATCAAGGCTGTGAAGGGTGGCGAGGTCTGATCATTGGAAGAGGCCCTGGAATTCGGGGCTTCCGATGAAACCCTCGCCGGGCGCGCCGTTGCCTTCGAGAAGAAGGCGACCAAAGACGGAGTTGTAGTAAATCCCGGGTACTACGGAGTTTGCAGTCGCCAACCAGAAACTGAATCCCGCAGGATCGGCGTCCCGCTGAAGAATCACATCGTAGAGCATTCGGACGAACAACGCGTTGCTATGGTCTGCAGCGGTGTAGCCGCTGCCATTTCTGAACTCCAGGCTGCCGAACAGGTTTTGGAACACCGCGAATGGATTTTGCCCGGCAGCAGCGGACAGCTCAGCGGAAGTCGGCGGTCGGTTGAGCAGTCCAAGGTATATCAAAGACGTAATGGCCGGGGAATTATTGTTCGTTCCAAACAGGTTGGCGAGCAACTGCTGCGGCGTTAGCGAACTGGCGCGAATCGCGTTCAGAGCATTGGAGTAGTCGGCGTAAGACGGCAGATGTCCCTGGGCGGCTTGAAAGATGGCTAGCACTTCGAAATCGCTCGACTGCGCTTCGGGGCTCGTCAGAAAACTGTCAGCCATTTGCCCGAGCGCCGCGGCGCCTTGGTTCGTCCAGAAAGTGAATCCATTGTAATCGGGCTCGCGCCCAAGCAGACGCTGGTAGAGCGCCTGTACCTGCCGCTGCAACGGCGTCATGCCCGTCGACGGCGCTTCCGTGACTACAAACGTAGCGGGCGGAGGCTGTGTGCCTGTTGTCGAGGTTGCGGTCACGATGATGTTGCCCGTTCGGCTGGTTGTTTGCGTATTGCTGAACACTACGAGATTGAAGCCGAGATCTTGAGCCGGCGTGACGCGAAGCCACGGGCTGTCCGAAGCGATCGTGTAGGTCACATTTGGCGCGCATGATGATGCGGGCACTACCTCGATCAGCAGGCTGGTCGAAGGATAAAAACCCATAATTGTACTGCCGTTCGGGCCGAATGATATTGGGCTCAGTTGGCTGAACGAGAAACCACAAGTTGGAGGAGGACCGCTGGCAGACACGACCAGTGTCACGGAAAAGAATGCGTCAGGATCAGGACCGAAGTAGATGCCTCCGCTATGAGTCCCCGGGTTTGTAGGCGCCAATGCCGGATTGATCGAAATGGTGTGCGTGCTGGTCGGTCCTGTAGTGAAAGGTGGGTTCACAACGATCCATGGTGAACTTGTGACGTCGTAGCTACCCGCAGACGTAACGACCACGGTAACGGTTGCCGGCGCCGCGGACGCCTGCCCAACAATCAGATTGAAAGAAGCCGACGTTGGATCGATCGTAATCGGGTTCCTGAAAATATCGACCGTCAACGCGATGTCGAACGAATTGAATCCCGGCGCATCGATGCGTATGGTCCCTTGATAGGGTGACCCCGAGATAGTCAGACGGCTGGGATTCCCGATGGTGATCATGGTCTGCGGAGTTGCTGGAAACTTGTCGGTGACGACCCCCGTGGTCGAGCTGAGTTGAATCGAGGTTCCTGACGGCCAGCCCGAGGTGATTGGCGTCGCAGTGAAGAAAGCGGCCCGAAGTCCGGCGGGCATTCGGGTTATCTGCAGGGCAAGGGATGCGGATGCGGGTACAGTGTTCAAATTACCGACGGCTAGGCTAAATGGCGGCACAGCTGACGGTGTAATTGTCGGGGGCGGGAGACCGGCATTCAGGATTACCGGAATGTTCAGAGTGATCGGCGATTTCTGCCCCGAAACATCTTGCAGGACAACGATTGCCGTGCCCAAATGCTGGCCGACCGGCAAACTTGCCGAGTTGCTTGTCAGGACGACTTGAAACGCTGCCAGGGTCATCGGCGAAGAATTCGCGGAGGCAACCGGCGATGTCACCAGCACCTGCGCCCAGTTTCCCTGGGCCGACTCGAAGGTGGCGCTTGAAATCGCAAAGCTCCCGTCGGTTGCTCCAATCGAGAAGTCTTCCGAGACCGGCAACGCAGTGATGGGATCCACGCAAACTGATCCTCCCTGGAATGTGCAGGTGATCGGATTGCCGAGATTTGGCTGGCCGTTTGTCAACGTGGCGAATATGCCGCCACTCAAGTTGGCTCCCTGGTCGCTATTGAAAATGACGCCCGGGAGAGAACCATTCGCATTAAAGAGCGCGCCCGCAAAGGCGGGAATAAGCACAGCCGATCTCGATCCCGTCACGTTCACTGTCACCACCGTACTCAGGGCGGGCGCCGGAAAGTTCGCATCCGTCGAACTAATCGTTAGCTGGCCAGTGAACTGCTGCGGACTCGTGTTTCCGGGAGGAGCGGCCGTCAAAGTCAAGCTTGTCCCGGAGGCCGTGGTTTCGCCGTTGCTTGCGCCGAGTGTAATCCAATTCGGAAGTCCCGTAAGAGCAGCTTGAAAACGGACCCCGCCGCTGGCGTCCGCCTGCCCGAGCGATGCGATGCCCAAATCGATCGATTGCGAAGTATTGGCCGTAACGTTGAGCTGTAGTTTGGGTTCGTGCGTACCGCCGAGAACATTTCCACTAACGCGGTCCACAATCTGGAAACCCGTGCCCACCACCACTTCGACGTTGATCAGTTGCTGATAGATTTGACCGGCCAGCGTCGCGCTCACGAGGACGCCCGTGTCGTAGATACCGGGTGCAAGTCCTGAGACACCGCCAACCGTTACCGGAAATACGGTTGGGGCACCCGCTGTCAACGTTCCGCTGGTTGGAAATTGGATCGAGACGGAGGAAGGCAGGCCGGCCGCAGGAATGGTCAGGTCGGACGCGAACGGTAACGCGGTAAAAGCTCCCGAGATACCGTTTGCGAAAAGCTGCACAGTCCGTTGCGAATTGCCGGGAGAAGATGCCGGGAATGGGAATAGTAGCGCCGTTGCACTCGCCGTGAAACTTGGACCGACGACAATCGTGATGACCAGGTCGCTATTTACAGTGACGCCGGACTGCGACGGCGCTGCCACGATGCAGGCAGTGTACGTGCCGGACGACTGCAGAGATGGCGCAGAGGCTTCCAGTCGGATGTGAAAATCGCCTAAAGAACTCGTGGCCGGACCATCCACCGGGCCGGTGGCGGCGAGGAAATCGGCATGCGCGGCGGGGCACCCCGATGGACGCGCTGCGCCCAGGTCCTCAGCCACGGTAAATCCAATGCTGCCGGTGGAGGCACGCACCGGAATGACAACGTCCAGGGGATTTGTGATCGAAGGCTGGCCGGTACCGTTCAGAATGAAGTTCGAGGACGTACCCGCGTACATTCCAGGCGTCTTTCGATAGATCACCTCGGCCGGCCCATTTATACCAGGCGCCGAGTTCACGGTCAGTTGCGGCGGGATGCTCTGCGCGCCGAGAGTGCCTACGAGAGCCGCACCCACAAACGCAAACGATGCCCTCGGCGATACTGTCATCTTCCCTAACCTCCTCGCCGCTACAGCCCCGCGCTCTTCAGCGCCAAACGTAACTGCTCTTCGCTCCGGCCCCCAACGAAATGCGCCCGAATGACGCCGTTCTTGTCGACAACAACAACCGTCGGAATGGCGCGGGTGCCGTAAGCCTTCGCCACTTCTTTCTTCGCGTCCATTAACACCGGAATTGTGTACTCGTTCTTGACGAGGAACTTCTTCGCAAGCCCGCTATCTTCGTCGTTGATGCCCAGCACCACGAGCCCCTTATTCTCATACTCACGGTGAAGCTTCTCGATGGTGGGCAGTTCGTGGCGGCAAGGACCGCACCAGCTTGCCCAGAAGTCGATCAGCACCACCTGCCCTCGCAGATCGCTGAGCGTCACTTTCTCTCCATTGAGGTTTTTCAGGGTAAAATCCATCGCCGGACGACCGGCAAGATTCGGCCGTTCGCCGGGAATGTTGAGGGCCTGCACTTCCGTGGATCTTTCCGGCGGAGCAAAGGTGAAAAGGCTGCCGTCCGGTGGATTCGCGATGTCCGCCTGTTTGAGGTTCAGCGTCACCTTCGCCGCTGTTGCGCCGCTCTTCGCCTGCGAAACCTGGCGAAGCACCAGAAAACTGCTCTTGTCGACCCAGAATTCCTCCAGGCCCTGTGGCAGCATGACGTGCACCACAGCGCAATCCACCTTGTTCCCTTCGAATTTCAGCCGGTCCTCGCGGACCAGCACGGCGATAGGAGCGTAGCGGCGCAATCCGACATAGCGGTTTACCAGCTGATTCTGGGCTGCCACCACCGGGTCCGCCGTGTCTGGTTTTGCCGCCGGCTCATCCTCGTCGCCTGTGGTAGCTGCCGCCGATTCCTTGGTGTATTGACGGGTTTTGGGCAAATAACGCCACGTCGTCTCGCCATCGCCGACCACGAGCAGTTCACGGTCGGCCTCCTTGCGTGTGAGACAAAGTTTGTCGGGCTTGATGAACGCTAGCGACAGGGTAGTGCTTCCGGAAGCGCTACCACCTCTCACCACCACCTCGGTCTCGACGGTGGCGGTCATCTGGCAGGCAGACAGTTTACTGTACGTCTCGGAAACCTTCTGACAAATCTCGGCGGCGGACGGGTCAGCGGCTTGAAGCAACCCGACGAAAAAGGAGATTATCACCCCGCGATAATGTGGGAATTTCATAGTACTGCAGAAGGGTTATATTAACCCACCACAGTACTCGGATGCTGGTTAAAAACTCACTGCGTTGGCCACCGTAACGGCCGGATTCTCCAATAATTGCGCGAGCACCGTTTCGGGAACCGGCTGGTCTGTCTCAATAATCGAGACGGCCTCGGCGCCGGCCTGCCGCCGGCCCAAAGAGAAGGTTGCGATGTTGATGTTGTTTTTGCCGAGGACCCCGCCAACATAGCCCACGACGCCGGGAACGTCGTCATTCTTGAGAAACAGGACGTTGCCGTCGAGCGGCGCCTCGCAATAAATATCGTCGATTTGCAACAACCGCGATTTACCCAAAACAACCGCGCCTTCCACCGTTGTGGTGCTTTGTTCGGTGTGTAATTCCAACCGAATCGAGTCAAGGTGAGCGGTTCGCTGTTCATGACGCTCGGCGAAAACCAAGCCGCGGTCTGCCGCAATTTGGACCGCATTTATTGCGTTCGCTTTATGGGCCAGCGAGCGGTTAAGGACACCCGCAAGCCCCGCATTTCGAATCAGCGTCGTGTTCAGCTCGGCAACACGGCCGTAATAAATTACGCGGACGGTGTTGGGATTTCCTTTCGCGATATGCGACGCAAAGCAGCCCAAGCGCTCGGCCAGGGCGGCATAGGGGCCAATGGTCCGAAATTGTTCCGGCGTGAGGGCGGGCATATTGACGGCGTTGAGCGCGACGCCGGTCCGCAGGTATTCGAGCACCTGCTCGGCGATGCGCACGCCGACAATCTCCTGGGCTTCTTCGGTGGATCCGCCGATGTGCGGCGTCGCTACAAGGCTGTCGAGTGCCACTACAGGGTCGGTTGCGTCGGGCGGTTCCTTTTCAAACACGTCGAGAGCCGCGCCGGCCACCTTGCCGGATTTCATCGCCGCGGCCAGCGCCTGTTCGTCAATCAGCTCGCCGCGGGCGCAATTTACAATTCGTACGCCCGTCTTCATGTGCTCAAAGGCGGCCGTTGAGAGCATCTGCCGCGACTCGGGCGTCAGCGCCGTGTGCAAGGTGATGTAATCGCTTTCGGCGTAGAGCCTCTGCAGATCGACGAGTTCCGCGTCTGTGTTCTTGGCTTGCTCCGGATTGACGTAGGGGTCGAACGACAGAATTCGCATCTCAAAGGCGCGGGCGCGCTTCGCTACTTCGCGACCTACACTACCCAATCCGACAATGCCGAGCGTTTTGCCGCGCAGTTCGGTGCCGAGGAACTTCTTCTTTTCCCATTTGCCGGCTTTCAAGGATGCGGTCGCCTGCGGAATAGATCGCGCGAGCGACAACATGAGCGCGAGAGTATGTTCGGCGACAGACACCGCATTGCCGCCGGGTGTATTCATCACGAGAATACCGGCGGCGGTCGCGGCCACGAGGTCGACATTATCCACGCCAACGCCCGCGCGGCCGATGACGCGCAACTTGGGCGCTTGAGCTAAGACCGCTTCGCTCACCTTGACCGCGCTGCGTACAACGAGCGCATCGGCATCGGCAAGATGCTCGGCGTAGGTTTTCGGATTCGAAATCACCACTTCCCAGCCAGGCTGCTGGAGCAGTTTGATACCGGCGGCAGCCAAAGGTTCCGCGACGAGAATCTTCAAGCGGTCACCGTCTCTTTCGACAGCGCCATGCCGGCATAGATGTTCTGCACCGCGGCAACACCCGAGCCATACGTAACAGGCACGCCATTGGCGGCCAGGATGATTTCAAGCTGCGCGATCACGGCGAAAAGATCGGAGAAATCGAAATAGCCGAGATGGGCGATGCGGAAGATCTGTCCCTTCATGGAACCCTGACCGTTTGCGATCACCGAGCCGAAACGCGTGCGATATTCCTTCACGATTACGCCCGAGTTCATTCCCTTAGGCGGCTTCACGGCTGTCACGGCAGAGGAGGGCGCGTTCGGTGAGAACAGCTCCAGGCCCAGGGCGGCCGCAGCGGCCCGAGTCGCCCGCGCGAGGGCTTGGGCGTTCTCCACCAGGTTCGGCATGCCGATCTGCTTGATGTATTTCAAAGCCTCGCCCAGCGCCAGAATGAGCGAAACGGCGGGCGTCCAGGTGGGCTCTCCGCTGATCGCGGCTTTCCGCTCTTTCTTGAGGTTGAAGTAGTAGCGCGGCAGCTTGGCGGTTTCGTTAAAGGCCCATGCCTTAGGGGAAACCGACATGAAAGCCATGCCGGGCGGGATCATGAAGGCTTTCTGCGAACCTCCGATGACGACATCGAGACCCCAGCCATCAATGTCGAGCGGCTGCGTGCCGAGTCCGGTGATGGCGTCGATGATGAAAATCGCTTCGGTGCTCCGAATCGCCTGCGCCATGGCCTGGACGTCGTGCGATGCGCCGGTCGAGGTTTCAGATGCCTGGACAAACACACCGCGTGCATTGGGATTTTCTTTCAGCGCCGCGGTGACGCGATCGGCGGATACGGAATCGCCGTATTCGGACTGGAGCAGAACCACGTCGAGGCCGAAGGCCTTCGTGATTTCAGCCCACCGTTCGCCGAATTTGCCGGCCGAGCATACAATGACCCGGTCACCGGGAGAAAACAGATTCGCGACCGAAGCCTCCATCGCACCGGTTCCGGATGCGACCAGCGGCAGAACCTCGTTTGCCGTGCCAAACACCTCTTTCAGGTCGGCAAGCACGTCGCGATATACCTTCTGAAAATCCTCAGTGCGGTGATGGACGTCCGAGCCCATCATGGCGTAAAGCGCCTTGGGATAAAGTGGCGTCGGACCGGGAGTGAGCAAGCGTTGTTTCTTTATGTGCATGGGAAAAGTGCGGTGTTTTCAGGGTACCGCAGTGCAGTAGCCTGCAACGCAGGATGGCCTGCTGCCGGCTGTGGAAGGGTGGGGCCGGCGATTCCGCCTGCCTTTGGACCTCACCGAAAACGCGCGGGCGAAATACTTTTGTGGTTGTCCTAAAAACCAACCAGATCAGGCCAACGTCGACAGAGCAATCCAACTGGCGAGCGCGCAAAGCTTCTCATCCTGCCGCCAGGGCGGCCCTACACTCTTGCCCAACTCCGAGATTCTGGTCTCCAGCTCTGACCTTGAAAAGTTGAGCGTCCCGGCGGCGCTCCAGAGCTCCTTTTCCTTCAAGCCGCTGGTTTTCAATCCGCTCTCCACGCAAGCCACGCTAAGTACGCCGCGATAGAACTCGCCCTCGGCGGTATGAATCAAGGCATGCGACGCGAGTATCCCTTTCAGCTCCGGCAACGGCCGGGCCGAACTCAACAGCACACAAGCGGCGCCGACGGTGTAGCCCTTTGCCGACACCTCCGCAATCGTCTCCCTGAGAGCCCTGGCGGCCAAAGCATTACTCGCTTCGCTACATTGCTCCACGAATTCGGCGGCGCTCGCGAACTGCATCTGCTCCGCGGCGTGATAGAGCTGCGCCGAACCCGCGATGGCGCGATCGGCCAATTCGACCCGGCGCCGCCGCAGCACGATAGGCGCGGCTACCAACCCGCCGAGCGCAACCACCGCAGCCCATCCGGAATGAGCGCGAAAACCGAGGGCCGCTTTGTGAGTCACTCGATTCATCCTACCCGGTTAATACGACACCTCCTGTCAGGTTTTATCATCGTCATGAAGACTCATGGCACTGGAACCGGGGCAAGGCGTGTTGCTGCTGCTGCTCACTGCGGCGGTCGTGGCGATGCTCACACGTCGCATTAGCTTGCCTTACAACGTCGGCCTGGTCGCTGCCGGCATGATTCTCAGCCTGCTGCCCATCACGCCGAAAATCAGTTTGACGAAAGAGCTCCTATATTCCATCCTGCTGCCGCCCTTGCTCTTCGAAGCCGCGTTCTATCTTCGCTGGAAGGACCTGCGGCGGGAGTTCCCGATCATCGTCACGCTGGCGACCGCAGGCGTCGTGATCTCTGGCGCCGTGACGATGGCGGGGATGCATTACCTGGTGCACTGGCCGTGGCAGGTCGCGGCTGTTTTCGGCGCACTCATAGCGGCCACAGACCCGGTTTCGGTGATTGCCACTTTCCGCGAGGCGCAGGTCCACGGGCGCTTACGCCTGCTGATTGAATCGGAGAGCCTGTTCAACGACGCAACCGCGGCGGTCGCTTTCACCGTCGCAGTGGCGATCGCAGTCGGCCAGACCATGACGCCCGTCGACGTGGGGTGGGCCTTGCTGACGACCACCACCGGAGCAGTTGTGATCGGCGCGGCAGTCGGCGCCCTCGCGCTGTTTCTGGTAGGGCGAACCGAAGACCATCTCGTGGAACTCACGTTCACCATGGTGGCGGCGTATGGCTCGTTCCTGCTCGCTGAGGCGTTTCACTTCTCCGGTGTGTTCGCCACCATCGCCGCGGGACTCGTGATGTGCAATCAGGGGCGCTTAGGATCGATCTCCAGCCGCGGGCGCGAAGTGGTACAGGATTTCTGGGAATTTGCAGCGTTCATAGCCAACTCGCTCGTGTTTCTTCTGATTGGCATGCGCGAAGTGACCCAGGATTTCGCGGCTGTGTGGACCGTCACATCGATCGCCATTTTGTTCGTGGTGATTGGCCGTGCGGCAGTCGTTTATCCACTGTGTTCGTTGTTCGTGCGATCGGATCTGCGCGTAACCATGGCGCACCAGAACGCGCTGTTATGGGGCGGATTGCGTGGCGCGCTCGCACTGGCACTGGCCTTGGGACTCCCCCCCGAAATGCCCATGCGCGCCGAGATCATCACGGTAAGCTTTGGCGTGGTGGCGTTTTCAGTGTTTGTGCAGGGGATGACGATGACTCCCCTGCTGCGCTGGATCGGGGAGGTCCCGCTAGCGCGGCCCTGCGACTGACGTATTGCAGGTGGGATGATGAGCAGGCCGCAAGCCTGTCGCCATGGAGCACTAGACCCGCCGTAACGCAGCCTTCAGGCCCCGTATGCCGGCTAAAGCCGCGGTACTGGCATTGCAGTCCACGCGCAGTTTCCGATCGTGGATACTACCTCTTCGCCGACGTGTGATGCACGGCCTTCGTAGGTGTAGCCGGCTCCTTGGTCAGCGTGTCGACCATCTCGCGCCAATAAGCGTCCTGCCAGAGATTCTTGTTCTGCTCGTTCTCCGACGGCGTGGTCTTCGAGCGGATCATACCTTTGCGGTCGATCCAGACAATTTGCGGCACAACCAGCCGGTCCATCACCGAGAAGCCCAGGAAGTCGAGCACTTTCGCCCGGTCGCTGTAGCCCACCGGGTACCCAACGCGGAAGTTCCGCACAAACTCATTGACGGCCTGCGCAGGTTGGCTTTGAATATCGTCATTGAACGCGACGGAAAGGGGCTGGAAGCCTTTCGATCCGTACTCGTTGTACAGTTGCGTGAAAACCTGCGCTGCATGCTGGCAGTGCGGACACGTCGTAAAGATGAAGTCGAGCACGACTACCTTGCCGCGGAAACTGCTCAACAGCTTCTGCGTCCCGTCGGGCATATTGATGACCATCTCGGGCGCTGGCTTGGGCGTTTCCGTCGGCGGTGTGGCGGCCTGCAGTACCATACAACTGACAAATCCAAGAGTGGCAAAAAAGCGCATTCGGGTCTTCCTCACAAAGTTCTAGTTTAGCGGAGAGCGGGAGCCTTCTACACTATCGAGGCATGCCCCTTGAAGCCGGATTCGAAAATAGCCCGCTTTGTCGCTTCCGGTCACCTGATCCCCGGTTTCAGGGCCGAATTTCGCGCTCTTGGACTTTTTCGCAACAACCTTGCGGTACTGCTCGAAGAACTTACGGGCATTCTCCGGGGTGTCCCAGTTGGCGGCGAGCACAAGCGTCGGCTTGTGGTCGTGTTTGTCCTCGCGGACTTCATACGCGCTTCCTGTCAGGTGGGAAACCAGCGAATCCGCCACCTCCGTTCCGGCATATTGCTTCAAAAGGACATCGTAATCGAACTCGCCCAGGGTCCCTTTCGCAAGGGATTTCGTCTGTTTGAGGTCGGGGAAGTCGGGCAGCTTGGGAATCACAGCTTCGACATGCTCCATGTACTTCTCCGGATGCAGAATCTGCATAGTGCTGTCGGGCGGACGGCGGAAGGGCGTGGAGAATCCTTCCTTGCCCTGCTTCTGGTAGAGGAAGTTCTGGAACAAGAGGCCCTGCGTGTAGGGAAACACCAGCGATTCGCGGAGATATGGCGGGGCTTTGGCGAAGACAGGGTACTGCTCCGCTCCAGCCTCGATGGTTCGCGTCATCAACTCCAGCACGCCGGTCGGAATCTCGGCTGTTCCGGTGCTTTGCAACGACGTATAAGCCGACATCAGCCACGATGCCTGACCTTCCATGACGGCCAGGCGCGCGGAAGATCCGTCGTCGCTGCGCAGACCCTCGCGAATGTATTTGTCGAGGTGAAAATTCTGGTCGGCGAGCGCGTGCGACAACTCGTGAGCCAGCGCCATTTGACCGGCGTCGCTGCTCACATCGGCTTCTTTGTTGCCGGTTTCAATAATGAACAGCTTCTTCTTGTGATAGTCGTAAAAGGCCGCTGCCTGTTCGGTCAGCAAATCGACCGTTGCCTTGTGTAAGTCGAAATCGGCGGGGATGAAACCGAGCATCTTCAGGCTGACTTCCTGGGCGTGCAACTCCTCGGGTTTCACCTCGTCGTGGATGCGTTCCTCAAGGAATTTATGCAGTCCGGCCTTGTCGATAGTCGCCGATGGCACCGGTTTTGTGAACTTCAACCCCGTAATCTGTGTCAGGCCCGCCTCGATCTTCTCGATTTGCTCGTTTAAGGGCGTTTGCTGGGCCGTCAGCGGGCATGCGGCGATCGTGAAGGCAAGGAGGAAGAAACGAACTTTCATGCGACAATGAGAACTTCCATGGTAAACGACAAGCTCTATTCTGCCGAGCACATTGGCAGCGGCACTTTTATTATCAGCAAACCGAAGCGCAAGTCCACCAAGCGGCGGCAATCGAAGCTGAAGAGCCCGCAACGCGGCGCGCGTAAGTAACCTCCCGGCACGGCAAATATGTCCTCAACACCCGACCGCGCGTTCGGCTTCGCGACGCGCGCCCTACATGCGGGCTATCGGCCGGACGCCGCCACCGGCGCCCGGGCTGTACCCATCTACCAGACCACCTCCTACGTGTTTGACGACACGGAGCACGCCGCGGCACTCTTCAATCTGCAGCGCTTTGGGAACATCTACACACGGATCATGAATCCCACCACCGCCGCGTTCGAGGAACGCATGGCGGCGCTCGAAGGCGGGGTCGGCGGGCTGGCGGTGGGTAGCGGACAAGCGGCACAGTTCATCGCTCTGGCCGGCCTGTTGGAAGCGGGCGACGAGATCGTCGCATCCAGTACCCTCTACGGCGGAACGTATACGCAGTTTGATGTGAGTTTCCGTCGGCTTGGGATCCAGACTACGTTCGTTGAGCCGGACGATCCGGAGAACTTCCGGCGGGCGATTACGCCCCGTACGCGGGTGCTCTACGGCGAGACGATCGGCAACCCGAGGATCAACGTACTCGACATTACGGCTGTTGCCGAGATCGCACATGCCAACAACCTGCCGCTGATGATCGACAACACGTTCGCATCGCCTTACTTGTGCCGGCCGATTCAGCACGGCGCGGATATCGTGGTGCATTCGGCGACCAAGTTCATTGGTGGGCATGGAACGTCAATCGGCGGCGTGATTGTCGACAGCGGGCGTTTCCCCTGGGATCGCGGCCGGTTTCCACAGCTTCTCGAACCGAGCAAGGGGTATCACGGCATCAAGTTCTACGAAACGTTCGGCGACATGGCCTACATCATGAAGGCGCGGGTGGAAGGTCTTCGCGATTTCGGACCCGCGCTGAGCCCGTTCAACTCGTTCATGTTCCTGCAGGGCCTGGAAACTCTCAAGCTGCGCATGCAGTGTCACTCGTCGAATGCCCTGGCCGTTGCGCAGTTTCTGACCGGGCACGAGCGGGTGGCGTGGGTGAATTATCCGGGGCTGGCGGCCAGCCCGTATCACGCGCTTGCGACCCGGTATCTGCCGCGCGGGACAGGCGGCATCATGACGTTCGGAATCAGGGGTGGTTTAGAGGCCGGACGCCGCTTTATCGAGTCGCTCCAGATGTTCTCGCACCTGGCCAACGTCGGCGACGCCCGCAGCCTCGTGATACATCCCGGTTCGACCACGCATCAGCAGTTGACGACGGAAGAGAAGGAGAGCGGCGGCGTCACGGATGACATGATCCGGCTGTCCGTGGGGTTGGAGGAGATCGACGATATTCTATGGGACCTGGACCAGGCACTGAGGGCCAGCGCATGAACGCCTGTCCCCTGCCCCCGCGCGAGTACATGTCCGATGGCGTCGGCGGGAATTCGCCGGTAAACACGAGCCGGTTTGCGACGACGGCCTATGATCGCCTTCGGATTCTCGAACGCCACAAACGGATCGCGATGGTTGGACTGTCGTCCAATCCGTTCCGGCCGAGTCATTTTGCCGCGATTTACCTGCTGGCGGAGGGATATGACGTCGTTCCCGTGAATCCTCGGGAATCGCAGATTCTCGGCCGTCCATGCTATCCATCGCTGAGTGCGATTCCGGGTCCGGTCGACGTTGTCGATATCTTCCGGGAGCCGGCGGCCGTTCCCGCAATCGTCGACGAAGCGATTGCGGTCGGCGCCAAGGTGATCTGGATGCAGCTTGGCGTGATTCATGAGGAAGCCGCCGAGCGCGCCCGCGACGCCGGGCTCGAAGTGGTGATGGACCGCTGCATGAAGATCGAGCACGCCCGGTTTTTCGGAGGGCTGAACACGATCGGGATGAACACGGCGGTGATTACGGCTCGCCGGCGTACCCGCTGAGTGGAAGGGTGAAGCAGGCGGTTTCGCCTGCCTTTGGAATTCACCCGGAACGCGCAGGCGAAACCGCCTACGCCACCTTGGTTTTCATCACTTTAATTGAACCAACCGTGCATGGCGACAGGTTACAAACCTGCCCTACATGAGACACTGAAGGCCGTGCTTTTCTCAGCCGATCAATAGAGGGTGAAGCCGGCCCTAGCAATCCTCGACTCCTGGACGAGTTCCGTGGCGCGCTTCACCGCTCGTACGGCGGTCCGGATCGCCCGGGCATCGACTTTACCTCCCGCCGAGCATCAGGTTCGGGTTCTATGCTGCTTCATGATCGTCGCAGCTCTCATCTCGACCGGGGCCTCTTTCTATGCCTACAGCAAGGGCGAAGCACTACTCGGGCGCGACTTGGGAGGCGATTTCGCCGGCCTTTACGGCGCCGGGAAGATCCTGAATGAGCACCCCAAAGCCGATCTTTACGACCTGCAATTGCAGAGCGAGATTTACCACGTCCTGGCCCCGCATGCTCCCTCCAACCTGACGCTGATCTTCACCTATCCCCCGTTTGTTGGTGCTCTGTTCCAGCCGTTTGCCCTGCTGCCGTATGGGTGGGCATACGCGGTGTGGCTCGTCTTTTCGGCGGCACTCTACGCCGCGAGCGTCTTATTGCTATCACGGAAATTGACGGCTTTCCTGCTGGCGATCTCATTCCTGCCGTTCCTTTTCGAATGCTGGATCGGGGGACAGTTGTCGGTGCTGGGCTTCGCCATCCTTGCAGCGGCCATTCATTTCGACCGTGCCGAGCGGCCGTTCGCGAGCGGACTCGTGGCCGGGCTCTGCTGCTACAAGCCGACGCTGCTCATCCTGCTGCTACCCATGCTCATCATAGGGAGGCGGTGGCGCACAATTTCCGGCGTCGCTGTCACCGGAGCGGCATTGGCCGGCGCTTCCCTGCTTCTCGTAGGACCGGGAGCCATTCCAGGCTTCCGTCACGCCCTATCGGTATTTGCGGAGCTGACGTCGCGAACCCCTTCCCCGTTTCCGATTGAGAAATATGTCGATTTGCGCGCATTCCTGCATATCCTGCCGGGAGGCTCATCCCCGATCATGAACGTCCTCGGGCTACTGATAGCCGCCGGCATTGCCTTGTGCACCGCGGCGCAGTGGCGTATCGCCGACGACAAGAACCGCCGAGCGATGCTCTGGGCCGGCACCCTCGTGCTGACGCTGGTCGTGAACATTTACGTGCCGATCTACGACACGACCCTGGTCGTGATCGCAGCCCTGGTTGCAGCGGACCTGATCGAGCCCAAAGCCAGGCCTGCCTTTAACGCACTCCTGATGATTCTGTATCTGAGCTCCATCCTGACCCAGATGTCTGCGCAATTCCTACACCTCCAGATCCTCACGCCCATCCTGATCGGCTTCGCTTTCTTCCTGTTCGACAGATGCCGTTGCTCCGAAGATTCGCAACAGGTAGCATATGAAGCTAAATGCGCCTCCCTGTCCGTTGTGCAACGATAGCGTTTCTCACGACCCTTCCCCTGGCGTTCGCCGCCGACCCTGACGGCCCCGCGCTTTATAAGCAGCGTTGCGCGATGTGCCACGAAGCATCGGGCGAGACACGCGCGCCATCGCCGGCCGCCCTGCGGCAAATGTCGCCGGAAAACATCGTGCGCGCCCTCGAGACCGGACTGATGAAGGAGCAGGGCGCTGCGCTTTCCGCGGCTCAACGGCGTACCGTGGCTGAATTCCTCACGGGCAAGACCATCGGCCAGCAGGCCCAAGCCCCGAAATCGGCAATGTGCGCGGATACCAAGGCCGCGTTCACGCCCGACGGCTCCAATTGGAACGGCTGGGGCGCGGACCTGTCCAACACACGGTTTCAGGCTGCGGATCGGGCCGGGCTGACTGCGGCCGATATCCCCCGCCTCAAGCTGAAGTGGGCCTTCGCGTTCCCGAATACCTTCGTCGCCTACGGTCCGCCGGTGATCATGGGCGGGCGTGTCTTCGTCCCGAGCGCAAACCGCAGCATCTACTCGCTCGACGCACGCACCGGATGCCAGTATTGGTCGTTCGAATCCGAGGCACCCGTGCGCACCGCGTTGGACATCGCAACGATAGCCGGCGAAAGGACACGGCACGTTGCCTTCTTTGGCGACCAGCGCGCCAATGCCTACGCGGTCGATGCGTCGAGCGGCGAACTGCTCTGGAAGGTCCACGTCGAAGCGCATCCGCGGGCCAAAATCGTCGGAGCGTTTCAGTATTACGACGGGCGCGTCTTCGTCCCTCTTACGGATGGCGAAGAAGGGCCAGCGATGAATCCGAAGTACGAGTGCTGCTCTGGGCGCGGCGCCATGATCGCGCTCGACGCCAAAACCGGCAAACAGCTTTGGAAGACCTACACCATTGCCGAGGAAGCGCACCCGGTGAGCAAGAGTTCGGAAGGGGTACAGATGTGGGGGCCTTCGGGAGCGAGCATCTGGTCCGCGCCGACCATCGACACGGATAAGAAGGTGATCTATGCCGGAACCGGCGACAACTTCTCCAATCCCGCCAGTAAGAATAGCGATGCGATCGTCGCTTTCGACATGCAGACCGGAAAGATCCTATGGTCGCGCCAACTCACTGAGGATGACGTGTTCAATATGGCTTGCGTCGGCCCGGCGAAATCGAGTTGCCCCGACAAACCGGGTCCGGACTGGGATATCGGTGCGTCGCCAATACTCGTGAAGCTGGCGAACGGCAAGCGGGTATTGCTCGTGAGCCAGAAATCCGGCATCGCCCATGGGCTCGACCCGGACGACAACGGCAAGATTCTGTGGCAGACGCGGGTCGGACGCGGCGGGGCGCTTGGCGGCATTCAGTGGGGGTCGGCATCCGACGGGAAGAATATGTATGTCGCTGTGTCGGATATTACGTTCCTCAAGGAGGGCTTCGAGCCAGGGCAGAAGCGCGTGGTCGATTCCACTATCGGCGGTGGTTTGTTTGCGCTCGACGCCGCGACGGGAGCCAAGGTCTGGACCGCGGCGCCTCCCTCATGCGGCACACGGCCATCCTGCAGCCCCGCACAATCGGCGGCAGTGTCGGCGATTCCCGGTGTCGTGTTCTCCGGCTCCGTGGATGGTCACCTGCGCGCCTATTCGGCTCGCGACGGAAAAGTGATCTGGGATTTCGATACGACGCAGGAGTTCACGACCGTCAACGGCACCACCGCCAAAGGCGGATCGATGGATGGTCCTGGACCTACTATTGCCGGAGGCATGCTCTATGTCGGCTCCGGTTATGGAGCTTGGGGTGGGCTTCCCGGCAACGTACTATTAGCCTTTTCAGCCTACTAACTCTTATACGTTTTATTGCTTGACTGCGCCAGGTTTCACTGTAGAATTGCATTTACCCCAAAATGCAATTGAAGGGATTCTGGCTCAGAATCTCGGCGCCATTGGCTCTCTCTGTCGCCGCGCTCGTCGTGCCAAGATTAGCTCCGACCGCCCCACCTCTTCCGGTGCCGCCCGGTCTTGAGAAGATCGAGCATTTTGTGTTCATTATGCAGGAGAACCGGAGCTTTGATCATTACTTCGGAACCTATCCTGGGGCGCAGGGAATCCCCCCGGGCGTATGCCTTCCTGCGCCCAATGGTGGTCCTTGCGTAGCGCCTTACCACGATTCAAACAACACCAATCAAGGTGGCGGCCACATTTGGAAGAGCGCCATGAATGCCCTCAACGATGGCCTCATGGATGGCTATATCTCGGAAGCGATCGGCAGCAGCCCGGGAGACGTCATGGGCTGGCACGACTACCGGGAGATTCCCAACTACTGGAATTACGCGAAGCTGTATGTGCTTCAGGATCGACTGTTCGCGTCGGTCAATTCCTATAGCCTGCCCACGCATCTCTACATGCTGGCGGCGACCAGCGGCGGGTATACGGGGGACAATCAACTCATTCCGCGTTCGTTCAATTTCCCGGAGATCACCGAACTCCTCAGCAGCGGCAAGGTGGACTGGCGCTATTACGTTGTGCACGGGAGCGCGCCGGGGAAGGAGGATGGTGTGGAGGTGGACCAGGACGAGCATACCTTCTCGTACTGGAATCCACTGCCCGCATTCCCAGCCGTCATGAGCGACCCGGAGCGATCGAGCCGCCTCACAAACGCAGATCAGTTCTACGTCGACGCCCAACGAGGTACGCTCCCGCAGGTGAGCTGGGTCATTCCCAGCGACGCTCAGAGCGAGCACCCGACCGCCGGTGTGAGGGAAGGCATGAGTTATGTAACCGGCCTCGTGAACGCGGTGATGCAGGGTCCAAACTGGAACTCGACAGCGATCTTCATTTCATGGGACGACTGGGGCGGATTCTACGATCACGTGGTTCCGCCCAAGGTAGATGAATTCGGCCTCGGCATCCGCGTTCCGGGACTTGTCATTAGTCCTTACGCCCGGCAGAACTATGTCGATCACAAGACCTACTCGTTTGAATCGTGGCTAAAGATCGTGGAGGAACGCTTCGGGATTTCGTCGATGACCGCCCGTGATAATTCCGCCAGCGACATGTCTGACGCGTTCGATTTCACGCAGTCGCCGCGGCCGCCGATAGTTCTGGATCCCAACGGCGCGGCATACCCACCCTCGCCGCAGCCTCAGATCCGCTCTTCAGACGCCCTGGTCACGGTCAATGCGGCCTATGGCACTTATGCCTTGGCGCCGGCTGCCCTGGCCGTCTCTTATGGATCGAACCTGGCTGGAACGGCCGTGGGCAATTCCTCGCTCCAGAATCTTACGACTCTTGCCGATGTGACCGTCACGGTTCGAGACAGCAACGGAACGGCCCGTCCCGCTCCTCTGTTCTTCGTTTCGCCCGATCAAGTGAATTACGCGATTCCATCCGGTACGGCTAGAGGACCTGCTACGGTGAGCATCGCACGTGCCGGCCAGCAGGTGGCCGCCGGAAGAGCGATGATAGGCGCGGTCGCGCCGGCGCTGTTCAATGCGAATGGCCAGGGCTTCGGTCCGGCGGCAGCCGAGCTGCTGCGCGTCGCTCCCGATGGCGCCCAAAGTTATAGCCTGACGTATCGATGCCTCGATGGTGGCCAGTGCGCACCATTGCCGATCGATATGGCGCCGGGCTCCGACCAACTGTTCCTGATCCTGTACGGGACGGGTATACGGGGACGCAGTTCGCTCGATCACGTAACCGTCGCAATCGGCAACGTGTCTGTTCCGGTGCGGTACGCGGGTCCAAACGCCTATCCTGGCCTTGACCAGGTGAATGTCTCGCTGCCGGCCTCGCTGCGCGGGCGCGGGCAGCTTGTCGTGACGGTTCAAGTCGATGGGTGCACCTCGAACATGGCCGACCTGCTGTTCCAATAGTCCCTCTTGACACCGCCTGAGAATCGGGCGTAGAATCTTCCCATCGACGTCGATGGGAGCTGCAAAGAAAGATCACCTGCTCGGCCGTATCGACCTGCTGGTCTTGCGCATACTGGCATGCGGCGAGAACATACACGGCTATGCCATCGCGGAGCGGATCGAGCAGCTTTCGGAGAACGTCTTTCAGGTTGGCGAAGGGTCACTCTATCCGGCGCTCCACCGCATGGACGAAGCCGGTTGGATACGGTCGGAATGGGCTCCTTCAGACAATAACAGGCGTGCCAGATACTACCGGATCACTCCGGCCGGGCGGCGGCAGCTCGCGGAAGAGGAAGCCGAGTGGCTGCGCGCCGCAGAGGCCATCACGCGCGTTCTGAGGCTCGCCTGATGTCGGGATTCCGGCGCCTGTTGAACGTCTTCCGCTCTTCGCGCCTTAGCCGGGAATTCGACGAGGAGCTCGCGTTTCACCGCGAGATGCGAATGCGCCGGGCTAAGGAACGGGGTCTCAGCACCAACGACGCAGACCTGGAGGTGAATCACCGTATGGGCAATCTGTCCGTCGCGAAAGAAGAAATGCGCGATGCGCGAGTTTCGCAATGGCTGTCCTCGGCACTTCAGGATCTGCGTCACGGCGCGGTCCTGCTTCGGAGGGACGCCGGCGTCTCCGGGCTGATCATTCTGGTGCTGGCGCTCGGAATCGGCGGAAACGCGGCAATCTTCACCCTTCTGAAGGCCGCCTTCGTTGACCCGCTTCCCTATCCTAACTCGGAGCGGCTGGTGACGATTAACGACGGGTTCAGCACACTCGCTGTAGATGGCGTAAGCCCGACCATTCCGGAATTCCTGGATATTCGCAAACGAACCCGCCTGCTGGCGGAGATGGCTTTTCTCGATCATCGCGATTATCAACTCACTGGGGCGTCCGAGCCGGTCCGCGTCTTCGCGGCACGCGTGACGGCGTCGTTCTTTTCCGTGCTCGACACCCATACAGCCCTGGGCCGGACCTTCTATACCGACGAGAATCAACCCGCGAAGAGCCACGTCGTGATCGTCAGCGACGCATTCTGGCGGGGACGCATGGGTTCCGATCCCGGTGTCATCGGAAAAACCCTGAGGCTGAATGACGATCCCACGGTGGTTGTCGGCGTCATGCCGCCGGGATTCTCATTTGACTACCCTGGCCTCGGAGTTCCGGAACGCGTGGAGGTCTACGTCCCCTTCCAGATGGATGACTACTACACGCTGCGGTCCGGCGAGTTTTCGAACGTCCGGCGAGTGATCACGTTGGCACGGCTCGCCCCTGGAGCAACCATTGCGGCCGCAAATGGAGAGTTGGAAAGCATCGCCAACAGCCTGTTACGCGATTATCCGGAGCTTTATCGTACTCGCGCCGGAAAGGACATCGGTTTTACGATTGGCGCTCAATCGCTGCGTGAGTCCATTGTTGGGAAGCAGCGGCAGCTCCTGATCCTCCTGCTGAGCAGCGTGGGCCTGCTGCTGATGATTGCCTGCGCAAATACGGCGCAGCTCCTTCTGGCGCGCTCGCTCGGCCGCAGCCGGGAGGTCGCGATTCGCGTCTCTCTTGGCGCGAGCCGGCCACGCCTGATTCGCCAATTCCTGCTGGAGGGGCTGGTTCTGGCTGCTTTCGGCGGCCTGTCAGGATTGCTTCTATCAGTCTGGCTGGTTCGCCTGTTGGCCGGGCTATTCCCCGAACACAGCCCTATTTTCGACACAGCCCGTCCCGACGCGCTCGTGATCGCGTTCACGTTAGCGCTCTCTTTCTTTTCCGCCCTGTTGTTCGCGATCGTCCCAGCCGTCAAGGGCAGCGTATGGACGCCGGGTCCTGCACTGTCAGCCCGCGTTGCGATGGGACAAGGAAACCGCTGGCGTCATGTCATGATCGCGATCGAGGCTGCTCTTTCCGTGTTCCTTTTATCCGGAGCCGGGCTGCTGGTTCAGAACCTCTGGAAGCTGGTGTCGATGCCGGCAGGCTTCGACCTGAGCCATTTGTCGGTCATGCAACTGCGGCTGCCATTCCGGCGTGAGGAGGCTACCCGGCCGATTGCGAGCCTGGCTTACCGGGAGTATCTCGATAAGATCACAGCCATCCCCGGCGTAGACGCTGCCGCCGCTGTGACTGGGCTACCGCTGCGAGGCGCACCACGCACGGGCTTCCGATTCGAAGGCCAGCCCGACGATCCTGGCCTGGTTCGGAGACAGGTGGCGTCCTTTCAGATCGTCAGCCCGGATTATTTCCGTACACTCGGCATTTCGCTGATGGCGGGGCGCACGTTCCGGGATGACGACATGGTGGGACGGCCGGATGTCGTCATCGTCAACGAGGAGTTCGTTCGCCGCTTTGGAGACGGACGCGACCTGATCGGGCGCCGGATCGCTTCACGCCGGAGCACGACGATCGTCGGAGTTGTTGCAAATGTACGGATGTCAGGACGTGAAACCGCGCCGGTGCCACAGATCTACGCCTCATATCTTCAAATGTACGAACCCAACATCTACCTTGTCGTCCGATCGCGGCTGGCGCCCGATCAGCTCATCGGGCGCGTCAAGGAGGCGATCCGATCTGCGTATGCCGACCAGGCTGTCTTCCATGTCCTGACCATGGAAGAAGTCCTCTCCAATTCGCTAGCCGAGCCGCGTTTCCATGCGTTTCTCATCGGTGCGTTCGCCCTGCTCGCGCTGGCGATGGCGGCCAGCGGCATGTACAGTGTGATCTCGTGCCTGGTTTCTCAGCGCACCAGCGAAATCGCAATTCGTATCGCCCTCGGGGCGGGACTTACCGCCATCGTTCGGACCGTCGTGGGAAGGACCGGCGCGTGGCTTTTGGGAGGCTTGGGGATTGGGCTGGTCCTCGGGCTCGTTGCCAGCGGCACAGTCCGAAGGCTCTCACACACCGCCGTTTCAGGATCTCCGGAGATGTATGGCGCCGTAGTGCTGTTCTTCATCGTCGTGACGTTGATCGCATCGTACCTGCCGGTCCGGCGCGCCAGCCGTTTAGATCCCGCCATGGCATTACGGTGCGAGTAGCCGCTCTCCCTTATTTGAGTTCGCTCACCGACACCAGGCGCGAATCGCTCTGGAATTTGCGGTAGTGGCTGTACGTCGTCACAATCTCCATGCGGACGTTGGCCAGCGCAAGTAACTTGATTCCGTACCGGATTCGCTCAAAAGACGGCAGCCATACTGACCCGTTGATCTTGGCCAGTTCGAAGGTGACGTGAAGCCCGCCTTTGGCGGCGCGGATGAGAAACTTCGCCAGGGATACCGGCGCGATGTTGTCGGCCTCATAACGCGCCCAGTAATAGTCTTCCTTATCGATCCATAAGCGAAAGTGGAACTTGGTCAGAATCTTGTTGGCGTTGCATCGCGGTGAGACGGTCCCCAGCGGATCGGCGTCGATGATCCAAGCCGGCCGGCCTTTAAGGTTCTCAACGCCGGCCAGCCGAAACGTGAAGTCCTTGAGAAACTCCTGATTGCAAACCGCCGCCTCGGCATCCTGTTTGCGCTCGGCCTCTTCCCGTTTGGCCTTCTCCTGCTCGGTTTCGTGCGCCCGCTTCGCAATGGCCTTCTCAAATCTCGCCTGCTCGGCCTCTGCTTTGTTCGGTGGCAGGGGCTTGCCGTTCCTGGCGACCAGGCGTTCGTACGTCTGGTCATACAAGGTCATCACCTCCTTGGTCTGCTTCTGCGATTTGACCGGATTGCCGTCTGCATCCAAGGTTCGGGTCTCAATATCCTCGGCATAGACGTAGTCGCGGGCTGGTTCGAGGTCCAGCGTTTCGGTTTTAAGAGAGCGCCGCACGATCTCCTGGACGCCTGGATCGGATGCAGCAGGCGCTGCTGGGAGCCGTTCGGCGGAAACGGCCGACGACGGAGCCACCGCCGCAGCGCCGACCGGATTGCGATCGATCCGGCAACCATCCGGAGAATCGAAAACCACGGTACAAGCCTCATCTGGCCGGCATCGGAAACCTTCGGGTAACGTACATTTCTGACCCTCGGTCGGCTCAGGAAGCGCGTTACCCGGCAGCGGCTCCATCGGGGTCCGGTCGACGTGACAGCGGATGTCCGGGTCGAGCCGCGCGATGCACGCGAACCGGCCGGTGCACGCGAAATTCGGTGGCAGCGGACAGCCGGCCATCACTTCGCCGATCCCGCCCTCGATGGTCAGCTTCATGGCCTGAAAATCGAGCGTGACACTCTCTCCGCGCATCAGGAAGTCCATTCCCAAGTTGCCGGAAGCCCAGGGCTCTTTCTGAGTGAAAGCCTTCGAGAGGGCATGTACTCCGTCGGAAGCGACGTCCGAACCGCCAAGCCGCAGTCGCAATACCGGCAGTCTTCGGGCGGCGGCATCCACATTCGCGTCGCCGATCGTCTTCGTCTCGGGCGTGCCGGTCATCACGAACGCTCCGAAATCCCTGGCGAAGGTGGGAAAAAGCAGCGTTTCATACGTGCCGGTATCTGGGAAGAGGCTGATTTTGCGACCCTGGAATTCAGCCTGGACGACCAGGTGCCCATCGACCAGGCACAGATTGGCGTCTTTGAGGCTGCGGGGCTGCGCGGGAAACCCAACCTCCAGGATGCCGTCGGAGTTCCATCGCACGGTTTCGAGCGCCAGCAGCACTGGAAGCCCAATGATTCCAGCAGCGTCGCCTGCGTCCTTGTCACGGCGAACCATGAACGAGACGTTTCGAAGCCGCATACCTCCGATGCGCACATCGCCTGCGACTGCGGTTCCGACGGCGCTCTGGTTGTTGTGGCCTCCGTAGGTTTCAATCTCAATGGATGCAGGGCGCACCGTGAGGCCAAACCGCTTCGCTTCCGCCTCGCTTAATGACGACTCGTCGGAGCCGGTGTCCAGGATGTAGTTCGCGGGTTTACCGTTAACAGTCAGCGGAACGATGATCTGGTTATCGATGGCCGCAAACGGCAGCCGCGAATACCTGCGCTCCACCACGGCCAAGTCGGGAAATGCAGCCTCGGACGCGAGTTCCGTGCTCACCTGCTCAAAGTTGTGCGCTACCGTCCGATCGATGCCTGGGGAGCGCAGCAGGTTGGACGTCTTCCGAAGCTGGTCGCGTGCGTCCTTGCGCCGTCCCAACAGAGCGTACATGCGCTGCAGCCAGAGGCTCGCTTCAAAGGCCCGCTGAGAATTCGGCTCGGATTTGATGACGGTCCCAAGTTCGGCTGCAGCCTGCTCCGGATCGTTGAAGGCGACGGCGACGGCGCCTTTATAGAAGGCTGGAACCTTCTTCTCGATGACCGCATCACGAAGTTGAAACCACTGGTTGGTCAGATACAGGTTATCGAGGTCCGCCGTGATGTCCGCTAAAGCAATCCCCGCGACGCAGACGATGAACAGTAAAACACGCCGGAGGCGAAACATCACAGTAAATCATATGATACGGTTCATCAACTCGCTATACTGGAATTTCCACCCGCCGTGTCCGTAACAACGCCCGACTACTTCCTGTTCCTGGCGACCATTTTCCTCGCCTACTGGGCCACCCGGCGTTGGCGCCTGGCCAGTATCGGCGTGATCCTGTTCGCCGATTACTTCTTCTACGCAAAATGGGATCTCATATACCTGGCGATCATCCCGCTGGCCGCTACATGCGACTTCTTCATCGGCCAGGCTCTGGAGGATTTCGAGAAACCCAAAGCGCGACGGGCGCTGGTCACGACCAGCATCGTTCTGAATATCGCACTCATCGTGTCGTCGCGATACGTGCCGTTCCTCACGTCCATCGCGCCGACGCGTCACGACTGGCATTTTTCCTGGGTCCTGCCACTCGGGCTTTCGTTCTACGCCTTCCAGGCGATGACGTATACCATCGACATCTATCGCAAGCTGGCGAAGCCCTCATCCTCGTACCTGACCTACCTGGCAGCGGTGAGTTTCTTCCCGACCACGCTGGCGGGGCCGATCACCCCGGTGCATCGCCTGATTGCGGCTCTCGACAACATCCGTGTAACGCTGGGTTCTAAGGATGGCGGGCGGGCGCTGTTTCTTATCTCGATGGGTCTGGCGAAGAAGTTCCTGATAGCCGATTATCTGGCTGAGAACCTGATTAACCGGGTATTCGACTTGCCTAAACTCTACTCCGGCGGCGAAGCGTTGCTGGCTGCATACGCGTACACGTTCCAGTTGTACTACGATTTCTCGGGCTACACCGACATCGTGCTGGGCTCGGCGCTGCTTCTCGGAATCCAGTTGCCAGTGAACTTCAATAAGCCATACCTTTCGGCGAACGTCGCGGAATTCTGGCGTCGCTGGCACATCTCGCTGTCCAACTGGTTGCGCGACAACCTGTACTTCTCGCTGCCCGGCCAGCGCTCCAAGTGGCGCCCCTACCTGAACCTGATCGTTACGATGGGTGTCGGCGGCCTGTGGCACGGGCCCAATTGGACGTTCCTCATCTGGGGGCTGCTGCACGGATTCGGCCTGGCCGTGGCGCGGGGTTTCGAAGCCTACCGTGGACGGCGCAAACCGTCTCCCAACCCGTGGTTCCGGACGTTGCGAATCGTGGGCACGTTCCATTTCGTGGTTTTTGCCTGGATCTTCTTCCGCGCCCCTTCGCTGCGTGGGGCCTTCGACTTCCTGGGCCAAATCGGCACCTTTAACATGTCTTTCCCGAACGTGACCTTCGCGTATCTGCTGGTTTTGGGCGTCGGTGTTGCGGCGCATTACGTTCCGGCCGGCTGGTATAAGCGGAGCGTAGACATCTTTAGTACTGCGCATCCCCTGGTACAGGGCGCGGCGATGGCTTTACTGGTTGTGGCAATCCGCTACGTCGTCGGAACAGGCGCGGCGCCGTTCATCTATAGCAAGTTCTGAGGATCCATGCCGTCACGAACCATCATTGCGATTCTGACATTCGTGGTTCTCATCATGTCACTGCGGGCGCTGCCGGGCGACCGCTGGAGAATGCAGCCGGACCTGGGTTCGGTTCTGGATTTCCAGCCGCGGGACCTCCCCGCCCTGCCGCCGGCTCTTCCGAAGCTGGCGCCGACCAAGTACTCCCCCCACTCCAAAGCTCCCATCGTGGCAGCCGGGTTGACCGCTCCCGCCGGAAGCCTCGACCGCTTTTATCAGTCGCTTTGGCGGACCGAGAACCACGTACCGGGGGCGGTCACCCGAATCCTGCACTATGGCGATTCCCCGGTGACGGCGGACTCCATCACGGCGGACGCCCGCTCGCTGTTCCATAACGCTTTTGGCGACGCCGGACATGGTTTTGTGCTGATCGCGAAACCCTGGGCCTGGTACGGGCATCGAGGTATTGAGTTGAAGGGGAAGGGTTGGAAGATCGAAGCTGCGTCGCAATCGCGGGCCCGCGACGGATTCCACGGGCTGGGTGGCGTCAGTTTCACCGGAAGCGCCGGCGCTTACTCGGAAGTGACCCTACCCGACCGGCTGCACACGCGCGTGGAGGTGCAATACCTGAAAGAGCCGGACGGCGGAGTGTTCTCCGTCGAAGCGGGTGAGACGGTGCTCGGAGAAGTGCATACCTCGAGCGAAACGAAAGAGCCGGCCTTCACGGACTTTGACCTGCCGGCCCAAACGAAGACCGTCACGGTTCGGGTCACTGCAGGAACAACGCGGCTGTTCGGATGGCAGTTCGAAAAAGTCGGTCCGGGGGTGGAATACGACAGCCTCGGCCTGAACGGCGCGCAGGTCCAAATGGCGCTACGGTCATTTGAACCGGGACAATGGGGGGTTGAACTGCAGCATGAGAACCCCGATCTCATCGTTCTTAACTACGGCACCAACGAGAGTGTTTACCCCGACTACATCGACAAACTTTACGAGAAAGAGCTGACGGCGCTGGTTCTGCGGATCCGAAAACTGGCCCCCCAGAGCCCGCTTTTGATCATGAGCCCCATGGACCGGGGGGTGCGCGATTCCTTGGGCAATATCGTCACTCCTTCCGTGCTCCCCCAGATTGTCGAAATCCAGGCGCGCGTTGCCGCGGCTAATGGGCTTGCGTTCTTCAACACTTATGAGAGCATGGGAGGCGCCGGAACCATGGCAAAATGGTACAGTAAAACGCCACGAATGGTGAGTGCCGATTTCATGCATCCGCTGCCTCAGGGAGCGGCCATCGTGGGACGGTTATTCGAAGATGGCCTGACGAAGGGCTATACTCAGTTCAAGCAGAATCGTATGAACGAACGTACACAGGTCGCGGTGAAGACAGCCCAGTGAGAAAGATCGCGCTACTTGCCGCATTGCTTCTCGCCATTGGCGTAGAAGGCGCGACCCTCAAGAAACACACCAGGAAGAAACACCCCGCGAGCCGGACCACAGCCAGCGCGGGCACGATTACACCACCTAAGAGGCGCTCGGTAATTCGTCGTGCGGTGGCTCACATTGTGCCGGTATCGGCGGCCGTACGGGCCCGAGCCGTCGAGAAGGCCAGCAACCAGGTACAGCCCCTGGCCGATGCATTCGACAACCCCGCGGCGTTAGTTCCTTTCTTCGAACGCCTGTACAGGCTGGAGCACGGGGGGGATTCAGTCCACGTCCTGCATTTCGGCGACTCGCACACGGCATCGGACGACCTGCCGGCGGCTTTACGCGCAGAATTCCAAAGCCGGTTCGGCAATGGCGGGCCGGGATTTGCCTTTGCCGGCCATCCCTTCAAGGGCTATCGCCGATTTGATGTGTCGGGTTCCAATTCGAACGACTGGTACACCGAAGGGATCGTGACGCGTCCCGACGACGGAAAAGAAGGGCTCGGCGGCATCAGCCTGCAGACCACGGCGCCAGGACAGACCATCTCGTTCACGGCTGAGGCCGATCAACTGGAGCTGTATTGCCTGCGCCAGCCCGATGGCGGCGGCATGCAGTTCTACGTGGACGGCTCGCCAGTGGAGACCATCGATACTTCAGGTCAATTCGGCTCCGATTTCTTCAGCTATGTGCCGGCTGCCGGAGTGCATCAGTACGAGCTGGTAACGGCGACGAGCGCGCCGGTTCGAGTTTTCGGGTGGGTGGCTCAGAACCATCAGGGCATCACGTGGGAAACACTGGGGATTAACGGCGCCTCAGCGGACATTCTGCTGAACTGGGACGAGAACCTTTTCGATTCTCAAATCGCACGGCGCGATCCGGCGCTGGTGGTTCTTGCATACGGAACGAATGAAGCGGTTCGGCCGCGCTTTGATGCGATGGCCTACCGCGAATCGTTCCGTCAGGTGCTGCAGCGCATTCGGCACGCCTCGCCGGCGACGTCGATTCTCGTCGTCGGCCCGCCGGATTGCATGCGAAACGCTCGTGGCCAGTTGGCAACGTTCGGCCATCTCGACGAGATTATCGACATCCAGCGCGCAGTTGCACGGGAAGAGGGTTGCGCGTTTTGGGACTGGCGCCGCCGCATGGGTGGGCCAGGCTCGAAACGAACCTGGGTCCAGGCCGGTTTCGCGCAGAGCGATTACGTGCATTTCACCAGTTCGGGATATCAGCTCATAGGAAAGGGCCTTTCATCCGATCTGCTTCTACAGTACTCATCCTTTCTCAACGTAAGATCGGAAATCGCGAATGAACAACAAGCAAGAAAAGATCAGTGAGATTCTCTCCCGCGTTTCGGGTAAAGACGAGACGCCGGGGCCGGATGAATCGCTTTTCGATTCCGGCTATCTCGATTCCTTTGCCCTCGCCGATGTTGTGGCAGAACTGGAACAGGCGTTCGGGATCAGCATTCCCGATACCGATCTAAATCCCCGCCGTTTTGAATCCATCGCTCTTATAGAAAGATACGTTCAGTCGAAGCTGTGAAGAACGCTTTCGTATCGGGCTTCGGGGCATACCTGCCGTCGCGGGTCGTGACCAACGCAGAGATCGCGTCGCGCGTTGGCCGCACGACGGAATGGATCCTACAGGTCTCGGGAATCGCGGAACGCCGCTATGCCGCGGACGACGAAGATGTCGCCGATATGGCAGCGGCCGCGGGCCAGGATTGTCTCCAGAGAATCGGCGTGGATGCAGGCGCGATCGGATTGCTCCTGGTTTCTTCGGGCTCGTCGAGCCGTCGCTTTCCCGGCCCCGCTCCCGAGACAGCCAAAGCACTCGGGCTAGGTGAAATCCCCGCGATCGATCTTCCCTTGGCTAGTGCCGGTTCGCTGTTCGGAATGGCGCTGGCGGCGGATCTTGCGACGGCCTACGGCAATGTTCTGGTGATCGCTTCCGAGAAAATGTCGGCAGTGATGGCCGCCGAGCCCGCGGACCAGAATACGACCATCCTTTTTGGAGATGGCGCCGGAGCCTGCCTGATCTCGCCGAGCGCCGGCTCGTTTTGTATCACCGATACCCTGATTCAAAGCGACGGTTCGTTCGCGCGCGATCTCGCGCTGCCTCTTAGCGGGCCGCTGTCCATGAATGGACGGTCTGTCATCATGCAGGCATCGCGAAAGATGCCGCGGGCCATCGTGGAACTGCTGACGCGCAACCACCTGAAGGGCAACGATGTCGGCGCCTTCCTCCTGCATCAAGCCAACCAGAACCTGATCGACAAGGTGGCGCGCTCGGTGGGAGTGGAGTCGGGCCGTTTCTTCAGCAATATCGAGCGTTACGGCAACACATCGTCAGCATCCATGCTGATCGCTGCAGCGGAGTGGGCGGCAACGACGAGCCGCGAGCCCGGGCGGCATATCTGCTTCACAGCCTTTGGAGCGGGCTTTCATTGGGGTGCTCTGCTAGCGCGTGAATGCTGAAGTTTCTCTACAGAATTTCATATCGCACGCCGATGAGAGCAATATGACCTCAGTACTACAACCGTAATACACCTTACTGAGGCGCTGGGGGACACGGCCCGTGACGGGTTGACCCACAGCTCAAATTGAGATAAAGTCAAGAATTCGTAGTAGTTGAAACTTGTTTGTAAGGATGGCGATGACCCCAAGTCACCGGCTGTATGTCCTGATCATTACAATTGCGTTTGCTTCTGTTTTATGTAGTTGCGTGTCGACGCATCCGCAGCGCCAGTTCGCGATGTCGTTCCTGCCTGCCCCCCTCCCCGTTGAAGTCGACACTCAACCGACGGTTCCGGTTCCTTCCGGTCTCTACCAACATTCGATGCCGAATCTCGTCCAAACGACTCTTCCGGCTATCGATTGGCCGACCGAAGTGGAAAGCCGGATCGTCAGAGCAAACGAACGGTTTGAGTCTGGAAAACGAGAGTACCAGCGCGGGGACCTCGAAGCGGCCCGCCGCGACTTCAACCGTGCCCTCGATATCCTTCTGACAGCCCCCGACAACCTCCCGAACCGTCAAAAACTGGAACGGAGGCTGGACGACCTGTCAGACCTGATCTACCGCTATGACCTGGACGAACTTGGTTCGGGCGAAAAGCGGACCGAGGTTGTATATGATAAGTCTCCGTTGGACGGCATCCTGGAGATGACCTTCCCGATCGATCCGAGCATCAAGTCGAAGGTGTTGGACGAGATCGCCGCCACGGTTTCTCAGCTTCCCCTGGAGATGACGGACGAAGTCCTCGGATACATCCATTATTTCTCGACGGATCGCGGCAAGAAGGTTCTCACCAGCGGTCTGAAGCGGGCCGGACGTTACAAGCCCCTGATCCAGCGGATTCTCGACGAAGAGGGTGTGCCGCAGGAGTTGATCTACCTGGCGCAGGCTGAATCGGGATTCCTGCCGAGAGCGGTTTCCTACAAGCAGGCGACAGGCATGTGGCAGTTTGTTCAATTCCGCGGCCGCGAGTATGGGCTCGATCAGACTCCAGGTTCGGATGACCGGCTGGATCCGGAAAAGGCGACCCGGGCGGCCGCAAAGCATCTGCACGACCTCTATTCGCATTTCGGCGATTGGTACCTGGCGATGGCGGCGTACAATTGCGGACCCGGCTGCGTAGATCATGCGATCCAGCGGACAGGTTATGCCGATTTCTGGGAACTGTCGCGATTGAATGTTCTGCCTAAGCAGACGATCAACTACGTCCCTCTTATTCTCGCGATGACGATTATGGGTAAGAACCCAAAGGACTATGGTCTTGAGGAGATCGACCCGGATCAGCCCATCGAGTATGACACGCTGCCGTTAAAGTCTGCGACCAGCCTGTCATTGATTGCCGATGTAGCGGATCGACCCATTGCCGAGATCCGCGACTTGAACCCCGCGCTGCTCAAATCGGTTGCGCCTGCCGGCTACGCCGTACACATCCCCAAGGGGTCTTTGAGCCCGGTTCTGACTGCGCTCGAGAATGTTCCCCAGGATAAGCGAGCGAGTTGGCGGATGCATCGCGTGGAACGCGGCGAGACCCTGGCGCAGATTGCGAAACAGTTCAATACTCCGGCGACGACCATCGCGTCGGTGAACAACCGGTTTGCAGAAGCCCCGGAAGAAGGCGACTTCCTGATCATTCCGGCCACGTATACTCCGGATGCTCCTGCGGTGAAGTTGCGGGCTCACACGAGTTCGAGCCACGGGGTTTCCGGCCGCACGACTTCGAGCCGCAGGGCTGCGATCTTCGGGAGCCGGGGGCGCACAGGTAGGTCTTCTTCGCAGAAGGCCGCGGCACAGCGCCTTCCGGATCGCGTACTGCACAAGAAGGCGGCCGCAAAGACGATACGGACGGCCAATGCGTCGCTCAGTTCTAGCCGGGGAGCGGAGTAAGCAAGTCCACAAGGCGGATTCCCAATCCGCCGCAGATTAACAATCTGCATCACTGATTGGGGTTTGGCACTGCGCAGGTTGCAACCCTATGCCGCTCACTTTCCAGAAACGACCGAATCAGCGATACAGTAATGGCAGGGCTGCATCCTGCGACTCGGGTTTTCGCTTGTGCGCAGCCTGAAGGTTGCACTACCGCGACCCGGTGCTGTTACGTCAGGCCGCGTTGTGCAATTGGTATAGCGGTGTCTTCAATAGCGGTGCGCGGATGGGGCACACCTTCGGCGGAGGCGGTTCGATCGGCGCCACCTTCTTCACGCTCGGCCCGAAATACTCACTCAGTGGGTATAAGCCGTAGGGCTCCAGTTCACGAAAGACCCGTCCCAGTTGTTGCTGGATGCGATATACCGCGTGGAAGTAAGTGCCGCGATCGATTTTCAACTTACGTGTACAGAGCCGCCAGTCCGCCCCAAGCAGAAAGTGATATTTAAAAATGCGGTATTCGAAGTCGCCAAGGTGACGGCGGCTCACGAGGCAGAAGTCAGCAATATACTCTTCGTCTTTGCGGCCGCAGAAGCGCCGCGGCGTCCTTCCGGGAACAACCTCCAGGTTCGTGCGCGTCATGTATTTCTCCTGAGTCGCGCAATGCTGAAAGCGCGCGTAGCAGGCGCGAAAGATGGCACGGAGCACGCAATTACACGGCTCGTGACCGGCCTCATTTCCCGAGCGCAAACCCAGTCCATGACAGTGGGCGCACATGGGAGCAGCTAACGCCAAAGTTTCAGATCTCGTCCAATTCATTGGTTTCCTTCTCTAAAGCGACAACGTCTCGGGGGAGGGCTGCCGATTCACAATGCGATTCATGTCTACAATCCTAATTTGAGAGAGAGAGAAGTCAACGCAAAACGAACGATTCTCACTTGATTTCTCGACTACGCGATGATACTCCTTCACTATCCGTTTCAAAGCACGGGAATTATTGAGACTGCCGCCACTAGTACTTTAGTCCTACAAGCTGATAGACTCAGAGTTAGCTATCTCACCCTATTTCTCCAAGAAATAAGGAGGTCATGGTTCGGGAGTGACCTTTCGCGATTTGCATTCGCGACTCCTGCTGCAACTCCGTTCGCGCGTACGCAATGGAGAGGTGACCGAGCGTGTGCTCGCCCGGCAGGTAGGTATATCGCAACCACACATGAATAACGTGCTGAAAGGAAGAAAAACTCTCTCCTACAGGCTCGCCGATACTCTATTAAAATACTTTAATATCTCGCTTCTGGACCTTGTTTCCGACAACGAACTGCGAGCACACCTCTGGTTTCGAACGAATTTGCCCTGCCAGGTGCAGGCGCCGATGTACACCTCCGGAGTCGGACCGGGCCCGTGCTGGTCAGCGCGGTTCCTACGAAGCAGGCTGCTCAGCGTACCGTTTGTCGATTGCGCAAACCGCAGGAGGCTGGCGCTCGCGCGATTGCGGCCCGATCCGCGGATGCCGGCAACAAGCCACGAGTATGATTTAACCCTGATTGATACGTCGGTTGGGGCCAGGAAGGGCGACTCTCCCGAGAGTCTGTTCGTAATTTGCCTCAATGGTGACGCGCGATTGAGATGGATCCGGTCGGGAGCGGAACATCTCTACCTGGCTGATGAGTTTTCTCTGAGCAGACCGTCGCTTTGGGAGCCAATTCGCGTCAATCCAGGTGAAATCCTGAGATACATCAAGGGACGGGTAGTGTGGTTGGGCATGGAAAAGTCCTTAATACCACCCATCACTGGCCATGCCTACACAGATGCCGCCGCCCCTCCGCCACCGCGGCAGATTTCTTCGTAGGTCTCCAGAACTTTCACGGCGGCCTCGTGCCAGCTGAATTGCAGGGCTTTTTGAAAGCCTTTCTCGATTACGCTTTGGCGCAAGCGCCGATCGAGAAGGACTTCGCGAATGCCCCGCGCAATATCGAAAACGTTTTCGGGATTTACGATCACGGCGGCGTCGCCGACGACTTCGGGTAGCGAGCTGACGTGCGTTGTGACCACCGGGGTACCGCAGGCCATGGCCTCCAGGGGCGGGAGTCCAAAGCCTTCGTACAAGGAAGGAAAAACGAATGCGGCCGCTGCCTGGTAGAAAACGCGAAGAGTTTCAAGCGGGACGAAGCCTAGAAATCGGACGGAGTGCTCCACACGGCTCTGAATTACGGCGTGGCGGAGTGCTGGATTTTTCGATATTTCGTCCCCTATGATGATCAGCCGTAGATTGCGGTAGTAGTCATTCTCCTGCAACTCGCCGCGCGCCACGGCAAACGCTTCGACGAGACGGGGGATGTTCTTGCGAGGATTGGTGCGGCCTGCGTAAAGCAGGAAGGGATAGTTGATCTGATAGCGGTCGAGAATGCGCTGAATGCCGGGAGCGTACTTCAGCCCGTTCTCCTCCAGGCAAGGGATCGGCGAACTGCGGTGCTCAAAGAAAGCGGGATCGGGAGCGTTGTATATCGTCCGGATGCGGGCGGAAGGAATCGCCACGAAATGCTCCAGGTCGCGCCGCGTAGCGCTCGAAACCGCAATTACGCGGTCCGCTCGCAGCAGTCCCTGCCGAAGACGAAATAGTCCGAGGCTCTCGCGCCATCCCCGGCCGGTTTCGAAGATCAGATTGCCCACGTCATGCACGGTCACGATGTACGGTCGAGGCATTGCCGCGGGCACAATATTCAAAGGGACATGATAAACGTCGGCGGCCAGGCGTTTGAGAAACATCGAGAGTCGAAACTGGGACAGAATGCCGCCATTGGTCTTCTCATAGGTAACGGTCTGAAAGTTCGGCGGCAAGGATGCGAACTCTGGGACCGGGGCAGGTGCCTGCACCAGCGTGTATTGGTTGGTGTGATCGAGTGACGCAAGCGCCCGGACGAGGTTGCGAATATATGTACCGACACCGAAGTCCCTTACTCTTCGGGCGTCGAACACGATTCGGTGCGCCATACGCGACTGCCTGTCTTCGATGAACTAGACCGCGGCCCTGGTCAGCTTCGACGCGTACAGGGGAAATTTCTCAGTGAGCACGTTGACGCGTTTGCGAACTGATGAGATCGCGGCATCTTTAGCTCCGGCGGCAATGGAGTCGAGCACTTCCGCGATCAACGTGCCGACTTCACGCATTTCGGGTTCGCCAAAGCCACGAGTGGTGACCGCCGGACTTCCCAGCCGTACACCGCTCGGGTTGAGAGGCGGGTTTGTGTCGAACGGGATGGCATTCTTGTTTACCGTGATGTAAGCCTCGTCGAGCGCTTTCTCGGCTTCTTTCCCACGGACGCCTTTTGCAAAAACGTCGACCAATATCAGGTGCGAGTCGGTGCCGCCGGATACGATGCGGCAGCCGGAATCCTTAAGAGATTCACCGAGCGCCTTTGCGTTGGCGACCACCTGCTTCTGATACTCGACAAATCGAGGCTCCATGGCTTCCTTGAAGCAGACTGCTTTCGCGGCGACGACATGAACCAGTGGTCCCCCTTGCGTGCCCGGGAACACGACCTTGTCGATGGCGGCGGCATACTTCTCGCGCGAAAGGATGAGGCCGGAACGTGGGCCGCGGAGCGTCTTGTGGGTGGTCGAAGTCACGATGTCGGCTGTATCACAAGGATTCGGGTAGATGCCGGCGGCGACGAGTCCGGAAAAATGCGCCATGTCCACGAGGAAGATGGCCTCGACGGAATCGGCGATCGCGCGGAATCTCTGAAAATCGATGATGCGCGGGTACGCGCTCGCTCCCGCGATGATCATCTTGGGTTTGTGCTCTTCGGCGAGTCGAGCGAGTTCGTCGTAATCGATCTGCTCATCTTCACGGCGCACGCCATAAGGCACGATTTTGTACGTCTTGCCGGAGAAGTTCAAGGGATGGCCGTGCGTCAAGTGACCGCCGTGCGCGAGATTCATTCCCAGGATCGTGTCACCCGGCTGGAGCACGGACGCGTACGCCGCCTGGTTGGCTTGCGAGCCGGAATGCGGCTGCACGTTGGCGTGCTCGGCGTGAAAGAGCTGTTTGGCGCGATCCCGGGCGAGATTCTCCACGATGTCGGTGAATTCGCAGCCCCCGTAGTACCGTTTGCCGGGATAACCTTCCGCGTACTTATTGGTGAAGACGCTCCCGGTAGCCTCGAGGACCGCCTCGGAAGTGAAATTCTCGCTGGCAATCAGTTCCAGGCGTGTATTTTGACGGTCCACCTCATGCTGGATAGCGTCGTAAACCTCAGGATCAACAACGGAGAGAGGCCGCGCAATGCGCTCTTGTTCGGTCATCTCTTTTCACTTTAGCGCCTTTCATCGCCGTGCGACTCTGAACCGGGGCACGAAGCCATTCAGTTGGGTGTCTATAACCCACTTGCCCGCGGATAGGAGGATACGGGCAAACCCTTGGCGCCTTGCTAAACACCATTAGACCCAATGTCTTGCCGCAATTGGAATATCGCCTGCAATCAGTTTGAACGAACCAGTTGATGGAGATCCCATGGCGACGCTTACGATGATGCGGACGGTGTGCTGCGAGGCCCATAAGCAGTGCGGCCGAAGGTGTGCGATATGTCCCAACCGCCCTGAAAACCAGGAGGCGCTCCTCAACTACAAGCAGAATGTGCGCTCTGGATTTGCCCGCCTCGCATACTCCGATTGCGAAATCAGCCGCGATGGCACGATCACCCATGCGCAACCGTCAGCCGAATCTCGTAGTTTTACGAGGTGACATCAGTTAGAATGACTGAATGCGTGGACACGAGAAAGTTCTAGAGCATCTTGGAATTGCGCTGCGGGCCGAGTTGACGGCTATCAACCAGTACTTCCTGCACGCAAAGATGAACGAGAACTGGGGATATCTACGCCTGGCGCAGCATTACCGCAAGGAATCGATCGAGGAAATGGTCCACGCGGAAAAGCTCATGACGCGGATTCTCTTTCTGGAGGGAACTCCCAACATGACCGACATCGGCCCGATCCGAATCGGCGGGGACGTGAAGGCACAGCTCAACAACGATCTGGCGCTCGAGTTGGCGGCAGTCGAGCATTTGAACAAGGCCATCAAAGACGCGCGCGAACTCGGCGATAATGCCTCGCGGGTACTCTTCGAAGAGATTCTTGTGGATGAAGAGGAACATGTTGATTACCTGGAAGGGCAAATCCACGCCCTGAACCAGGTCGGCTTCGAGAACTACCTGGCCCAGCATCTACACAAAGGCGACGAGAACTAATGGGTGGAGCAGGCCTTCAGCCTGCCTTTGGACTTCACCGAGAAAGGACAGGCGAAACCGCCTGTCCCACCTTTCAAACCCGAGTGTTTCCGTGCACGTCCTAAAGACAAAGCGGCGAGACCACTTGCATGGCCCGCCGCCTCGTTGAAATTAGTTGTGCTGAAGTCTTCTACTTGCCTTCGGTAATGCCGCCGGCTGCTCCGGGCTGCTTCGCGGCCTTCATCTTCTTGGTCTCAAGCGCCTTCTGGACCCAACCGTCAGCGACCTTAGTGTCAGCTTCGTATTGATCCTTCGTGTCGTCGAGATCGGCCTTTTCTCGGATGAGCAGGTTCATGTAGGCCATGGCATCGTCGTAGTCCTTGTCGATGTCGAGAGCGTGCTGGAGATTCTTGACGCCATCGTCGACCATAGCCATGTACTTGTCCTTAAGTTCCGCTTTGACCTTCTTGTCCTTCAGCGGGCCGGGGTCTTCCGGCTTCATGCCCATGTTGGCGCGGGCGGTCATCAGGTTGGGATACCACTTCAACCAGTCGATCACGCCCAGGCTGTAATAGGCTTCCTTGTTATTCGGATCCGCCGCGATGAGCTTCATGTACCAGTCCTTAGCCTCATCGAGCTTCTTGAACTTATCCTCGAGTTTCGGGATACCCTGCGCTTGCTGGTAGTTCAACGACGCCAGCGAGGCGAGAGCTGTCTTGTCATTGGGGTTATCCCTCAAGACGTTCAGGAACTCTTCCTTGGCGGCCTTGGCGAGTTGGTTGTTCTCCGGCGAATCTGCGCCCGGGATGTACTGCGTCATGTACGATGTCGCAAGATACAGCCGCCCGTTCGTATTTGTAGGATCGAGTTGAACGGCGGTCTTAAACTGTTCGACGGCCTCGGCATAGCGGGCATTGCGATAAGCTTGCACGCCCCTGTTGAGGTGATCGCGTGACTGTAACTTCGCGCATCCGGCGCTTAACAGAACGAGCGCGCCCAAGCCTGCGGTAGCAATGATTCTCGTCATAATTTTGAAAATCCGTCCATCCAGAATTATCCGCCGTGGGGCAGGCGCAGACCCCGCGGGTCTCGCGTCGCGCCCCACAACGCAAATATTATTGGCCCGCTTCCACCTTGGGAGTCATGAGGCCGATTTTGTCTATACCCGAGCCTTTCGCGATATCGATGGCATTCGCGATCTCCCGGTATTCGAGGTCAGGATCACCCTTCACGAACACGATACGCTCAGCACGGGTCTTAAAGATCTCTTCGAGCCTGGTGCCAAGGTGAGCCACATCCGTGTTCTCATTGTTCAACTGCATACTGTGGTCTTTGTTGATGATGATGACCACGGTACGGTCGTTGGGGTCCTGCGGCTTGTTCTTATCCGGCGGTTCCGGGGCGATAGCTTCGAGGCCGTGCGGAGTCAGTGGCGTGATGACCATGAAAATGATCAGCAGCACGAGCAGCACGTCGATCAGAGGAGTGACGTTGATATCCGCCTTAGCTCCACCACCGTGACCACCCACATTCATCGACATAGTAAATTACTCCTTTATCGAAATTCCTTAGCCTGCCTTATTGGGCGTCGTTGCTGGAGGCGGGTTCTGCGGCTGGCCGGACTGCGGTATCTGCTCTGTCAGCAGACCGATATCCTGCACGCCAGCGGCGCGAAGGTTGTCTACGACATCCTCGACCTTCTCATAACGAGCGCGGGCATCCGCCTTGATGTAGACGGTCTTGTCCAACTTGTTCGCGATCAGATCCTTGACTTTGTTCGGGAGGTCGTCAGCAGGCATCTGGACATTTCCGGGACTCAGAACGACACGTCCGTCGCGCGTCACGCAAATCATGACGGCGTCTTCCTTGTCGGCCGCTTGCATCGCAATCGGGTTTTTGGTCTTCACCATGTCGACGCTGACGCCCTTGGTGAGCATGGGCGTGATGACCATGAAAATGATCAGCAGCACGAGCATGACGTCCACCATGGGGGTGACGTTGATGTCGGCTACGGGAGGCGGCGCCTTTTTCTTTTCCATGAAATTCTCCTTTAGGTTCGGGCTGGGCCGGGAAATTCCCGGCCCAAGGCCCGCGACCCAATTCAACTCGCTAAAGCCCTTCGCTTACTTCGCTGCGCCGGCGCGCTGCGACTTCTTCAGGAAGTAGTCGATCAACTCCGAACTGGAATTGCCCATCTCAACGTCGAACGCGTCAATGCGGTTCGTGAAGTAGTTGAACATCCAGACGGCGGGAATAGCCACAAACAGACCGACGGCGGTGGTAACCAGCGCTTCCGAAATACCGCCGGCGACCGCGGCCAGACCGGTGGACTTTTCCGTCGAAATGCCCTTGAACGCGTTGATGATGCCGAGCACCGTTCCGAACAGTCCCACGAAGGGGGCGGTGGAACCGATCGTCGCGAGGCTGCTGACACCGCGCTTCAATTCGGCGTGTACGATGGCTTCGGCGCGTTCCAGCGCGCGTTTCGAGGCTTCGATCTCTTCACCGGGAATCTCGGAGCTGAGCTGATGGGCTCGGAATTCCTGCAGACCGGCGACGACAACCTTGGCCAAGTGGCTCTTGTTATAACGGTCGGCGATCTTGACCGCTTCATCGAGCTTGCCTTCACGGAGAGCGCCGGCAACCGCCGGGGCAAACTGCCGCGACTGTTTGCGAGCACCGTTGTAGGCCAACAGACGATCGATCATGACACCGATGGACCAGGCGGACATGAGGAACAAAATGATGACGACGGCCCGGGCAGGCCAGCTCATATTGCCCCACATAGCGCGCGGGTCAAAACTGACTCCCTGCTCCTGTAGGAACAGGAAACCCCAAACTTGCAACTGTAGCAACATTGTTTCGTTTCTCCTGCGAGTTGAATTTAAACCAAAAAACTGACTTATACCCTACTGCTGTAGAACAGGCTGGAGCTTGTTCTACTGACTGAGTGTGAAGTTCACATCAATCTGCGTAATAACCTCGACGGGTTCGCCGTTCAGCAAAGTGGGCTTGTATTGCCACTGCACAACGGCTTGTTTCGCAGCTTCGACCAGCAGCGGGTGCCCGCTGACGAGCTGAAGATTCTGAATCGTACCGTCCTTGCCGATGATGGCCGTGAAGCGCACGGTTCCTTGAACGCGTGCCTGTTTGGCGAGCGGCGGATAGGTCGGCATGATCTTACGGATCAGGTTGGCGGCTTGCACGTTGCCACCAACGCGGATGCGCTGCGGAGCCGCAACTTTCGGCTTCTCGGGCGGAGGGGGAGGCGGAGCGGCCGACGGTACGGCACCAAGAATGCCGCCCAGGACACCACCGGAAGCGCCTGGAACGCCACCCGGGACACCACCGGGAACGCCGGCGGTGGGTGGAGGCAGATCCTCTTCCTTGATCATCGCGATGTCTTTCGGAATTTGCTTCGGCGCCATTAGTTTGCCGGCGTCGAACTGCCGCGGGATGACCTTTACGACCTTAGGAGCAGCCGGCGGCGGCGGGGGCGGAGGCGGAGGCGGCGGAGGAGGCGCGACGAGGAAGCTGGTTAACTGCGCTCTCGGCAATGTATCAGTGTAGATAAGCGGGATCAGCACCAGGACGCCAATCACTACGACCTGGGTGAGGAAAGAGACGGCAACGGCCCACGGTTTCCTAGTCTTGCCGGACGCTTCTACGAAAGTCTGTTCAAACATAAGGTTTACCTTCCCAAAGCGGGTTAATTAAAAACCGTGGCGAGTTTTCCCTTCCCCACGGCCCTACTTCACTTTTGCGGCCCCCCGGCGTACGTTGCTTTCGCGAACGGGCGCCACAGGAACCGGCGCCGGTTTCCGCTTCTTCCGGCTCTCAATGAAATCCTGCCAGAAGATCAGAATCGGACTTGCTACGAAGATCGAAGAATACGTTCCAACGATGATGCCGCAAACCAACGCAAAGGAGAACCCGTTCAACACCGTTCCGCCAAACAGGAACAACGCCAGCGCGGTCAGTAAAGTGAGCCCTGATGTCAGGACGGTTCTGCTCAACGTCTGGTTAACACTCTTGTTTATCACAGATTCGAGCGGTTCGCGACGGAGAATTTTCAAATTTTCCCGAATTCTATCAAACACCACGATGGTGTCGTTCATGGAGTAGCCGACCAGGGTCAGAAGCGCGGCCACGACAGTCAACGAGATCTCTTTGCCGAAGATCGAGAACAGGCCGATCGTGATGATGGTGTCGTGAAACACCGCCACCACGGCGGCTACACCATAAATCCATTCGAACCGGAATGCGATGTAGACAAGCATCCCACCCAGGGCGTACAGGACGGCCATCAGGGCTTTGTGCTGCAGGTCGGCGCCCACTTTAGGGCCAACCATCTCTCGCCCCAGAATCGTAAACGGGGCGGCGTAGCATTCCTGCTTCATAACATTCAGAACCTGCGGCGTCACACCGGGCACATTTCTCATCTCATCGATGTTGCGCACCAGACCGCCGTGGCTCTTAACGTAATCCATAATTGATGAACTCAGTTGAGCGATTTGCTGATCGTTCATCGAAACGCCGGCCCGTTGCAGTGGATCCCGCAGCCGGTCGGCAATCGCAGTGATCCCGGAATTGTTGATGTCCAGCTTTCCGCTCGACGGCTGGCCAAAGCTCTGGTCGAGGCTGGTCACAATCACTTTGATGGCCTGGTCGAGAGCCTGATCGTTTTGGACGTCCGTTCCGACCATATCTTCCGGATAGGCGCCATTTGTGATTTCCTGAACGTCGACCGGGAGCTTTCCGGCGAGCGCAGCACGTACCCTCTCGACGGGAGGACGCTGTGCAAATCGCACTCTCACGAGCGCACCGCCTTTAAAATCAATGCCGTACCTAGGGCCACCCTTTGCGATCAAACTGATAATACCGGCAACCGACAGCACCAGCGACAATCCAATGAAGGGCCACTTCTTGCCCAGGAAATCGTAGTTAGTGTTCTTGAATAATTCCATGCAGCATACAATGCCGGCATTCGATAGTGTTAGACACCGGCGTCCTCAACATTGTTCCCGACAGGCTGGTGAAAACTCAGCACAACCAGGAGTTTAGTACGTCTAGGGCGTTCGACAGAGTTAGTCCTGCTCCCAACGCCCCGCGAGCACATCAGATACTGAGAGCCTCCACGCGCTTCTTTCCGGAGAGCTCAAAATCAAAGATGGTCTTCGACACGAAGACAGCCGTGAAAACGTTGGCGATGAGGCCGATGACCAGTGTGACGGCAAAGCCCTTGACAGGACCCGTACCAAAAATAAACAGGAATAGACACGATACCACCGTAGTGACGTGCGTGTCGATGATCGTCAGAAAGGCTTTGGCAAAGCCAGTGTCGACCGCGGCAATGATAGCCTTGCCCGTTCGGAGTTCCTCGCGGATACGCTCGAAAATCAGGACGTTACTATCCACCGCCATACCAATGGTCAGAATGATGCCCGCGATCCCGGGCAGTGTGAGCGTAGCAGTGAAATAGCTGAGAGCGGCGATCAGGATGACCGCGTTCAAGACCAGGGCGAGGGTCGCATTTATGCCGGCGCGCTTATAGTAGACCAGCATCACAAAAACCACCGCGATCAAACCTGCGGTACCGGCTTCGAAACCCTCGCGAATCGAGTCTGCCCCGAGTGACGGGCCGACCGTTCGCTCTTCGCCGTACAAAATGCTGGCGGGAAGAGATCCGGCATTGAGGTTGAGCGCGAGGTCGGAGGCTTCCTCCTGATTCGAGGCGCCCGTTATGCGGCCGCTATCGCCGATTCGCGACTGAATCGTAGGAACGCTAATGGCCTGGTTATCAACTACTATGGCCGCGCGGTTTCCGATGTTCGCCTCGGTGTAGTTGCCAAACCGCCGGGCAGCGTCCTGGTTGAGAACAAAATCGGTTTCCCAACGGCCGGCTTCTCCCTGGCTTGCGCGCGAATTGCGAATATCGGTGCCACGCACCACTGGGCTCCGCGACACCAGCCACCACGAGGGCGGCTGTCCGCCACGCACCTGCGACTGCACCAATTTGGTGTTGAGAGGAAGAATGCCGCCATGCTTGCCGAGCGCTTCCTCGCGCGAATTGAACGGCCCGTCCTTAACTTCGTCCCATTCCAGGACGGCCTGGGTCTTGAGAATTTCTTTGACGTGCGCCGGGTCATCCACGCCCGGCAACTGCACCAGCAGTTCCGTATCGTCGCGGCCGGTCGCCTGCACCGATGTTTCCGCTAGTCCCAGGCCGTTAATCTTGCGCTCGATCGTGGCCATGGTCTGCGCCATGGTCTCCTGCTTGATCTGCAAGGATTCCGTGGGCTTAATGTTCATGCGGTAGTCTGTGGCGTTGACGGGAGTCAGCACCCAGTCGGTGAAAGCGTCGTTTACGACGCGCCGGAAGTCGCCGGCTTTGGTGGCGGGAACCCCTTTGATATCAATCTCGATCTTATCGGCGGTATCCACGGAGTTCGGATCGTTGCGGCTCATTTCGCCGCCATCGATGCTGGCCTTCTTCAGTTCCTCTTTGAGGCGTTCAATTGTGGTGTCGGCCTGCGCCTTAAACGCATCCTGCAGTTGGACCTGCATGACCAGCTGGGTGCCACCCTTGAGGTCGAGCCCCAGACGAATATTGCGGCTGAAGTTCGCCTTTACGTCGTTCCACGACTTCGGAATGCCTATAACGCCGTATATGCAGGCAAGAATGATTACGACGATGAAGACTGCCTTGAAGTTAAGATTGCGTTTCATTGAAAAATACTCTTTGCCGGGCTAAGCCAGCCACACCTTAAGTCTTTTTCTCCTCTGTGACCAGGCCGGTCACGGAATTACGGGCGACCTGCAGCTTGATGTTGTCCGGTTTCACACGCAGGATCACCGTGTCGTCGGTATTGATGGTGACGATGGTGCCGACGATCCCGCCGGTGGTCAGGACGATGTTGCCGTTTTGCAGCTCCCGCAGCATTTGAGCCTGCTGCTTTTTCTGCCGTTGCATAGGCATCATCACCAGAAAATAGAAGATCCCGATGATGAGGATCAGTGGCAGGAACGCCATGATCGGATTCGAGGCCGACGCCTGCAGAATAAGTCCGAATGTGTTCATTTCACTTATGTGCTGCAACTGCCTACTTCAGACTGCCAACTTCAAGCTTGGAAAAGGGAAGAATACGACAGGAGAAGGGGCCTACCTCACCTATTGTACAGCTTCCGCACGAATAGCGTCCAGGAAAGCAGGAAATCTCCCAAGCAGTATAGCCTCTCTCATTTGGCGCATGATGTCAAGGTAGTGCTTGAGGTTGTGTAAAGTGGCCAACGTCGAATAGAGCATCTCGCCGGCCTGGTACAGATGGCGAAGGTATGCACGGGTATAGGTTCGACAGGTGTAACAGTGACAGCTCGGGTCGGGCGGCAGAGGATCGTCGCGATAACGAAGTTGCTTTATTATGACCCGACCTTGGGACGTGAACAGGTAGCCGTTACGGGCGTTGCGGGAGGGAAGCACGCAGTCCATCATGTCGATGCCACGCGCTACGTATTGCGGGAGTTCTTCCGGCATCCCGACTCCCATGACATACCTCGGCCGTTCCCGAGGGAGTAGTTGTGCCGTCAGTTCGGCCATCTCGAGACTCAACGCGCGCGGCTCGCCGACGGACAGGCCACCGATTGCGTAGCCGGGCGCGTCAAGGTCGAGGAGTTCAATGGCGCACTGGGTGCGAAGATCCCTGAACATCGAGCCTTGCACGATTGGAAAGAGGGCGTTGTTATGGTCGTCGCGTTGCCGGCAATGGGCGAAGCCTTTGTGCGCCCAGTTGATTGTGCGCTTCATGGCGTCTTTTGCCGCTTCGTGGCTGGCGGGATACTCGAGACATTCGTCGAGCACCATCATGATGTCGCTGCCGAAGGCCATCTGAGTGTCAACCGTGGATTCCGGTGTGAACATGTGGGCATCGCCGTTCAGGTGCGAGCGGAAAAGCACACCGGAGTCGGTGATTTTGCGCAGGCCGCTGAGGCTGAAGACCTGGAATCCTCCGGAGTCGGTGAGGATGGCGCGGTCCCAGGACATGAACTTGTGCAATCCGCCCATTTGGCGGATGAGGTCGGGGCCGGGACGGATGAAGAGGTGATAAGTGTTCGCGAGGATGATCTTCGCGTCGAGCTCGCCTGCGAGATCGCGCTGCGGGACGCCTTTCACCGTCGCCTGGGTTCCGACAGGCATGAACACGGGCGTCTCGATGGTCCCGTGAGCGGTGTGAAGAAGGCCGGCTCGCGCACCCGTGGCGGGGCATGTGGCCTGAATCTCGAAGTGCAACTACCAGAGTATCCTGAACGTTGGTACGCTTCCTCGTTTTGATTGCGGTCGCATTCGTAATGGGTATTGCGGCTGTTTGGGTGGTCTACCGGCGTGTCGATCGACCGATCGTACTGCCGAAACCGCGGGGGCCACATGCGGTAGGGCGCAGCGTTTTGGATTTAATCGACACACGCCGCAATCGCGAGATGATGCTCTTCCTCTGGTACCCGGCCGCGGATGGGTCTCGCGGAGCGCGGGCCGAATATGTGCCGGGGAAGTGGGGCGAGCTTTGGGCCAAGGGATTGTTTCCAATTCCGTCCCGCCGCTTGCGGGAAATCGAGGTCGCTTCTGTCGTCAACGTTCCGATGACGCCGGCCGTACATCCCCTGCTGATGCTCTCCCCCGCCATGGGACGCATTCCCGCCGATTACACGACCATTGCCGAAGATCTCGCAAGTTACGGCTACATCGTCGCGGGAGTCACCCCGACCGGCGGCGCCCGGGTTGTCGTTTTTAACAACGGCCGCACGGTTTACGGCGATGACAATATCGATTTGGAACGGCGGGCCGAAACTCAGCCGATGGTGCAGCGATGGCTTGAGGATGTTCAATTCGTACTCGACCAGCTTCTGAGCGGTACGTTTCTCGTTGACAGCAATCGCATCGGCATCTTTGGTCATTCCTTCGGCGGGGCGGTGGCCACGCACGCGGTCGCGGTCGACGCGCGATTCCGCCGCGGCGTCAATCTCGACGGGGCGCCTCAGGGTATTTTGCCGCAGCCGCTCGATCGGCCGTTTTTGTTCGTGAACGGAGCGCCTCTTCCGCCGTCGCAGCAGGCTCTGAATGACAGAATCCTCGGCGAGATACAGGGCATTTGCAAGGCGGACCGGGCGGGCTGCCGCATCGAGGATTACCCGGAGGCAGGTCACATGAATTTTTCGGATCTCGCGGTGATGCCGTCACGGTTTCCGATTCCGAGGAGCCGGATGAGCCTCACGAACATCGATGGCGTGCCGTTTCTGCGTACGACCTCGGATTTACTCAGGCGGTTCTTTGATGCGATGTAACGTCACGTACCCGGATGTGGACCTGTCGTCATGACTGTTGGTCGTGGCTGGAGCCAAGGTGGCACAGCCTTTGAAGACGCCTTCATCACTTCGAAACGCCTCCACATGCACCGGTAAAAAACCGGTGCGCAGGATGCAATCCTACCTTACGGTCCTCCAGTCTGGCTAATCGTGGAAGACTAACCTGGCTTCGGCGGGCGTCCTTCGACCCGGGCTTCAAACGCGCGAAAATAGAAACATGTGGTTGGGAGTCGGACGGTTGGGAGCCACGACCTTACTGGCGTTGGTGGCGGCTTTCCCTCAGGAGTTAAGCCCCGGCAAACTGTTGGTTGCAACCAAAGACCTCGGTGATCCAAACTTTGCGGAGTCCGTGATCCTGATTGTCAAACACGACAGCGAAGATGGTACTTTGGGCCTGATTATCAATCGCCGGACGACCGTGCCGCTGGCCCGCGTCTTCGAGGAGATCAAGGGGGCGAAGTCCGACCCCATTTACGTGGGCGGTCCCGTCGAAACAACCGGGGCCCAGGCGCTTCTGAGGTCGGCTCGTAAACCGGAGAAGGCCGAGCATGTCTTCGGCGATATTTACGCCACCGGGGACAAGGACCTGATCGAGAAATGCATCGGCGATGGCACTGAACCTACCAGGTTCCGCGTCTACATCGGATACGGCGGATGGGCGTCGGGGCAGTTGGAACATGAAATGGAGCTGGGCTCCTGGTCGGTTATTCGTGCGACGGTCGATTTTGTGTTCGATGCCGACCCCGATTCACTCTGGACGAGGCTGCGACAGAAGGCTGATATGCGGGTGGCCGGACTGAAGCCTACTTCTTCTTTTCCAGCGCGTCGATCAAGCCGTGAATCGGATTGGGGGGCTGCCCGCTTCCTGGTTTCGCCGCGTCTAGCGCTTCCTTAAGGCCGGCGCCGATTCCACCGAGCTTCATCTTTGTCATTCGAGCCGCGTCCGGCGAGAACTTCGGCTTCGAGAATGTTCCTGTAACGGTGGCCGGAACTACCAGTTCCCCTTTTTGATTCGCTAAAACCGTCGACATCCAGCCGCCCACTTTCGAGCCTCCGACACTGTCGCTGACGTTCTTTGTCAGCACGGTGTCCGTCTGTAGATTGAGCGATTGATCGGCCAGGCCCAGGGTGCCGGCGGCCGTGAGTGTTCCGCCGTCAAATACCATCGTCATGTTATCCGTGGTGCCTACACCGTCGCGGATTTGGAGTGTGCCCGCAAGCTTCGAGATGTTCGTGGAATTGTCGGTCGGGAGATTATAGCCGACAAACTTAGCGACCGAGGCGAGTTCGTTCAGGAGGTGAACGCCGGAAATTTTTCCGTTTTGCAAATCGATCTGCACCGTACCGTTGAGACCTCGCGCGAATTCCTGCCCGGCTTTCGGGGCCGCTTGGAGATCGGCACTCCCGGAGAGCGTTCCGAAGAGCACTTGATGTGCAGGCGATAAGGCGGAGAGCAGTTGGTTCGCGTCCACAGAAGAGAGCCGGAGCTGCACTGCGGAACTGGGCGGAGTCGCGCGGGTGTTGATCGTGATGCTGCCGTCCGTATGGCCCCCGAAAAACCTGGCCGTGACGGGAGAGAGCGTGACTGTGTCAGAGGAGAATTTACAGTGCGAGTTAACGTCCGTAAGAGCTACGGTGTCGTATGCGAGGCTGCCTGCCGCGATCGTTCCCGTCCCGGTCAAGTCAGCGGCAAAATGATCAAGAATCATTTTCACGGCGCTCAGCTTTAACGGCTTCCCAAGAGAGGGCGAGTTTACGGTCGACTCCGGAATGGCGACCGCCCCACTGATGACAGGCGCGTTGGCAGGTCCGCTCGCGCTCATGCTGACCGAAATCGTACCGGAGGCTGTCAGGCCTTTCTGTGAAGGCGAAGTAAGTTTCAGCAGATCCGCTATCGGGACTTCATTCATCTTCAAGGCAGCTTCGACGGAAGGAGGTGTGTCTTTGGTGCGCACCTGGCCCTGACCCGTTGCGGTCAGGCCAAGCGCTTTGATCGTAAGATTATCGAACGCCAGAACGCCACTAGTCTCGTCAGAGGAGCCGCTCGCCTGCACCGAAATATCGCCTTGCGGCATGTGAACGCGACCGTCGAGATGAAATGGCTTACCGGGAGCGTAGCCGGTTAGTGTCAAGTCGATGTGGTCGTAAACGGTGCGCGCACCGCCCTTGCTGCGGTCAGTGATTGCAAGCTGCCCATCTTCAACGCGCAGTTCGTTCAACGTGAAGTTTTCACTGGCCGGCGCGGCAGGAATTGGGGGAGCGTTTGAGAGTTTACCTGGCGTGCCTCCCAGGTCCGCGGTGTTCCACTTGCCGTCAGCACCCCGAATGAGTTCGATGGACGGATGGTCCAGCCGGATGCTGTCGACCTCGATTTGCTTATGCAGCAGAGCGGCAAGCCCGACGCGCACGTAAAGGTTCTTAGCGGCTACAAAGGGCGATTCCGATTTTGTGGCGGGCGATTCGCTGATAGCCATATCGCCGATGCGGACCGACAAGGGAAACAGATTGAGGCCCATCGCGCCCAGCTTCACGTCGCGCCGGATCCGCGCCTGTATTTTGGACTGGATCGGCGCGCGAAACTGGTTCACGTCGACGAACATCAGGGCAGCGCCCAGGAGGATGATGACTCCCAGTATCAGGCAGCCGCCGATCATCAGAAGTCTGCGCATAGCTCTTCTTCAAATCCTAGCAACCCGTGGCAGAAGTCGGGCAGGCTGAATGCCTGGCTGAATGCCCGCCCCACCTTGGCTCGCAACCTGTTGAGCCATAAAGGTGGCGCAGCAGGTTTCGCCTGCGCATGCCGCTCTCAAAGGCGTTTGCGACGGGCTGCTAGCGTGGCCGGATGAAGAATGTCTGCTTGTCAACGCCGGCCGGCACGGCGACATCGAAGAACCCGATCATCATTTCCTGCCAGCTTTGTTCTCCGTATCGCACCTCCACTGACGGATCGGGGTTGCGGGGATTGTTTGCGGAGTTGTCGAAATAACCCGCGCACAGCAGCCGCGTTCCCGCGCGCAACGTCAGGGGTTGCGCGAGACGGTAGTTGAGCTGCCATTGGAAATCGTAGTGATTCACCTTCAGGAGGATGTCGACCGCGCCATGCGGGCCATCTATTTCGTACTCAAAAGCCTTTCCGCGCAGATGCATGTGTGGGAAGAGGCTGAGTAACAGAGCATCGTTGGGCAGCGTTCCCGCGGCTTGGACGCGATAATTCGCATCGCCCGGCGGAATGACAAAGCGATCGTTGTTCAGTTGCAGCGTGATGACGGCCTTCTCCGGAGGAGACGGCGAGAACACCAGGCCGATGCGCGTGCGGTCATCCTCGGGTTTACCGGTCGTAGTGTAGTGCATCTGAAGCACAATGTCGGAACCGGCAGGGATTCTCTTCGCCATACCGGGCGTCCACTCGTTCCACGAATTGCCGGGCGTGTAGACCAGCAGCACATCGTTCTTCGTCGCGGCGAGCGACAGGCCGAACGGCACGCCCTCGGGTTGATCGCGCAACCAGTCCGAACCGGGGGGCCGGATGTACGCCACCGCATGATGGACGGCGTTGCGAGCGCTGGGCCGAATCTCGATCTTTTGCACCCATTTGTCTTGTGGGAAACGCGCCGGGATGATGGTGTATTGATATTCGACGTCGCCCTTGGCCGGCAGATGAAAGGGACGCGTCATTTCGAGCACGGCGTCGGGATGGCCGATGTTCCAGCCCACGGTCCAGTGGGGGTCGGGCGGGCGGTTTTTCGGGTCTCCTTCGACGGATCCGCTCGCAACCCAGGTTTGAATTACGTCGATTTCGTGCTGTGTCAGGGAGGGGTCGTTCGCGAAATGTCCGTAGTGGGGGTCGGCAAGCCATGGCGGCATTTTGCGCTCGACCACCGCCTCGCGAATTGCCTTCGCCCAGGGACGTGTCTGGGCGTAGGTCACGAAAGCCATCGGGGCAATCTCACCAGGGCGATGGCACACCTGGCAGTGGTCTTGAAGAATGGGGAGAACGTCGCGGTAGAACGTCAGAGGTGGCGCGGCCTGGCCAAGGCTCATGAAGGCGAGCAACAGCAGGAGGTGGTGCCGTCGGTTTCGCGTGCCTTGTGATCTGCGGCTGCGCGTATTCGACTGTGCACTTCGGACGTCTGAGGGCATTTCACGTACGTGGGAGAAGCTGTGGAAGGGTGAAGCAGGCGGTTTCGCCTGCCTTTGGAGACACAGACCCGATCTCGAGGCAACGGCCCGGAGGCTCTGGTTCATACTGCCTCCGCACCTCATCGAGAAGCAAACCCGAAAATGCCTGCCAACTTTTCCAACCGCGAGTTGCGGCTATGCTGCTCTAGAAGTTGAGGTTCCGAAAACACTTGCAACTTCCGGGTGAAATCCAAAAGCAGGCGGAACCGCCTGCTGCACCCTTCCAGACCCTGCCGCACCTCGGCGTATCCACCCGACACTACAACTCGGTTTGCGTACCGTCGACTTTGCGTCCGCTGACGACCGCGGAAAGCAGCCCAAAGCGAAACGAGAACAGCGCCGAAAACGCCGCTTTGATCGGCACTCCAAGGCCACTGAAGAAGCCGGCATACTTGCTGCAGAAGCGCGCCGCACCATGAACGCGATCCGCCTCCAGCAGCGTTAAGGCGCTGTCCGGAAAGTGGTTTTCGCGCGGCGTGTACTTGACCTTGACGCCCGGCAAAGCAATGATCTTTCTCCCGGCGCGCCGAATCTGAAAACATAGATCTACATCCGACCACGTCTCGCCGAATTTCTCGTCGAGGTAATTAAGACCACGAATGAAATACTTGCGGACCATCATCGCGGTGAAGTTAGCGCTTTCTACAGGGACCGCCTCGGCGCTCATGTCGATCTCGACGGGGTGCAGGTCGATTCCCGACGACGGTAAGCGATAAAACTGCTCGGCGCCGGTCACCGGGCAGACTACGGCGGCTTCCGAATCCGAATCGAGATAATTGGTGAGCCGGACGATCGTATCGGGCGCGACCTCCACCTCGGGTTCCACAAAAAACACCAGTTCCGCGCGCGCCGTGCGCATCGCAATGTTCAGCGCTTTGGTGCTCCCGAAGTTTCGGGGTAGCCGCAAGGGCGTGATGCCGGGAAACTCCTCGTCAATCTGCTGGCTGCCATCGCGGGAACCCTTGTCCACCACGATGATTTCTAAAGTGTCACGCTGCTTCGATTGCTCCAGCGCGGCGAGGCAACGCCGCAAAGCCTCGACATTGTTGTAAGAGGCAACGATGGCGGTAACGCGCGGCTCGGTCGCGGTCTCCTGCTGCTGCGGAACATCGCTCATGGAAACAAAATGGTAGCGCGATATAGAATCCAAAGGACGTGAAAACATAGCGCCGAGGATGGACCCAGAATTGCCGCATTTGGTTGTGAAGCCGGTTTTTACCGAGTTGTCGAGTGATATTGCTCGACACCTGCGCCAAAACGCGCTATGCAACAGAAAGCCCCCAACCGCCAATCGATTGCCTCGATCGTGGCGATCGACGACAACCCCCGTACGCTGGAGTTTTTGACCGCCGCATTGGCCCAACCAGAGCTTGAAATTCTGACGGCTACCGATGCGCACGAAGGACTCGAATTTGTCTATAAACGGCATCCGCAGATCGTCTTGACCGACCTGGTAATGCCGGGGATGAGTGGACTGGAGGTCCTCGAGGAGGTCGTAGAATTCGATCCCTCGATCGACGTGATCCTGATGACCGCGCACTACTCCACCGAATCTGCCGTGGACGCCATCAAGAAAGGTGCGACGGATTACCTCAACAAGCCGGTCCCCATTTCGGTTTTGCGCGATCGCGTGGATAAACTGCTGGAGGAGGCGCGCCGCCGGACCCGAACCCAGGAACTGGAACAGGAATTGACCGAGCAGTCGCGGCTGGAAGGAATTATCGGACGCAGCCCTCAGATGCTGGAGATGTTCTCGCGGATCCTCAGGGTAGCGCGGCATTATCAGACCGTCCTGGTGACCGGCGACACCGGCACGGGTAAGGACCTGGTGGCCCGCGCGCTACATCGGCTGAGCCCCGTCTCGTCGGGAAACTTCGTGGTGTTGAACTGCTCCGCCGTGGTGGAAACCCTGTTTGAAAGCGAGTTGTTCGGCCACGTCAGAGGGGCCTTCACGGGGGCGGATCGCGACAAGACCGGATTGTTCGAACACGCGGACGGCGGCACCCTGTTCTTGGATGAGATCGGCGACATGCCGCTGTCGACGCAGGCCAAGATGTTGAGGTCATTGCAGGATCATGAGATTCTGCGTGTGGGTTCGTTAACGCCGCGCAAGGTCAACGTGCGGGTGATCGCCGCCACGAATTCCGATTTGCGCGCTGCGACGGCTGCCCGGCGTTTCCGAGAAGACCTTTATTATCGGCTGTCGATGGTGGAGATCCACGTCCCGACCCTGGCGGAGCGCAAGGAAGATCTGCCGTTGCTGATTCATCATTTCGTGGGGAAGTTCGCTGCGCAATATGGGAAGCAGGTTCGCGGGGTGACGCGGCGCGCGCAGATTCTACTCTCGAGGTCGAGTTGGCCCGGCAACGTCCGCGAACTGGAAAATGTGCTGGGACACGCCTGCATGATGACGGTCAGCGATTGCGTGGATATCGGCGATCTGCCGGAATACATCCGCACGACATCGCGGCCGGCGCATCTTAAAGAAGTGCTTCCCATGGCCGCTTGCACGGAGAACGGCGGTGACTCGCTGAGCTCGTTAGAGGAACACGAGCGCGTTCTCATCCTGCAGGCGCTGGAGCAGACTGGAAGCAACCAGTCGCAGGCCGCGCGAATGCTGCGCATCGGGCGTGACGCCTTGCGCTACAAGATGAAGAAGTACGCGATTCTAAATTAAGGTCCACCACATAATGCGTCTGTCTTTGATATTTCTTATCGGGGCCGCCGTATGCCTCGCCCAACAAACCGCGCCGCCCGCTCTTCTTTTGGGAACGGCCTGGTATCCCGAACAATGGCCGGAATCGCGTTGGGAAGCAGACCTGGCGCTGATGCAACAGGCCGGAGTCCGCATGGTGCGCGTCGGCGAATTCGCCTGGAGCCGTATGGAGCCGAGCGAGGGCCAATACGACCTGGAGTGGCTTGACCGCGCGATCGCGGCGGCCGCCAAACATGGGATCTTCACCGTAGTTGGAACGCCCACGGCGGCGCCTCCCGCCTGGCTCACCCAGAAATATCCGGAAACACTCAGGACCTTGGAGGACGGCCACCAGGCAGAACATGGCAACCGCCAGCAATTCAATTTCGCCAACCCGAAATATCGCGAGTTCGCCCGCAAAATCGCCGAACAGATGACGAAGAAATTCGGCCACAATTCGTACGTGCTGGGTTGGCAGATCGACAACGAGTATGCTGACGAATCCTATGATTCCGCTACGAAGACACAGTTCCAGCGGTGGCTGAAGGCGCGCTACGGAACCCTCGAGAACCTGAACGCCCGCTGGACGACGTCCTATTGGAGCCAAACGTACTCCGACTGGAGCCAGATTCCGATCGAGACGCGCTACGGCAATCCGGGACTGCTGCTGAGTTGGAAACGTTTCGTCAGCGATACCTGGCGCAGTTATCAGAAAAATCAGTTGGACGTGATACGCGCAAACGCCGAGCCGCGCCAGTTCATCACCACGAATACTATGGGCTGGTTCAGCGGATTCGATCACTACACTGTTCTTCAGGATCTCGACATCGCGGCCTGGGACAACTATGTGGGCACGGGCCACCTCGATCCCGCGGCGAACGGCGCCGTACACGACCTCACGCGCGGACTGCTGCGCAAAAATTTCTGGGTGATGGAGACACAGCCGGGTGCGGTGAACTGGGCTCCGATCAATAATGCCCTGGATAAGGGTGAGGTGCGGGCGATGGCATGGCACGCGATCGGCCATGGGGCCGACACGGTGAGCTATTGGCAGTGGCGTAGCGCGTTAAACGGCCAGGAGGAGTATCACGGTACCATCGTCGGAGCCGACGGGACGCCGGTCCCGCTGTTTACCGAAATCGCTCAACTCGGCCAGGAATTTGCCAAGGCAAGCGCGGCGCTCGCTGGGACAACGGTGAAGTCGGAGGTCGCGATTCTGCATTCGTATGACAGCCGCTGGGCCATTGGGTGGCAGAAGCACAATTCCGAGTACGACCCGATTGCCGAGATCGTGAGTTACTACGGTCCGCTGCGCGCGATCAGCCAATCGATAGATGTCGTTTCGCCAGTGGCTCCGCTGGGCCAATACAAGCTGGTGGTAGCGCCGGGCCTGAATGTCCTCTCCGATGCGGCCGCGAAGAACCTGATGGACTACGTGCACAATGGCGGCCATCTCGTGCTTGGGCAGCGATCGGCGATGAAGGATGACGACAATGGCTTGCAGACCGAACGGCAGCCCGGACCGCTTACAGCGCTGCTCGGGGGTCGCGTGGAGCAATACTATGCGCTGACGGAGCCGGTGCCCATCGAGGGAAAATTCGGCGCGGGGCAATCGAAGCTCTGGGCCGAGCTTTTGAGCGCGAAGGACAACGGCGCCGATGTGCTGGAGCGCTACGGCAAGAGCAATGGCTGGCTCGACGGCCAACCGGCCGCGATCACACGTGCGGTTGGCAAAGGCCGGATCACGTATATCGGCGCATGGCTCGACCCGAAGGCGATGGCCGCCGCCGCGAAGTGGATGACGGATGTCAGCGGCGTGAAGCCGGCTTTCGGCTCCGTGCCGGCGGGCATAGACGTATATCCTCGCTCGGGCGAGCGTGGCAAGGTGTTCATCCTGGTCAATTTCTCAAAGGCTGAGCAGACCGTCAGTCTGCCTGCTGAGATGCAGGACGTGCTCCAGGGGGGTGCAAAGCGATCGGTCCGGCTGCCGGTTTATGGAGTTGCGGTGCTGTCACTGGCTCCGTAAAGTCCGGGCCGGGTCAATTTTCACCGCGCGAAGCGCAGGCGGCAGCACCGCCACGACCGCCGCTCCGATCAATGTCAGAAGCGGGACAGCCAAGCGATCCGTGTCGGTGGGTTTCATTTCGTACAGCAGACTCTGGACGATGTTGCCACACGCGACGCCGCCCGCGAGTCCGGCGGCCAACCCAAGTACAACCACTACGAGAACGCCCGCCGTCACCAGTCCCACCACCTGGAGCGGCCGGGCGCCAAGCGCCATGCGAATTCCGATCTCGCGCTGCTGGCCGGTCACGGAATAATTGACGACGCCGTAGAGTCCGACCGCCGCCAGCATCAGCGCGACAATGGCGAAAAACCATGAGAGCGAGGCGAGCAGGCTCTCGCGCAGCATCTGCCACCGCACGAATGCGCTCTGGGCTTGAACCGTGCGAACCACAATATCCCGGCGCACTTCCGGCACGAAATGTCGCAGAACCGCGGCCAACTGTAGCGGATCGCCGCTCGTGCGAACCAGGAAGGTGGTGTGCTGCCTTTCGGCCATCGGTAAAAAGACTGCCGGCCGCATCGGCTCGCGAACATCGTAATAAACCGTATCCTCGACAAGGCCGACGATCTGTACTCCAAGGTAGCTATCCTTACCGTTGAGAATCTCCACCGATCGGCCAACCGGGTTTTGCCCGTCGAAGTAGGTTCGTGCGAAGGCCTCGTTCACGATTGCCACGGCAGCCGGCTCTTTTAATTTCGGAGGCCGGTCGCCGCGCCGGAATTCTCGTCCATTAATGAGACCGATCCCCATCGTGCTGAAAAAGCCAGGGGACACATCGAGTACATGAGCGACTCGAGCGCCGACGGCATAACCAGCCACGCGAACCGAGGTCGTTCGGCGATTGCGGCTCAGTAACGGCCATCCGGCCAGAGCGGTCGACTGGACTCCCGGTGTTTCCCGCAGGCGGTCGGCAACGCCCTGCCATACTTCCAACGGTTCCGTTTGGGTCGCTGAAGCGTCCATCACGAGAACATGTGACGGCGTGAAGCCGAGCGGACGCATAGAGAGGCGTTGGAAAGTCGAGACGAAGAGTCCGGCCACGAATTGCACCAGAACGCAGAACGCCATCTGGGTGGCCAGCAACACCTTCATCAGCCGACGCCGCGACTTTGAGTCTTCCCCGCCCTTTAACGCGCTAACCGGCTTGATGCTCGACGCCCGCAGAGCCGGCGCCAGTCCAAACAGCAGCGCGACAAGAAAGGCGAGGCCGATCGAAAACGCGAGGTCAACCCAACCGGTGGAGAGCACAATTGTTACGGGATCTTCGGGTACTCTTAACATCGCGACCACCAACGGCGCCGACCATGTGGCGAACAACACGCCCAGCACCGAGGCGATTCCCGCGATCAGCATGCTTTCAACCAGCACCAACTGAATCAGTCGCCAGTGCCCGGCGCCGATCGACACTCGCAACGCCAGTTCCCGCTCGCGCGCCGCCGCTTGCGCCGTCATCAGATTGCCAAGATTAATGCAGGCGACCAAAAGAACCAAAATCACAAGCACGATGAGGATGACGAGCGGCCGGCGGTACTCCTTCTGAAAATCCGATGCTCCCGACCCCGCCGGATGGAAGACCAGCTTCTCATTCAAATAGGCATCAACTACTGCCTTAGGAGTGTCGGAGTGAAAGTCTTTTACTCGCGCCAGGTGCTGTTGAGTGAACACAGCCTCCAACGGCTGCCGAATCTGCTCCGATGAGAATCCTATAGGCGGATGCACCCAGATTCGAAACCACTCCCACCCGGGAGACTCGATCGCTTCGGCATACATCATCGCCGGAACGAAGATGTCCGTGATCGTACCGGGCTCCGTTCCCACGAAGCCCTTGGGCGCTACCCCGACGACTTCGTATCGATCCTTTCCCAGGCGCAAGGTCGAGCCGAGAACTTTTGGATCGCGACCGAAGCGGCGGCTCCAGAAGTCGTAGCTCAAAATCGCCAGCGGATGAGCCCCGGGCGTCACGTCGTCGTTGGGAGTAAGAAGCCGCCCTAATGCTGGTTGCAGCCCGAATACCGGGAATAGGTTGCCGGAGACGTATTGAAGATAGATTTTCTCAATGTCCGGGCCAGCGCCTAACACGGCGTCGTGCTGGTGTGCGATGCCGACCACCATCAGGTCCGCCCGGTCGGCCACGGCTTGCCGGTATTGCCGGAAGGTCGGGTAATCGAATTCATCGGACTCGACAGGATGGCCCTCGGCGTCGAAAGACAAGGTCGTGAAGTAGAAGAGCCGCTCCGCATCGGCGACCGGCAACCGGCGCAACAGCGCGGCATTCACAAGCCGATATGCGGCCGTTGTTGAGCCGATCGCCAGCGCCAGTGAGAGAATCGCAGCGGCGGCAACCACGGGACGCTTGCGCAGTTGACGCCAGCCAAATACGGTATCGGCAGCGAGCGAATCGAGCCAGGGCAGCAGCTTGATATCACGGCTGCGCTCGCGGTACTGCAGCGCGTTGCCGAAGGCTTTTCGGGCATCGGCCGCGGAACGGCCGTGCTCAGTCGCCTCCTCGATGTGCGACGCCATTTCCTCTGCGAGTTCGCTGTCGAGACGGTCCCGCCGAAACAAGTTCTTAAGCCGATTGGTCCACGCCATGAGCCACCTCAGTCGTTTCGGAGAGTCGCGACCGGGTCGATGCTTACCGCCCGGAGAACCGAGGGCAGTGCGGCCAGCAGCGCCGCCGCGACAATCGCGAGGAACGGAAGAGCGATCATGCCGGCATCCGTGGACTTCACACCGTAGAGAAGCGTTCGCAAATAGCGCGACGATCCCTCACCCAAGGCGAGGCCCAGCAACGCCCCGAGCGCCACCATGGAGAATGCTTCGAAGACGACCCGACGCACGATGTCGCCCGCTCGAGCGCCGATGGCGATCCGGATTCCAATTTCCCGCCGCCGCTCGACAACCGAATAGTCGAGCACACCGTAGAGGCCGACGCCCGCAAGCAGAACCGCAACGATGGCGAAGAACAGCGCCAGGGTGGAAAGCATACGTTCGCGAATCGTATGTTGCCGCACCAGTTCTTCCTGGGTTCGGATCAGGCTGACACGAAATGCGGGATGGGCGCGGGCCACCTCTTTGCTTAACGCCGAAGCAAGCGCGAGTGGATTTTCGCTCACAGTGCGCACGATCAGCGTGGCGCCATCCCTGGCCTTCATAGGAACATATGCCACCGGAGGGATCGGCCCGCGGATGCCGCCGTATCGCGCATCGCGGACCACACCCACGACGTCGAACTGTGCCTTCTCGTGAGCCTTAACGAACGTCTTCCCGACCGGATTCGCGCCATGAAAGAAACGCCTCGCAAACGCTTCGTTGACGATCGCAACGACGGGGAAATTGTCCCCCGCTCGGAAATCCCTCCCGTCGACGAATGGGATCGTCATGGTCTCCATCCACCCCGGCGAGACAGAGAGGAAGTTCGCCTCGCTTTCGTCAGCCGATCCTCCATCTACCGAAATGGCATCGTTCCAGCCAATGCCGCTCAGCAGCGGCCAACTCGACAACGCGGCGGACTCGACTCCCGTCGCCGACCGCATGTGTTGCAGAAGTTGATCCCAAGCGGCTGCCGGCTGCGGCTTCTCCGCTGCAATCTCGAGAGTGAGAAGTCGATCGGAGGAAAACCCCATAGCCTGATGGGACAAATGCTGGAAAGTTGCTGCGAACAAAGCAGCCACGAACAGCACCAGAAAACAAAACGTCACTTGAACGGCAATCAGTGCTCTAAGCAGCCGCCGGCGCGAATGGGGCTTCTCGCCGCCTTTCAGGGCCGTCATCGGCTTGACGGCCGAGGCTCGTAGTGCAGGCGCCAGGCCGAATAGAATCGTGGCCCCCACTGCAATCGCAGCTCCAAACCCCAGCACTCGCCAATCGGCGGGAAGCACGAGCCGGATGGGATTCCCGGGTGGATTGATCATTTGGACCACGAAGGGCGCCGACCATGCGGCGAAGAGCGCTCCCACGCCCGCCGCCAGCATGCCGAGCCATGTGCTTTCGACCATCATCAGTTGCAGCAGCCGCCAGCGTCCCGCACCGATGGAAAGCCGCAAGGCCATTTCACGGGCGCGCGCCGAGGATTGCGCCGCCATCAAATTGGCCACATTGGCGCAAGCGATGAGAAGCACCAGTGCAACCAGGATGGCCAGTGCCGTGAGCGGCACCCTGTAATTGCGCTGCACCTCGGAGATGCCGGCGCTCGATGGTTCAAACTCCAGCCTCTCGCGCAGGATTCGATCAGACCATTTCTTTGGTTCGCCTTGAATTTCTCGTAGCCGTTCCTGAACATTCGCCTGGTAGACGACCCTCAGTTTCTCGATTGCTGCCTGAAAAGAAGCGCCTGGCCTGACGCTCAACCAAACACGAATCCAAGTCCAATCGGCATGCCGGACGCCCGCGTGCATCGCGGTTGGGAGGAAAATGTCGGTCACGGTTCCGGGCTCGGTGCCCGTGAAACCCTTGGCCGCAACCCCGATGACCTCGAAGACATTGGGCTGTTCCGAAGTCATCCACATCGGGTCGTTACTCATCCGGAAAGTGCGCCCAATCACGCGCGGATCCTGGTGGAAGCGCCTGCTCCAATAGTCGTGTGAGAGTACCGCGTAAGGATGTCCCCCAGGCTTTTCGTCATCGGAGGCGGTAAACAGGCGGCCGGCGGCAGGCAGGAGCCCGAAGGAGCCGAACATCGTGCCGGAGACATACTGTATGGCGGCCTTTTCCGTGTCCTCACTGGGGCCGTAGCTGAGATCCTTGCGATCAGCCTGGGAGATGGCGATGACGTCAGCTTCGTCTTTCACCGCATCACGCATCCGGACGAACAAGGGGTAGCGGAAGCTCTCGTTCGTGTCGGCGTCGACCTTACGAGCGAGAACGTAGAGCCGCTCGGGGTGAGCCACGGGCAGCGGACGCAACAGAAGCGCGTCAATCAGCCGGAAAGCGGAAGTGCACGCTCCGATCGCAAGGCCGAGCGACAGGACGGCCGCGGCTGATGCCGTTTTCTTTTTGTTCAGTTGGCGCCAGCCGACCTTGATGTCGGCTCGAAGAGAATCGAGCCAGGGGATGAGCTTGATGTCGCGGCTGTCCTCACGAAGCCGCGTGGGATGGCCCAACGCACGCCGGGCCTCGCCGGGGTCGCGGCCGTCCCGGATCGCGTCCGCGACATGGGCTTCGAGTTCCTCGTCAAGGTCGCGGTTCAAACGATCGCCGCGGAAGACGTTGACCAGACGCGACCAAGTTGACATATCATGCCATCCTTAGAACCCGATTCACCGCCGAGGATACGGCCTGCCACCGGGATTCTTCTGCCGCGAGTTGTTTTTTCCCGGCTGGCGTTAGATCGTAGATGCGTGCACGGCGGCCGGTGTCTTTGATGATCCATTCGGCCTTGATCCAACCCGCTTCTTCCATGCGATGCAGGGCCGGGTAGAGGGAGCCTTCTTCGACGCGCAGCACATCTTCCGAGATCTCCTGAATCGCGGCCATGATCGCGTAGCCGTGGAGCTGGGGGCGGCGCGAGAGGATTTTCAGAACCAGCAGGTCGAGCGAACCTTGGAGCGATTCCGTTTTTGCCATACTCAGGCCTCTTAGTATATAGACATCTTAGCTTCTTGTAAAGAGGAGATTGGGGGGCTAGCGGACGCATGCCAGGCGACTTCGCCTGCTTCGCTATCAACATGTCTGCAACCAACGGAAACCTCGGGTTGAAAAAGGTGGGACAAACGGTTTCGCCTGTCCTTTCTCGGTGAGTCCAAAGGCAGTCTGAATGCCTGCTGAACCCTTCCACATGCTCTCTCCGAATGCTAAGAAACAAAGGCTCGTAATTGCGTGCGCCGGAGGCCGCTAAAATATGGTGGTGCCCAGCAGTCGCGCACTTGGCTTGTGGTTCGCGGCGGTGCAATTTGGGGCGTTCAGCTCCGCGCAGACTCTCACACTAAATGACGCCCTGGAGCGAACGCTCGCTTTCGGTCAAACGGACGAGCTTCAGATTGCGGCACATACAAACGAGTATCTGCGTGTCTCAATTGAAGGCCACGGGATGCTTGTGCACGTCGCGGTAAAGGATCCTCACAACCGCGTAATCGCTGAGCGTACCCGAACCGGAGGACTTCGCGACGCGATGACATGGGCTGCCGTTGCCGATGCGGCCGGATCTTACAGTGTGGAGATCGTCTCGCGAGAGACAGCAGGCGCTCCAAGGGCCTATTCGATTACCCTCACCGATCAGCGCCAGGCAGAAGACATTGACAGGCTCGCCGCCCAGGCCGACTCTGCTTTAGCCGAGGGTGAGGAGAAGCAACAAGCCGGAGAAGGCCGTAAAGCGATCGACAGCTTTGAGCGGTCGATTCACATGGCGCAGGATGCCCGCGACGCTGCTCTGGAGGCTGAAGCCTGTTATCAACTGGCGCAAGCTCAATTCTCCGCGGGGAACCTCTTGGAGGCGACCTCGCGATTCGAACAAGCGAAGGCAAGCTGCCATAACCGGCACGATGCCGGCAACGAGTCCCGCGCGCTTCGCGGACTGGGCAAACTTTACGGCGATACCCAACAGGCACCGAAAGCAATCGACTGCCTGGAGCGTGCGCGTTCGCTCGCGGAATCGACGGGGGACCTGGCGGGGGAAGCCGAGGCACTCCGGGAACTCGGCTCAGTGGCAGGTTCCCGCACCGATTTTCCGAAAGCCGGCGAATTCTTCGATCGTGGTCTTGCGCTGGCCCGCCGCGCGGGCGACCGCCGTACAGAGGCAGATCTCCTTAACATGCTCGGGGTGCTCGATCAAGCCATCGGCAAGGAAGCCGAAACGCTCTCGAATTTTCAGGCAGGGCTGACGATTCGGCGCGTAATCGGCGACCGCGCCGGGGTAGCGCAGAGCACGAACAATTTGGGCGCCTATCACCGTAACCTCGGAGAGGCCCGCACGGCTATCGGATATTACGAAGAGTCTTTGAAGATGCGCAAACAACTGGCGAACCCGGTTGGGATCGGCAACGCGCTGGAGAATCTTGCGGTCGCGAACGGAGATCTGGGCAATTTTGAGAAAGCTTTGGATCTGTCACTCCAAGCCGCCGAACTGTTCCGTTCGAGTCAGGCGCATCGGGGCGAGATGTTTGCTCTCACGAATCTCGGCGACACGTGCAGCCGCATGGGTGAGCAGGAAAAGGCTCTTGACTTTTACACGCGCGCGCTCGAAATAGCCAGAACGACCGGGGATCGGCGCGGTGAGGCCCTTGCGCTGTTCGGCGCAGGATCAATCCATGCCTCGCGCAGGCATTTCGAGCTGGCCTCCAGTGCCTTTTCTGAATCGCTTCGCATCAGCAGGGAAGCCAGCCTTCAGCACGAGATGACGCTCGCACTTCTCGCATTGGCGGACGTGGCAAATCAGCAGCGCGATACGACGGCGGCGATCGCCAGTGCTCGCGAAGCGCTGGAACTGTGTCGTGCCCATGAATACCGCAGGGAGGAAGCGCGCGCTCGCTCGCTCCTCGGCAGCGCGCTGTTGGATACAGACCCGAAGCAGGGGAACGAAATGCTGCGCCAGGCACTTGCCATTCAACAGGAAATCGCCGATCCCGACCAGGAGGCGCTCACTCGCAGCCGACTCGCGGAGTGCGCGGAACGTTCCGGCGACTTAGTTGCAGCACGCGATCAGTCATTGAAGGCGCTTAAGCTTCTCGAATCCGTGCGGCGGAACGCGCCGCCGGAGGGACCGCGGATTTCATTCCAGGCTTACAAGCGGCCCTTTTACCAGCAAGCGGTCGATATTTTCATGGCTCTCGATCGTCAGCAGCCCCATGCCGAATTCGATGTTCAAGCCTTTGAGGTCAGTGAGAGATTCCGGGCGCGAGCGCTATTAGATCAGCTTGCCGAAAGCAAGGACCTGTACAGCCACGAAGCCGATCCGGAGTTGGCGGGGGAGGCATCGCGGACCTTGGAGTTGTTGGACAACAAGGCCTCTCGTCTCACGCGCGTGCTCAGCGGGCGCCACACCGAAACGCAGGCTGCGGCGGCACGGCGCGCGCTCGATGAGATGGAGGTTCGTTTCGATGGCATTCGATCGCGAATCAGGTCCACATGCGCAGCATGTTCGGCCAATCCACAGTTGCTTTCGCCCGCGGAGCTTCAGGCGCAGTTCTTGGACAAAGACAGCGTCGTGCTGGAGTACATGCTTGGCGCGAAGCGGAGCTTTCTCTGGACGATTACAAAATCGATGTTCCGCAGCTACGAACTTCCGGCGCGGGGAGAAATTGAAGAACTCGTGCGCCCAGCGCATGCCGCTCTAACCGAACCCGCAAACGTCATTTCCGGCGAATCTCCCGAAGCGCGGCAGAATCGAATCGACCGCTCGCGGCAGGAGTTTGAACGTGCCGCTGCCGCGTTGTCGCGTGTAGTGCTTCCGCCGGGTTTCGATCGAAATACTAAGAAAGTCCTGATTGTCGTTGATGGACCGCTCTATTCGATTCCCTTCTCCGTTCTCCTTGCCCGCGGCACCGAAGTTTCCACACTTCCCTCGGCATCGAGTTTGGCTTATCTGGGCCGAAAGCACGAATCCACGGGGATCGCTCTGTTCGCTGACCCTTTGTACCCGGCCGGAAGTGCGACCCTCCCGCGACTAAGGCTGGCGCGTGAAGAGGCGTTGCGCATCGGGGGCATGACTGCCGGCAGGAAGAAACTGGAGTTCGGAGCGGATGCCAGCAGGGCTGCGGCTTCCGATCCATCCCTCGACAACTACGCCATTCTGCACTTCGCGGCGCATGCCCTAATTGACGACCAACGGCCGGAACTCTCGGGCATCGCCTTGTCCGACGGATTGTTCAGTTTGCACGATATCGATCAGCTTTCGATTCATGCACGGCTAGTCGTGCTCAGCGCCTGCCGCACCGCGGCGGGCAAGCCCGCGGAAGGGGAGGGCCCGATCAGTCTCGCGCGCGCTTTTCTCTATGCTGGGGCAGGCGGCGTCGTCGCGAGCCTGTGGGATGTGAACGATCGCGCCACGGAAGTGTTCATGACGCGGTTTTATGAGGGGCTTTTTCGCCGGGGTTTATCGGCCGCCGCAGCCCTTGGTTTTGCCCGGGAGTCGATGATGGCCGATTCGGCCTGGAGCCATCCTTACTACTGGGCCGGTTTCGTGCTGATCGGAGATTCGGCAGCAATTTCTATGCGGCACGGATAAGAGCCGAGCAGTTCTCGTTGGACACCTTGAATTCCGTATAGAAGGAATTCGTATGTGCCCGCCGTGATGTCTCCCGCCGGCAGCCAGACGGTCACCGCTCCATTTGCTCCCCGTGCCAGCGATTGCTGACTCCAGATTCGACCTCGGCCCAAGGATTCCACTTCGACCGAATACCCAGCGCAAATCTCACTGGTGGCCAGATCGACCCGAAGGAATATCTTCTTTGGGGACAAAGCGATTGCCGGGACCTGCTCGTTGCCACGCTTGAGCTGAGGAAACAACGAGACAAGGGCGACTTCAGGCGCGGCGCCGGGGCGTTGTTCCTGGGAAGTGGACTGCAGGCGCGCGACATCCCTCCGCAGCCTCAGGTTTTGGATGCCCAACCACATCAATCCTGCAGCGCAGGCCGCCGCCAGACACGCCGCCGCGGTCAACCAGCCAAGGCGCCTGGGAACAAGGGTGGCTGTACGCGATACCGGCGACTCGCTTTGCTCGCGCAGTTCGCGTTGCGCCAAGGCCCGAGCCAGTGCAAGTTTCGCGCGATTCCGTGACGAGCCCAGCAGTCGCTCCTCAACCAGCCGTTTCTCAGCGACATCCAGTTCGCCGCGCGCATAGGCATCAATCAGATCGTTCAGCGAGTCCTGAAGGTCCTCGTAAACCTGTTGGCTTTCGAAAAAAACTTCCTCAACCTCCCGGCGCGCCGGTTCTGCCATCGTGCCAAGAAGAAACGATCGCATGCGCTCATCACTCGCCGGCATTATTCCACCCTCACACGCTTTTCGATCGAACGCAACGCTTGACGCAGGACTCCAGATTGTCCCTGAGACGCAACGCGCGATTGCGGAGCGCGGCCCCATCGATTCCCAAACGAATTGCCAGCCGCCTGCGGTTTTCGATCCTGGCGTGATGATCTCCGGAATAGTATGCGAGAATCAGTGCGCTGCTTTCTGCCGGTAGTTTCTCCAAACAGCCATCAAGGCATGCCAGCGAGGGCTCGTTGGGGGAGGGATTCCCGCCCGAGATCCGAACAAATTCACGCATCCTGCCATCTACCGTGATCTCCTTGTGACGCGTTTCGAGCGCGACCAGACGGGCGACGCCGAGGGCATAGGCGCCCGGCCGAACGACTTCTTCGCCTTGATTGAGGCGTCGTGCCATCCGATCGAGCACCTCGTCGGCAAGTTCTTCGGGCTGGGCGAGTCGCTCGAACTCGAAATAGCTCACGAGCTTATCGTGCAGTAGAAGGTATTGTTCGGCGGCTTCGGCGGGTTCCGGATGCAAATGCCGCAGAAGACCATCGAGCGCCCGCTGGTTCAGAGCATTCTCACCATTACGTTTCGGCACTTCTCAACACTCAGTATAGGAGCTTCCGCACGTGAGGGAACCATGGGTTTAATCGGTCGATGCCAGTCCGGATTGCGGCGCGCTGTCTGTCTGGGTTTGCTGCAGATTTTGGCTATTGCGGGCGCTTGGGCGACTCAGAAAGTCGATGGGCCTTGCACGCCTATAGACTTCTGGATCGTCAGTGTAAGACATAAGATGAAGATCATTGGGCTTCCCCTGGCTGGTGTCAAGAAAGTAGGCAAAGCCGTTACGCCCCAGAGAACAAGGATGTACTACTACCTTTGGGTGTCGGGTCTTGACCCAAAGATCTGTTATGTAGATTTCAAGCCTTCCACCCAGACCCTGCCCGCAATGGTTCCCGCGACGGTTGGGACTGCGGCGCAGAACGGGACCGCCGCCGCTCTAATAGTTTCGGCCGACCTGAATGGTGACGGCATCCTCGACGAGATCGTCAGCAATCTCGATACTGAGATAGACATTTCTCTGGGCAACGAAGACGGAAGCTTGCAATCGCCAGTCTCGTACGATCTTCGCACCGAGGTCTCCAGCATCGCAGTTGCGGATGTAAATGGTGATGGCAAGCCGGACGTCATAGTCACCGGGTTCGGCGATACCACCAGCTACGTATCCGTGCTGCTCGGCAATGGCGATGGAACCTTGCAGGCACCGGTCAATCTTTCGGTGGGGACGTTTCCTCAGTCGGTGGCGATCGGTGACTTCAACGGGGATGGCAAGCCCGATCTTGCGGTTGCCGCAGACGATGCACTCTATCTGCTGTTGGGCAATGGCAATGGAACGTTTCATGCGCCAGTTAGCTTATTGTCGGGGACAGGCCTGTCGGTAATCGCCGCGGATTTCAACGGTGATGGCAAACTCGATTTGGCGCTTGGGCAGTTCGCGCAGGCGTCGGGTAAAGGGACGGTCGCGGTCCTGATGGGCAACGGCAACGGAACCTTTCAAAATCCCCAGTCTACGGATGCCGGTGTGGGCAACGCGGATTTTCTGGGCTTTGGCGATTTTAACGGCGATGGCAAGCTGGACCTCGCCATCTCGCACGTAGGGACTGCAAGCATCTCGATCCGTCCGGGGAATGGCGACGGCACGTTCCGCATGGGCAACACATATTCCGCGACGAACAATCCGTTTTACCCTGGTTTCTCACTGCTCGATCTGGATGGCGATGGCAATCTAGACTTCGTGGTCAACGACGCTGACACGGGCGTAATTCTCAACATCTTCGGCAACGGCGATGGGACTTTCGACGCCCCGATCTACTATTCCGCGCCGCTCGTGAATCCGACGGCGGTGAGCTCAGTCGCCGCCGCCGACTTCAATAGCGATGGCAAACCCGATTTGGCCACTTCGGATGGTTCCATCTGGCTGGGTAACGGCAGCGGGCAGTTCACTCTCGGCTCCGCGGTCGTCCCGAGCGGAACTTTTCTCGTGGCCGGGGATTTCAACGGCGATGGGAAGCAGGATCTGGCCACGTCCTCGGGCGTCGCGCTGGGAAATGGCGACGGTTCATTCCGAAACCTCGTTCATTATGCCGACAGTCTCACGGCCGGTTACATCGTGGCGGGGGACTTCAACCGTGACGGCAAACTCGACCTGGCAGTTGCGCCGGGCAACCCGGCCGACCTGCTGACGACGGCGCCGAGCGGGCCTGTTTCGATTCTGCTCGGCAACGGCGATGGGAGCTTTCACCTGTCCGCCACGTATAACGGTGGTTCGCAGCCTTACGCCATCGCCGCAGGCGATTTCAACGGCGACGGCAAGCTCGACCTGGCGATCGCCAATTATGGGGCTGGCGGTACATTGGGGTCCGATGCCGGCGGAATTTCTATCCTGCTCGGTAACGGCGATGGAACCTTTACCGCGGGTGCCTCGTTCCAGGCCGGGAAGTATCCCGCGCACCTCGCCGCGGCGGACCTGAACGGCGACGGCAGATCGGACCTGGTGATCGCTACGACCACAAATGGGACTTCAGGGGCCATAGCGGTGTTTCTAGGCAATGGCGACGGGACTTTCCGCGGCCAGCCCCTCATCCCGACAACCACCACCAACTTTGCGCAATGGGTTGAGGTTTTCGACCCCAATGGCGACGGCAAACCGGATATTCTCGAATCGGAAAATAACGGCGTTGTGGGCTATTTCCAGGGCAACGGAGACGGCACTTTCCAGGCCGAGATTTCCTTTCCCGCGGGACCAAACCCTCTACAACTCCTCAGGGCGGACTTCAATGGCGACGGCCTACCGGATCTGGCTGTGGCCGACTATAACTTCATAGCCGGGGGCGGAGGATTCGTGGTCCTGCTCAACCAACCGCAAACGGTGCAGACCACAGCAATCACCATCCAGACCAATCCCGCCGGCCTTCAGTTCAGCCTTGACGGTACATCCTATTCAGCGCCGCAAACGCTCAATCTCTCGCAGGATATCCACACGATCTCCGCCACCACCCCGCAGACCGCTGGTACCGGAACGCAATATGCGTTCGCTTCCTGGAGTGATGGTGGGGCCCCCTCGCACATGATTACGGTGGGCACTGCGGCAGCGAGCTATACGGCGACATTCAAGATTCAGTATCAGCTCACCACGGTGGCATCGCCGGTGAACGGTGGGTCCGTTTCACCGCTGTCCGGCGGGTTCTATGACTCCGGGACGGTGGCGCCCGTTAGCGCCACGCCCGCCGCGGGCTTCCAGTTCACCAGTTGGACCGGGCCGGTCGCCAATTCATCGAGCGCTGCAACTACCGTCACGATGTCGGGTCCCGAGACGGTCACGGCAAGCTTCTCCTCCGTCGCGGGAGTCACCATCCAGACCAATCCCAGCGGGTTGCAGTTCACGGTCGATGGAGGCTCGGCGCAGACGGCGCCGCAAACGTTGACGCTTTCCACGGGAACGCACACCATCGCCGTCGCGACGACCCAGCAGGTCACGACCGGCACCCGATATAACTTCATGAGTTGGAACGATGGCGGCGCGGCTTCGCACATCATCACGGTCGGCTCGACACCCTCGACTTACACGGCAACCTTCGGCACGCAGTATCTACTCACCATCTCGGCATCGCCAGCTAACGGTGGCTCGGTAACGCCGCTGTCGGGGGGATATTACGACGCAGGGACGGCTGTGCCCATTTCGGCCACCGCGGCCAGCGGATTCGTTTTCGCAAATTGGACCGGCACTGTGGCAAGTTCGTCGAGCGCTTCGACGACGGTAACGATGGCCGCCCCGGATACGGTGACCGCGAACTTCTCCGCATTAGCCGGTATCACGATTCAGACCAGCCCGGCAGGACTACAATTCTCGGTCGATAACGGATCGCCATTGACCGCGCCTCAGGTACTGACGCTTTCGGGCGGCCAACACACCATCGCCGTCGCACAGCTTCAGACGGGGCCATCGGGCACTCAATATATGTTCACGAACTGGAGCGATGATGGAGCGGCCACTCACACCATCACGGTCACTTCCGCAGCGGCCACTTATCTCGCCTTGTTCAAAACGCAGTTTCAGTTGAGTATTTCCGCCTCTCCGGCGAACGGCGGTACGGTGAGCCCGTCCTCCGGTGGTTATTACGACCAGGGAACAGCAGTTCCGATCACCGCTACGCCGGCGGCCGGATATCAGTTCACGAGTTGGACCGGCCCTGTTGGAGCTTCCACTAACCCAGCCACCACAGTAACCATGAGCCAGCCGCGGACCGTTATCGCGAACTTCGCGTTGGCTTCGTTCACGCTCAGCCAGACCTCGGCGAGTTTGTCGGCCGCCGGTGGAACCGCGAGTGTAAACGTGATTGCCAGCATCGGGACGGCATCGTGGACCGCGGTGAGCAACGACAACTTCATCACGGTGACGTCCGGTTCGAGTGGCACTGGAAACGGCACTGTGAATTACACTGTCGCGGCCAATACCTCGGCGAATGCCCGGGCGGGCACGATGACGATCGCCGGACAGACCTTCACCGTAATGCAAGCGGGCGCCGGCCAGGTCTCGCCGCTGCGTTTCGTTCCGCTCACGCCATGCCGGATTATGGACACTCGCGGCGCGGCCGGAACATTCGGCGGACCAAGAATGGCTGGGGGGAGCACACGCACAGTTCCGATTCCGAAGAGTGGCTGTGGCATCCCGGCAAGCGCGTCGGCATATTCTTTGAACATAACCGTAGTTCCCCCCGGACCGCTGACTTATCTGTCCATCTGGCCGGCGGGACAGACTCAGCCGGTGGTTTCAACGCTGAACTCGTTCGACGGCCGCATTGTCGCGAACGCCGCAATCGTCCCGGCAGGCTCAGGCGGCGCGATTAACGTGTTTGTCAGCGATGCCAGCGACGTGATCATCGATATTAATGGTTACTTTGCGCCGCCGACCATGTCGGGGCGCCTGTCGTTCTACAGTTTGCCGCCATGCCGTGTCGCGGACACGCGAAACCCAACTGGCCCGCTCGGAGGCCCGCTCATGGCCGGCGGTTCCACGCGCAGTTTTCCGATTCCGTCGAGTTCCTGCGGCGTCCCACCCACAGCCCTGGCATATTCGTTCAACTTAACTGTGGTTCCACGCAGGCCGCTTGGCTATCTCACAACGTGGCCATCCGGTCAGCCGCAACCTCTCGTTTCGACGCTGAATTCGCCAGACGGAGAAGTGGTGGCGAACGCTGCCATCGTCCCTTCCGGTAGCAACGGGGCAATCAGCGTGTTCGTGACCGACGACACCGACGTGATCATCGACATTAACGGATACTTCGGCCCGCCGGATTCACCCGCTGCGCAGTCGCTCTACACCGTGACACCTTGCCGGGTTGCCGACACGCGCGGTGGCTTCGATGCGCCGTTCGGATCACCTGGTCTGGCAGCGAACGGATCGCGGAGTTTTCCGATACCAACCAGTGTGTGCAGCGGGATACCCGCCACCGCGCAGGCCTACTCGCTAAATGTCACGGTGGTGCCGAACGGTCCCCTGAACTATTTGACGACTTGGCCCACTGGCCAGATGCAGCCTGTGGTTTCGACACTGAACTCTCCCGCGGGCCTAGTGGTGGCGAACGCCGCAATCGTACCGTCGGGAACGGGCGGAGCGATCAGCGTTTTTGTGACGAATCCTACGAATTTGATTCTGGATATTAATGCCTATTTCGCGCCATAACTGAGTGGCAACGAATTCCTTCGCCGCCCGTCCAATTTCAGATGAGTGAGACTGTAGCGGTTGATGGATCTTCGCTAGCGCCGGAATCCATTCGGATGATGGAGTATCTGAAAGAACGCTCGGGTGAAATAACTGCACAGGGGATTTGCGAACGGATTCGAGCCGCGGCAGGTGAGTTGGAGAAGGTAGTCGCCTCGATCTCCGCGGAAGACGCGCGGCGGCGTCCTCTCGCCGGGAAATGGACCATCGCCGAAGTGGTCGATCACATCACGCAGACGCAGATCCGCGGCGCCGAGGAACTACGTCATCTCCTGGCCGGCCGCCGTCCGCCACTCCCGCCGGTCTACGAGGCCTTGAGGTCTGGCGCAGGGCAATGGGCCCCGTGGGAAATGCTCACCGCGGAGCTTCACGAGGCAAATCGGGAGATGGTTGCGGTACTCGAAAGCGCGCCGGCCGATTCGGCGCCTGCTGACGCGCCAACCGTTCGGACGGTCATGGTCGCTTTACGGAAGGTTGACGACGGATCCATGAAGCCCCAGATCTGGTTCGCGGAACTGGGATGGAAGGAATACGCTCTGCTGCAGCGGCTTCACCTGCTCGATCATCGCACCCAGGTGAAGAACCTGCGCAAGGTGCTTTCAGAAAGTAACGCGGCGGCTGGATGATGCTTGCGTTTCCGCCTTAACTTTCCCGGTGAAGTCAAAACGCAGCCTGCTACACCCTTCCACATTCGTCCAAGCCTTCACTGGCTTTCCCCATTCGGATTCGCGATCCTGGGAGATATCGCGCATTATGGCCTTTAAGCTCCTCTTCGCTCTCTGCCTCCTCGCCTGTTATTGGCCCGCACGCGCGGCGACGAAGCTCATCGTCACCGTCACCGAACAAAAGACCGGGCGCGCCATCACCGATCTGAAGGCGGCGGATTTCACGGTCCTGGACGACAAGACACCACGAACCGTGGAGTCCGCCGAAACGGCCGGCGGCGCCCTGGATATCATGTTACTGATCGACACTAGCATGGTAGGCGCCATGGTCCAGCCGCTCGCCGCCGACCTGATCGGGCAGCTCCAGCCGAAAGAGCAGATGGCGGTCGTATCCTTCCACTCCTCTGCCGATCTCATACAGGACTTTACCTCCAGCAAGCAACTTCTGAACGCCGCGGTCCAGAGCGTCAAATATGGCAACAGCCCCCGGGTGCTGGACGCGCTCTATGCCGCCCTCGACGGCGGTTTTCAATCGAGCGACTTCCGGCGGGTCGCCCTGGTGCTCACGACCGGCTTCGAAGCTCCTGGAAACATGGAAGAAAAGGACGTCGTCCGGCTGGCCCGAAAGAACGGGGTCTCCATCTTCCCGGTCTACGCGGTGGGGTCGGCGCGATCGCTTTTCGAGCGCCTGGCCCGTTACAGCGGCGGGGCCATCTTCAACGTCAGCGATATGAAAAAGGCTGGCGTCCAGAAACCCGGCGCCACCATTTTCGAAGCCATGCGCCAGCATTACGTCCTGACCATCAGCGGCAACCAGGACCCGGGCGAAAAGCTGAAAATCACCGTCAACCGCCCCGACAAGCTCAATGTTTCCGCGCTCATAACCGAGTAGCGATGACCCGCCCCGAGTTGTAACCTTTCCGCGGAAGTGCGGTAATACCATACGTGTACGAAGCACCGGACAGCAGTCTGATGCGCCGGGTTCGCGAGGGTGACCTCGGCAGCCTGGCGCTGTTATTTGAGCGCCACCATCGATCGCTTTTCAACTACTTCGTACATTTGAACGGCAATCGCGATTTAAGCGAAGACCTTGTTCAGGACGTGTTTTTTCGTATGTTGAAATACCGCCAAACCTATCAACCCGACAAATCGTTCACGGCCTGGATGTACCAGATCGCCCGCAACGCCCAGACCGACACGTCGCGGAAGCGCCGGTTTGAGGTGGAACTGGGCGACACGGATTACGGCAGTGTTCACCCTATTGACGAGCGGCTCACTCGCGATCAGCAGGTAGCGCTACTGCGCCGGGCCATTGGCCGCCTGCCGGTGGACAAGCGCGAGCTACTCATCCTGAGCCGGTATCAAAACCTGAAATACGAAGACATTGCCTCCATCCTGGGGGTCGACGTCGGGACGGTCAAGGTCCGCGTATATCGCGCGGTTCGGGCATTGGGCCAGATTTTCTTCGAGTTGGCCGGGGAGAAGACAGCATGAATTGCGAAGACGCACGGCGTAATTTCGCCGAATATTGGCACGGCACGTTGGATTCCGCCGGCATGGATGCCTTGGAGTCGCACCTCAAGGTGTGCGAGGGCTGCCGGGCCGAAGCGGATGGTTTGAAAGAGATTTGGGGCGCTCTCGGGGAGATGCCCGAAGAGCAGCCGGGAATTGGTTTGCGGTCGCGTTTCTATGCATCGCTTCGCGATTGGGAGCAGCACGAGATCGCGCGCCGGCACCGGTCCTGGTGGATGCCGCACCCCATGATTCAGATTGCAGCCGGGTTAGTCATCCTGGTGTCCGGCCTCGTCATTGGAAATCTGACCGCGCGCAATGCCGTATCGAATCCGGGGCAAGTCGCGCAACTGGAAAAAGAGGTAAACAGCATGAGGCAATTGGTAACGCTTTCACTGCTGCAGCAGCAGAACGCAAGCGATCGCTTGCGGGGGGTAACGTGGTCGTACCGGGTCGAGCAGTCGGATAGCGAAGTGCTCGCGGCGCTGCTCACAGCCGTCAATCACGATCCGAACGTTAATGTACGGCTGGCCGCGGTGGATGCGCTGCACAACTTTGCAGACAGCCCGGTGGGACGGCGCGGACTGGTGCAGGCGCTGGGAAAGCAGACGTCACCGCTGGTCCAGATCGCGATCCTGGATCAGATCGTCGATTTGCACGATAAGACGGCGTCGCCTGCGATTCAAAAGCTGGCCGAAACCGCGGAGTTGAACCCGGAAGTGAAAGAACACGCCACCTGGGCGTTGAGGCAACTGCAATGAGATGGGTTCTGGCATTGGCCGCCGCGGCCCTGACTTTGAGCGCCGCCGACTTGGAGCAGCACGAGACCATTCAAAAGACTTTCTCCGGCTCGAAGAGTATTGAAATCGACAACGTCTATGGGTCGATTCACGCGACGGGGTATAGCGGCCGTGACCTCGTGGTCGAGGCAAAGAAGACCACTATCGCCGATGACAACGAACGCGCCGCGGCGGCCGGCCGCGAGGTGAAACTGGACGTCACCGATACCGGCGGCGAGGTGAAGATGTATGTCGATGGGCCGTTTCGCTGCAATTGCGATAACCACGAGAGTTTTCGTACGCGGCATGAAATGCATGAACATGGGCACCGCGGATACAAGGTGGTCTACGACTTCGAAGTCAAGGTGCCCGCCGGCGCGGCGGTGTATCTCGGCACCATCAACGAAGGCAAGATCCTTGTGGACGGCACCTCCGGCGATTTCGACATCGAGAACATCAACGGAGGCGTGCAGATGAACGATGTATCGGGTTCAGGCCGCGTCTACGCGCTGAATGGCGGCGTACACGTGACCTTCACAAAGAATCCCGAACACAACTCCTACTTCGGCTCGTTGAACGGTGTGGTGGACGTGGCTTTTCAACCGAATCTGTCGGCCGATGTACGGGTGAAGAATTTCAATGGTGGGGTGTATACCGATTTTCAGGTGGCATCGCTTCCGGTGCTACCGGCAACCGCTGAGCATCGGGATGGCAAGTGGGTGTATCGCAGCAAAGATTTTCAGGGCTTCCGAATCGGGAACGGGGGTCCGGAGTACAAATTCGACGGTTTCAACGGAAACATACAAATCAAGAATCGAGGCAAGCAGTGAAGACTTTAAGTTTGGTGGTGTTGGGTGCGGCGTTTGCCGCTTGGGGGCAGGATGCGGGGCGTGTCAAGATCCCCTTTAGCGATCCTTCCCGTCCGAAGACTGTAAAGGTTAATTTGATCATGGGGAGCATCACGGTGAAAGGTTACGCCGGAAATGAGGTGCTCGTCGATGTGAGCGGCGATAGCGAACGCCACCGCGACCGGGGTGATGCTCCTCCGGGCATGCGTCGCATCGACGCGTTCGGTGGAGGCTTCCAGGCGGAGGAGTCGGAGAACACCGTCTCGATCACGGCGAATCCGAATCGCCACTCCGATCTGAGCATTCAGGTGCCGGTAAACACCTCTTTGAAACTCAGCACGATCAATGGCGGGTTTGTCGAAGTGGACGGAGTGAATGGCGACCTCGACGTCAACAATACGAATGGAAAAATCACGCTGACGCACGTCTCCGGCGCGGTGGTAGCTCACGCTTTGAACGGGAAGCTGATCGCGGAGCTGGATCGGGTGGATGCCGGCAAGGCGATGTCGTTCAGCTCGCTCAATGGCAATATCGACGTGACGCTTCCCGCCAGCATGAAAGCGAACGTCAAGATGCGCTCCGATAACGGTGAGATCTATAGCGATTTTGATGTGAAGGTGGATGGTTCCGCGAAGCCCGTGGTTGAGGACAATCGCTCCGAACGGGGCCGGTACCGGGTCAAGATCGATCGCACGGTGTTCGGGACGATCAACGGCGGTGGACCGGACATCCAGTTCACCACGTTCAATGGAAATATCTATATCCGCAAAGGCAAGTGAATGAGGCGTATGGACTGTGTATGCGGTAACGCAGCCTTTAGGCTGCCCATGTGCCGGCTGCAGCCGGCGGGACAGTCCTTGCACTCCACGCGCAGTTTTCGACCGGGCCTTTGGACCTCACCAGGAACGCGCAGGCGAAACCGCCTGCGCCTCCTTTCCAACTCGATCGAGCGTTTACCGTACCTCTGCATGTCGCCAAAAAGTAACTTTGTAGTCCGCCCCAAAAGGCTACACTCGTTAGAGCATGCAGAACGTTCTCGCCATCCTGCTGGCGGGTGGCGTGGGTGAACGTCTTTCACCCCTCACCCAGAACACAGCCAAGCCCGCCGTACCCTTCGGCGGGGCCTACCGCATCATCGATTTCACACTTTCCAATTGCATTAATTCCGATATTCGCCGCATCTTTATTCTGACGATGTACAAGGCGCTCGAGCTGACGCGGCATATCCGCGAAGGCTGGACGATATTCAGCGGCGAATTGAATGAGTTCATCGAAGTCATCCCTCCGATGAAGCGTGTTCACGCAGATTGGTATCTCGGCACGGCCGACGCTGTGTACCAGAACATCGAAAGCGTGGCCGTCGAGAGTCCGGATTTAACCTTGATCCTCGCGGGCGACCAGATCTACAAGATGGATTACCACGAGATGGTCGACCTGCACATACGGAGTGAGGCCGACATCACAATTGCCACCATTCAGATCCCACCGGAGGAGGCGCCTCGCTTCGGCATCGTGGATATCGATGCGGAACGCCGCGTGATCGGATTTGAGGAGAAGCCGAAGCACGGCAACCCGACGCGCTCGGTCTTTAATCGCGACATGGTTAGCGCATCCATGGGCATCTATGTGTTCAATACGAAGAAGCTCATCGAAGCCCTGGTGGAAGACGCCGCCGATCCGAATTCGTCGCACGATTTCGGAAAGGACGTGTTGCCGGCATGGATTCAACGCGCCAACATAATGGCTTACGATTTTCGCGACTTGAACCAGAAAACCGTGCGCTATTGGAGGGACGTCGGCACGCTGGATGCCTATTATGAGGCGAACATGGACCTCGTCAACGTAACGCCGGAATTTAATCTGTACGACAAGAAATGGCCGGTGCGGACCCGCCTCGTGCAGCAACCTCCCGCGAAATTTGTGTTTGCTCACGAGGGGCGTCGCATGGGTGTCGCGATGGACTCCATCGTGTCCGCTGGCTGTATCGTTTCCGGAGGGCGGGTCACGCGCAGCGTCCTGTCGCCGGGCGTGCGTGTCAACAGTTATTGCGAAGTCGACAATTGCATCCTCATGTCGAACTGCGAAATCGGGCGGTATAGCCGTCTCACACGGACCATTGTGCCCGCCGGCGTCATGATTCCGGAAAACAGCGTGATCGGTTATGACCTGGAGAAAGACCGCGACAAAGGCTACACGATCAGCGATTCAGGAGTGGTTGTGGTTCCGCCCCCGCCCGACACTATAGTCAATGGCCGCGGTCAGTAATGATCCCCGCCGGAGGTGGCGCTTCCCTGCGCCGGATTCACATACGTATCGAACCAAGCCACGATTCGGGTCAGCATATCCACCCTGTGTTTCTCCTCGCGGAAGCCGTGCGGCTCGCGAGGATACAGCACCAGTTCCGCTTTGACGCCATAACGCTTCAAAGCGCGGTATAACGCCTGGCTCTGGCCCATCGGATCGGTAGTATCGGCTTCGCCCTGCAGAATCAGCGTGGGCGTGCGAGCGTTCTTGATGAACGTCTGCGGTGAGCTGTGCGCGAAGTTCTCGGGATGCTCATAAGGCAGCCCAAAGAACCATTCGTCATACGCGGATCCCCGTTCGGTGCCAAACTCCGCGGCAAGGTCGAAGAGTCCCGCGCCGGAAACCGCGGCTTTGAATCGATTGGTCTGCGTGATGGCCCACTCCGACATGTACCCGCCGTACGACCATCCTCCGATACCCAGCCGGGCCGGATCGGCGATGCCTCGATTCACGAGATCGTCAACACCGGCCATAAGGTCCTTGAAATCGGCACCACCCCAGTCGTTGCGGTTCATTTCAATGAACTTCTCGCCGTAGCCGACGGAGCCGCGAATGTTCGCGTAGAACACCGCATAGCCACGAGCCGCGAGCAATTGCCCCCAGGGTTCGAAACGATCACGCCACGCGCCAGTCGGCCCGCCATGGACCAGAACGATTGTCGGAAGCTTGGCGCCGGCGGCCGCATTTTTGGGCCGTAGCAGACCCGCTTCGATCTGCACGCCATCGAAACTCTTGTATTTGTAGATCTCCATCGGCTGTAGCGGAATGTCGGCTAACGACCGGTTGAAATGGGTGACCGCGGCGGGATCCTTTCCGGCTTCCGCCAGCCAGATCTCGGGGAGGCGCGTCGAGCTCTCGCCCACAAATGCGACCACGCCTTTAGAATTCACCGCGAACCCCGCGGGAGTCACGTTCATCTTTGGAAGTATCGTTCGAGGGGCACCGGCGACTTCCTCAATGCTGGAACCGAAGCCCTCGGCAACCAGCGCCACGGGCGTCTTCTCCCGCCATTGAAAGTCCATGACCGGGCGGTCGAGCATCTTGCCGGAAAGGTTACGAGCTTCGCCGCCTTCGAGCGGTTGCACCCAGAGATCGTGTGCCTCCGGGCCTTCGCCCTGCGAACCGACGTATCCAAACTGGGATCCATCCGGGGCAATCCGTAAACCGTGAATTGGCAGGCGTGGCGTGGCGTGCACCTTAACGGCCCCATCCGAAAGCGCGATGGTCACGACTCGTTCGGTGAACTGATCGGATTCGGGCTTGTCGGTAGCAACCGCGAGGAGCCGGTCCCCGGCAGGCAGCCACTCCATCTCATTGATCTTCCAGGGAGTCTTGGTCAGCTGGCGCACTTTCTCGGCAGCGAGATCGACTGTCCAAAGACGGGCCGGCCTATCATCGCGATCCTCCACCCGCGCATCGTCTTTGTCGCGCTCCTTCTTCTCCGCGGCGTCGTCTTTCGGCTCGCCGGATAGAAAGGCAATTTGTTTGCCGTCGGGCGACCAGCGGAACGATTGCACTGCGTTTTTGCCGGAGGTCACACGCGTCGCTTCGCCTCCGTCCGCCGGCATCTTCCAGATCTGCATCCGCTCCTCCCGGTCGGAGAGAAACGCCAGGGTGCGGCCGTCCGGCGACCACCGCGGCTCGCGCTCCGTTTTTGCGGATGATGTGAATTGCCGGACTTCCCGGGAGGACAAATAGAGCACCCAGATGTGCGATTGCGGAGCGGTACCTTTAATCGGCTCACTCACGACGAAGGCTACCCGCGAGCCGTCCGGTGAGAACCGTAACTCCGAGATGCGCCGTTCCGTGACGGCCACGGCGGGGGTGAGTTGAGTCGGATTATCTGCGAGAACGGGAAACAATGACAGTGCGGTGAACAAAGCAATTCGCGGAAGCATTCTGGTTGGCAGTATACAGTACCAGGGGTACCAAGCGTCCATACATTCCGAGCCCGGAAGTCCTTTCCCCTTCCAGCCCGGCGGATTAGAATTCTTAGTGTCCTTATGAAGGAGCAACTGGAGACGACGAATAACAAACTGATGCTCCGCGCACGATCGGAGGAGTTTCCCCCGCTTCGCATTGAAGTGGTTGGTTCCGGCAGTCCCCGGCGACTTGTACAGCCGCGGGGCTCACTGGAATCCACCTCGTATTGGCGAATGTTGCGGCGGCACGTCCGCCTTTTGCTGGCCCTCGTAATTGCGGGCGGCTTAGCCGGATACGTCGTTGCGAAGCTCCAGACGCCGTTGTACCAGGCGCATATTCTGATTGCCGTGGATGGCACGGATATCGAGAGCAAGGCGCAAATGATCGCTGACGATACTTTCCTCGATCAAACCATGCAACGGGTCAAGCAGGCGAAAGACCCGACCGTATCGCAGAACGTCATTGTTCGAAGCAACCCGTCTACCAGCCACATCCTCGAGGTTGATTACAACGCTACCACCCCCCGTTTCGCTGCTGATTATCTCAATGCAGTGGCGGCGGATTTGATGGAGCGGGATCGGGTGGACCGGTTGAAGGCTTCGGAACAAGCCCTCGCACCCCTTTCGTCGGAGGTTCGGAATCTAAAAGACGCCTCGGACCGTGCGGCAGCGGAATTTGAGAAGTATGCCCGGATTCAACAGAAGGAAACGGCAGCCGCCCAGGCCCATTACACGATTCTCGACCGCGAGGTGGAAAGCGCGCATGCGGCTTATGCGGCGGCGCTTCAAAAGCTGCGGGACAGCCAGATTGCCGCCGCGACCACTCCGAGTCATATACGCGTAGTCCAGGACGCCAGGCCGCCGGCTCGGCCCTTCAGTCCGAGACCGCTTCGGAACATTGCCATCGGCCTCTTGAGCGGGCTGATTCTGGGACTCCTGGTGGCGCTCGTTCTGGAACGTACCAACCAAAAATTCCATGAACCGGGCGAAATCAGCGCATGCCTGAACCTCCAGGAATTGGGCGCCATTCCAACCTCGGATCTCGCAAAGCGATCGCATGGGTTTCTGGGGAACGATGCGACAGTCGAACCCGAAGTGCGAGCGACGGTCGTCTCCAAGGCTTTCGAGTCCGTCCTGGCATCGGTATGGGCCAGCGGGCAAGGGGGGCGCCGCCCGCGCGTGCTGGTGGTCACCAGCCCCGCATCCGGCGAGGGTAAGAGCATGGTGGCGATCAATCTGGCCGTTGCTTTTGCCAACACAAACCGTCGGATTCTGCTCATCGATGGGGATTTGCGCAGCCCGGAACTCCACAGGCATTTTGGGCTCGAGAATAATCACGGGCTGGGCGACATTCTCGACGATATGGCTCCTGTCGAGGACTACTCGTTTGAGGAACTGGTGGCGCCAACGGTCATCCCCAACCTGTATGTCCTGACCGCGGGAACAATTACGGACAGTGTTGCCAGTTTAAGGAATCCCGAACGGTTGGCGGATCTCCTCAGCCGTTTCCGGCTCGAATTTCACGAGGTGCTTATCGACACGCCGCCGGCGCTCACGTACTCCGATGCGCGAATTCTGGGGCGCGTATCTGACGGCGTGATCCTGGTTGTGCGTGCATCGAAAACCAATCGCGATCAGGTCGCATCCGCCCAGGTGCGTCTGGAGGAAGACGGCACGCAAATTCTGGGGGCGATTCTCAATCGATGCGACCGGACGCATTCGTGAAATAACAAGCCCTTCGAAGAGACGGGGTAATGCAGGCGGTTTGGGTGGCGCAGGCGGTTTCGCCTGCGCGTTCTTAGTCAGATCCAAAGGCAGGCTGTAAATCGTCGCGGGACGCGAACAATCAGAAGCTATGTAATACCTTTCCAACGCGAGAGTCTCTGTTTGCGGCTATGTTGCTTTACGCGCAGACAGTCCGTCCGCCTTTGGACCTCACCGATAACGCACAGGCGAAACCGCCTGTGCCACCACGGTTTTGTCCGACGTCGTCGACCGGAGGTCCATAACTAGGGCTAAACCCCGACTTCCGCGTTTGTGAGTGACAATCGTATCGTCACCTGATGCGAATCGTCTTTCTCGGCACGCCACAGTTTGCGGTTCCCACACTGGAGCATCTTGTCGCGGCCGGACACTCCGTGCCGGCGGTGTTTACACAGCCGGATCGTCCCAAGGGTCGAGGCGGTGCGCTTGCTGCGCCTGAGGTAAAACAGGCCGCAGTGAGACTCGGACTGCCGGTGTTCCAGCCCGAACGCGTTCGCCGCCCCGAGGTCGTCGAACAACTTCGCGAAATTGCAGCCGACGCCATGGTTGTGGTCGGCTACGGGCAGATTATTCCGCAGTCGATTATCGACCTGCCGCGGTTCGGCATCATCAACGTGCACGCATCACTCCTGCCGAAATATCGCGGTGCCGCGCCGATCCAATGGGCCATCGCCAACGGGGAAACGCGAACCGGAGTTACGACCATGCGTATCGATGCGGGCCTGGATACCGGAGACATGCTGCTCAAGTGGGAGACAGCTATCGGCCCAGACGAGAATGCACTGGAGCTGGGTCCACGGCTGGCGGACGCCGGCGCAACATTGCTGATTGAAACGGTCCGGGAAATCGAAGCGGGCTCGGTCATCCCTGAGCCTCAGGACTCCGCGCTTGCCACACTGGCGCCCATCCTGAAAAAAGAGGACGGGCAGATCGACTGGGCCTGGCAGGCGCAGAAGATTTTCAACCGCTCACGAGGATTTCTGCCATGGCCCGGAGTGTACACGACGTTCCGCGGGCAGCTCTTTCATATCTGGAAATGCGTACCGGTTGAGCAACCGTCCGCGGCGGAACCCGGCCGATTGCGGCCCGACCGGCGCCGGCTATTTGTGTCGGGCGGAGAAAACACCGCCCTGGAACTTCTCGAAGTCCAGATCGAAGGCCGCAAGCGTGTTTCCGCCGAAGCTTTCCTAAATGGCCAGCGCATATCCGACAATGAAGTTTTCGGAGCCAATAAGAGTTGAACCTTCCTCTCGGATATCAATACTCAGCAGTATATGCGGGCATCCGCAAGGTGCCCAAATTGGATCTTGGCCTGATTGTATCGACGATGCCTGCCGCGGCTGCCGCGGTGTTCACCAGGAATCGTGTGCAGGCAGCGCCAGTGCTGGTTTCGAAACGGCATTTGGAGGCCTCCGGAGCCACCGCGCGCGCGATTCTAGTCAATGCGGGCAACGCTAACTGCGCCACGCGCACGGGGGAGGAAGTTGCAAACCGTTGCTGCCGGGAACTCGCCGCGCGCCTGCAAATCGCCGCCGACCAGGTCTTACCGGCGTCTACGGGTGTTATCGGCATGGAACTCGACTCGGGTCTGATTGTTCGTGCGCTGCCGGAGCTGGTCGAAGGTCTCAACGCTGGTAAGTTTGAAGAAGTCGCCCAAGCCATCATGACAACCGATACGGTCATGAAGACTGCATCGCAGACCGTCGACGGCGTCAGCCTTGCGGGGATGACAAAAGGCGCGGGCATGATCCAGCCGAACATGGCCACGACGCTCGCCTTCGTGATGACCGACGCCGACTTCCCGGCAGCCGGGTTGCGCGAGATACTGATCGAGGCGGTTGACTCCAGCTATCACCGGATCAGCGTCGATGGCGACACCTCAACCAACGACACCGTGGTTCTGCTGGCAAATGGCGCTTCCGGAAAAAAGCCCGACCGCAACCGGTTTCAGAAAGCCGTTACGTCGGTTCTGGAAGACCTGGCGCAGCAGATCGTGCGTGACGGCGAGGGCGCGCGAAAGCTCATCACCATCGATGTCCGAGGCGCCCGGGACAACGCCGCCGCCGCACGCATCGCCCGTGCGATTGCCAACTCTCCCCTGGTGAAAACGGCGATTGCAGGCTCCGATCCCAATTGGGGCCGGCTCATCTCCGCCGCGGGAAATGCGGGGGTGGAGTTCGATCCCACTCACGTGGACATCGACCTCCAGCGCACACCTGTCTGCCGCGGGGGTCTTGCGGCCGAATTTTCTGAGCCGGACCTCAAAACAAAGCTCGACGATAAGGATTGCCTCATAGAGTTCACTATTCGCGGCAAGGATACCGGTGAAGCCCGGTTCTGGACCTGCGACTTCACGGAAAAGTACATTGAAATCAATGCCAGTTATCGCACGTAGAGCCGTCCTCATCGCGCTGCTGGGCTGCGCCGCGTGCCACGCCGATGCGCTAGCGGACATCTCCGACCTGCTTGGCGACATGGCGGCGGCGCTGGCGGACAACAATCCGGCCGGGTTCATGAAGGGCTTCTCCCGGACGATGCCCGACTATGACAAGCTCCGCGACAGTGTCACGGCCCTTGCTCAGCAGGCGGAACTCACTTCCTCGATCGAGCCCATCAAGAACGAAGGCGACGACACCAAACACTCGGTGGACTTCGACTGGCTGCTCCAGATCAAAAGCCGAGTAGGAGATTCAGGCCCGGCCATCCGGCGTGAGCAAGTCATCCACTGCGAGTTGGTGAAGGAAAAGAAGCATTGGCGGATCGTCTCACTGGCGCCCCTCGATTTTTTCGCACCCGCTAAACTTACCGAATCGAAATGAAATACTCGATGCTCCTACTGGCTGCCGCTTTCGAGTTGACCGCGCAGCCCATTAACGTTATGCCCATGCCGGCAAACGTGACCCGCGGCGAGGGCTCGCTCGTTATCGATCAGGCTTTCCAGATCGAGACCGCCGGATACGCAGATGCCCGTCTCAAGGCTGCTGCGGATCGCTTTCGGGGCAGTCTTGCGAAAGTAACCGGTATGCCTCTCGCCAGCGGTGGCAACGCCGTTCTGACGGTCCGTTGTGATCATGCCGGCAAGCCGGTCCAATCGTTGGGGGAGGACGAGAGCTATAAGCTGACCGTGGACACCAGGGGAGCCCGCATTGATGCGCCGACGGCGCTCGGTGCGATGCACGGGCTGGAGACCTTCCTCCAACTCGTCGAGCCGGGGCCCCACGGGTACTTTGTTCCCGCAGTGACGATCGAGGACAAGCCGCGCTATGAGTGGCGCGGCCTACACATTGATGTCTCACGCCACTGGATGCCGGCGCCGATCATCCTGCGTCAGCTCGATGCGATGGCTGCCGTCAAACTGAACGTCTTTCACTGGCACCTCACCGACGACCAGGGCTTTCGGATTGAGAGCAAGCTCTTTCCGAAATTACAGGAAATGGGGTCGGACGGGAACTACTACACGCAGGAGCAGGTGAAGCAGGTCGTCGAATATGCCCGCGACCGCGGCATCCGTGTAATCCCCGAGTTCGATATGCCCGGACATGCCACCAGTTGGCTGGTTGGCTACCCCGAGCTCGCCAGCGCGCCGGGCCCCTATCGGATTGAGCGAACCTGGGGCGTGTTTGAGCCGACCATCGACCCTACCAGGGAATCCACGTACGAGTTCCTGGATCGCTTCATCGGGGAGATGGCGGCGCTTTTCCCCGACGAGTACTTTCATATCGGCGGCGACGAGGTAAAGGCGACGTCGTGGAACACCTCAGAGCATATCGTGGCCTTCAAGAAAGCCCACGCGATGAAAGACAATCACGATCTCCAGTCTTACTTCAACAAGCGCGTACAGGAGATCGTGAAGAAGCACGGCAAGCGCATGGAGGGGTGGGACGAGATTCTCGCCTCCGATCTGCCGAAGGACATTGTGATCCAGTCGTGGCGGGGGCAGAAGTCGCTTGCAGAGGCAGCGCAACTCGGCTTTCAGGGCATTCTTTCGTCCGGCTACTACCTGGATCATATGGAGTCGGCCGCTAAGCATTACATGGTCGATCCTTCCGGCGACGAAGCCGCTTCACTCGGCGAGCAGGAGAAGTCGCGCATCCTCGGAGGTGAAGTCTGCATGTGGAACGAGTACGTGAGCCAGGAAATCATTGACGGACGAATCTGGCCACGGACCGCCGCCGTTGCCGAACGGCTATGGTCACCGGCCACCGTCACTGACATCACCGACATGTATCGGAGGCTCGATCTGATCGACCGGCGGTTGCGCTGGGCCGGTATCGAGGAGCGGTCACAATACCAGACCATGCTGGAAAGGCTGGCCGGCACTGGACCGGTATGGCCCCTTCAGGTGCTCGCGGATATCGTGCGGCCGGTCTCGCTTGACGGGCGGAGCCATGTGCACAAGTACACCCAACAAACGCCACTCAACCGGCTGGTCGACACCGCCCTGCCGGAGAGTCGCGCGGCCCGCGAGTTAGCGGACGCCATCGGCCGGTCTTCGTGGCCGGCAGTACGGGAATATCTGGTCATGTGGAGGGACAATGATGCCCGCCTCAAGCCGCTGCTGCAGCGATCATCGCTTCTGGGGGAACTCGTGCCGGTTTCAGCCGCCGCAGCCAGGCTGGCCGGGATCGGTTTGGATGCCCTGGCGTACGTCGAGAAACACGAGAAACCACCGGCGGGCTGGACGGAGCAGCAGCGTACATTTATAAGTGGCCTCACCAGCAACCGGCGGCCTCCCGCCGAGGTGGTCATCATGATTGCTGATCCCGTGCAGAAACTGGTCGACCTGGCCTCGGCATCGCGCTGACTGGCGCGTCGTTGGCACATAGCACGCGCGATTGAATCTCCTAAAGCCAAGAATCATGCGCATACGCGCTAGATCCCCAGTTTAGGGGGTTTTTTCGGGCGTTAGCTAACGCCCACGGCGGAGGCGTGCTGGGGGATTTCACCCAGTCTGTTTTCCACAGAAATCTCTGATTAGAAAACCTTGAGAATTTCGTGGATGCCGCCGTACTGTTTTGTTTAAAGGCAATTTGATACTACGAACCCAGTAGGCCGCTGGGCGTGTGCGTTGGTGTTGTACCTAGCGGCTGATTTAAGGGAAATTACTGCGCGCTTCGGGGTATCAAGTCTCGGCGTAGATTCGCCGATGTTGCAACTTACGGGAAGCGCACGCAACTTGCGCTCCTGGCGGGCTTGAAAACGCCCGGAACAAACACGCAATACTTGCGTGCGTCCGAATCGTCCACGGACGCACTCCACGATGTTTCGGACGCTTTGAGGACGAGTGTGTCGTCACTCGCGAAAGGTTTCGTGACCATAGGTACGAAAGAAAATTCAACTACCGCGCTTTACGCCCCCCAGTAGGTCGAAGTTCGTGGTTGCTTCAAGGAGTACTGATTTGATGAGAGAATTGACTTCCGCGGCCGGGAAAGCATTATTAATCGCCGGTACGCTGATGGCTGCCACGGCGCAGTCAATTCCCCCGCGTATCTTTTATTCAGACGTGGACAGCGGTCCTAACTCTGGTGGTGAAAACAATAACGGGTTGTACGTCACGATCTACGGTCGTGGTTTCGGCAGCGCACAGTCGGGTTCTTACGTAACGGTGGGCGGCGGACAAGCAGCGGCGTACCCGGTTTGGAGCGATACCAAGATTGCCTTCCAGCTTGGCGCGGCGGCACAGACAGGCAACATTGTTGTAAGCACATCTGCGGGATCCTCCAACGGCCTTCCATTCACAGTACGCGCGGGAAACATCTATTTCGTCGCTCAAAATGGGAGTAATTCGAACGCCGGCACCGTTTCGGCGCCATGGGCTACTCTGATGCACGCCCGAGATACGATGGCAGCGGGAGATACGGTATATGTTCGCAATGGAATCGCGCAGACCACGGATGACGGACAGGGCTACAGCTCGTGTCTCACGATCGGTGCGAATTCAGGACGCGCTGGTTTCCCCAAAGCACTGGTAGTCTATCCCGGCGAATCCGCGACGATTGGCAACGTCAACAACAGCAGCAATGGCGGATGCAACACGGGCGTTCGCGCGAAGGGACAAACCGAGAATTACTGGACCATCGCCGGATTCACGATCCGGGGCGGCAACGTGGCAGTAAATCCATGGGGAGAAATCGGCTGGCGAATCATCGCGAACGATATCAGTTGCCCGAACGGCAACGCCCAGGCGGGCTGCCTCGATGAGACGAACAACAGCTCCATCTACATTTACGGGAACAACATTCATCACGTCGCAACGAACCTCAGCCCGTCGGCAGTGACTGCGCTGTATCACGGCGTTTATCTTTCCGACGCTACCAGCGATGTGTGGTTCGGGTGGAACACAATTGCATACGTGCAGGGCTGTCGCGGACTGCAGCAGAATTCGAACAACCCCAACGCCGACGCTTTCGGAATTCACATTCACGACAACATCATTCACGACACGCAGTGCGACGGAATCGTGATGACGACGGTGAACCCCGCGCAAGGCACGGTTGAGATTTACAACAACATCATCTATAACGCCGGAACGGGTCCGAATAACGCGGAGTCCTCCGGAGCCTGGAGTTGCATCAATGTTCAAGGCTGGGACACAACGGCGCAGTCGGGCTCGGGCGTAATCGACATCTATAACAACACTCTCTATTCGTGCGGCAATTTCGCCAGTCCGCCATATACCGGATCGAACGGAGGAATCATGTGGGTGTCGGGCGGCAATGGCAACAAGTACGCTCGCATCCGCAACAACATTATCGATCAGACCGGTAACGTTCCCTACCTAGTCGTGTACAACACGGGCGGCGGTTTATGCACCGACGCGCAAGCGTGCCCCGGCCTACAGGGTTCGAACAATCTGTACTTCGGCGGCGGCGCGGCGCCGTTGAACGTGAATGTGGCGTCGGCGGAAACGAGCAACAATCCGATGTTCCTGCAGCCCGGCACTGATTTTCATCTGTCGGCGGGAAGCCCCGCCGCGACGGCCGGCATTCCGACAGCGTCGTCCACTGATTTCGACGGCGTTACCCTTCCCCAGGGCGCAGGTTACCCGATCGGCGCCTATGCGCTGGTTTCTTCAAACAATGCATCTCCTTCAGCCGTGAATGTCGCGGTGACCCCGCCATCGATGTCGCTCATGGGGAACCAGTCGCAGAGCTTTACCGCGACTGTCAGCGGCTCGGCGAACAATGGCGTGAGCTGGTCGATGTCGCCCAATGTGGGCACGCTCTCGTCCTCAGGCGTCTACACGGCGCCGGGTACAGTCTCTTCAAGCATGACGGTGTTGGTGACCGCTACATCAGCGGCAGACTCGTCAAAGCTGGCGAGCGCGACGGTGACACTGGTGCCGATTGCGGTTTCGGTTTCTTCGTCTGTTTCGCTCGCGGCAGGACAATCGAACCAGTTCACCGCGACCGTGACAGGAACATCGCAGAACGGCGTGAGTTGGTCCATGAGCCCGCAGGTGGGCACGTTGAGCTCAACTGGCTTGTATACGGCTCCGGCAACGGTTTCCGGCGCACAATCCGTGACGATCACCGCAACATCCGTCGCCGATCCGACGAAGTCTGCCAGTTCGACTGTCGCGTTGACAGCTTCACTGGTGGTATCGGTCAATCCCAGCGCGGTTACGCTGGGCGCCAATGGAACAAAGCAATTCACTGCGACCGTGACTGGCGCAAGCAACACGAATGTGGTTTGGTCGGTTAGCCCCTCTGTCGGAAGCATCTCGACGTCCGGGCTCTACACTGCTCCGGCTTCGGTCACGTCGCTGCAGAGCGTGACCGTACAGGCGACCTCGGTCGCGGATTCGACCCGCTTTGCGACCGCCGTCGTGACGCTGGCGCCGATCGTTGCGATTGGCATCAATCCTCCCAACTCGCGGATTGCGGCGGGCCAGACCCAGCAATTCACGGCCGCCGTGACGGGTACGACGAATACGGCGGTGCAATGGTTGATGAGCCCCAACGTCGGAACACTTTCGGGAGGCGGGTTGTATACCGCGCCCTCATCGGTGTCGAGCGCGCAGATGGTGACGATCACGGCCGTTTCGGCCGCGGACGCCACGAAGTCGGTCACGGCGACGGTTACGATAAATCCGGCGTCGATCAGCATTAGCCCGCAATCCATCACAATGCAGCCCGGCCAGACCATGATGTTCGCGCCGGCGGTAAGCGGAGGCACGGGCGACGCGCCAGCAGTCACGTGGTCGTTGAGTCCATCGGTTGGCTCTATCTCATCGACGGGCGTGTATCAGGCTCCTGCTTCGATAACACAAACCCAGACCGTGACGGTGATCGCGACGATGGGGACGAACGTCGCCACCGCGATGGTGCTTCTCAATCCCCCCGGCTTCGGCGCCAAGTTTTCGACGGCCTCGGGAAGCCTTGTCGTTGAATGGACTGCGCCGTCCTCACCGAACAGCGGAGACTGGATCGCCTTAAGCGCAGTTAACGCGCCGTACTGGTGGACCATCTGGTCGCAAAAGACCAATGGCGCCTCGCAAGGAACGGCAAACATTCCGCTGCCGTCGCCATCGGGGGTCTACGAATTGCGATACTACCAGGCTGGCGGCTTTACAGTCATCGGCCGGAGCGCAGGTTTCGCGATACGAACCAGCGGCTACACGGTCACCGCGCCCAACACGGTAGCGGCAGGAAGCCCCATCAGTTTCGGCTGGACCGCGGATACGGGCAGAACGGCGCAAGACTACATTGGGCTGTATAAGGTCGGCAATGCCAGCGACCAGCCTGTGACCTTCCAGGACACTTTCGGTGCGCCCTCCGGAACGCTGAGCGTAACGGCTCCGTCAACGCCGGGGTTGTACGAGCTTCGCTACATCGTGGGGTCGAGCGGGTATACGTATCTGTCGACTACTACGAGCGCGACGATCATCGTTCACTGAGTACCGCCTGAAGAACGTTACTGGCGCCTGAAGACGGCGCTACGCCTGCGAACTGCATCCTTCACGACGCCCGCGGTTGAGACGACCCAAGGCATGGGGTCGTCCCAACCAAAGGGCAGCTTGAGGCACGAACGGCAAGAACGCAACCAACGAAGAACTCCGGGCAACCCCGGTTCATCGATAGTGCACGACAAATAATCGTTCAGAAAGTGCATGCATCGCCGGCCCACCGGATAGCTGTCTACCGGTTGGACCGGAAGTCCGAGGGCGTCGTTATAGACCATGGCGGCAAAGTTGACGCCACAGCGGCCGGGAAGCTCGATGAACCACCAGGGCCGCGCGTTTACTTCGATCATCTTGAACTCGCCATCGCGGTCGTCGAACTTAAACTCGGCGCTAAAGATCCCCCGGTATGATTGATCCGCCAACAGGGCCTTAAGCGCCTTGATCGGACCGGCAAGAGGTTCCAGCGACATCGTCTCCATGAAAGCGGTGTTGCCAATCCGCGGTGGATACATGCGGAGGCGGTGTCTGGCAAACAAAGCCGGGATGGCGCCATTGCGATCCATGAAGCCGTCCACGAAGTAATGGTTGCTGGGCGGACCCGGTATGTGCTCCTGCAGGAGAATAGGAAATGCCCCCGGCCCGCTTTCCTGGGCGCCTTGCATGACTTCGACAGCGTTCGCCTTATCCTTGATCAGAAAACCCTTTAAACCATAACGTTTCGAAAATGCTTGTGAATCCACCGGCTTGAGGAACATGTTTTGATAGCTGGATTCCTCGAGCGCCTGCATTTGCGGGACAGAGTGGAGCACGATCGTTCGTGGACGCGGAACACCGAGACGTTCAAGCAGCCACGCGAAGCGCGCTTTATCGGTCAGGATCTCGATTGTATGGACGGAGGGGATACTACGAGGAAATCGATCGTTAAAGTCTTCGGGTAATCTCGAGACAGCCTGAACCCACTCATCGGAGCTGGGAATCAGCACCATCTCTTTCAACTTCAAACGAGAGAGGAAGTCAGGGAGATCGTCAACATTAGGACAATGACGTTCCCCGTTTGGAAGCGGACGATACCAGCGCGAGGCGGCCATCAGATCGGCCGAGTCGCAGACGGAATAGGAGTGAACGCCAGCCCATCCCAGGCAGCGAATGACTCCGACGCCTGTCAAACCGGACCCGAGCACCAGCGCCGGAACGTGGCTGTTGAGTCGCGCACGATCGCTCGCAACATCAACGACCGCGCGGTCGGTTACTTCGGTGAAAGAGGCCGGCATCGGCTTTGTAATCAGTGAGTGAGATGCACTTTCGATATGAAATGTGACATGAAATTCCGCCATCTGATCGCGCTTTGCCGGCTTGTTATCCAACAAAATATTGGCATTGGATTTGCACCAGTGCGAGGGGTATGGCGTCTAAACGATCACTCATCGGCGCGGTCTTACTGAGCGCTTCTCTCTGCCTGTTCACTCCGCTTCGAGCTCAAAATATTCCACAAGGAGCCAGCCTGGTCAATGGCGCAGCCAACATACCTGACGCCTTGAAGGCAACACCCAGCCCGCTGCCCGTGGGCTATGTAATTGGACCGGGGGACATCCTGCAAATCGATGTACGCAAAGAGCCGGACGTCTCTGTCCCGTCTGTGGTTGTCCGCCCGGACGGCATCATTTCGGTGCCGCTGATCAAGGACGTGAATGCATCGGGGCTGACGCCTCACGAACTGGAAGCAAATATTACGGAGAAGCTGGCCAAGCTCATCCGCGAGCCCGATGTGACGATTGTAATCAAGGAGATTCACAGCGCCAAGGTCTTTGTCATCGGCGCGGTAAAACAAGAGGGCGCTCTCACGTTGCAAGGTCCGTTGTCGGTGTTGCAGGCGATCGCGGAAGCGGGCGGGCTTACCGATTACGCCAAGCGCAACAAGATCTTCATCATGCGCGACGATCACGGAAAGGCGCTGCGGTTGCCCTTCGAATACGACGCGGTGATTCGAGGCTTGCACCCCGATCAGAATGTCATGCTACGCCCGGGCGACAGCCTCATCGTTCCGCAGTAGGCGCGGCATGATTCCTCGGATCAAATCCAAAACTTTGGGATTTATGTCGAAAACTTTTCCCCTTGGAAACATTCTGCGGCGAATCGGGCTGATCGGCCTCGTAATCGGGACCGCCTGGCTGGGAACTTCAGCGGCGGCCGGCCAGGAAGCGAATGTTCAGAGCACGAAACAGGATCACGACTTCCCCTCAAACGGCTTCCACTTGTTTCAACTGGACTTCGCCACCGGCTGGACCACCCTAAGCGGCGTCGGGAATTTCGCCTTCGACCAATCGGAGGGGGGATTCAGCGGCGTATCCGCGTGGGGTTCGTTCCTGACCGGTTACTCCTATCGCACATATACAAGCACCTTCCTGGTTCGCTACCGGCCCTCCTACACGAACTCATTCGAATATTCAAAGCACTGGTTCAACCACGATTTCAGCATCGAATACACGCGGCGCCTGAAGCCAAGGTGGTCTCTTCGACTTTCGGCTACCGCGTCGGACGACACCATAGAAGAAACCATCCTCAATCAGAATCCTTTGGGGCAGAATTTCGAACAGCCCGCAGCCGGAACACTCTACCAGCCGCAGCTCCTCATTCCGACCCCTGCCCTGCTCTACGGGCTGCGCGTGCTCGATGCCGGTGCCCTGGCGACCGTCATCTACAGTCCCTCTCCCCGTACGCGCTTGACCATGAATGCCGGCGGCTTTGATATCCAATCGCGTTCCGTAAATACGCCGCAGCCGAGTCTGCTGCTCGACCGCACAAATATGGCGGAAGCCGCCGCCGATTTCCTCTATCACGTGAATCCTCGCACAGAAGTTGGAGTCGAGGGATCATTTCTGCAGGCTTACAGCGTCTATGGAGCGTACCGGCAGACAACCGGGGGCGGGACCTTCGGGTATGAGCTCGGGCCGCATTGGCTAGCGACGGGCATGTTGGGCATGACTGTCAACAGCTCGATCGGAGCCGGCCGACTGGTATATCAGCCAACCTTGACAACCGACGCCGGTCTGACGTATCGCGGACGTGAAAACACCCTGAGCCTGTCATATCGGCGCCTCGGCGGCGACACATACGGTTTTGGCGCCAACGCAACCATGATTTATACCGCCGACTGGTATTGGCAGTATCACGATCATTCCTGGAAAGTGATCGGCAAAGCCTTGCGGCAGCAACTGACCGGCGGAGTGGGCGGCGGTCTCGGCCTGTGGGAAGTCAGTTTTGGTGGATCGCGCCAGCTAGGGCAGCAGATGTCTACAACCTTTACGGGTGCATATATGCGCGAGCAACTGCAAACCGTTCCGCAATTGAGCCAGGGCAGTGCATTCGCGGTCCGGGTGACCATGTCCTGGATTCCGTTCCTGAAGGAAACCCCACGGCGGTAAGCAATGCGAACTTTTTGCACAAAATCCTATTTTTATTCCATTCAGAGGTCTAATGACGCGAGATAAGAATCGACTCATCCCCGGACAGTTCCACCCCATGTCGTTGCTTCGGATGTTATGGAAGCACCGCATGCTGATCACGATCACAACCCTCGCCATTTCTATTGCGGGGCTGATAGTGATCTACGCCATGCCGGACATCTACCAGGCCGACGCCGTCATCGTCGTTGACTCTCAAAAGATCCCGGAGAAATTCGTCGCTTCGACCGTTGAGGTGACGCTACGAGACAGTCTTAACGAAATCAGTCATCGCGTCCTTAATTCAAGCCAGCTTCAACAGATCATCGACGATCTCGGTCTTTACCCTAAGGAACGGAAGAAGAAATCGCGCGAAGAGATCCTCGACCAGATGCGCAACCATGACCTCACCATTACCTTAGAGCGGGGGTTTGGCGGGGTGAGGCCAGGGGGTGGCGCCTTCCGCGTGACCTATGAAGGACCCTCTCCGGTGACGGTGGCAAAGGTGGTAAATCGCATTGCCGACCTGTTCATTCGCGAGAATTTTCGTGATCGCGCCGAGCGCGCGGCCGGAACTTCGGAGTTCCTCGAACAGCGGCTTGACGAGGCCCAAAAGAGCCTCGACCAGCAGGAAGCCATGCTCAGTCAGTATAAGATGCGCTACTCCGGAGAGCTTCCCCAACAGGAACCCGAGTTATTGGGGGCGCTCAACCGGCTCCACTCCGAACTCATCGCGAATGAGGAAGCTATAACTCGCGCGCAGCAGAACCGGCTGCTTCTTCAGAACACTCTTCAGTTTGCCGAAACGGATGAGGCTGGAACGGAACGGGCGCTGGCCGAGGCGGAAAAAGCCGCAAAGCTGCAAGCGACCACGAAAGAGGCCGCTGCGCCGAAACCACAGCCTAAGCCGTCCGAGGTGGTCCGCGCACAGCTCGAGGCGGCCCAGCTTCGCTATACCGACGATCATCCGGAAGTAAAGCTTCTCAAGGCAGAGCTCGCCCGTTTGGAACAGGAAGAGAGCATCGCGGCCCAGCAGGCCGCGACATCGGACGTGGCGAAACCCATACCCTCTCCCACGGCAATACATCCGACCGTGGCGGACCTGAACCGCGCCAAAGAGCGGATTGCCACCGTCAGGACTCAGCTTGCCCTCATGGACGCCGACATCGTGAAACGCAACAACGACCGCGACCGGATTACGAAGGAGATTGCCGACTATCAGGGCCGGGTGGAGAGCCTGCCCAAAAGAGAACAGCAGATGGCGGGGCTGACCCGCGACTACGAAAACTCCAAAACTAACTACCACTCTCTGCTGGAGAAGAAGATGTCGGCCGAAATGGCGACTCAAATGGAACGGGGCAAGCAATCCGAGAGGTTTGCCGTGACCGACCCGGCTCGCGTGCCGGTGAAACCCGTAAAGCCCAAGCGCAAGACCCTTTCGACTGTCCTGGTGATTGCCGCCCTCGGGCTAAGCCTTGGCCTGACCTTTTTGATTGAACTGCGCAAGGGCGTGGTCCTCGGCGAATGGGAGCTGCCGGAACAAATGGTCGTACTCGGAAAGATTCCCCGAATCGTTCTGACCGGCCCCGAAATCCGTGTCGCCGACAGAGCTGTGTAAGTAAAAATATCTGTTCAATTTAATGCTCGAAATTCGTCAACCATTTGTTGTACTACTCACTGCGAAAGGACTCTTAGTGTACCCACACCAGTTTGCAGTTACCACCCGCTACCGGAGAGCAGCCCTATGAGTACTGTGTGTCCTGCGCTTGAGATGGAAGGTGATTCGCACATGCCGCAAGTGAACGGCGTCTCAGCCGCCCCAGCCAGTTATCGCTCCCTTTCCGCGCGCATTCCCGCTGGAGCTCCCGCGCTGCCGTTTCATGGCGAAGATGTCAGGGCCGCCGAGCAATACCGTCTGCTGCGAACGAATATAGTCCAACACCCGTTGCAGCCTCGGTTGATGGCGATCGGCAGCGCCAGCCCCGGAGACGGCAAGACGATCACGGCGATCAACCTCGCCGGAACGCTCGCCCTTAAGCATGACCTCAGCGTATTGCTTGTTGACGGTGATCTCAGGCGGTCGACTGTTGCGCAGGTATTGGGCATTCCCGCGGAGCCCGGCCTGGCGGAAGTGCTGCGGGGGCAGGTGCGTCTGGAAGAGGCGATCGTTCGAATCGAACAAGCTCCGAACCTGTATGTGCTCCCCTCGGGCGATACGGATTTGAATCCCACAGAGCTTCTGGACTCAGAAGCCTGCAGCTCGACGTTCGCGTCGTTTCGCGAGCGGTTTTCTTATGTCGTCGTTGACACCACGCCCATGACCGCAGTCGCGGACTTTAAGCTGGTGTCGCAACTCTGCGATGGAACGCTTGTGGTGGTGCGTCCCGACCACACGAATCGCAACGCTCTTATGCGCGCGATTGAAGTGGCGCCACAAATTACCATACTCGGGGCGATTCTTAACGATTACCCGGACTGGTTTCTTTCGCGGACGGAAGACTATTACGGCTATTATTACGGCGAGTCAGGAAGTGGAGTCAAGAGTATGTCGTCGGGCAGGGGTCGGAAGTAGTAGTTAGCAGTTTCTTCAATATCAACAACTTAGACGTTTTCCTGTAAGTGAGAATGGCGGAGCTATGTCTTTAGTTGCCGGGAAGCGATGGTATGCCGTCCAGACGCGGTCGAATTTTGAGACCTCGGCATGCACGGAGCTGGAAATGCGCGGCGTGGAAAGTTATCACGCGTCCTTCCGTGAGATCCATCAGTGGGCGGATCGCAGGAAGACCGTCAACCGGCCGCTTTTTCCCGGATATGTCTTCGCCCGGTTTCAGGACTCGAACGAGGCGCGGGTCCGCGTGCTGCAAGCGGCCGGCGTCGTGCGAATCCTCGGATCACAACGGTCCATTGCGCCAATTCCGGACATAGAGATCGATTCCATCCGGCGAACACTATCGAGTGGGCAGCCCTGGGGAATCCACCCTTTCCTCCGGGAAGGCACGCGGGCGCGCGTCCGCCGCGGGCCTCTCAAGAATGCCGAGGGTATTTTGGTGCGTGTAAAGAGTGATACCCGGCTCGTGATGTCTATCACTCTTTTTTCCAAATCAGTCGCTACAGAGGTCAGTATTGCAGACCTCGAACTGCTAAATGACAGCATAGAATCTTTTCCGAATACGGGGGACAGGGTATGTATCCCAATCTGAAATTGCAGTTGTGGAAGAGAGGCATCCGGCAGAATCGCCTTGCCAAGGAGCTCAACGTCGACGAAACGACGCTCAGCCGGATCGTAAACGGATTTCGCGAGCCGAGTCCCGAACTCAAACGCCGAATTTCGGCTTTCCTGGACTGCGACGCGTCATGGCTGTTTCAGAGCCAGGATCGCGACGAGAACAGCCCGGCATCGCAGGAGATGCCCACTACAGAATCCGTTTAAGGAGCCCGTCATTAACGTCCTGCAATTCATCAGCAGCACCGGTTTCTACGGTGCAGAGCGAATGCTGGTAACTCTGTCCGCCGCGCTTTCGCGGGCAGGTTGCCGGGTCCGTGTCGCGCTGTTCCGCGATCCGCGAGGTCTCAGCCGCGCGGTGGAAGAGCAAGCGCGTTCGGCCGGACTAAGGGTGGCGCCAATCGATTGTCATGGACGTTGGGACTGGTCGGCCGTGAGGGCCCTGCGCACTATTTTCGCCGAGGAACCGCCGGACATCCTGCACGCGCACGGCTACAAAGCAGACTTGTACGCATATGCGGCAGCCTGGCGCCGGCGGCTTCCTCTGGTCGCCACGTGTCATAACTGGCCCGACCCTCACCCGCGGATGCAGGCGTATGCCAAATTAGATCGGTTTATTCTGCGGTCGTTCGACCACATCACGACTCCGTCACAGGATGTGGCCCAGGTGCTCCTGTCATCGGGAATCGCATCCGCCAGGATTACGTGGGTCAGAAACGGCATCGATATCGAAGCGTTCCGTCACGCCAAACCATCGCTGCTCCGGGATCCTAGCGAAACACTGGTTGGATTTGTCGGGCGGTTGGTTCCGGAGAAGGGCGGCGAGACCTTCCTCCGCGCGGCGCAACGCGTCCTGGCAGTCCGCCGGAACGTCCGGTTCATTATGGTCGGAGACGGGCCGGCAGGCGCCGACTGGAAAACGCTGGCAGCCCAGCTTGGTATCGAACGCCACGTTGACTTCACAGGTACTCGCGACGATATGCCGGGAGTCTACGCGTCGCTCGATATGTTCGTCCTGCCCTCCCATAACGAAGCCATGCCAATGTCGGTATTGGAGGCAATGAGCGCTGGAAAGCCCGTTATTGCGACGCGGGTGGGCGCGGTGCCGACACTGGTCTTAGACGGCGAAACCGGTCACCTATGCGCTCCAGGTGATGCGGACCAGATTGCGAGGAGCGTACTAGCTTTACTTCAAAATTCAGAGGAGGCACATCGTCTCGGGGAGAACGGCTATCGGCGTGTACACACCGAGTTCTCCTCTGAGGCGATGGCGGAAACCTATCTGCGGCTTTACAGAAATGTATTGACTGCCGATGCGAACGGGGTTACGCAACCTGCCGCTTGTCCGGAAAGCAACGGGTAAGACCAGTTCACCTGTCATTGACTCAACAACAATTCAAATGAACGAAAATCAAGAAATCCAGATCTCGATTGTGTCGGCCTGCCGCAACGAGGTCTTTCACATTACCAGCTTTCTTCAGTCCATCGAACAACAGGACCTCGACGGCTTCACCTGGGAAGTGATCATCGCCGACGGCTTGAGTACGGATGGCACGCGCGAATTGCTCGATCAATACAGCGCCGCGCATCCGAACGTCATCGTTATCCCCAATCCCGGCCGAATCGTGTCGACCGGCCTGAACAAGGCGATTCGGGCCGCGCGCGGGGAAATCGTCCTCCGTCTCGATGCCCATACGCATTATGCGCCCGACTACGTTCGGAGGTGCGTTGAGACTCTCCGACACACCGGCGCCGATAATGTGGGTGGGCCTGCTCGCACCCGCGCAACCTGTCCAGTTCAGCAGGCCATCGCCGCCGCCTATCACTCGCGGTTCTCCACCGGCGGCGCTCGATTTCATAATCCCGGCTACGAGGGCTGGGTCGACACCGTCACGTACGGCTGCTGGCGGAAGGAAACCCTGGAACGCCTCGGCCTATTTGACGAAAACCTGGTCCGCAACCAGGACGACGAACTGAACCTCCGCCTGGTGCGGGCGGGCGGCAAGATCTGGCAGAATCCCGAGATCATTTCCTGGTATTCGCCCCGTTCCACTGTGTTCGGTTTGTTCCAACAGTATTTCCAGTACGGCTATTGGAAGGTGGTGGTGATCCGCAAGCACCGCTTGCCAGGATCGTGGCGGCATGTAGTGCCGGCCGCATTTGTCGGGACGAATCTTCTGCTTCCCTTCCTGACGGCATTGTTCTTTGCGATTGGCGCGACCGTTAATTTCGACCGCCTCGAGATGTCATGGCTGGCGCTCACGGTGTGCTATGCCGCGGCCAATCTCATGGCATCGATTCTTGCGGCCCGGCGCAGTGGATGGACGACTCTTCTATGGCTTCCACCGATCTTCGCGGCCTATCATTTTTCGTACGGATTCGGCTTTTTGATGGGTCTATTTCATAGCGTCGCCAAGCCGCAGGAGACCTATTCCCAGGAATCGGTCCTCGTGCGAATCACGCGATAAGCCGTACATGCGCCATCAACAAACCACCTGGAGTAGCGGATGTTAAGTCTAGGACTCGAGGGCTTAATTCCGATCGTGCTCTACATCGGCTTCATAGCCGTCGTCATTATGACGGTCTTCTGGCGGCCGATTATTGGAATCTACTTCCTCGTGCCGCTGTTACCCGCGCAATCGTTTCGCGATCGCCTCAACGCGTTTCCGCTGGGCGCAAGCATGGTCACCATCCTCGTGCTTGCGGTGGCAATAGGCCTGAAGATCAAAGGCCGTCCGGTTTTCACGTGGAGTACGCTGCGGACTCCGCTGTTCGTGTATATCGGGTATACGTTCGTTTCCCTTTGTGCCGGGTCTTTCTACCTGGGACACAGCGTTCCTTTAAGTCCCAGCGATCCCCGGGTCGGCAATTGGCGAAATTACATCACGATGTTGCTGCTTCTCTTTGTGGTGAGCGCCGCGGTGACTACGACCAGGGAAATCCGAATTCTGCTCGCGCTGATGTGCGTCAGCGTGTTTTTCTTCGACCGGAGCTTCTGGGGAACCGCATCGCAACGCGACTATTCCAGTTATTCGGAAGAGTTGCATGATGCGGACGCCGGGCCGGTGGGATACGCCGGGGTCAACGGCCTGGCTGCATTTGAGGCGCAAGTATCGATCGCATTCCTGTCGCTCGCCGCTTTCGAACGTAAGCGCCTTTTAAAATTTGCCTACATCGGATTGGCAGGGTACTCCGCGCTCTGCCTGATGTACAGCCTCTCGCGCGGGGGATATCTGGCGTTCCTCGTGGGATGGTTATTCCTGGGGATGTTGAAGTACCGCAAGCTGCTGCTGCTTTTCGCAGTGTTCGCGGTGACGTGGACAGCCGTGGTGCCGAACGCCGTTCGTGAGCGCGTCGACATGACCCGTGACAATGACGGCGATCTGGATCACTCGTCGGAAGTGCGCGTCGATCTTTGGGAAGACGCCATGCAAACGTTCTCGACTAATCCTGTCACCGGCACGGGTTTCGACACCTATGCATACATGCAGCACATGTCGAACTACCGCGACACGCACAACATGTTCGTCAAGGTCCTGGTCGAGACCGGCATTGTCGGCATGGCATTGTTTCTCTGGCTGCTTTTCGGCTGTATACGCGCCGGCTTCAGGCTGTTCCGCGCAGCGGCCGACCCCACTCACGCCGCGATTGGCCTGGCCCTCGCAATGTGGGTCATATGCTCGATAGCCGCTAACTGCTTCGGCGACCGTTGGACCTACCTGCAGGTCAACGGCTTCCTTTGGGTCTTCGCCGGATTTGCAGCGCGAGCCTGGAGTCTGGAGCATCAGGCGGAAGCCGAGCCTGCTGCGGCGGAAGTCATGCCCGAAACTCTATGCGAAGCCTAGTCGCGACTGCCTGGCGCAAGCCGTCATGCCTGCCGCACTCCGGCTCATCGGAGTCCGTCATCGCCCGTCCGATCCAGGTGTACATGATGGACCTGTTACCGACGGTCCCGTACTACACAGGCTCACTTTGCGCGGCGTTAAACAGTGCGGAGGACGTCCAACTGAGTATCGGCAGTATTCAATACCACCTGGACGCTGACTACTTCCGCCGCGAAAAGCTTACGCTGGACCGACGCCTCGTCGATTTTGCCTCGCGGCTTGGTAAGCTACCCCGGGCGCTCCGCCGCTCCGTAAAGCTGTTCGAATACCTGCTCAACCTGGAAACACTCCTGATCCGGTTTCTGGTCGCGCCGCCTGACATTGTGCATGTCCAATTCCTTCCAATGGTCAAGTTTGGCGTGCACGCTGAGTTGTGGTTTCTGCAGATCGTGCGAGCGCTGGGAATCAAGATCGTCTACACGGTACACAATGTGCTGCCGCAGGATTCCGGGGAGCGTCACCACGCAGCCTTCGCGCGTCTCTATCGACTGGCTGACCGTCTCATATGCCACGATGATTTCGCGCGGTCCCGCCTGGAAAGCGAGTTCGGCGTCGATCCGTGCCGCATCTCCGTTATCGCCCATGGTCCTCTTTTGCAGGCCAAGTCCTCCATCGCGCCCGAAGAGGTAAAGCGGCGGCTGGGCATCGGCGCTCACGAACCGCTCGTGCTTTGGCAAGGCATTGTTCGCCCGTACAAGGGAGTCTCATTCCTCCTGGACGCCTGGAAGCTGCTCCAGTCGGGAGGCGCGCTTGCTCGCCTGGCAGTCGTTGGGGACGGTGACGACTCAATATTGCGCGAACTCAGGGAGCAAGTCGCCGCTCTGAACATCGGGTCATCGACACATTTGGATTTCCGATTCGTTTCCGTTGCCGAGTTGCAGGAGTACTACTCGGCCGCGGACGTCGTCGTTTACCCATATCGTGAGATCACTACCAGCGGAGCTCTCATGACCGGGCTCGGCCACGGGAAGGCAATTGTGGCCACGAAGCATCCCGCCTTCACCCGGATCCTCGAGCATGAAAGCAACGCTTTACTGGTCGATTATGGCGACATTGGGGGGCTGGCTAATTGCTTGCAGCTTCTGATCCAAAACCCGGGCCTGCGTAAGCGACTTGGCGACGAAGCCCGAAAGAGCGAAACGAAAGGTCCTCAGTGGAGTGATCTGGCCCGGCAAACCGTAGCCTGCTATCAGTCAGCAATGAAGAATGGTGCGCACTAGCGAATGCCGCAAACTAGCAATCTAACAACACGTCTTCTTCGGCTCTTGAGGGAACAAGGCCTCTGGGCGACATTGGTCGCCTGCTGGACGGCCGCAGGACAGTGGTGGAGGCAGGGCGAGTTCTGGCAACTCCGCAAGTCGCCCTACGTTCGTGTCGACGGCTGCCGGATTGGCTTGGAAAAGTCCTACTCCTCGGGCATTCGCAATCTGCTTACGACAGGCGTGTTTGAGAAGCCGGAACGCGAAGCCATCCGGCGCTATCTCGACAGGAGCCTGCCCGTCGTGGAGCTTGGCGGAAGCATCGGCGTTGTAGCATGCACCACAAACCGCCGCTTGAGACGTCCCGAACAGCACGTGGTCGTCGAGGCAAATCCCACTCTCATCCCCCTCCTCGAAGCAAATCGAGAGCGCAACAAGAGCGGATTCCAGGTGGTGCACCGGGCCGTTGGTTACGAGTCGGAATGCGTCGAGATGCACCTGGCGGAGACAGACCCCCTTGCCGGAAGCGCCCACACGTCCGGCGGTAGAACTGAGCAGGTGCGCGCGATCACCCTGGAATCGATTACGAGTCAATATCAATTCGATAAGTTCACGCTGGTTTGCGATATCGAAGGCACTGAGTTCGACCTCATTCAAAAAGATGCCGAAACGCTTTCGCAACGCGTCCCGCTTATGATCGTGGAGATTCACGAGCGAATGCTCGGCGAATCGAAAACGTCCTCCCTGATGGCGCAACTGGAGCAAATGGGCTTCAAGAGCGTATATCGCATGCGGGAAACGTGGGTGCTAAAGAACACCGGCACCGGAAAGAAAAGCGTTAATCCTGCAAACGAAATCACGAAGGAACTGAAGACGCTCGTCAGACAATCCTCTCATTACCTTTTTGGCCTCCTGGCGTCTTTGGGCCTCGGCCTGATCTCTTTTCCGATCTTCACTCGGGTCTTCACGGTATCGGATTACGGATTGATCGACCTGGCGCAAAAGATTCTTCTGTTGATCATCGCCGGCGCAAAGGGCGGCATGCAGAACTCCGTTCTTCGCTTTTACAATCGCGAAACATTTGCGAAAGACCCGGCAGCGGAGAAGCAATACTACTCCACCATGCTGTTCGGCGTCGGCGGGTTAGCCGCGCTGGTCACTGCGCTGTTTGCGGTGTTCGTACGCTTTTCGCCGCATCGGCTCATCGACGGACCGTTAGCGGCCGTTCTGGGGTTCAGCGCGCTGCTCATACTGGTGAGGTCGCTGCAATCCATTCAGTGGGCCTTTCTGCGAATTCAAGAACGCACCAAAGCGTTCAACGTGATCAACACCTCGATGAAGTTCGCGTCTGTTGGCGCGATCTGCCTCTTGCTGCCTTTGTTGGGACCATCTGTGCGGACCTACTACAGCGGAACGATGCTTGTTGAGGTCGCTGTGGTAGCGGCACTTTGCATCCCACTGATTCGTGGCGGCCTGCTCAACCCACTGAACTTCGATGCAAGCCTGTTCCGCACTGCCGTCCTATTCGGCGCTCCGCTGATCATGCAGGAGTTGGCCGGCATTGTCCTCGACTCCGGCGATCGCGTCCTGGTGCGCATGTACCTGGGTGGTGACGCGCTTGGCTTCTACTCGGTGGCTTACGGCCTGTCCGGCTATGTCAACACGCTATTCTATGCACCGCTCGGACTCGCCATCATACCGATATACATGCGCCTGTGGAACTCCCACGGACGCGAGAAGACCGCTCAGTTCCTGAGTCTCAGCTTCGATGCTTTCCTCTGTGGGGCAAGTGGCTTGTTTGTCATCGCAGCCGTAAGCGCGCGCGACGTGGTCAGGGTGATGGCGTCGGCGAAGTATCGGGGAGCCGATGCGCTCATTCCGATCCTGGTCGCCGGCTTGTTGATCTACACGACTCAGATCTTTCTCGACGCCGGCCTTTTGATCAATAAACGGACCGGCATCCTGGCATCTTGCCTCGGCGTAGCGGCCGTCCTGAATATCGCTCTGAATTGCGTCCTTCTGCCGCGGATGGGATTAGCCGGCGCTGCATGGGCCACACTGATCAGTTACCTCGCGTGCACCATCGCCTTGTCGTATTTCGCTTTTCGAGTTTTGCCCCTGAAAATCGGGATCCGCCCGCTGGGAGGGTATTGCGTGGCAGCCGCGGTGGCCTGGGCAGCCGGTGCCCGAGTCGAATTCGGCGCGCCTTTATGGAACATGTTCTCCAAGCCCACGATAGCTCTGCTGGTGTATTTCGGCGTCCTGCTCCTGATCGACCGGCGGGTTCGAGGTTTAAGCTCCATGTTGTTGCACGCGCTCAGAACAGGTTCAACACAGAATGATGCGCTACCGGCATAGCTATCGGTGGAGTTGCGTTGCCGTCTTGGCCGCGTCGGGCGCGCTTGCGGCGCCGCGCGTCTATTACACGGATCTGGATAGCGGTCCGAACTCCGGCGGCGAAAAGAATGCCGGGGCGTATGTGACGATCTATGGCAGCGGGTTTGGCTCCGTTCAGGGATCGTCTTCAGTCACGGTAGGCGCCGGCCGCGCTGCGGCGTATCCCATCTGGACCGATTCCAAAATCGCCATCCAGCTCGGGCCTGACGCATCCACCGGAGACATCATTGTAACCACCAAGGACGGCGCCTCTAACCCCGTTCCATTCACTGTTCGGCCGGGAAAGATCTATTTTGTTGCGTCGAACGGCAAGGACGGGCATGATGGCAGCTTTGCCTCGCCTTGGCGAACGGTTCTGAAAGCCCGCGATAGCCTGAAGCCGGGTGACATTGCCTATCTAAGAAATGGCGTGAATCAGGCCGCGGACGATGGGCAGGGCTGGAAAACGTGCCTCCTGATCGGCGCAAATTCGGGCACGCAGGATCGCCCGAAATCGCTGGTCGCCTATCCCGGCGAGTCAGCGACCCTGGGAAATGTTAACGGCACCGCGGCAGGCGGTTGCGACGCCGGTATTCGAACCAGAAACCAGGGCGAGAACTATTGGACCATCGCGGGCTTGAAAATTCGCGGTGGCACCGAAGCGTTCAACCTGTTCGGCGTCACCGGATGGCGGCTGGTTGGCAACGATATGTCATGTCCGAACGGCAACGGGCAATCCGCCTGTCTTGACACCGCGAGGGCCAGCAACCTGCATATTTACGGGAACAACATTCACGATGTCGCCACGAATCTTGACCCCTCGAAAGTGACTGCCCTGTATCACGGCGTGTACCTATCGACGGATACCAACCATGTCTGGTTCGGCTGGAATACGATTGCCAATGTGCAGGGGGGCCGGGGCATGCAGGTTCATTCTTCGCCCATTCAAGGCGGAGGGGCAGCCGATCCCACGGGCCATGATCAATATGACTTGCACATTCACGACAACGTGATCCACGATACGCAGTGCGACGGGATCATTTTGTCTACGGTAGATCCGTCGAAAGGGCCTGTCGAGATCTATAACAACGTCATCTACAACGCCGGCAAGGGCCCGAATAACCTGGAAGGGTCCGGCTCCTGGAGCTGCATCAACGCGCAGGCTTATACCAATTCGGGGCCACCGGGTTCCGGTCCCATCGAGATCTACAACAACACTCTGTACGCGTGCGGATCGTTCGCGAATCCTCCATACTCGGACAGCTCCGCGGGACTCATGTGGATAGCCGCGAAGAATCCGAATAAATACGTTCATCTTCGCCGGAACATTATTGAAACTTCGGGCTCGGTGCCTTACCTGCGGATTCACGACGTTCCCGCTAATGAATGCCCCGACTCGGACAAATGTGCCGGCGTACGCGGCTCTGACAATCTCTTTTACGGCAACGGGGCCGCTCCCAGGAACCCGAATCTGAAAGCATCCCTCAGCTGTGATCCGCATTTCGTCAACGCGGCTGCTGCTGATTTCCGCATCCCTCAGAACGGCCCGGCACGAAACACTGGCGCTTTCGCCTGTGCGAGTGAGAAACAGCACTAATGCCTCGAGTTACGGCGATCATCCCCGCTTATAACACGGCCCGTTTTCTACCCTATGCGTTGGAAAGCGTGCTGCGGCAAACGTATGCCGACTGGGAGGCCGTTCTAGTAGACGACGGGAGCACCGATAACACACGGGAGCTGGTCGCAGAAGCTATGCCCAAGTTCGGCGGCCGTCTGCAGTACGTTTACCAGCCGAATCGAGGCCTGCCGGCGGCCAGAAACACCGCAATCCGCCACGCCAAGGGCGAGCTGATCGCGTTACTTGACGCCGACGATATCTGGGAGGCGAACCGCCTGCAGCTCGGCGTCGAAATGATGGACCTTAATCCACGGATGGGGCTGACACACGCGAAAGTGGCCCGCATTGACGTGGATGGACGTTTTATCGAACACCCGCCGGCGCCCCCGCGCAAGTATCTCGAAGGCTCGATCGCCAAACACATCTATAGTCGCCGTGCCCATCTGTTATGTCCAACGATTCTGTTCCGGCGATCCTGCCTGGACCGTGTCGGCGTCTTCGACGAAACCATGCGTGCAACCGAGGATCGCGACCTTTGGTTCCGTATCGCGGAGCACTACGAAATCGGCTATATCGACGAGGTCATTGCACAATACCGTGTCTCGCCAAACTCCATGAGCAAGGACTGGCAGCGGATGCGAACCTGGCAGACCTACTTCATCGACAAGCACTACAACCGTGGCGTCGTGAGCAGATGGATGGCAAGCCAGGCGAGGGCTAGTATCTGTCGCGAACGCGGTGACACGCTCTACAAATCCCGAAATCTCGGCGAATCCGTGCGATGGTATTTTGACGCTTTACGTTGTTACCCCTTCCGCGCCGCGGACCTCTATATGTTTAGCCGCGCGTTGCTCGAGTTCACAATATCCAAAACCCGGCCCGCGGCCCAGCCCCTGACTAATGACTAAACGCTGCGGCCCAACTCAGGTCCTGTTCATTATCGATAGCTTGATGGGTGTGGGCGGAGCTGAGATGTGCCTGCTTCGGCTCACCAAACACCTGCCCCGCCACCTGTATGAATGCCGCGTGGTCACCTTCCACGCACGCGACTGTGCGGATTCATTGCTGAACCAGTTCGACTGCCCGGTGTATCACTGGCCTTTGACCAACGTTTATAACCATCAGGCGGTCCGCGTGGCTCATCGCCTGCGAAAGCTCATAAAGGACGAGAACATCGATATCGTCCACACCTTCTTCCCCACCTCGGATCTCTGGGCCGGACCAATCGCGAAGCTCAGCGGCGTGAAGGCTCTGATTTCAAGCCGCCGCGACATGGGAATCCTGCGCAATGCGCGCCATCAGACAGCATATCGATTGCTTCGGCGGGTATTCGACCAGGTACAGACGGTATCCGACAGTGTCCGCCGCTGGACCATTGAGAACGATGGAATCGACCCCAAACGTACCATCACGATTCATAACGGCATCGGCCCACTGTCCGTTCCAAGGGAGTCTCGTATCGAGGACCTTCGCCGCGCTATTGAGGGCACGGAAGACACGCTGGTCCTGACAACCGTGGCCAATTTCCGGCATGTCAAGGGAATCGATGTTCTCGTGCGCGCCGCGGCCATCGTCGGAAAAGTGTTCCCCGCGGTCCGAATCGTCGTGGCGGGTAATCTCGACACCACCACGGCGGGCCGCGAGTACGCCGACGAGGTCCTGCAACTCAGCGCATCCATTGGCGCAAGCCCATGGATGCGGTTCCTCGGCGCGGTGGACGACGTTTCCGCCGTCCTGAAGCTGAGCCATGTATTCGTACTGCCGTCGCGCAGCGAAGGACTGTCGAATGCCCTCCTGGAAGCCATGTCGGCCGGTTTGCCCTGCATCGCCACCGCCGTTGGCGGAAATCCGGAAGTGGTCGTGGACGGCGAAACGGGTTTCCTTGTACCTTCTGACGACGCGGAGGAGCTGGCAAACCGGATGCTGACCCTGCTCCGCGACCCGCAATTGAGACACCGAATGGGCGAAGCGAGCCGCCATCGGGTCCGCCAGCATTTCGCAATTGAGGCTATGACTTCTCGCGTGGTGACGTGCTACGAAAAAGTGCTGCATCAGAAAGAACCCAACCCATTGCATAACCAATTCACACATTCCATACACGGGGCCGTCCAACGCATCGCTACGAGTATCGGCCTGAACGGATTCCTGCGGCACACGCTCTTATCGAACCGCATACTCGTGCTGTGCTACCACAACGTCCTGCGCAGGCCCCCCAAGTACCCTTACGCGTACGCGATCCATGTTCTCGAGGAGGAATTCGAGCGTCACATGCGCTTTCTCGCGAAGAACTTCAACGTCATGAGCGCGAGTGAGCTCGTTGAAGTCATGGAACGCAAGACGCGGCTGCCCGCTAAATCCGCCGTGGTTACGTTCGACGATGGGTATCGAAATGGCCTGACCGTGGCAGCACCGATCATGCGAAATTACGGGATCCCCGCGATCTTCAACATTTGTACCGGCTACGTTTCCCAACCCGTAATGCTATGGCCGGATGAAATCGCGTTCCGCATCCTCAACTGGCCCGACGCGGCGTGTCCGCTACCGGATGGGCGTATTGAGTATCTGGATTCTGACTTTGACAAACGCCTCAAAGCCGCGGTCCGTATCCAGGAGCTCTGCAAAGTGATCGATGACGCTCAGCGCCTCGCCTACATCGCGACGCTGCAAAGCAACGCCGCCTCTTTGAGGGATCTGGAATTGGACGAGGATGCCCGATTTATGAGCTGGGATGACGCTCGCGAACTCTCTCGTCAAGGTTTCGAGATCGGTTCCCACACCGTCACTCATCCGATTCTGACTCGACTCAGTGCAGAGCGTCGCGCCGATGAGCTGATCTCGAGTAAAACGCAAATCGAACGGGAGCTGGGAAGAGAGTGCCGGGTAATTGCCTATCCAAATGGGTTGACGAGAGACGCGGACGAAAGTGTATACAAAGCAGCGGACGAAGCCGGCTATCGTATTGGGTTCACACTGCAGCGGCACCTGGCAAAACTTGGGTCGCCACTCGCGGTCAATCGCATCAATGTGCCGGGCAACGAACCGCAGGCCGTATTCGAAAGCCGGGCCGCGGGAGTCTACGTGATTCGGTCCTACTTTTCGGAACATGTCGCCACACGTTGACCCCATGAGAGTGATATCGCTTGCATACCACGACGTGATCGAAGATATGCCTGGGAGCTGTGCCGATCCCAGGCCGCACTCGTCACGCTACACGCTTTCCCGCTCGAGCTTTCGCAAACACCTCGAGATCCTCGCGGCCAACGCCACGCCGCCCCGGGTTTCGACCATCGACAATATTGAACAGGACGGTCATTCACTCCCGGTGTTTTTGACCTTCGATGACGGCGCAGCCGGCGCTTACACATGCATTGCGGATGAATTAGAGCGTCTTGGCTGGCGAGGCCATTTCTTTATCGTTTCGAGCTGGATTGGACGGCCCGGATTCATGGACCGGCAGCAGATTTGCGATTTGCGGCGACGGGGCCACATCATCGGAAGCCATTCCCGGTCCCATCCCGAACGCATGTCTTGCCTGGAATGGGACCACTTAGTATATGAGTGGATCGACAGTTGCGCCGTGCTCAGTGACTTACTCGGCGAGAAAATCACCGTCGCGTCCGTCCCGAATGGCTACCATTCCGCCGACGTAGCGCGAAGTGCGGCTCTCGCGGGCATCCAGACTCTTTTCACATCCGAAGCTACGACCGCAATCCACAAGGTCGATGGATGTGACGTCCTGGGCCGTTTTTGCGTCCAGTCCGCTGCGCAGCCCTCATTTACAGCAGCGCTTGTGACGCATCGGCACATGCGGATGCGCCAAACCGTGAGCTGGAACGCCAGGAAGGTGGCGAAGGCGATCGGCGGCAATGCCTATCTCGCGGTGCGCTCCAAGCTTCTTTCGTAATCCCGGCGCGGCGCCAACTCCGGCATTCCGGGCTCTGAGCGCTTCCCGGCAATTCCCAGCTTCTTCATCTTGTAGAGGAGCGCTTTGTAATCCACGCGCAGCAGCACCGCGGCCTCTTTCCGGTTCCAGTGCGTAGAGCTGAGCGCCTTTACGATGGCATCACGCTCCGCATTGCATCGGTCCACATTGACTTGCTGAAGGGCGGAGGTGGCTGTGGCAGGGTTGGCGGCCGGCAGCACGATGATCTTCCGGTTGTCCTTTGGCGTGAGCTCGGTGATGATGGAGTCTTCGTCACCTAACACCAGGAATTTCCGAATGATGTTCTCGAGCTGGCGGACATTTCCAGGCCAGTCGTAGGCCTGCAGAGCCCGTTTCAAAGCCGGCGGTATCTCAGACGCGGCGCCGTCGTTAGTGTACTTCTGCATGAAGGTCTTCGCGAGGGATAATACCTCGCCGGCGCGCTCGCGTAGCGGCGGAATTCGAAGCTCCACGATATTCAAACGATAGTAGAGATCCTCACGGAATCGACCGTCCGCGATCGCGGCTTCCAGGTCGCAGTGGGTCGCCGCCATGACCCGAACGTCAACCCGGCAGACCTCGCGTCCGCCGAGACGCAGAAATTCTCGGTCCTGGAGAACTTGAAGGAGTTTGGCCTGGAGCTTGAAGTCCATGTCGCCAATCTCATCCAGAAGTATCGTGCCCCCGTTGGCCATCTCAAAACGGCCGGGGCTGCTTCGCAACGCTCCCGTAAATGCGCCGCGCTCGTACCCGAATAACTCGCTTTCCACGAGTTCCGGCGGCAAGGCCGCGCAGTTCAATTTAAGGAACGGCCCGGAGGAGCGGCGCGAGAGTTCATGGATGCGGCGGGCGATCACTTCTTTGCCGACCCCGGTCTCACCACGTAGCAAAACCGGAACATCGGAGTTTGCGATCCGTGGAATCAGACGTTCCGTTCGTTCGCGCCACGATGAGGTTGCGATATCGGGCACATCTTGAGGCAAACCCTTCGCCTTGATGGCCCGTTCAATGCTCCTGGTAAGCTCCTCGTGCTCTACGGGCTTGGCTAAGAAGTCCACGGCGCCGAACTTCATGCATTCGACAATGTTCGAAGGCGTGGCAGCCCCGGACAACATCAGGACCGGAACAGTCGACGAACGTCGCCTTAGCTCCCGCAGCGTAGCGATGCCGTCCCGGTGAGGCATCATGATGTCCATGATGAGAAGCGAAGGCTGGCTACGGTACTTCTCCAGGTAACTCAGCACCTGGTCGCCGTCCTCAACCGAATCCACTGAGTAGCCGTCACACTGCAAAGCCAGAGATAGATAATTCCGGACCTCCGGCTCGTCTTCGGCGATCAGAATTCGGTGGCCCTGTAGAGAATTAGGATTCATTGCAGTGAGGTGGCCGCAGCCATGGTCAGGGATTCCGTATCTTGCGCGAGTTCCCGCAGAGGAAGTTCCAACGAGAATACAGAGCCGTCATCCAAGGACTCGACCCAAATCCGGCCGCCATGCGCCCTGACAATACTCTGGCAGATGGCAAGACCTAGGCCGGTTCCGCCCCGTTCGTCCGATCCAGGATGAGAGAAGTATTCGTCGAAAACAAACGGGACCACTTCCGGTGCAACCCCCGGTCCGGAGTCTCGTACGTCGATGCGATAACAGGCCCCTTCGACTGGGTACCCCCTGACCTCCACGGCGCCCCCGCGAGGGCAGAATTTGCAGGCATTCTCCAGCAGGTTGATCAGCACCTGCTCGATCTGATTCTCGTCCCACTCAGGCATCCAAGCCGGCAAATCAAGGTTGATCGACAAGGACAGTTGCTTGTCGTCCACCATGGGAGCGATCTGATAAACCGCTTGCTCCACGACTCCCTTCACGTCCACCGGCCTGCGGCGTAGACGGTGCTCCCGGTCCTTGCCCGCGCATGTATCGTACATGGCAGCGGCCATTTGTGAGAGACGCTGGGCAACTTTCTGCATGCGCCGCAGAACCTCCGATTGGACCGCGTTGAGCGGGCCCAACTGCTCTTGGCACAACAGAGCGCAATAGCCGTTGAAAGCTGTCAACGGAGCCCTGAAATCGTGCAATTCCCGGGCTAGGACGTTGAAACAGTCTTGGTCGAAGCGAACTGGCTCCTCATCGGAATGCGAATCCAGGGCCCTCATACGCTACGCACCTCGCAGCGCGGGAGCGCTTTATATTTCTTTTCTTGCATAGAAGGAAAGCTAATTCTATTTGCGAACGCATCACTCTGGCACTTGTTGGGACGACGTAGGGAGGCTAACAGTGTCTCCTAGGATTTTCACTAGGTTATGCCTGTTACTGTAAGGAGGCCAACGATTTATCGGGCTAAGTAGGAAAATGTAAGATCCGTAACATTATCGGCCGGAGCGCCGCTTCGCCAGGGCGAAGCCGCCCATCAGGAGCCCTAGCGCGCCCGCCCCGACTAACACCGAGGCTGGCACCGGGGCCGTTCGATCCGGCTCGCCGAGTTCCCGCTCCAGGAATTGCACGTCTGCGTTGAGCATCGTCTCCCGCAATCCAATCTGAAGGACTTGCGCCAGGTGAAGGGCCCGACGATCCGTTTCCTGCTCGATTTGCTCACGGCAACTGAATCCGTCGGCGATGATGAACGCATCGCTCGCCGCCTCGCGAACCGCGGGTAGCAGGACGCGCTCTCCGCACTTAATCGATACGTCATAATGATCGGCCTCATACCCGAATGCGCCCGCCATACCGCAACATCCTGAGTTGAGCACATTGATTTCAAGGCCGGCCTTGCGCAGGATATTGGCATCGGAGTTGAAGTCCAAGACCGTCTTGTGATGGCAATGGCCATGCACTACTGCCTTGCGCTGGAGTCTTGGAGGCTGATAGCCGGGCGCCTTGTGCTCGAGAAACTCGCCGAGCATGTAGCACTGTTCCTTCAGCCGGTAAGCGTCCTCATCGCCGTGCAGAAGATCCGTCATCTCGTCACGAAACACCGAAATGCAGCTAGGCTCTAATCCAACAATCGGCGTCCCTTGTTCAATTTCCTTCCGAAGCGATCCGATAATGTTCTCCAGCCACTTCTTCGCTAGCGGAAGCATGCCGTAATCGTAGAGAGGCCGCCCGCAACAAAGGTCCTGCTCGGGCACGACGACCCGGAACCCCGCGTTTTCGAGTACGTCGACAGCGGCCCGCGCCACTTTGGGCGTGAAGTGATCGTTAAACGTGTCGGCCCACAGAATCACTTTGCGTCCGTGGGGATTCCGGGATGTGCGTCCTCGGAACCACTGCTTAAACGTCCGCGGCGCGAACGGGGGAATATGGCGCCTTTGCGAATAGCCGGCCGCCAACTTCGCGATCGCACTCAGACCCGGAGTCTGCGTAAAGAAATTGACAGTCGCCGGCATCTTCGAGGCAATGCGAGCCCACCAATGGATCAATCCCGAAGCATACGCATGCCTGGGCTGCAGGCGACCCTCGTAATAATGTGACAGGAACTCCGATTTGTAGGTCGCGACATCGACGTTCACCGGGCAGTCGCCCTTGCATCCCTTGCAGGAAAGGCACAAATCGAGCGCCTCCTTGACGTGCTCGCTCTTCCATCCGCCATCGAGCGGATTGCCTTGCAGCATTTCAAAAAGCAGGTGCGTGCGCCCGCGCGGCGAATGCATCTCCTCGCGCGTGGCCATAAAACTGGGACACATTGTGCCGCCCTGCTCGCGCCGGCATTCCCCTACCCCAACACATCGCAGCGTCGCGCGTGAAAAGCTGTACTGGTCTTCCTTGAAATGAAAGTGAGTGTTCGGCTGCGGAGGCGCGTATCCTGTGCCGAGGCGCAGGTTTTCGTCGATCCGATACGGAGTGACCACCTTGCCGGGATTCATCTTCCAATCGGGATCCCAGATCGACTTGAACTCGCGAAACGCCGCGACAATTTCTTCGCCGAACATCTTCGGCAGGTACTCGGCCCGGCATTGACCGTCGCCATGTTCTCCGGAAAGCGAGCCGCCATGAGAAAGCACCAGGGTAGTGGCGTCGTCCATGAACGACCGGTAGTTGTGAATCCCTTCCGGCGACCGGAGATCAAACGGAATGCGGCAGTGGATACAGCCCTGGCCGAAATGACCGTACACCGAGGGATCGTCGTAGCCGTGCTTCCGGAACAGCTCTTTGAGGCCGCGAAGATAAACTCCGACTCTATCGGGAGGCACCGCGGAGTCTTCCCAGCCCGGCCATGTGTCATGCTCTCCCGGAACGTAAGCGGTGGCGTCCAGGCCCGATTCGCGCACCTCCCAGAGCATCTTCTCCTGCGCCGGATCGTCATAGAGCTTCATCGACGGCGGATGATCCGACTTCTTTAAATCGTTCATCAATCGGTGGGCCTGCTCTTCCGCCTCCTGGCGCGTTTTCGCGCCAAACTCCACCAGCAGCCAGCCCTTGCCTTCGGGCAGCAAGGTGATGTCTTTTACATGCACGCCCTTTTTGTGCATGTAGCCGATGAGCCGGTCGTCAATTCCTTCGCACCCGATCGGCTTGTGCGCGACCACGCGCGGAATGTCGTCACCGGATGCAAATACGTCCGGATATCCCAATACCAGAAGCGCCCGGGCCGGGGGATTCCAAACGAGATTCGCCACGATCTCCAGAATCGTGACACACGTCCCCTCGCTCCCAACTAAAGCCCGTGCGACATGGAAGCCGTTCTCCGGTAGCAGCTCGTCGAGGTTGTATCCCGACACGCGACGCGGAATCTTGGGGTAGCGCTCGCGGATTAGATTTGCATACCGGTCGCGCAGGTCGCGGAGCTTGCGATAGATTTCGCCTCGTCGGCCGCCGGCGGTAATGATCTGACCGAGCTCGTCATCACTGGTCTTACCCACGCGCATACGAAGCCCGTCGTACGTGAGAATCTCAAGCTCATGGATGTTGTCGGCCGTGCGCCCGGCCATCTGCGCGTGAATACCGCACGAATTATTGCCGCACATCCCGCCTAGAGTGCAATGGTTGTGTGTGGCCGGGTCTGGTCCAAAAGTCAGCCCCCGTTTATTCGCCGCATTGCGCAAATCGTCGAGAATGCACCCCGGCTGCACGAGGCCCAGCTTCTTCTCGGCATCCACTCCGATCACGTGATGCATGTACTTCGACATGTCCATCACAACCGCGACGTTGCAGCATTGCCCGGCAAGACTCGTACCGCATCCGCGACTCAGCAACGGCGCACCGAAATGACGGCAGACCTCGACCGTTCGAATTACGTCGTCGGAGTCGAGCGGAAGCACCACGCCAATCGGCACCTGCCTGTAGTTCGAGCCGTCAGTGGCATATAAGGCGCGGCTACCCTGATCGAATCGCACTTCGCCTTGGACGCTGCGGCGCAACTCCTCCGCGAGCGTTATGCTGTCGCCGCTCCACTCCACTTGCGATGCACTCAGCGGGCGCGGATAAACACCTCCGTCCTCACGGAGGTGATCGCTACCAGACAACTTGACCAACATGTAAAGCTCCACTTTGGGGACTGCACATCGGCGAAAACGTTTCGGTAAGGCGGTTGGTATCTATGTCGTTACGCCGTTGAAATATTTCACGACCAAACCCGTCAAATCTTTGGAGTTAATAATGCAGAACGCAGCCCAGGAGCTTGAACAAGCCACCAATAACCTGGCCGTGAAGACGGCTGAGACGCTCGGATGTGCAGCAGGATACCTGCGCAGCCGCGATATGACCGCCATGTTGTCCGATTTCCAGCAGACTGCGCGTGAGAATCCCTTACCGACCTTGGTCGGCGCAGCCGCGTTCGGCTTTCTTGTAGGGGCGTTCCTGCGAAGACTCTGATGTAAGGAGTAATTCTATGGATCCAGCCAGAGACGCGGCCGGAAACCTCGGGTCGTATGCCTATACCAAGACCGAAAGAGAGGGCACACGCCCGATAGCTGATGTTCTGAAACAAACTGTCACCAACGTTCAGGAGATTATCCGCTCGGAAGTGCTGCTGGCCAAAGTGGAGTTGAAAGAGGAATCGAGGAAAGCCACTTCGGCCGGCAAGATGTTCGGTGCCAGCATGGCGCTCGCATTTTTCGGTCTCGGTTTTTGCCTGCTGAGTGCCGTCTATGCGCTGTCGCTCGTCCTTCCCGCCTGGGCAGCCGCTCTGATCGTCGGTGTTGTGCTGCTGATCTTCGCCGGCGGCGCACTCGCAATGGGACGTGAGCGCTGGAAGAACCTGAAAGCACCGGCCAAGACGATGTTCACGGTAAAGGAGGACGTCGAATGGATGAGGAATCAGTTCAGATCATAAAGCACATCGCTGAAAAGCGAGAGGAACTGGGCGACAATCTCGCGGAACTCGAACAAAGAGTTCGTTACGCGACCGATTGGCGTACCTACTTCGCGCGCCAGCCGTGGCTGATGATCGGAGCCTCCGCGTTGGGCGGATTGCTGCTGGCGGCATTGTTTACGCCGGCGCGGAGATGCAGATGATGTGAGCACATCGCCCAATGAGTGGTAAAGCTCCAGGCGCGCCAGGCCGCATTCCTGTATGGGAGCATGCGGACAAGGATGGCGTTGGAGCAAGTTACAGTCCGGCCAACCACGTATGGTTCACTCTATGGCGTGGAGCCCTGACTGAGGTCTATTACCCTACCGTCGACCGCGCCCAAATCCGTCATCTTCTTCTAGTCGTCAGCGATGGCCGCTCGTTGGTTCTTCACGAGGGAGCCGACCTTGAATGTCGCGTTACAAGGCTCGGCGGGACTTCCGAAGCTTACCGCGTGACCGCGAAAGCTCCCAGTGGTGAATTCCAATTCGAGAAAGATGTGATTTGCGACCCGGATTTGCCATGCGTCATGCAACGCTATCGCATGACGCCAGTGTTCTCGAGCGCTCTGCGTTACTACATCGTCTGTAACCCGCATCTTGAGGCGCAGGGTCATGTGGCAGACTCCCATGTCATCGAGTTGAACGGGCGCAAGTTCTTGACTGCGCATAAAGACGATCACTGGGTCGCCGTTGGATCGAGCGGAGGCTTCAGCCGTGCATCGGTCGGCTTTGCCGGTGTGAATGACGGTCTCACCGACCTCAGCGAAAATGGCCAACTGGATTCCGTGTTTACCGAGGCGGACGAAGGTAATGTGGTCCTGACCGGTGAGATTCCCGAGCGTATTGACGAATTCACAATTGCACTCGCGTTCGGTTTAACCCAGCATGCCGCCCTAACAGCGGTCACGCAGTCGCTTGCCTCGCCGTTCAGCGTCAAATTGGAAAAGTACCTGCAGCAATGGCAGTCCGCCGCGGCTGACCGCCTCGACATCCGGAGCCGCACCGGCGATGGCGGCCGCGTTTACGACATCAGTTGCAACACGATCTGCACCCATGAAGACCGCACTTACCGCGGCGCACTGATCGCCTCTCTCGCAATACCGTGGGGCGAGGTGAAGCAGGCCATCACACCTGCCCACGCCGGTTATCACCTGGTGTGGACGCGCGACGCCGTAAACTGCGCCGGTGCCCTGCTTGCGGCGGGTGATTGCGACACTCCTCTCCGGACGTTAACGTATCTTGCGGTGTCGCAGCAGCAAGACGGTAGCTTTGCGCAGAACTTCTGGATTAACGGCGAGCCAAACTGGACCGGTCTTCAGCTCGACGAGGTTACGTACCCGATCCTGCTGGCGCGCCGCCTGCACCGCGAGCATGCCCTACTGGAATTCAATCCACTACCCATGACCTGGAAGGCCATCGAGTACATCGTGCATCGCGGGCCGATCACCCCGCAGGAGCGATGGGAGCAGATGAGCGGCTACTCGCCCGCGACCATCGCCATCGTCATTGCCGCGACCGTGTGTGCCGCTGCTTTTGCCCGCGAAGACGGGAAACCCGCAGCCGCCCAATTCCTCGAAGACTACGCCGATTGGATGCGGGACCACATTGAGGCTTGGACCGTCACCACCGCCGGCGAACTCCTCCCAGGATCTCCGCGATACATTATCCGGCTCACCCCGGCGAGCCCTGGCGATGCGGGCCCGGTTTCGCCCAACGAAGCTCTTCTGAAGATCCCGGATCAAAAGCCGGGCAGACCCAATGAGTTTCCCGCGCGTAACATCGTCTCGCCTGGCTTTCTGGAGCTTGTCCGCTACGGGGTTCTTGACGCTGACGATCCGTTGATTGTTGGGTCGCTGCGGGTCGTCGACGCGGTCCTCAAGATCGACACTCCCGCCGGTCCCTGTTGGCGGCGCTTCAATCATGACGGCTACGGGCAGCGCGACGATGGCTCGCCGTTTGACACCTGGGGAAAAGGTCGTGCCTGGCCACTGCTCACCGGGGAGCGCGGCCACTATGCGTTACGAGCGGGCCAGGACCCTATGCCGTATATTGCGGCCATGGAGCACTTGAGCGGCACGACGGGTCTCATTGCGGAACAGGTTTGGGACAGACCTTTTTGGAAGGACGGCCGTAACTACTTCGGACGGCCGACTGGATCGGCGAACCCACTCACCTGGGCGCACGCAGAATACATCAAGCTCGTTCGCTCGGCCTCGGACGGACGCGTGTTTGATCTTCCGCACGAGGTCGAGCGCCGTTACTCCGGCAAACGCGGCCGGCTAAACAAACTTGCGATGTGGACGTTCAATTATCCGATCCCCACCGCGTCCGCTGGCGAAACGTTGCGGATCTACTCGGGCGCGCCGTTCGTCCTTCGATATTCGTTGGACGACTGGGCACACGTTCAGGACGTCCACGCCACCGACACCGAGTTGTCAATCCACTATGTGGACGTGCCACTTCCCCCCGACCAGCGCGCCTCGGCACGTTTCACGTTTCGTTGGAAAGAAAAAGGGAACTGGCAAGGCTGCGATTATGCCGTCGTCGTCACACCCGGTCAGTAAGCGGATTGCCTCTCCCAGGATCATTTGGAGTTACGTAGATGAGTGAAGTTGTGGTCGTCACAGGAGCGTCCGCTGGCGTGGGCCGCGCCGTTGTCCGTGAATTTGCGCAACACGGCGCCAGAATCGGACTGATCGCGCGCGGTAAGCCCCGTCTGGAAGCCGCTAAACAGGAGGTAAACCAACTGGGAGGAGAAGCGCTTCTGCTCCCTGCCGACGTCGCCGACGCCGAAGCTGTGGACAACGCTGCTGCCACCGTGGAACGTGAGTTCGGGCCAATCAGCGTGTGGGTGAACAATGCCATGACCACCGTGTTCGCGCCATTTTCAGAGATTACGCCCGCCGAGTACAAACGCGCCACCGAGGTCACCTATCTCGGATGCGTTTACTTAACCATGGCGGCGCTCAAGCGAATGCGTCCCCGCAATGCCGGAGCGATCGTGCAGGTGGGCTCCGCACTTGCCTATCGCTCGATTCCGCTGCAATCGCCCTACTGCGGAGCTAAGCACGCCATTGTGGGCTTCACGGATTCCATCCGCTCAGAGCTAATCCACGACAAGTCAAACGTGCAAGTCACCGTGGTCCATCTGCCCGCGATGAACACCCCTCAGTTCTCATGGTGCCGGACGAAACTTCCCCATCATCCGCAGCCGGTCCCTCCGATCTACGAGCCGGAAGTTGCCGCGGAAGCGGTCTATTGGGCCGCTCATCATCGACGGCGTGAGATTTACGTTGGTTATCCGACCCTGAAAGCAATCTATGGTCAGGAGATCGCCCCGGGGTACGCGGACCGCATGTTAGGCCAGACCGGATTCGAATCCCAGCAGACAGATCGGCCCATCTCACCGCAACGCCCCGACAATCTATTCGAGCCGGTAGAAGGCGATTGGGCCGCCCACGGAATCTTCTCCGAGAGAGCCCACCGGTTCAGTCCCCAAACCTGTCTTGACCTGCACCGCGGAACTACGGTCTTGGCTGCCGGCGGCCTCGGGCTCTTCGCGTTCGCTATATTGCGCCAGCGCTTAAATGGCGCGAATAAACCTGGTAGCGCTCGGCATCCGGCTTCTTGAAGATCAATCCCAATCCCGGCGCGCTCAAATCGGGCGTAAGCAACCCGTTTACGGCCGTCAACGCCCCCTCCATCAGCATCCCTTCGATCCGCACATGGTCGAAGAAGTACTCTACATTCCGAGCCCGTGGCTGCGTACAACACAAATGACCATGCAGACTGGGAGCGGTATGGGCCGAAATCGGCCGGTGGAATACCTCGGCGGCCGCCGCAGCCAGACTGAATCCCGTTACACCGCCGCACCGCGTCGCATCGATCTGAATTACGTCCACAGCGTCTGCTTCCAACATCCGCCGGAAGTATATCGGCTCGTACCCGTATTCCCCCGCCGCAATGTCCATCCCGGCTGGGCAGCGCGCCGCCAGCATCCGCAACCCTTCGAGATCGTCTGAAGAAACCGGCTCCTCAAACCAGGTCACCCCCGAATCCACGAAGACCTCGGCGAAACGGAGCGCCTGTTTCCGATCGTAAGCTCCATTAGCATCGACATAGAGCTCCGTTCCATTCCCGATGGCCTGCCGAGCTGCCCGCACCCGCGCAAGATCCAGCTCCGGGTGGGTTCCGATCTTCATTTTCACTGCCGCTAAGCCTTGCGCCGCCCAGCCCCCCAACTGCTCCGTCAACTGCTGATCGCTGTACGACGTGAATCCACCGCTGCCATACGCCGCGACTGCTGGACGCACGGCCCCTAACAGTCCAACCAGCGGTATCCCCAAGACGCGGGCCTTCAGATCATGTACCGCCACGTCGACCGCCGAGATCGCCATCGATGCCATACCCGCCCGGCCGAGGTTCCGGACCTCCCGGACCATCGCGTCGTAAACACCCCGCGGCGACATGCAATCCGCGCCTAGAACATGCTTGGCTAGCGCATGCTCGATGAGTATCGCCACTGCCGTACTTGCGTACGTGTAACCGAAACCTGTCACGTCACCGGCCTTGACGTGCACGGTGACCAGCGTCGTTTCTTTCCATTCGTATGTGCCGTCAGCCTCCGGGCTCGCGGTCGGAATGGTGTACGCCGCAACCTGCATCTCATCCACGCGAACGGTGTCTGTCACTCGGGAACGCTCCTGTCCAGTTCGGCTGGCGCTATCAGGTCCGCCACGCCCAGCAAAATCAAGCACGCCACTGCCGGCGCGACCGACGCCTGCGCCAGGAACTTTACGGCAGTCGCGCCAAGAATTGCCCCGGCAATGTAGGCGCTCCATATTCCTCCGAACCATGCTGCCCACAGTCGATTTCCGTCGGCAATGTGTTCTCCCAACTTCACAAGAGTGCCTGTCACGAACGACGTGTACACCGTCACGCCGTTGAACCGCGATAGCGTCGCCGCCTGGGTTCCCATGGTGCATGCGGCGAGGGAAACGCCACCTGCACCCGGCGGAACCAGCATGAAGCCTGCCAGCGCAACAGCCTCAAGGGCGATCACCGGCGCTGTCAGCGAGCGCCAGGCAGCCCTCAAACCCCAACCGACAATCAGCCTCGAGATCAACACTCCCGCCATGAAACTGAAGATTGGCCACAAGGAACGCCACACCTGCGCCGCGTCCAAGCGTGACGCCTGAACACCCACCGCGACGCTATTCCCGCTCATATTCGCGACATAAATGTGGCCGAGACTGAGATATCCAATTGCGTCAATATAACCGGCCAGTAACGTGAGCACGATGGCCACGCTCGCCAGCGACCGTGAAAAGCCCTTGCGATCGATGTAAGGTAGATGCCGTTCACGGCGATACAGTAACGCCCCCGCCGTGTGCACATCTAACCTTTGGTATGCGCAAAAAGGGAAAAAACGGTGTGCCGGAGTGGCCTGTCATCCGGCAGCTTCGAGAAGGAGATGTCCTGGCGTGGAACGGCACGGCCGCGTCACCTCGGTCCGAAAACCTGCTCCCCCGTACAGCCCGCGCCGACAAGGTCGTTTCATCTATCTGCCCCTACTGTGGTGTCGGCTGCGGCCAACTCGTATACGTCAAGAACGAAAAGATCATTGACATCGAAGGCGATCCGCGCTCTCCGATTTCGAACGGCTGCCTCTGTCCCAAAGGCGCTGCGACATTCCAGATGGTCACTGGTTCGCACCGCGTTCACCACGTGCTTTATCGGCGCCCGCACGGCACACAGTGGGAACAGATTCCACTCGACCGCGCCATGGACATGGTCGCCCAGCGCATAAAGAATACCCGCGAGAAGCACTGGGAAACGCACGACAAGGAAGGCAAACACGAAGTCCGCAGGACCATGGCCATCGCCCACCTCGGCGGCGCGACGCTCGATAACGAAGAAAACTACCTGATCAAGAAGCTCTTCAACTCACTCGGTATCGTACAAATCGAGAATCAGGCCCGGATTTGACACTCTTCCACGGTCCCCAGTCTGGGGACATCGTTCGGACGCGGCGGCGCATCGACATTTCAGCAGGATCTGCAGAATTCCGATTGCATCGTCATCCAAGGTTCGAATATGGCCGAGTGCCACCCGGTGGGCTTCCGCTGGGTGATGAAAGCGAAGGAGCGCGGGGCGACCGTCATCCACGTCGACCCGAGATTCACTCGCACCAGCGCGGTCGCCGACCTTCACGTCCCGATACGAGCCGGCAGCGACATCGTTTTCCTGGGCGGAATCATCCGCTACATCATCGAAAACGAGCGCTACTTCAAGGAGTACGTAGTCAATTACACCAACGCCCCGGCGATCATCAACGAGAACTACCGCGATGCCGAAGACGGCGATGGTCTCTTTGGCGGCTGGCAACCTGAGAAGGGGCAATACGAGAATCGCAACTGGATGTATGAGGGTGTCGAGCCCCAAGCAGCCGCCGGCGCTCGCAAAGCCTCCTCCGGTTCGGGCAAAGAACAGAAGAAGCCAATCAAAGCAGAGCACACCGATCCGACCCTCCAACACCCCCGTTGCGTGTTTCAAATTCTGAAACGCCATTTTTCGCGCTACACACCGGAAATGGTGGAGGCCACGTGCGGCGTTCCGAGGGATCTCTTCACCAAGGTCGCCGAAACGCTTTGCCGCAATTCCGGCCGGGAACGGACCGGCGCATTCTGCTACGCGGTGGGCTGGACGCAGCATACCGTTGGCGTGCAATACATTCGAACCGCCTGCATCATCCAACTGCTCCTCGGAAACATGGGACGCCCCGGCGGCGGCATCATGGCACTGCGCGGCCATGCCTCGATTCAAGGCTCTACCGACATTCCCACGCTCTACAACCTCCTGCCCGGCTATCTGCCGATGCCCCGCGCCAAGCATGACCGCGACTTTCAAACCTATGTCGAACTGAATGAGTCGCCATCCGGCTGGTGGGGCGAATTTGAAAAGTACGCCGTCTCACTTCTCAAAGCCTGGTACGGCGACTCGGCGTCTCAAGAGAACGGCTGGTGCTTTAACTACCTGCCCGCGATGACCGGCGACCATTCGCACTTGAATACCGTCGCCGACATGGTCGACGGCAAAGTCAAAGGCTATTTCGTCATGGGCGAAAACCCGGTGGTCGGCACAGCTCACGGCACCATGCACCGCGAAGGTCTGCGCCAGCTTGAATGGCTCGTAGTCCGCGATTTTCAGGTCACCGAGACGGCCGACTTCTGGAGAGAAGGTCCCGAGATCCACCGCGGCGAAGTCCGCCCGGAAGACATAGCAACCGAGGTGTTTTTCTTTCCAGCCGCCACGCACACCGAAAAGAACGGCACCTTCACGAACACGCAGCGCCTGCTGCAATGGCACCAAAAGGCGATCGATCCTCCGGGCGACTGCCGCAGCGAGCTCGATTTTATCTTCAAGCTGGGACAGCGCATGAAGAAGCTGTATGCCGGCTCGACCGACCCCAAGAATCGGCCCATCCTGGATATGACCTGGAATTATCCAACACATGGGCGCCACAGCGAGCCCGACGCCCAGGCCGTTCTCCGCGAAATCAACGGCTACAAAGTCGCAGACAAGTCACTCGTCGACGGTTTCACCGATCTGAAAGCCGACGGATCGACAGCCTGCGGCTGCTGGATCTACTCCGGCTGTTTCAAAGACAACGTGAATCAGGCCGCCCGTAAGAGGCCCCATTGGGAGCAAACCTGGGTGGCCCCCGAATGGGGTTGGGCCTGGCCGCACAACCGTCGAATGATGTACAACCGAGCTTCCGCCGACCCGGAAGGCAAGCCCTGGTCCGATCGCAAAAAGTACGTCTGGTGGGACGAACAGAATCAGAAGTGGACCGGGTACGACGAAAAGGACTTCGTCAACAAGCCGCCATCGTACCGGCCGTCGAAGGACGCGCGCGGCAAGGACACGATCTCAGGCATCGATCCCTTCATCATGCAGTCCGACGGCAAGGGCTGGATCTTTGCTCCCAGCGGACTCGGCGACGCGCCTCTACCGACTCACTACGAACCCCAGGAATCCGTGATCAAAAACCCGCTCTACGGCCAGCAATGCAATCCCATGCGTATGGAGTGGAGACGCAAAAAGGACAACCCTTATCACCAGCCCTATGACGACCCTCGCTTCCCATACGTCCTGACCACCTACCGCCTGACGGAACATCACACGGCGGGCGGCATGAGCCGCTGGCTTTCCTGGCTCTCGGAATTACAGCCGGAACTGTTCTGTGAGGTGTCTCCCGAGTTGGCTGCGGAGCGAGGTCTGAAGAATGGAGGCTGGGCGACCATTCGCACCCTGCGCGCCGAGATTGAAGCCCGCGTCCTGGTGACCCGCCGCTTGCGGCCGCTGAAGTTGAAAGGCCGGGTGGTTCATCAGATTGGAATCCCCTATCACTTCGCCAGCCGGGGTCTTGTTCGAGGCGATCCTGCAAACGACTTGATCTCGTTCGTTGCCGATCCGAACGTCTCCATCATGGAAACCAAGGCGCTCACCGCTACCATTGACCCGGGCCGGTGCCTGGAACGCCGCTACATCACCAGCGGACCGTTCATGCCCGAGCTCGCGGAACGAGAGGGCGACCGCGATCTGCCACAGACACGTCGCAAATCCGACACCGGCCATACCCCCGAGACAGAACAGGCGAAGGAGGGCCACACCTGATGCAGGAAGTCATCGTCTCGCCTTCCGAGGCGCTCGAGTTCGAACACATCGTCGCACATGAGGACACCCGCAACGGTCGTGGGGCGAATCGCAAAGGCTTCTTTACCGACACGAGCCTCTGTATTGGTTGCAAAGCCTGTGAAGTAGCTTGCAAGCAATGGAATCAACTGCCCGGCGACGGCTTCTTCTTTACGGGCATGTCGTATGACAATACCGTCCAGCTCGGCGCATCCACCTGGCGGCACGTCGCATTCATCGAGCGTCCTATGGCGTTGCAAGGGCAAGACGCAGGCGCGTTTTCGTGGCTGATGTCCTCCGATGTCTGCAAGCATTGCGCCCGCGCCGGATGCCTCGAAAGCTGCCCAACGGGAGCCATCATCCGAACCGAATTCGATACCGTCTACGTGCAGCCGGATGTCTGCAATGGATGCGGCTACTGCGTCGTGAACTGCCCGTTCGGCGTCATTGATCGCCACGCCGAAGACGGCCGCGCCTGGAAGTGCACCCTCTGCTACGACCGCCTGAAGGAGGACATGGCGCCGGCCTGCGCCAAGGCCTGCCCCACGGATTCGATTAAGTTCGGAAACCTCGAAGAACTGAAAGAAATCGCGCATCAGCGAGTAGATCGACTTCACGAGAACGGTGTCCAGGATGCTTATCTTTATGGCGCCGACTCGAAACAGCAACCCGGAACCGAAGGACTCAACGCCTTCTTTCTGCTCCTCGACAAGCCCGAGGTCTACAACTTGCCCCCAGACCCCGTGGTGCCGACAAAAAAGGTGGGCGAGAGCTGGCGTGCGATGGGCGCGGCTGCTGCAGGCATCGCCGCGCTCGCGCTCGCCGCCGTGTTCGGCAGCCGAATGGGAGAACGAACCTGATGGAAACAGTGCTTTCGGATGGACGCGACATCGACACAAAGATTGCGACTCTCACCGGCGAGGCGTCTCATCAACTCACTCCGGCGCCGCATCAGCCGGGCGTTTGGGAGACCATGCCTGGCGCGCAACGCACAGACCCCACCTATTATGACCGGCCGATGCTCAAGCCGTCCGTATGGAAGCCATACATTCCGGCATACTACTTCGTCGGCGGCGCCGCCGGTGCTTCGCTCGCCCTGGGCGCGGCGGCTCAACTGGACGGCTCGCACGAACTCGACGATCTCATCCAGCGCTGCCACTGGACCGGCATCATCGGTTCCAGCATCGCCGCCGTCCTGTTGATCTCCGATCTCGGGCGGCCCTCGCGTTTCCTGTTCATGCTTCGCGTATTTCGCCCCACCTCGCCCATGAACATGGGCGCCTGGATCCTCGCGGTCGCCCCGAGCGCGGCGGTCACCGCAGGCTTGTTCGCCCGCCGAACCAACGGAATTCTCCAACGCCTCGGCGAAGTCGCCGGCTATACGTCCGGTATTTTCGGACTCGCCCTGGCCACATACACCGGCGTGCTTGTTGCGAACACGGCCGTTCCGATATGGCAGGAGTGCCGCCGCGTACTTCCGATCCTGTTCGGAGCCAGCGCCGTAGCAAGCGCCGGTTCCATCTTCGATCTGCTGGTTGAAGGCAGCCGCACCCAACGGATTACGTATTCATTCGGGCTCGCCGGACGCGTGGCAGAGCTAACCGCAGGGCTGGCAATGGAGCGCGTCGCCTCGCGTGTACCGTCGGTAGGCCGACCGCTGAAGCGCGGTTTCAGCGGCTTTCTCTGGAGAGCCGCCACCATTTTGACCGCGGGCAGTATCGTGGCAATGCTCTGGCCGGGCCAGAAGCGCCGAACGCGTGAAATCGCTGGAATCCTTGGCCTGGGTGGGTCGCTGTTAATGCGCTTCGCAGTCGACGAAGCGGGGAAAGCCTCGGCTCTGGACCCCCGTGCATCCTTCCACCAGCAAAGAAGCGATCTTTCTAATTTGGATTAATCCCGAGCCTGATTTACGGCGTCGCCGTTTGCTGCGGGGGCACACACGGCCACCCGGCGTCGCAAAATCAAATTGAGGCTTAAGCGCCAAACCGGCTACAAGCGCCCCAATACCCTCGACACGACATCCCCAACCACCTGGAAGCTGTGCGCGCTCAGCTTATCCATGGTGTCCTGCGGCTGATGCCAATATGCATTCTTCGGTCCGTAATCGAAATCGATTAAGTCGATCGCGTTGACACCCAAATGCAAGAACGGCAGATGATCGTCTTCGATGGCGAATCCCGAATCCAGGAAGTACTTTCCATACCCCAAATCCCGAGCCGTCTGCCAGACCAACTTGATTAATGCCGGCGAAGAATTCTGCTCCTGGATGATTCCGAGATCCTTGTCGCCGATCATATCGATATTAATCAGCGCTTTCACACGCTCCAGAGTCCGGTCCTTCGACCAACGCTCCGCCAGGTGCCGGCTGCCATACACGCTGTCCGTTGCCGACCACTCCCGAAACGCCTCTTCCCCATCAAGCCAGACCAGGAAAGTCTCATCCGTTGGCTTCTGGGCCGCCAATACGCGCAGCATCTCGAGGAGAAACCCCGTCGATGAACCGCCATCATTGGCCCCGACGAACCCGCGGCCGGGCATCAACTTCGTGTCGTAATGTCCTGTCAGGACCACGGCCCGTCCGCTCGTGCCCGGAAACTTGGCGATGATGTTCTTCATCGCAACCGCGCCGTTCGGCGTCTGAGCTGTGAATGCATCTTCGATCAGTTCGACGTGATGCAGCTTGATCTGCGATTCAATGTAAAGCTCCGTCGCAGCGTGCGGACGCGATCCAGCAGGCCGCGGACCGAGCGCCACAACCGCGTGCGCAAAATCGAGCGCCGATTGGCCGCTAAATGTAGCAGGCATCTTCGCCGTCCATGCGATCGCGACCACTGCGAGTGCGACACCGACCGTTCTGCGGATCAACGGCTCGCGCTCTCCGCACCCGTGATAAAGGCCGTCAGGGCCTTATTGAAAGGTCCGGCGCATTCAAGCTGAGGCACGTGCCCGCAATGATCGAGCACCACCATTTGCGACCCGGCAATCTCCTTGTTCAAGCGCTCGCCGAGCGGAAGAGGAATGAGGTGGTCTTCCTTGCCCCAGATGACCATCGTAGGTGCTTTGATTCCACCGAGCTTTCCGTCCACCACGTCATCGCCGCGCAGAACGGAATCGATGAACTGGTCGATGGTGTAGCCGTCGCCTTTGCGCATGTGCTGTGTGAACAGCATCTCCGCCGTTGCGTCCGTGACATACGCCGGATTCGCGAAGATCACCGACGCGACAGCCTTGGCGCCCGCTAACGTCGAGGGGTTGAGAGTGGAAAGCGTTTGCCGGGTCGGCCGGACGCCTCCTTGCGCATCGAGCGAATACCCGGCGCTATCAACCAATACCAGCTTTTCGACCCGCTCCGGATGCGCCAGAGCGAAGTCGATGGCTGTCCACCCGCCGAGTGAATTCCCAACCACCACGGCCTTGTCGATTCCCTCCGTCTTGCAGAACTTCTCCAGAAAATCGACCAGAGTCGCGACCCGATAATTGATCATCGGCTTGTCGGAGGCGCCGAATCCGATCTGGTCCGGTACCCAGACGTGGTACTTCGTGGCTAACGCAGGAACTGTCAGCGCCCAGTTGCTGCTATCGCCGCCGAGACCATGGAGCAGAATGACATTCGGCCCCGACCCGGCCTCGATGTACTGGATCTTCTGCCCGAAAATCTCAACATGTTTGGGCGTGGATTGCGCCCACGCACACAAACTGAGAAGGGCTAGCGCAAGTGCTGTGAGAAATGGTCTCATCGTCTCTCCGTATTACTGAGGTGAATCGCCTGCCGCCGCATCGGCCTTTTCGTCTTTGGTTTCGGTTGTTGTTGGCGTCAGCTCTTTCAGGTTGTGCTGGGCAAGAATCCGATTCACTTCCGGCAAACCGGACTTCAGCGTAGCGTCCAGACGGCTCTTGTGCTCCGCCAGTTCCTTCGAGAGTTCGCCAAATACCTTGTAGGCCCCGGCCGTTGGCTTTCCGTCGCCGGTTTCGATGCTCCGCTCCAGCGCCCCGAGCCGATTATTGAGCTTGATCGGGAAATTCAAGGGATCCTGATTGCTGCGGTTGCGAACCTGGTAGATATCCTCTTCAATCGCACTCAACTTGTCCCGAAAAGCGTCGAGCGCGGTCTTTAGTGCCGGGTCCTGGTTCGATTTGAGCCGGGCAGTCATCTGCTTCTTGAGTTCACGAATCATGATCACCATCTCGTCCGCCTGCGAGGTGGCATCTCGAACCTGCATGGCAAGCTTAAACTGTTCGGCCAGGTCGGCATTCGTGACGCTGTCGAGCCGAGGGTCCTTTTCAACACCGAAAGACTGCGTGAGCACCTCGCCGCCGGCGCTGAGCCGAACCTTGTAGGATCCTGGAACGGCAAATGGCCCTACCTCGGCACGCGCTCCCCAGAAGATCATTCCTTCAAATTTCGTAGCGCCCGGGTACCTCAGATCCCACGCAAAGCGATTCAGGCCGGCCTTGCGGGGGACTGGTTTGGCGCGGGGAGGCCCAAATTCCTCGTCGCCGTCCCCGGCGTCCCCGCCCTTCTTCTTGTCGTCGTCTGGAGTGCCCGTGAATGTGCGGACCACCTTGCCCTGTGAGTCGAGAATGTCGATCACCACCTTGTCCGCCGGCTTTTTCAGGTAGTAATCGATCTCGGCCTGCCGGACGTTACGCACCGCCGCCGTCGGCTCGAACAGATGCACGGCATCGGCTGTAATCTGGGGGCTCATCTGCCTCAGGACACTGATTTCAGGCAGAACATAGAACGAGCGCCCATGCGTTGCGATAACCAGATCGTCGCCTTCGATGAGGAGATCGGGCACCTGGGTATCCGGCAGATTGAGCGCGAGCGATTGCCATTGCATGCCGTCGTCAAACGATACGTAGATTCCATGCTCCGTCCCGGCAAACAGCAGACCCTGCCGCTTCGGATCTTCGCGAATGGCATGGGTGAAGTCGTTCTCGCGAATTCCGTTCACGATCTTCGTCCAGGTCTTTCCGTAATCGTCGGTCTTGAACAGGTATGGCTTGCGATCGTCGAGTTGATACCGCTTCGCGGCAAGATAGGCCGTGCCGGCCTTGTGCGGCGACGCCTCAATCAGGCTGATGCGGCTGAATTCCGGCAAATCGCGCGGCGTAATATTCGTCCAATTCTTCCCGCCGTCGCGTGTAATATAAGCCACTCCATCATCGGAACCCGTCCAGATGGTGTTCGGATCCTTGCGCGACGGAGCGATGGTGAAAATCGTCCCGTAGATCTCAGGACCGTTCTGATCCTTCGTAATGGGTCCGCCGGAGTCGCCTAGCGTTTTCGGATCGGCTTTCGTCAAATCAGGGCTGATCCGCTCCCAACTCTGCCCGTTGTTGTTGGTACGCCAGAGGTGCTGCGACGAGGTGTAGATAATGCTGGAATCGAAGGGCGAGAAGACGATAGGGAACGTCCACTGCCAGCGTTCCGGCAGCGACGCCGCCGATTCGCCCGAGAAGAACCTCGGGTCGACCTGCACGTCTTTCGTATAGCCGTTGCGACGGTCAAATCGCGTAATCAGCGCGCCCTGGCTTCCGGCATAGAAAATATTAGGGTTCGACGGATCCGGCGCGATATAGCCGCTCTCGCCGCCTCCCACCGAATACATCACGCTGGCAACCCGGCCGCCGCCCCCGCCGCCTCGTGGTGCTTCACTTGAAACGCAGATCGTCGAATTGTCCTGCTGGGCTCCGCACACGTGATACGGAATGTCGGTGGTCGTGGCCACATGATAAAGCTGCGCCGTCGGAAACGCCTGCCCCGTCCACGTCTCGCCGCCATTGATCGAAACGTTCGCGCCGCCATCGTTGCTCTCAATCATCCGGCGCGGATCGTTCGAGGGGATCCAGAGATCGTGATTATCGCCGTGGGGCGTGCGAACGACCTTGTAGGTCTTGCCACCGTCGGTCGACCTGAAAAACGACGTATTCAGGACGTACATCGTGTCCTTGACCTTCGGATCGGCGTAGATGCGCGAATAGTAGAAGGCGCGTTGCCTCACGCGGCGATCCTCGCTAATGCGCTTCCAGTTGGAACCCGCGTCGTCCGAAACGAATACGCCGCCATCCTCCGCCTCGACGATCGCATACACGCGGTTGGAGTCGGCGCCCGAAACGGCTACGCCGATCTTACCGATGATGCCCTTCGGCAGACCGGTATTGCGCGTGATTTCGGTCCAGTGGTCGCCGCCATCCGTCGATTTGAAGAACCCGCTCTCCGGACCCCCGCTCGACAGACTCCAAGGCGTGCGGTAAGCATCCCAAATGGCGGCAAAGATCACTTTCGGGTTATGAGGATCGAGGCACAGGTCGACTGCGCCCGAATGATTGCTGCGATACAGCACCTTCTGCCACGTTTTTCCGCCATCCTTGGAGCGGAATACGCCGCGTTCCTCGTTCGGGCCATAAGGATGGCCGAGTGCAGCCACGTAAACGACGTCCGGATTCGAAGGGTCGATGCGGATTCGAGCAATCGCCTGCGTGTCGCCAAGGCCGATGTGCTTCCACGTCTTACCGGCATCGATCGACTTATAAACGCCGTCGCCTTGCATGACGTTGCCGCGAAACTCGGTTTCGCCCATTCCGAGGTAGACCACGTCGGGGTTCGATTCCGACACGGCAACCGCACCAACCGACGAGCTGTGAATTTGCCCATCGGTTACCGGCTTCCAGGTCAGGCCGCCATCCGTGGTCTTCCACAGGCCGCCGCCGACCGCACCGAAATAGTATTCAAAAGGCCGGCTGGAGCTACCCGCCGACGTGATCGACCGGCCGCCGCGATTGGGACCAATACTACGCCATTCCAATCCGCTGAAGAAGGACGGATCGTAAGATGCCGCCATGAGTGTAAAAGCGCTACAAACAAGGATGAATCTGAGTATTCTCATGAGTTGGTTCTGAGCGTTCATTATACGCCGTGTGCAGGCATGGCGATCATGCACGCGCGGTGCCGGCGTAACGTCATACCGATGGGGCTGTCACTCAAATTGTCACGATTCTGGTTGTACTTCAGCTTGCTCGCTGCGATATCGGGCGGAGCGTCAGCGTTTCAGGGCTCCAGCCAGCTATTCGACTATGGCCGGTCCGCGGCGTTGGACGTTCGCGAAGAGAAGCAGATTCCGGTTGAAGGCGCGCGCGTCACGTCGCTTTCTTACGTGGGAGCGCGGGGTTCTGTGTCGGCATTTCTGGTGACGCCGGCGACTCCGGGCAAGCACCCGGCTATTGTCTTCGCGCACGATCTATCGTCGAAAAGCGACGAGTTTCTGGCCGAGGCAATTGGATTAGCGCGGGCGCCCCTCGGCGCAGTTTCATTGCTCGTTGACGCCCCGACGGCGCGGCCGTTCGGGTGGCGGCGAACTTTCAACCCGCGCCTCGAGAATAACGATCGCGATATCCAGGTGCAAGCCATCGTAGACTTGCGACGGGGCATCGATTTGTTGACCCAGCGTCCGGATGTCGATGCCTCGCATGTGGGCTTCGTGGGCCATGGCAACGGGGCGAACTGGGGAGCGGTTTTGGCCGGCATCGAACCCCGCATAAAAGCATTCGCGCTGGTTGCCGGTATGATTAGCGTGTCCGATGCTATGCGGCGCGATGAGCCGGATTGGGCCGATTTGCGGTTTGTAATGGGGAAAGAAGGATTCGAACGCTACCTGGCCTCGATTGCCGAGGTGGATGCAGCTAAGTATGTTGAGCACTCGCTCGGAGCGCCGATCCTGCTGCAGTTTGGACGATTCGATCCCTACGTGCCGCAAGACCTGGCCGCCCGTTTCAGCGCCGCGGTCCATGGCCGCACGATCACGTATGATGCCGGCCACGCCGTGAACGACCCGGCAGCAGCCCCGGATCGTCAACGGTTCCTGACCGAGTACCTCGGGCGTCAGGCTGGTTCCAAAGTCTCGAAATAGCGGCGCGGCGTTTCACCCAGTTCGCGGCGAAACATCGCGATGAAGGCGCTGGGGCTGTTGTAGCCAAGGTCGATCGCCACGGCCGTTATGGTCTCACCCGAACTGATCCGCCGAAGCGCTTCGAGTAGTTTCTGGCGCCGCAGCCATTGGCCAAGGCTCATCGCGGTCTCGGCCCGAAACAGCCGTTCCATCGTTCGGCGGCTCGAGCCGCACTGCCGCAGCATATTCGCCGTGGATAGCGAGATCCCTGAGCTTTGGTGAACCAGCGAGGCAAACCGCGCGGCCCGGGGATCGTGCGGCAGCGGCAATTGCAAGGGAACCGCACTCAGGATTCGCAGTTCATCGAGAATCACGCCGGTCAAGCGCTTTTGTTCAGGAACATCGGAGTCCAGCGCCCCCAGACGCACGGTGCGAAGGATCAGTTCGCGGAGCAGTGGACTGATGTTCACCACGGCGCACGAACTCAGCCGCGGTAATTGCCTTTGGCGCGCATGTAAATACAGAATCCGCAACGCGACGATGCCGGTCATGTCCACCTGGTACTTGAAGCCTGACGGGATCCAGACGCCGCGGTGCGGTGGCACGACCCAGGCACATTCCTCCGTTCGAAGGGTCAGGGCGCCACGCGTGGCATAGATCAATTGATGCCATTCCCCAGCGGCGGGCGACACGATTCCCTGCGGCAACGGCGCCGTCCAACCCTCAAACGTGACGCCGAAACTGCGGATTTTGACCGCCGAGTCATGCTGGCGGGATTTCGACATACATTGGCAGAATAGCGTAATCGTGGCAGGCCGTGCTGCGGTTAGAATGCTTCAGGAAAGGAGCTATTCACCGATGTTTCACGTAGCGCATTTTGCAATCAACGCCGGCGATGTAGCGCGGGCTCGCGGGTTTTACGAGAAGATCTTTGGGTGGAAGTTCAAGGCGTATGGACCTCCCGGCTTTTACCAGATTGAACTGAACGGCGCGGGTTCCTCTAAACCCGCGCTTGGCGCCCTACAGCAGCGCCGCGAGATCGTGCCGGGGGTCGCGATGCGCGGATTTGAATGCACTATCGCCGTCGCCGACATTCAGGCAACAAAGGCAGCCATCGAGGCAAACGGGGGCAAAATCGTAATGCCGATTTGCACTTTGGCGGGCGTGGGGCAGTTGCTGTTCTTTGAGGACACCGAGGGCAATATTGCCGGCGCTATGCAGTTCGACAATGACGCCGAATAGACCCCGTTGTGGTAGAAGTCTTTGAGAGCGGCACGCGCAGGCGAAACCCCCTGCGCCACATTTATGGCTCAGCGGGTTGCGAGCCCATTCAGCCTGCCCGACTTAGTAGCACTGCCAATCCAGAAACCACTGGTGCTCCATGCCTGGACTAGTCCCTCGGGCGATGTAGAGGATTCCGCCGTCCCCCCACATCATGCCGGCTTTTTCCTCGCTGGCAATTTGCAGGCAGTAAACGGGAACGGCGGGATGCTCTTCCATCGCCCACCACGGCTCCGACTGAATGGAGCTGACGTAACCGCCAATCTTAGTTTTGGCCACGTTCTCGAGGTCCACATCCGCCGAGTCGAATCCTTCGATTTCGATCAGACCCGAATCGTCATAGTTGGGATGATCATCGCATTCTTCCCAGCGGCACTCGAAACCGCGTTTTGCGGCGGGTGCGCTTGAGGGTCTGGGAATCGGCGTGAGGTCCTGCAGCGTTTTGTATGCGCGCAGGCACCAGTTCTCGTGGTTCTCCTGGCTAAGGTCGCCAAATTCCGGTTCGACGAAGAAGGTGAGGAGCTTGATATCGGCAAGTGCCGGTGGAATTGAGGGTGCCGCAGTGAGGTTCAACTGGCATACGAACAGCATGGGCGTGCCGTTGGCCAGCGGCCATTCTTCCCCCGGAAGACCGAGCGCCTGCAGACCGAAGTTGGATGCGAATGGATCGCCCGTCGGCCTGAATCCCCCAACATGCACCACGGCGGCCTTGCGGGTGTTTCGCTGCCGGAATTCTCGCTCGGAGCTCATGGGTATTCATCCTCTCATATCCGTTCGCGGTGAAAGGCTAGACTGGACAACAGACAAACCTATGAGTGCCATGCAAAATGAAAAGGCCATTCGCTTTCGCGCGCTTCATGAGGGGCCGGGCGCGTTCGTAATACCCAATCCTTGGGACGTCAGTTCCGCTCGCCTCCTGGCCGGCCTTGGGTTCGAAGCGCTTGCCACGTCGAGCGCAGCCTCCGCCAATGCGATTGCGCGCCGAGACGGGCAGTTGACACGTGAAGAGGCCCTGGCGCACGCCCGGATCATCGTCAATGCAACCGACCTGCCGGTGTCGGCGGATCTGGAAAAAGGATTTGGCGATTCACCGGAAGCCGTGGCGGAAACTGTTCGCGGAGCCGCCGAAGCAGGACTGGTGGGATGTACGATCGAGGATTCCACTGGCAATCCTGAGCATCCGCTATATGACGAGCAATTGGCCGTCGAACGGATTGCGGCGGGCGTGGAAGCGGCGCAAGCACTCTCCTTTCCGTTTATGCTGACGGCGCGCGCTCACAGTTTCCTGTATGCCAACCCGAACCTCGACGACACCATTCGACGCCTGCAGGCGTTTGAGAAAGCGGGCGCCGGTGTGCTGTTTGCTCCCGGTCTGCCTGATCTCGCGTCCGTCCGCGCAGTCTGTTCCGCGGTCTCGAAGCCGTTCAACTTCATGGCCGGGATCAAGGGCAAGTCGTTTTCGGTCGCGGAACTTGCGGCGGCCGGTGTCCGTCGCATCAGCCTCGCGACGTCGCTCTACCGCGCAGCGATGACCGGTCTGCTCAACGCCGCGCGCGAGGTGAAAGATGACGGCCAGTTCGGTTTTCTGGACCACGCCATGACCACACCTGAACTGAACCAGATCATGGGGATTTGAGTACCAACGCTCGCCAGTGTCAGGCGTTTAGGGCATAATAGGTATGCTCTGATTTCTTAACCTAGGGGATACCAATGTCTGAAGAATCAGTGTTTATGGAGGGCGGTAACAAGCATCTGTTATGCGAGGTGGATTTGCGGGGCGGCAACGTTGTCACTGTCGAGCCGTACGCCATCTACACTTCGACCAAGAAGCGCCGAGTCTACCTCTGGTATCAGGTTTCCAGGGCCGGGGCACAAGGCGAGAACGGTTGGAGAAACATCGAAGCCAGCGAGGTCAAGGCGGTGAAAGTCCTGGAGCGGCCCTACACCGCTCGGAAGGACTACAATCCGATGGACAAGACGACCTACGTCATGATGCATTACTCAATTCCCGCGGCTGACGGTCGAAAACGGGACGTCGATCTGGCTCCATCCTGGGATAAGTCGATTCACAACCGGCCTGCTGGGTAGAATTGGTCGGCGCAGGCGGTTCATTAGATTCGCCTGCGCCAAGACTTACTGTTTCTGACCTGCGAGAGCGCTCGTTCCGAGAAGTCCGCCGAGCCCCATGGTTTCTACCGCCGAAGACGGCACAATCACCATAGAACCCCGCTCTTTAATTGCTTCGTAGAGCATATTCATGGCTCTCAGATGGAGCGCCACGGGATTGTCAATATAGACCGCCGAGGCGGCCGCGAATTTCTCCGAGATTTCCGTTTCTGCGGTGCCAAGAATGATGCGAGCCTGCCGCTCCCGTTCAGCTTGCGCCTGTCGCGACATGGCATCTTCCAGTGCGGCGGGGATGTGAACGTCACGGATCTCCACCGACTGCACCGTAATTCCCCACGGGTTGGTTTTTTCGTCCAGAATCTTCTGCAGCTCCCGGCCCAGCGAGTCCCGCTCCGTGATCATCTGCCCCAGGTCGTGGCGGCCAATCGATTCGCGAAGCGCAGTTTGCGCGCTGAGCCCGATGGCCTGCTGGAAATCCATCACTTCAAGGATGGCTTTCTCGGCGTTCCAAACGAGCCAGAATACAATTGCGTCCACATTCACCGGGACGGTGTCGCGAGTCATGGCCGATTCGGCTTTGACGTCGGTGACGCGCACACGCTGGTCCACGAACGTGCTCGTGGTCTCGAGCACCGGAATGATCAGGAAGAGTCCCGGGCCACGCAGACCCCGATAACGCCCCAGGCGCAGAAGGGCGACCTTTTCCCATTGCGCGGCGACCTTGATCGCGAACATCAGGTAGATGCCGGCGCAGATCACAACAATCGCCCAGACCTCCTGTTTGTATACGTTGTTTAATACGACTGCGGCGATGGCGCAAACCACAAATGCCGCAATGCCGATCGAACTGATATATCGGGAAGGTATTCCCGCGCGGCTCAACGGCGCGATATTCAACCGATCGATACTCATAATGCTACGGCCTCCTTTGCTCGTTCTTGAGCTCAGTCAACTGGTGCAGCAATTCCTCTAACGTGATGCCCTCGGCGCCCGCACGCGCCAGGAACTCTCGGGCCAGATGCGCGGCGCGACGCTGACGCTCGGCCTCCGCGGGTTTCGGAACCTCTTTATCCGTGATGAACGTGCCCGTGCCCTGCTGCGTGGAAAGGATCTCGCGAATCTCCAACTCGCGATACGCTCGCACGACGGTGTTGGGATTGATCGACAGGTCCACGGCGAGCTGGCGCACGGTCGGCAGTTGGTCGCCACCGCGCAGCTTGCCGGTCGCGATGCCGCCCAGCACCTGATCAATAATCTGCCGATAGACCGGCACGCCGCTGCTGAGATCCAGCCGAAACTGGAAAACATGGCGGATTGAGGCGTTTACTGGCATCTCTAATTTCTAGTGTACTAGTTCTATATAACACTGTCAATGGGGAACGGGAAAGTGGATGGATACGGTAAACTTCTGTGCCGCGACCGCGTTTATATAACTTGAGGCAGCTTACAATGAGGCAGCAAACCCAGTCCTACGTGGCCCTTATCGCAACGTTCAGCATGCTGACAGCTCCGGTGATGTCGGCCCGAGCCCCGGCGTCGACCGATCCGGCTCGTGCGAAAGAGGCCGCGCTAGCCAAACAACAGGCGAAGCTGTTCCAAAAGAAGCTCGATAAAAACACCCAGATCCTCCATGCTCTGGACCGTCTGACGTTCGGCCCACGACCGGGCGATGTCGAGGCGGTGAAACGGATGGGGTTGAAAAAATGGATTGAGCTGCAGCTTCATCCGCAACGCATTCCTGAAGACCCTTATCTCGAAGCGAAGCTGGCGCCCTTGGAATCATTGACCATGACGCCCATGGAAGCGGTGCAGCACTATCCACCGCCCCAGCTCATTCGTGCGGTCGCGGAGGGTCGTCAACCGATGCCGGACGATCCGGTGCTGCGGGTTGCGGTAGAGCGCCTGGTATCGCGCTACAAGGCCCGCAAGGCGACAGACGCGAAAGATGTCAAAGGCGATCCGAACAACCTCGACGAGATGGAGCCCAAGAAGCCGCTGAACGAGATTCTGACCGCGGATCAAATCGAAACGCTGCGTAAAGGTACCCCGGCGCAAAAGCGCGATCTACTCGCCGGCCTGCCCGCCAGCGAACTCGAGGAACTCGTAATCGCGCTGCCTAGAAACCTGCGCCAACAGTTGATCGGGGTCGCCCCCACGGACGTTCGACGCAAGTTAATGCTGATGAACGCACCACAACAAGTGGTGGCATACGATCTCCTCGAAGCCAAAATGATGCGGGCCGTGTATAGCAAGCGGCAGCTCGCCGAAGAATTGGACGATTTCTGGTTCAACCACTTCAACGTGTATTACGACAAGGGCTCGGACCGGTTTCTGATTCCGGCGTATGAGCGGGACGCGATCCGTCCCAACGTTCTCGGGAAATTCCGGGATTTGCTCGAGGCCACGGCGAAGAGTCCTGCGATGCTGTTCTACCTGGACAACTTTCAATCTGTCGCGCCGGCTCCGAATGCTAAGAACAAGCGTGCCTCGCGCGGTTTGAATGAGAACTACGGCCGCGAGCTGATGGAGTTGCACACCCTCGGCGTGGATGGCGGTTATACGCAGCACGATGTGACCGAGGTCGCCCGCTGCTTCACCGGTTGGACGATCCAGCAGCCGCGCCAGGGCGGCGGGTTCTTCTATAACGACAGGTTGCACGACAAAGGCGAGAAGGTGGTGCTTGGGGTGACGATTCCCGCGGGCGGCGGCATGGACGATGGCGAGAAGGTCCTCGATATCCTGTCACGGCATCCTTCCACGGCAAAGCATATTTCACTGCAACTGGCACAACGGTTTGTGTCCGACAATCCGCCCCAGGCGCTCGTCGACCGCATGACCGCCACTTTCCAGAAAACCGACGGCGACATCCGCGAAGTGATGCGCACGATGCTGGCATCCAAGGAATTCTGGTCGCAGGGCGCCTACCATGCCAAGGTGAAGACGCCGTTCGAAATGGTGGCGAGCGCCGTACGCGCCCTGAACGCAAACGTAGACGATGCGTTTGCGCTGGCGAATCAGACCGGGAACCTGGGCGAGCCCCTCTATCGCAAGCAGGAGCCGACCGGCTATTCGAACTTGAACTCGGAATGGGTCAACTCGGCCGCGCTTCTCGGCCGGATGAATTTCGCGCTGGCGCTGGCGCGAAATGGCGTGGCGGGAGTGAAGGTGGATGCCACGCAGCTTCCCGGCGATCCGGCACAGGCGGCTCGGCTGCTGCTTGCGTCGAATGCGTCGCCCGAGACGCTTTCATCCATTGAAAAGGCGTTGAAGGAACAACAGGGCAAGAACCCTGCGCCGGCGCTGGTCGCCGGGTTAGTGGTTGGGTCACCGGATTTTCAAAGAAAGTAGTGAGAGGTAAGCGATGCAATCCAGACGTTTGTTTTTGAAAAGTTCAGCCCTCGCGATGTTCGGTCTGGGGGCGGCCCCAGCCTGGTTATCGCGTGCGGTCTATGCGGCGGACGCGCCCGCGCGGCGCAGGAAGGTTCTCGTCGCGATCTTCCAGCGCGGCGCAGTGGATGGACTCAACGTCGTGGTTCCCCATGGCGAGAGCGTGTATTACGACATGCGTCCGAATATTGCGATCCCGCGGCCCAACGGCACGCCCGATGCCGCCATCGACCTCGACGGTTTCTTCGGTTTGCATCCCTCGCTGGCGCCGTTGAAGCCGATTTTCGATGCCCAGCACCTTGCGATTATCGAAGCCGTCGGCTCGCCCGACCCCACTCGGTCGCATTTCGATGCGCAGGATTACATGGAATCGGGCACGCCGGGTATGAAAGGCACTGCGGATGGCTGGATGAATCGTGCGCTGTCGAAGGAGAAGGAGCCCGTGTCGCCGATTCGGGCGATCGGGTTGGGTTCGAACCTGCCGCGCGCGCTGCGGGGCCGGAACGACGCGGTTGCGATCAACAATCTTGGCGATTTCCAGGTTCGGGATCCGCGCGGATCGCAGGCGTTCGAAAGCATGTACTCCAACGCGCTCGACACGGTTCTGCATGGCACCGGCAAAGAGACATTCGATGCCGTGAAAATCATGCAGTCGATTCAGAAACAACCGTACGCGCCTGAAAACGGTGCGCAGTACCCCAATGGACGGTTTGGACAAAGCCTTCGTCAGATTGCGCAGGTGGTTAAGGCAGATGTCGGGCTAGAGGTTGCTTTCGCCGATATCGGCGGCTGGGACACACACGTAAACGAAGTGGGGGCGAAGCCGACGGTCGGGGTTCTAGCCAACAATCTGGCCGATTTCGGGGGTGCGCTGGCGGCATTCTATAAGGACCTGGGCGACCGCATGGAAGATGTCGCGGTAGTCACGATGTCGGAATTCGGCCGTACGGCGAAGGAGAACGGCAATCGGGGCACGGACCATGGCCACGCAAACGTCATGTTCGCGATGGGCGCCGGGGTCCGCGGTGGAAAGGTGTATGGCGACTGGCCCGGTCTCGCGCACGAGCAGTTGTACGAGTCGCGCGACCTGAATCTGACCACTGATTTTCGCGATGTATTGGGTGAGTTGGTGGCGCGGCATCTGGGAAACAACAATGTCAAAGCGGTGTTTCCGGGATACGGCGAGCCACGGTTCCGGGGCCTGCTTTCCTAGCCCGTGGTAATAGTCGGCGGGGCCGAGCGACAAGCTAAAGCATGTCTTACCTCTAGACTCCGTCGTTGACCAGACCTGGTAGCGTCGCCGCTCCGTGCGTCAGTTGATGGAACGTCGCAGGAGGAACTTTCGTAGTGTCGGTCATGCCGGCAGCGCAAGGGTCTTCTCAGGGCTTGCAGGCGGCAACAATAGTCCTCGTCGGTCTCGGGGCTGCGACGATGATCGCGCATGCCTTCACCGGCGCCGGGTTCGGGTTTCACGGGGACGAGTTGCAGTTCATGGACGACGCGCGTCATCTGGCGTGGGGATACGTGGCTTATCCGCCGATGACGCCGTTCTTCGCCCGCCTGTCGCTCGATCTGTTCGGAACATCGATTGCGGGGTTCCGGTTTTTTGCTTCGCTTGCGCAGGCTGTGGCGATTGTCCTGACAGGGCTGATGGCGCGCGAAATGGGCGGTGGTGTGCGCGCTCAAGTGCTTGCGGGCGCCTCGATGGTTCCGTACGCCTTGGCCGCGGGTGCCCTGATGGTCTACAATTCCTTCGATAATATTTGCTGGATTCTGGCGGCCTGGTTCGTCGTCAAGCTGCTTCGGTCGGAGGATGCGCGATGGTGGGTCGCCATAGGCGCGGCGGTCGGACTCGGCATGATGGCGAAGTACGCGATGGCCTTTCTCGCAGTGGCGATCGTCGCGGCTTTTCTGATGACGGACGCGCGTCGTTATCTTGCGAGCCGATGGCTATGGGCCGGCTGCGCGGCTGCGCTGTTAATCTGGGCTCCGAATCTCGTCTGGGAGGCCCGCCATCACTTTGTTTCGTTTGACTTTCTTCGTTCGATCCACGCACGGGATGTCAGTTTGGGACGTACCAAGAGCTTCCTGCCGGATCAGTTCGATCACACAATTGCTACGCTCTGGATCGTCGGCTTGATTTTTTGTTTTAAGACCGATTCGGGCCGACGGTTCCGCGTTGTCGGGTGGATGTACGTGATCCTTTTTGCCGCCTTCCTCATAGCGCAGGGGAACGGGTATTATCTGGCCGCTGCGTATCCGATGCTCTACGCGGCGGGCAGCGTGTGGTGGGAACGGCGTCTGACCTCGAAGCCGAAGCGCCAGCGACTCTTGTGGGGGGTGACTTGGGGCGTGGTCGCTGCCGCCGCGGTGCTCGGGGCAGTTATAGCGCTTCCCATGGGTCCGCCGCGATCGTTGATGTGGGTTCTGCGTGAGCCCGAACTGCGCGACGAGGTCGGGTGGGAAGAACTTGTGGCGACGGTGGCGAGGGTCAGGGATTCGATTCCTTTAGAGGACCGCGGACGCCTGGCGGTGCTTACAGGCAACTACGCCGCGGCGGGAGCGGTGGATTTGTACCGCGACCGATACGGACTGCCGGCGGCGATCAGCCGGATTAATTCGTATGGGGAGCGCGGATATGGCGATCCGCCACCCGAGACAGTGATCGCAATCGGGTTTCCGCGCGAGCTGCTGGAGAGCCGTTTTGCGTCGTGCCGGCTGGCGGCGCAGAACCGCAACCGGTATGACGTTGTGAATAGGAGCTACCTTGAGGGTGTCTTTGTCTGCCGCGGATTGAATGAAGGCTGGCCGAGGTTCTGGGCTGAGCTTCCCCGGTTCGGGTAACGGCGGTTGCCTTTACACGCTCCGTCTTACCGTAATCACTACCGTATTTGCATTGACGATTGATCCAAGCCATCGACATACTGGGGTCACATGTTTCCTCGGGGTGTCGAGAGTGTTCCGCGCTGGATTTGGCTAGAGCAGCTTCGCCAGGATATCCGTTATGCCTTTCGCCAGTTTCGACGCGCGCCTGCGTTTGCACTGACCGCGACATTGACGCTGGCGCTGGGAATCGGGGCTACCACGGCGATCTTCACCCTGATTCACGCGCTTTTGCTCAAATCACTCCCCGTATCTCGTCCTGAGCAGCTTTATACCGTCGGCGACGCCAAACACGTCGGCGTGTACTCGGGCATGGCCGTGGACTGGGATATCTTCTCCTACGAACTCTACAAGCATCTGCGCGACCACACCACCGGCTTTGAGGAACTGGCTGCGTTCCAGGGCGATCCGAGGCGCGTTGGCGTTCGACGCGTTGGCAGTCCAAACGCCGCGGAATCCTATCAGGCGCAATACATCAGCGGGAATTACTTCTCCACTTTCGGCGTGCCGGCATTTGCGGGCCGGACGATCAACGCGGAAGACGACCGGCCGGGTGCGCCGCCGGTAGCGGTGCTGTCTTACCGGGTGTGGCAGGAGAAGTTCGCCCTGGAACCTTCGGTTCTCGGTTCCACCTTTAGCATTAACGGCACACCGGTGATGGTGGTGGGCGCGGCGCCGCCCGGCTTCTTCGGCGATTCCCTGCGCGCCAATTCGCCGGACGTCTGGCTTCCCCTCGCGAGTGAGCCGGCTGTGAACCATGCCGCGTGGGTGAACAACGCCGATCTGCACTGGCTGTATCTCATGGGGCGCGTCAAGCCGGGCACCGATGTCCGCACCATCGAAGCGCGGATGCAAGTGACGTTGCGGCAATGGCTGCAGGATCGGTCGAACATTCTGGGGAAAGCGGCCGCGGCGCAGATTCCACGACAGACCCTGCACATCCGGCATGGTGGATCTGGAATTGGCCTGTTGCGGGCGACGTATTCGGCTGGCCTCGAGCTGCTAATGGCGGTGTCCGGCTTCGTGCTGCTCATCGTTTGCGCCAACCTCGCGAACCTGATGCTGGCGCGCGGGCTGGCCCGGCGGCGCCAGACCTCAATCAGCCTCGCCCTGGGGGCCGCTCGCTCACGGCTCGTACGACAGGCGCTAACAGAATGCGTTCTCCTTGCGTTGATCGGTGGAGCAGGTGGAGTCGCGATTGCGTTTGCCGGCACTCAAACCCTGCTCAGCGCGGTTTTCACGGGGTCGAGTTATGTGCCGATCAACCCCGCTCCGGATCTTGCGGTATTGGGATTCGCGTTCGCCGCGTCGCTTCTAACCGGCCTGGTGTTCGGCGTCGCGCCGGCCTGGTCGGCGAACTGCACCGATCCCGTGGATGCCCTTCAGGGGGCCGGCCGATCGACGGAGCAAGCAGGAGCCTTCCCGCAACGTACGCTGGTGGTCTTACAGGCGGCGCTATCGCTGGTGCTGCTGTCGGTAGCCGGCCTACTCACCGAGAGCCTTCGCAATCTCGAACACCAGAAGTTCGGATTTGCAACCGAAGGACGCGTAGCCGTGCGCATCGATCCTAATCTGGCGGGATACAAGCCGGACGAACTCGAGCCTCTGTATCAAAGGATTCGTGAGCGTCTCCGCCAGTTGCCCGGCATTATTAGCGTCAGCTATGCGTTATTCAGTCCGATGAGTGGTTCCTCCTGGACGACCGATGTGAGCATTGAGGGACAGCCACCTCCGGCTATGGACGGTCGGAATTTGAGCGCGTGGGCCCGAGTCGGGCCGAATTACTTCGACACTGTAGGAACACACATCCTGCGCGGCCGGCCCATTGAGGAGTCCGATACCGCTTCGAGCCGTCATGTCGCGGTTATCAATGAAACCTTCGCCCGGCGCTACTTCCCGAACGAAAATCCCCTCGGGCAGCATTTCGGCGCGAACGAAGCAAAGTATTCGCGAAGTTTCGAGATTGTAGGGATTGCCGAGGATGCCAAATATAATCAGCCGGGCCGGCCGAATGATCCGATGTATTTCATCCCGCGGCCGCAGGTGACGCAGTACGAAGACGCGGGAACGACGGCTTTCGAGCGCCGTTCGCTGTATGTAAATGACGTCGTGCTCCACTTTGCTGCCGGGCTTGGATCCATGGAACCGGAGATTCGGCGGGCATTTGCGGAAGTCGATCCCAACCTCACGGTGATTTCGGTCAGAACACTAGAGACACAGGTGAAGCGCCAGGTGAGTCAGGACGTGTTGGTTGCGCGGCTCACGTCGTTGTTTGGGCTGACAGCACTGCTGTTGGCGTCGATCGGTTTATACGGCGTCGCATCATATTCCGTTGCACGGCGATCGAGGGAGATTGGGATTCGGATGGCTCTCGGCGCGAATCGACAGTCGGTCCTAACCATGGTGCTGCGAAACGCCTACACCTTGGTCGGCGTCGGGCTGGTAGCCGGCAGTCCGTGTGCTGTGGCGATGGGTCGTCTGATGGCCAGCCGGCTATTCGGGATCAGTTGGTATAACCCGGTGATCCTGGCTGGCGCCGCCATTGTACTGGCGGTTTTTGCGCTCGCGGCGACCATCCTGCCGGCGCGACGGGCCGCGGCGCTCGATCCCATGCAGACGCTTCGCGGGGATAGCTAGGAAACTAGCTTTCAGCGGTCAGCTTTCAGGGCGCGCGGTTTGGCTGATCGTGAAAGCTGACCCTAATAGCCATAGCTCGCTAAAGTTCTCACCCCCTCGCCGATAAGTACCTCGACGGTTTCTGTTCGAGGTCAAAAATGTACAAACAGTTCACGTGTGCTCGCGCACGCGTAGTAAGCAGGGTGTGTTCTGTTGCAACGAGCCTGCTGCTAGCAGGGCTCTTGAGTTCGACGGCTGCAGCGACCGAACTTGGCGCGAGTGTTTATCCGGCAGGCGTGGAGACTGTCATGCCTGGAATGACACCGCATCCCGGCGGCAGCCTGCTTCTGGAGTTCAACGATTTCTATCAGGCGAACGGCCTTGCCGACAGCCGGGGGCACAATGAAATCCCCGGATTTCATTTGCGTGTAGGCGCGTTTGCAGTAAAGTTCGTCCACAGTTGGGATGTTCACTTTCTGGGAGGGTCGCTGGTGAGTTATGCCGCCCTGCCCCTGGTCTACGAGCACCTCGATGGACCGTTCGGCCTGGCCTCAAAAACCGGGATCGGCAATCTGGACCTACAGCCCATTGCCGTCGCCTATCATCGCGGCGGGCTGCATTGGTGGTACGGCTACGATGTGTTTACACCCGGGTTTTCGTATCACAAGAACGACCTGGTAAACATCGGCCAGCACAACTTCGCGGGCGCCCCTTCCGCTGCAGTTACGTATCTCTCCGGCCATGGCGCCGAGCTCAGCTCGAAAGTTCAGTACATCGTGAATGGGAAGAATAACCAGACGCAGTATCGTTCCGGGAACGAGATGGTCTGGGAATACGCCGCGATGCAGAACGTCGTTAAAAAGGTAGCGATCGGCGTGAATGGTTTCTACTATCAGCAGACCACGGACGATTTGCAGAACGGCCTCCGAGTGGGTGATGGCCACCGCGGGCGGGATTTCGCAGTCGGTCCTGAGGTGCGTTGTCACGTCGGGCACCTCGTCATGATCGCGAAGTATCAGCGCGACACCCTGGTGCAGAACAGACCGATGGGCAACTCCTTCTGGCTACAGGTTGGCGTCCCGCTTGGCGCCCGCTAACAGACATGTAGGAGGATTCCGATGAGACTTCAATACGGCATCCGCGTGAAGCTGTTCGCAGCGTTTGGCATCGTTCTGGCCATGGCGGCGATCAGCTCCGCTTATTCCATCGCGACCGCGCGCCACCTGCGGAACACGTTGATGGAACAGATCGCCTCCGCAACGAAATTGTTGGACCAAACTCGTCAGATCACCATCAGCGTTGCGAATATGCGCAGCTCCATGCGCGGTGTGTCGCTGTTTTCGGCTCAGAATCATTCCGAGCAGGTGGCGAAGGCGCGCTCCTCGTTTGACGCCAGCGCGGCCGGGATTCGCGACGTTTTGCGAGAGATCGAACATACGGATTTGACGGCTGAAGACCGTGCGTCGGTGACCGAGATCGGATCGAGCACGGAACGGTGGGTCGCGGACTTCGGGGAATTCGTGGATCTCAACGCGTCCGGGCACGGTGCTCAGGCCACCGAAATCGCGTTGCAGAAGACGACTCCAATGATGGATGCGATCCAGAAACGATCTGCCGAGTTGGGCCGGTCCAGCCAGCAGCGTCAGAGCGATGCCATGGATGCCGTCAATAGCGCCATGCGGCGGAGTGAATTCCTGAACGTGGTGCTGGCCACCATTGGGTTGCTGGCCGGATTGGGAGCTTTTGTCGTCGTGGCCGGCCTGGTGAGAACGCTGGCAGCGATCGCCAGCGACCTCAACACAGGCGCGGAAGAAGTGGCCGGCGCCGCGGGACAGGTCTCGCATGCCAGCCAGTCGCTCGCGCAAGGTTCGTCGGAACAGGCGGCTTCGCTCGAGGAGACTTCTGCCGCAACCGAGCAGATCAATTCCATGGCTCACAGGAACGTGGAAAGCTCCGCGGCTTTGGCAAAAATCATCGCGGATTCGGCAGGCCGATTCGAACAGAGCAACCAGGCGCTGGAACAGATGATCGTAGCCAGCGACGAAATCAATGCTTCGAGCGAAAAGATTTCGAAGATCATCAAGGTCATCGATGAAATCGCGTTTCAGACCAATATTCTGGCCCTGAACGCAGCCGTGGAAGCAGCGCGGGCCGGAGAAGCCGGCATGGGCTTTGCGGTGGTTGCCGACGAAGTGCGCAACCTCGCGCAGCGTTCCGCACAGGCGGCCCGGGACACGGCATTGCTGATTGAGGAATCCATGGAAAAATCGCGGGGCGGCCACGCCAAGGTCGACCAGGTTGCAACTGTCCTGCGGGAAATCACCAAAGAATCGACCCAGTTGAAAGCGCTAATCGACGGCGTGACGCTGGGCAGCCAGGAGCAGTCGCATGGCCTGGAGCAGATCGCCAAAGCCATCGCGCAAATGGACCAGGTGACGCAAAAGACAGCGGCCGATTCTGAAGAAACCGCGGCAGCGGCGGAAGAGCTGAAGGCCCAGTCGGACGGTATGGCCGGTATCGCCGAGCGGCTGTCGGTTTTGATTGGCGGATCGGGGGATTGAGCAGGAAGCGGGAGCTTCTTCGGAAAGGAGTGCCGTGATTCATCGGCTGGGTTTGCGTGGAAAGCTGGTGGCCTGGGTTTCGCTGGTTTTGGCGGTCACGTTCGTGGCGCTAATCCTGGGAGTGACTGAAATGTTGTCCCGAACCGTCGCGTCGAGGGCCAGCGATGAAATGGCGCGCGTAGTGGATAAGACCGCCGAAGAACTGGATAGCTGGCTCGGCGGACGCGAGCGGGACGCGCTCAACCTGAGCGCGTTGGAGGTCTTTGCGGCGGCGTGCCGGAACGAAAGACGGCCGGAGGCGGAGCAGATGCTGGTCGCGATTCAGCGGCGCTCGCCGTTTTATGAGAACGTCTTTCTGGCCGATGCCAATGGGAAGCTGTTCGCCGATGCGATCGGGGGCAAGTCTGTCGGTATTGATATGAGCTCGACGGAGGGTTTCCGATCGAATGTGGAGCACGGCCGGCGGAATGAGGTCTGGATGGGCGAGGTCATGAAATCGCCGGCTTCAGGGCGCGCCATCCTTTTGATTACGGCGCCGGTTGTTGCTTCGGGCCAGGTGGTTGGGTTGCTAGGTACCCCCATTGAACTTGCAGAATTCTCGGATATGTTTCTGAAAAACTACCGGCTGGGGCAGACCGGGTTTCTATTCATGTTCGACGCATCGGGCACCATGCTGGCCCACCCGGACCGCAGCCTGATCCTGACGGAGAACGTCAGCAACAGCACGGGCAGGGATATGATCGGCCACGAAAAGGGCTCGTTGACTTATGTGCGGGGAGGAGTCACCAAAATCTCCTGCTTTCAACGCGCGCACGTCAAACCCTGGACGCTTGCGGCGGTGGTGCCCGAGGCGGAACTTCTCTTAGACGCACACCGGATCGAATTCTATCTGGCGCTTTTCGGGCTGCTGGCCCTGGCCGCGAGTATTGCGGCGGTGTGGCGCGTGTCGGCGCGGATTTCGGAGAGGATCATTCGGGTCGCGGCACAGGTAGCGGAAAGCACGGCGCAGTTCACAGGAGCCACCGGGCAGATTGCGAGCATGAGCCAGTCGCTCGCTCAAGGGGCCTCCCAGCAGGCGGCCTCGGCACAGGAGACTTCGGCATCGGCGCAGGAGGTTGCCTCCGCCACGCAACAAAACCGGCAGCGGACGGATAATCTGCGCGATGTCATGAAGAGAGCGGGCGTCAGTTTTCAAGTGATGAAGACCGGCATGGATGAACTGGTCCATTGGATGAATGATTTCCGAGAAGCAGGCCATAAGGTGTCGAAGATTATTAAAGTTATCGACGATATTGCCTTTCAGACCAATATTCTGGCGTTGAATGCGGCAGTGGAAGCGGCTCGGGCCGGCGAGGCTGGTATGGGGTTTGCGGTAGTCGCGGATGAGGTTCGAACTCTGGCACACCGCAGCGCGGAAGCGGCCCGGGACACCGCGTCTCTGATTCAGGATTCGATTGAGAGAACGACCAAAGGGCAGGAAACCGTGACGAAATGTGCGGATGCGATGGACGAGAACTTCGGGCTCGCCGGCCAGGTCATTAAACTGTCTGAGGAACTGGCAGTGGCTGGAAGTGAACAGGTCCGCGGCATCGATCTGATCACCAAATCCATCGCGAGTATGCAGAACGTCACACAAGCCACGGCGGCAAATGCCGAGGAGAGCGCGTCCGCGAGTGAAGAGATTGCATCCCAGGCCGAGACGCTGCGGTCGGCGGCGGATGAATTGGAAGCGATTGTGGGGGGCGTTCGATAAATCAGCTTTCAGCTTTCAGCTCCGGGCGGCTGGCTTTAGCTGGCGGCTGACGGCCGATCTCTTATTGACAGCTACAGCGGTTAGAGCGACAATACGTTTAGGCGAAGAAAAGGCGAAATCGCATGAACCCGGCCGCCGCTCTCACCACTACACTCGGATTCCGCCCGGAAGCAAAACGCTTCGAAACATTGGCTCTTGGGCTGCCTGAAATCGATACCCTCATCCAGGGCTTTCCTCGCGGGGCCATCTCCGAAATCATTGGGCCGGAAAGCTCCGGCCGCACCGCTTTGGCCCATTCCCTGCTCACCGCGGCAACGGCGCGCCTGGAGATTTGCGCCTACGTCGATACCCACGATTCCTTCGATCCCGCCTCGGCTGCAGCCAGCGGGGTGACCCTCGATCAGCTCGTTTGGGTGCGCTGCGGCGGCAATGCCGAGCACGCCATGAAAGCCGCCGACAACCTGATGCACGCGGGCGGATTCGGCGTGGTGGTGCTGGATTTGTGCCAGGTTCCACAAAAGACCTGCCGGCGGATTCCGCTGTCATATTGGTACCGCTTCCGCCTGGCGATTGAAAACACCCAGACAATTCTGGTCTTGCTCGAGCGCGAGACGCTGGCGAAATCGTGCGCCGCCCTGATGCTGGAGTTGAAACGCAAGAGGGCCGTGTGGAGCGGTCCGCCGGGATTCCAGCTTTTACGCGGGATGGACTTGGAGGCGGCATCACGGAAGCCGGTGCGCCCGGCTCCCGTGGTGTTGAACGCTCGGGTGAGCTGACATGTTTGCTTGTGTCCATTGGCCGGCCGCGCCGGCGCCTTGTACCGGCGAAACCGCCTGCGCCACCATCGCGGAATGTTTCGCACCGGAATTCGAAGTGACGGCGCCGGGTACAGTGGTTTTCGATATCGCCGGGCTGCGGCGAATTTATGGATCGCCGCGCCAGACGGCGGAGGCGATTGCGCAGCGGGCCGGGGGCGGCGCGAACGTCGCCGTAGCGCGCAATGTGGAGACGGCGGTTCTGGCGGCGCGGAATTTCTCCGGCGTCACTGTGATTGCACCGAATCGTGCCGGAGAAGCGCTGGCGCCGCTGGGGATTGAGGCACTGCCGCTTTCACCGGAGATGTGGGACACGCTCCACGGCTGGGGCATCCGGACACTGGCGGAATTTGCCAAGCTGCCGCCGCTTGGTGTCGCGGAAAGGCTAGGGACTGAGGGCGTCTATCTGCAAGACCTGGCTCGCGGCGCCGTGGAGCGTCCGCTGCGCATCGAGAAGCAGGACGTTCCTTACGAGGATCGCATCGAGCTGGATCATCCCGTCGAATTGCTGGAACCGCTGCTGTTCCTGATCGCGCGTATCATGAACGACCTGTGCACGCGGCTTGAATCGGAGGGGCTGGCGGCAAACGAGGTTTGGGTCCGGCTGGAATTGGAGAGCAAAAAGGAGCATGAGCGCAGCCTGCGCCTGCCGCTGCCGACGCGCGACAGCAAGGCCATGCTCAAGCTGCTGCAGCTCGACCTGGAGGCGCACCCGCCGGACGCTCCGATGATGGCGGTCGCGGTGGGATTAAAACCCGTGCAGCCGCGGCGCGTGCAGAACGGAATTTTCCTGCCGCCAACGCCGGAACCGGACAAGCTGGAATTGACGCTGGCGCGGCTGCGGGCATTGGTCGGACAGGAGAATGTCGGCGTGCCGGAGATGCTGGATACGCACCGTCCGGCTCCGTTTCGTCTCGCGTTGCGGCAGCCGGTAGCGCGGGATCGTCAGGAAAAATCACCGCCGTTCAAAGCCCGCATGACGTTCCGGTACCTGCGGCCCGTGGTGGAGGCTGCGGTACGGCTGGCAGATTTGCGACCGGCTCGGGTGGATGCGAATGGAATCCATGGAAACGTCATGACGGCGGCAGGGCCATGGCGTTCGTGCGGCGATTGGTGGACGGCAGCGGACTGGAATCGGGATGAGTGGGATGTGAGTCTGTCCGATGGCGCGCTGTATCGCATTTATTCCGAGCCCAGCTCGAAATGGTTTGTCGAGGGCGTTTATGACTAGCCCCATGGTGGTGCAGGCGGTTTCGCCTGCGCGTTTTCGCGGCGATCTCAAGGCAGACGTAAGGCAGGATTGCATCCAATGCACCGGTTTGCAACCGGTGCTGGTCACTTATATTTCAAAGTTGAGGCGGGTAAAAAACCCGCCGCAGGTTGCAAACCTGCCTTACTGATGCGCGATGAATTACGTCGAACTCCACGCCCGCACAGCCTTCAGCTTCCTCGAAGGAGCTTCCCTGCCCGAAGACCTGATCCTCCGCGCGTCGCAATTGGAAATGTCCGCGCTCGCCATCCTCGACCGCGATTGTCTCTCGGGCATCGTGCGGTTCCACATGGCCGGCAAAAAAGAAGGCGTACGCGCGCACATCGGAGCCGAAGTCACCTGCACCGACGGAACCCGCTATGCACTGCTCGCGGAATCGCGCACCGGATATCAGAACCTATGCCGCCTCATCACCCGCATGAAAATGCGCGCGAAGAAGGGCGAAGGCGCCGCCGAACCCGAAGAGTTTGCCGAATTCTCCGAAGGCCTGGTGTGCCTGATGGGACAACTCTCGCAGGCCCGAACGTGCGAAGCGTTCGGCCCCAAAAACCTCTACGTCGAGATTCAAAGGCACTACAGCCGGCACGAGGAGGCGCGCAACCAGGCACTCATCGAATTCGCGCGCCGCAGAAAGCTGCCCCTGCTCGCCACCAACGGCGTTTCCCACGTCACACCGCAGATTCGCGAAGCCATGGATGTCCTCACCTGTGTCCGCAACAAGGTGAAAATCACCGAGGCCGGCCGTCTGTTAGCCATTAACAACGAGCGGCACCTCAAGAGCGCGCAGGAGATGACGCAGTTGTTCGCCGACCTCCCCGAAGCCATTACGAACACCGTGGAACTCTCCAATCGGCTGCAGTTCACGCTCGGAGACCTCGGCTACGAATTCCCCCGCTATCCACTGCCGCCGGGCGAAACCATGAATTCCTTCCTCCGCCAGCGCGCTTTCGAAGGGGCGCGGAACCGCTACCGGCCTTTTCACGCCAAAGCACGCAACCAGATCGAACACGAGCTAAACATCATCGAAAAGCTCGGCCTGGCGGGCTATTTCCTCATCGTTTGGGACATCGTGCAGTTCTGCGGACGCGAGAACATCCTGGTGCAGGGCCGCGGATCGGCCGCCAACAGCGCCGTTTGTTATGCGCTCGGGCTCACCGCCGTCGACCCTGTCGCCATGGAACTGCTGTTCGAGCGCTTCCTGTCGGAAGAGCGCGGCGAATGGCCCGACATCGATCTCGATCTGCCCAGCGGCGACGAGCGCGAGCGTGTTATTCAATACGTCTACCAGCGCTACGGCAAGCTCGGCGCCGCCATGACCGCGAACGTCATCACCTATCGCGGCCGGTCGGCTGCGCGCGATATCGGCAAAGTGCTGGGGTTCGATGACCTGACCCTGACGCGGCTGTCGAACATGGTCCCGTCCTGGGGTTGGAAAGACCCCAAAGAATCCGCCGAAAAGCAGTTTCGCGAGTCGGGGTTGTCGGTCGAAAATCCCCTGGTTTCCAAGTTTCTCGACCTTTATATGCAGATTCAGGACCTGCCGCGGCATCTGGGGCAGCACTCCGGCGGCATGGTGATTTGCCAGGGACAGCTCGATTCCGTCGTACCGCTGGAGCCGGCAACCATGCCGGGGCGCGTGGTGGTGCAGTGGGACAAGGAAGACTGCGCCGACACGGGCATCGTCAAAGTCGACCTGCTCGGATTGGGCATGATGGCGGTGCTCAAGGACTGCATTACGATCATCCGCGATTCGTATAACGAAGAGGTGGACCTGGCGCATCTGCCTGAAAACGATCCGCTGGTCTACGAGACGCTGAAAAGGGCGGACACGGTTGGCATGTTCCAGGTCGAAAGCCGCGCGCAGATGTCCTGCCTGCCGCGGCTGCGTCCGGAGCGGTTTTACGACATCGTGGTGCAGGTGGCGATCATACGGCCGGGCCCGATCGTGGGCCAGATGCTGAGTCCGTTCCTGCGACGGCGCCAGGGGCTCGAACCCATCGAATGCATGCATCCGTTGCTGGAACCGGTCCTCAAACGGACGCTCGGTGTGCCGCTGTTTCAGGAGCAGTTGCTGCGGATGGCCATGATCGTGGCCGGATTCACGGGCGGCGAGGCGGAAGAATTGCGCCGCGCGTTCGGATTTAAGCGCTCGGAGGCGCGCATGCGCGACATCGAGGTGAAGCTGCGCGCGGGCATGGAGCGCAATAACATCGCGCCGGGCCTTCAGGACATCATCATCAAGTCCATTACGTCGTTTGCGCTGTACGGTTTTCCAGAGTCCCACGCCGCCAGTTTCGCGCTCATCGCCTACGCCAGCGCGTTCCTCAAGTGCCGCTATCTCGCGGCCTTCACGGCGGCCATTCTCAACAACCAGCCGATGGGTTTTTACGCGCCCGCCACCCTGGTGAAAGATGCGCAGCGTCACGGTCTGCATTTCAAACCAGTGGACGTGACCCGCTCCGAATGGCTCTGCACCGTCGAACGGCACGATGGACTGCGATGCGTACGGCTAGGGCTGAATTATGTGAAGGGACTGCGCGCGGAATCCGGCCAGGCAATTGTCGCAGCGCGGGCCCGGGCTCCATTTGCGAGCATTCAGGACCTGGTGAATCGGGTCCCGGTGATGCGCAAAGATGAGCTGCGCAAGCTGAGCCTGATCGGAGCACTGAATTTCATAGCGGACACGCACCGGCGCGCCGCGCTGTGGGATTCAGAGCTTGCAATTCAGCCGTCGGGAGGCCTATTCATGGATGCTTCCGCCCCCGTGGCCGAAAGCCCGCTACTCATGATGACCGACAGCGAGCGATTGAATGCCGATTTCCGCGGAACTTCGCTGACCATCGGCCGCCATCCCATGGCGTTTCATCGCGAGCGCCTGAATCGCCTCGGAGTGGTGCCGGCAAACCGCTTGCACACGATCCGCAACGGCCGGACAGTGCGCGTTGCCGGCTGCGTCATCTGCCGGCAGCGTCCCGGGACGGCGAAAGGTCTGGTATTCCTCAGCATCGAGGATGAGACCGGGATTTCAAATGCGGTGGTGATGCCCGATGTTTTCGACGAACAGAAGAAAGCGCTGCTCGAGAATTCGTACCTGGTGGTTGAGGGCGAAATGCAGAACCTCACTGGCGTGATGTCGGTGAAAGCGTCGAGGATTATTCCCTTACACGTGGCCGAAGATGCCGTTCCGTCGCACGATTTTCATTAATCCGCCCTCAATGCCGCTGTGGGATCGATGTTCATCGCACGCCGCGCCGGCGCAAGAACGGCCAGGAACGAGCACAGCACGAGCAATGCCGCCGCCGCGCCGAAGATCCGCGGATCGTGGAAATGCATGCCCACAAGCAACGATCCCAGAACCCGTGCCAGCCACCACGCTGCCAGCAACCCGGCCGCGACCCCGGCTAACACCCGCAGCATCATTTGCCGCAGCAGCAGCCACAACACGCCTCCCGGTGACGCGCCCAGCGTGAGCCGAATTCCGAGTTCCGGCAAACGCCGCGCAATCGTATAAACCAGCAGCCCGTAGACTCCAACGATCGCGATCAAAAACGCCAGTCCCGATCCGGCGACAACAACTGAGGTCGTGAAGCGAGGCAGGGCGGTAGAACGATCCAGCACTTCCCGTATGGTTTCGACTTCCGCGATCGGTTGGTTTCTGTCCAGGCTGCGCACAGCGCTGCGTATCGCTGGAGCCAATTCCAGCGGCTCACCATTCGTACGCACCAGCACCGTGGTCCACGCGAGCCAATCCTGGGTCTTCTGTTCGTACGGCAGGTAAAGAACCGGCCCTTCATCCGCCTCTAGCCCCATGTGCCGAATGTCCGACACCACGCCGACGATCGTCATCCAACGCTGCTCATCCTTAAAGCGCAGTTGACGGCCAATTGCATTTAGCCCCGGCCAATATTTTCGCGCCATCGTTTCATTTACCATGGCGACCGGCATACGATCGCGGCGATCGTCCGGCGTGAAATCGCGGCCCTTCACCAGGGGAATTCTGACGGCGGCCCGGTATCCCTGGCTAACCACGCGCAACCCAGCCTGCACCGGTGGATCGGAGGGACGGCGTTGGACGCCCTCAAGTGCAAACTCGAAAGTGGGATTGTTGCCTTTCAACGGCGTCTCGCTCACCTCGCCCGCCGCGACTACGCCCGGCAATCCGCGCACGCGATCCAGCACTTCCTTGAAGAATGCAGCCTGCGCCTCATTCGTCTTGTATTGCGATGTCGCGATTCGGAGGCGCAGTGACAGCAGATGATCGGTTTGTAATCCCGGAGCCGTCGAGAGCATACGGATCAGGCTCTCGCCGAACAGTCCCGCGGCGACCAACAGAACTGAGGCCATTCCGACTTCGATGACAACCAGAAAACCCCGCTTCCGCTCGACATCCCTCGCCGTTCCGCGACCGGCGGAATTGAGCTGCGCGCGCAAGTCCAGGCGCGAGGCCACCAAGGCCGGTGCGAGTCCAAAAACCACGACCGTGAGCATTGTTACGCCGACAGCAAACCAGACGACGAGGCCGCTCAGGACAATCTCGTCAGCCCTCGGAATCAGCCCTTGACCGAATGTTCTCACCGCCGCTATCCCCTCGATCGCGATGGCGAGTCCACAAACGCCTCCCAGCACTGCGAGCGACAGGCTCTCGATCAGCAGTTGGCGGATGATCCTGGAGCGTGCGGCTCCCAGCGCGGCCCGCAGACCCATTTCTCGAGTCCGCGAAGCCGCCCTTGCCAGGAGAAGACTCGTGAGATTGGCGCACGCCACGATGAGCAGGATCGCCGCGAATCCTTCGAGCATCAGCAGCAAAGGCCGAATCTTCCCGACCACTTCCTGCTGCAGCGAAACGACAGATGCGCTCCATCCCGTGTTCGTCGCCGGGTATGCCGCTGCGAGGCGATGTGCGATGACGTCCATCTCACGTGCTGCGCGCTCGCTAGTGACGCCGGGCGCGAGCCGCCCGATCACGCGGAGCCAGCGCCCGTCACGATTTGCGCGATTCTGCGCGCTGAGCGCTAACGGTACCCAGGCTTCGGTCTCGCGCGCTGGGAACGCAAAATCGGCCGGCATGACCCCGATGATGGTCGCGGGCGAACCGTTGAGCCTTACGGTCCGCCCAAGGATTTGTTCCGAGGCTCCCATCGCACGCCACAAACCATCACTTACGACAATCACGGCCGGCGCCTGCTCAGAATCCTCGTTCGGCAGGAATGTCCGGCCGAGCTTTGCTTTCACGCCCAGAGCGCTGAAGAAATCCGCCGAAACCAACTCGGAATCGAGGCGGCGAGGCTCATCCACGCTGGTCAGGTTCATGGGCCAGTTGGAGTAGGCGCTCAGCGATACAAAAGCCTGGGATTGCGCTCGCCAATCGTAGAAATCGGCGGCAGACACCTGCATTGGCTCTTCGCCATGCGCGATGGAACGGCCGACGACACTATACAGCCGGTCCGAGTGCGGATAGGGAAGCGGCCGGAGAAGCACACTATCGACCGCGCTAAAAATAATCGTGTTCGATGCGATTCCGAGTGCCAGAGACAGAACTGCCACCGACGTGAACGCGGGACTCCTGCGCAACACGCGAAACGCGTAGCGTACATCCTGCGCAACCTGGTCGAGCGGGACAAAAGCCCAGCGCTCGCGACATGTTTCGGACAGGCGAGTTCGATTCCCGAAAGCCTGCAGGGCACGAGCCCGTGCCTCTTCGGGAGCCAGCCCCTCAGCTATGAACCGCTCGACCATCTCATCGACGTGACTTTGCATCTCGTCGGCAAGATCGGTTTCAAAGCGCCTGGCTCGGAAATATCTCCAGATGCGTTTCATGCTTCCACCATCCTCATCACCTTGGTGGTCCCTTCAATGGCCCGGCTCACACGCTTCATCTCGCGCTCAAGTTGTTTACGCCCGGCCGGCTTCAATGAATACACGCGAATACGCCGATTGCTCCGAGGCGAATTGGTCCACTCAGCCGAAACCCAGCCTTCAATCAGCATCCGCTGCAATGCCGGGTAAAGAGACCCTTCCTCAATGCGCAGCAGCTCATCCGAGCGGGTTTGGATCTGCTGTGCGATGGCATAGCCGTGCAGTGACCCGCTGCGAAGAGTCGCGAGGATCAGCATCTCGAGCGTTCCGGGAAGCAGGTCTCCTTTTGTGTCTAACGCCATGCCCGATACATAGACTCTCTTTGCATAGATTGCACGAATCAGGGGCGGATGTCAATGGCGGCGTTGACCGGATTTCACTTCTGCTGTGCTATTTCATTCATAATCGCGGCAAGCGCGTTCCGGAACTCAGCGGGAGTCGTCACATCGAACAGGCGTGGATTCAAAGGCTTCAAGGTTCCTTCGAGGGAGTCGGAATTATCGACAACGGGCGCGGAACGCATCATCGGTCCCCGAGCCGGAGCCCCCCTCATGCCCCCGCGACCGGAAAATTCCCCCGAGCCGCCCCGCGCGTAAAAAGGCGCATAGCAGCGGATGTAGTAAAGACGGCTTCCGGGCGGCGCCGTGGCTTCGATCGGCTGCAGATCTTCTCCTTTGGGAAGCGCAAACGGCCCACTCAGGACGATCACCGCACGAGCCGCCGCTGCCGGTTCGGCGGCCTCCAGGCGCTTGCGAATCTCCGACACGAAAAACTGCGCGTCCTCTTTGTAGTTCTCGAGCGAGTGCACGTCGATCTTGAAACGATCCTCACTGCCCAACTGCTCCCAAAGCCGCTGCAGGGTGACGAGCCCTGAGACCTCTTCGGTAAAGCTGACCTTGCGGCGCTCCACATCGAGCAGGGTCACTCCTAGCGATCCATTCGAGACCTGCATTTCTGAAAGAACCACTAACCGTGAGCCTAACTTCTGGGTCAAGCGGTCAGTTGCCCCGTTATTGCCTGTTGCATTCCGATTCATCGATTGGTTCATCAGCACATCAACACGGACGGGCCGCTGCGTCTTCAGCGGAAGGGAAAGCCGCTCGGAAGCGACTGGCACACAATTTGAGAACTCTACGGAGGTCAGATCGCGCCAAAGACCCGGCAAGGGATCATGAGGCAACTCCCCAACGTGTAGCTTGGTGCGTTTCAGACTATGCTCTTTCGAACGGGTATCATAAACGGCAACGGCCACTTCGTAGTCGCCGGGCGTGACACAAATCTGTTGCACCCAGTTGATGGAATCCGCTTCCGCGAGATTCTGGCCCTTCTCAGGAACGAGCGGCGTATAACTCCGGTACGGCCGGTTCTCCCGATCACGAATCTGGAGGAATACCAGCAGAGGACCTCGCTTCAGGAACTCACCAGCGTCGACAAAGGCCCCGACAAACGTTTCCAGCCTTTGATTCTCCGATAGCCGCGGGGGAGGAACATGCAGTTGCCAACGAATGCGGGCGTCGTCTTTCACTTTCAGCCAGTCTTCGAAAGGAACCTCTTGCGGGGACTGGCTCAGTGCAGTGCCAAAGGCCAGCAGGCAGAGGCAGCACATCTGGGATCCACGCCGCGCCATGGCTCCAGTTTAGGCCGATCGGAGGCTAGTCGAGGCTCATGACGCAAGCCGTACCGTGTTAACCTTAAATCCAGTCCTAAAAGTTACTGAGGCATCGGGTCGGGTCCGTAAGGTTCGCTCTAATGCTGTCGATTCGTACTGGGTGTCTTGGGTCTTGTGGACCGGCGGCACAAGCCGCCATACTGGTACAGATTAATGCACTTCGATTTATCCGATATCTTCTTCATACTTGTTGTCCTTACCATTGCGATCATCATCATCAGTAGCAACGGTGGCGGGGGGCATCGCGCCCGGGTGCCTTCAAATTAGCTGCCTGTTCCTCACATGCCCACTGCTATCGTAATTGGCGGTGGCTTGTCCGGTCTTGCTGCCGCGGCTGCGCTCGGCGGCGCGGACTTTGATGTTGAGCTCTTTGAATCCCGGCCATTCCTCGGCGGCCGGGCGACCTCGTACGCTCTGAATACCGGAGCGGATTCCGAAACCATCGATAACTGCCAGCATATTCTGCTGCGGTGCTGCGTCAACCTGCTGGATTTCTATCACCGGCTCGGCGTGCAGGACCGCATCGAATTCCACAGAGAGTTCTACTTCATCGAACCCGGCGGACGCACGTCGACGATGCACGCCGGCCGTTTCCCACGCCCATTTCACTTCACCGAGAGCTTCGCAAGGATGCGGTGCTTCGGGCTGGCGGACAAGGTTTCCATTGGCCGGGGCTTACTGGCGTTACAGCGGGAGCACAATCGCCGGCAGGATCTGGACCGGATCACAATGCTCGACTGGCTGCGGGAGAAGAAACAGACCCCGCGGGCGATTGAACGGTTCTGGCAGCAGATCCTCGTGAGCGCCGTAAATGAACAGTTGGATCGCATGGCCGCTTCTCATGGATTCCAGGTGTTCTGGCTCGGATTTCTGGGCACGCGCGACAGTTACCAGATGGGCGTCCCGGCGGTGCCGCTATCCGAGTTGTACAGCGAGGAGGCTTGGGGCCGCACCGGGAATGTGAAGCTTTCTCCGCGTTCGCCGGTGGAACGCGTAGTGGCGGATCGGGGCCAGGTTCGCGGTGTCGTTGTCGGGGGTGTGGAGCGGCGGGCGGACTACTATGTACTGTGCGTGCCTTTCGAGCGGGTCGGCGGTTTGTTGCCGGAACTTGAACTCCAACTAGGGGGTTTCACCCATTCTCCGATCACGGGAATTCACCTATGGTTTGATAAGAAAATTACCGATTTGCCGCACGCAACGCTCTTAGACCGGACCATCCAGTGGATGTTTAATAAGGCTGACGGTAAGTACTTGCAGTTGGTCGTCAGCGCATCGCGCGGACTGGTGGACATGCCGCGCGCTGACGTGATCGCGTTGGGAGTCCGGGAACTGGCCGAGTTTTTCCCCGAGGTGCGGGACGCGGCCCTGGAGAAAGCGCACATCGTGAAAGAAGTGCGGGCAACGTTTTCCGCGCAACCAGGCCTGGAGACGCAGCGGCCAGGGCAGGCGACACGATTTACCAATTTGTTTCTGGCGGGTGACTGGACAAGGTCCGGTTGGCCCGCGACGATGGAAGGCGCGGTGCGGAGCGGCTACCTGGCGGCGGAGGGCGTAACGAAGGCGATCGGTAGTCCACGGCAGTTTCTGCTGCCGGACGTGGCGTGAGGCGCATGCAGAAGATTTATCTCATCGCGACGGGCGGAACGATCGAGAAGGTGTACTCCGAGCGCAGCGGCACGGTGCAGAACATCGATAGCAAAATAGACCGCTATTTCCGGCTGTTGCGGCTACCCGACATTGAGATCGACATCACGCATCTCATGAACAAGGACAGTCTGGAGATGACCGATGCGGACCGCGAGTTGGTGCTACAGACCATTCGTGAGAAGCTGCGCGAGCCCGCTCCCGTAGTGATCACTCACGGCACGGATACTCTCGTCGAAACGGGCTGCCTTCTGCAGCGGAGCATTCCGGATTTGGCCGTACCCATTGTCTTAACAGGCGCGATGACCCCGCTGGGATTCGAGGGCAGCGATGGGCTGCAGAACCTCACCGAGGCCTTGATTGCCGCACGGATTCTGCAAGCGGGCGTCTGGCTGGTGATTCATAATCAGGTCTTTCCGATCGAGCGCGTCCGGAAGGATCGGGACCATGCGCGGTTTGTCTGGAAATGAGGACTCAGCATTGCGCCGGTGCTTCGTTGCCTGGTTGGGGATGCTCGGTTAGCGCTTACGTTAAGACCATTCGTGACCGGATCAGAAGAAGAGCCGGAGAGCTAGTTGGAATTGTCGCGGCGTGCCGCTTCCCCTTTCGAGTCCAACCGTCAGCGTTCAGCCTGATGCTCGGGCAGAACTGCGTACCCGGTGGGCGGCGGGTACAGCGAGTACAAGAGGTTCAACCGGCGGCGTAAATAGCGGCTCGGCAACTGCCTGGGCCCAGTCTCGACATCGATATCGCAGCAGATACCGTGCAGGTACAACGTCATCGTATCGATGAATGACCTTGCGGCGTATTCGCGGAAAGCTTTAGTCTCGCGGCGGACGTTGCTCTGACGCCGCAGCAGAGACTGCTTCTGGTGCCAGCTCTCCTCGTCCACCTCGCCATGAACTCCGGCGTGCAACTCCTCGCGCAGCAGGGTCGAGAAGCTCACCTGAGCCTCTTCGCTCCAACGATCGGCGATCAAGGACGCGATCATGCGATAGAAGCGATAGTGGTACTCGGCGACTTCCTGATCCTTCAGCGCGAAGAACAGGATTTCCTCATCGCCCAAGCGCACCTGGGACGCCCAGAAAGCGCGGTTTTCCGGCGGCCGTTCCGTGGAAACGTACTCTCCCGCCTGCCCTTTATCCTTACCGTCGACCCGTTCCAGATAAGGGACGAGCATGATGGAAATTTTGGGCAAAACTGCGGAGATCGCCTGCGGTAAAGCAGCAATCGGTTCCTCTAAATACTCCTTCAGCTCTTCTTCGCTCATCGGAACCGATGCGCAAAAATACGAGAAGGTACTGCTGAGGGGGATCATTTCGCTGCGGAATCGTTCCGCGAACTGTCCCACGCTCAGTTTGACAAGGTCGGCTTGAGCGGACATCTAGCGTGTAAATTTATTCTAACATGCGCCGAAATTCAAGCCCTGCTGGTACACTAAGTTATAGTGCCGCCGAGAGTTTTGATATCTGCCGGGGAGGCCTCTGGAGATTTGTACGCATCCTCGCTGGCCGAGGCACTACGGCGCCAGTGTGGGGAAGTGCGGTTCTTCGGCTGCGCGGGACCGCGCATGCGCGCGGCCGGCGTTGATCCCATCGTGAAGTCGGAAAGTCTGGCCGTTGTGGGACTCGTTGAGGTTCTCACTCATATTCCGCGCATCCATCGGGAGTATCGCAACCTCATTGAAGCGGCAAAACGCGAACGACCCGACATCGCCATTCTGACGGATAGCCCCGATTTCCACTTGCGGCTCGCGAAGCACCTTAAGAAGGCGGGAATACCGGTGGTTTATCTTGTGGCGCCGCAAGTCTGGGCGTGGCGTAAAGGCCGCTTACGGATCATGAGGCAGCGCATCGACCGACTGCTGTGCATTTTTCCGTTCGAAGAGCCCTTCTTCGCCGCGAACCGCGTGCCCGCCACTTACATCGGACACCCGCTGACGCGTATCGTCCGGCCATCCGCTTCGAACGCCGAATTACGGCGCCGCTTCGGCATTCCCGAAGGCGCGAGGCTCATCGCCATACTGCCGGGAAGCCGTGCCGGCGAGATCCAGCGTCATTTGCCGTACGTGACCGCCGCCGCCGAAAAGCTTCGAGCGCTCATGAAAGGCAGCGATCTGAGGTTCATTCTGTCCCTTCCCCCGGGACTCGAAACGGCCACCCTGAATTTTCGGGAACGCTTTTCGTCGGCATCCATCCAAGTAGTTAATGGCCGTACCTGGGATGTCCTTGCCTGCTCGGATTTGGCTTTGGCCGCCAGTGGGACGGTAACAATTGAGGCCTGTATCCTCAACACACCCATGGTTACGTTCTACCGGGTAAACCGATTAACTTGGTTGTTGGGCAGGTCGTTGGTTCGGGTGCCATTCTTTTCCATGGTGAATTTAGTTGCCGGACGCCGCGTCGTCACGGAATTGATTCAGGGTGACATGACGGCCGACCGGCTGGCACGAGAAGCGCAGACCCTACTCGAAAACGATGAGGCGCTTCATCGAATGCGGGAGGACCTGGCCGAGGTGGCCGGAAGGCTGACCGCTCAGGAGAATCCAATGGACGTCGCAGCGTCGATCGCGGGCGCGTTCTTACAAGAGGAAATGGTGCATGCTTCGTAGGACACTTTGGATGGTATGCTGCGCCGGCGTGATCGCCCTTGCGTCGGCCGCGAGCGGGGCCGCGGAGGATCGTTCCCCGCGCTCTCGGATCAACGTTGATCATTACAATATCGATGCCGATGTAAATCCCCGCACGCAAGCGGTGTCGGCCACCGTTCAAATCCGCTTCGTGCCGCAGGACGACATCACAACCGCGGTGTTCGACTTGAACAACGCGCTCAACGTCACTCGCGTCGTCGATGACGGTGGGCGGCAGATCCCGGCTTCGCGCGCCCAGGATCTCGGCATACGGCTCAACTTTCCCACAGCCCTTCCCAAGGGCAAGCCGACGTCCGTCACGTTCACATATGACGGCCGCATTACAGGCACCGAGGATTCGCCGGTATACGGGATCAAGTTCGCCGCCATCCACAACGATTTTGCATACCTGCTGTACCCGGCCCGCTGGTTCCCCATCAACGACTACACCACTGACCGCTATAGTGCCGACATTCGAATTAGCGTTCCGGCAGGATTCGAGGTGGTGTGCAGCGGCGATTCGAAAATCGACCGGGGCGGCGATAAGACCGTCTATAACTTCCATTACGAAAAGCCATCCTTTCCGGGAAGCATCGCTGTGGTGCAGGGTCAGCCCACCAAAGTCACCGCCAACGGTGTGACCAGCACAATCTATTTCCGGAGCAAGGCCAACATGGCGCAGGCGTATGGCGATGAGATCGGCAAAGCCATGACGTTCCTCACCAGCATTTACGGCCTTCCGCCGCAGGCCAACCTCACACTTGTAGAAACAGAGAATGGGACACCAAACGGCTTCTCCGCGCCGGGCGTGATTTTTCTCTCGCCCAAAGGCATTGGAGACCAGGTCGCCTCGCGTCTGGTTGCGAATCAATTGGCCCGGCAGTGGTGGGGAGCGCTGGTGTCTCCGGTGAACCGCAATCATATGTGGCTCGAAAACGGCAACGCCCGATATGCGGAGATGTTGTACATCGAGCATCTGAACGGTCCGTCGGCGCTTGAGGACGAGGTGCACGACACCTATGTTGCGGCGTTGACAGTCGACAACCCGCCACTGTTCCAATCGGCCCGCTTGGAGGATTACTCGCCCGAGTATTGGGCCGAGACAGCAAGCAAGGGTGCGGCCGTGCTGCACATGTTGCGCGGCGTGGTCGGCGATAAGAATTTCTTCCAGTTGATGAAGTCCTTCCCGGAGCAGCACGCCTGGGGTTCTGTGACGACGGAAGATTTCCGCAAGCTTGCCGAGCAGATCTCCGGCGAGAACCTGCAGTACTTCTTCCTGCAATGGATCGAGTCAACCGGTGCGCCCGAGTTTAAGTTGGAGTACACCGTATTCCGGACCCAAAAGGGCTTCCGTGTAATGGGAAAGATCTCCCAGGACCTCGATACGTTCCACATGCCGGTGGACATTAAGATCGAAACCGAGGGAAATCCCGAGGAGAAGCGCGTCGATGTAGTCGGCACTTCGTCGGAGTTCTCAATTGATACTTTCGGCAAGCCCAAGAGTGTCACGATCGATCCGGGCGGCCGCGTCCTCCGTTTCAACCCCACTATGCGGGTAGCGGTGGCGATTCGCCGCGGTGAGCAGTTTGCGGAAGTCGGCGAGTTTGGCGATGCGTTGAAGGAGTACCAGAAGGCGCTGGATGTGCACCGCAACAGTTCGCTTGCCCACTATCGGGTGGGTGAACTCTTCTTCCTGCAGAACAACTATCAATCCGCTGCCAACGAGTTTCGCGAAGCGTTGAACGGCGATCTCGATCCCAAATGGACTGAGGTTTGGGCTCACATCAACCTGGGCGAGATCTTCGACGTCACGGGGCAACGGGACCGCGCGGTGAACGAATACAACCATGCTGTGCGTACGCGGGATAACACTCAGAACGCCCAGGAAATCGCAGCTAAGTACCTCAAACAACCTTACGAGCGCAAAACCAACGGGATTTAGCGGCGCCGGGCTGTTCAATAAAATATTTCTGCAACGATAATGCCCGTTTCGGGTTCAATACGGTTTGAGCGATTCTTTTAATGGAAGCCGGCCCGGGCTTACTGTGTGGTTTACAGGCCTGAGTTCGGCGGGTAAAACCACCATCAGTAAGGGCGTCTACGAGCGGATGATCGCCTCCGGCCGCCGCGTGGAGCTGCTCGACGGCGACGAAGTGCGCCGTCATCTCTCCAAAGACCTCGGATTCACTAAACAGGACCGCGACGAAAATATCAGGAGAATAGGTTCCCTCGCCGCCAACCTTAATAGTAGTGGCGTGGTGGCTCTGGTGTCCGTGATTTCTCCCTATCGCGCTGTCCGCGACGAAGTGCGTTCACGGATCGGAAACTTCGTCGAGGTCTATGTAAATGCCCCGCTCGAGGTATGCGAATCGCGCGACGTGAAGGGGCTTTACAGAAAGGCTCGTGCCGGAGAATTACACGGGTTTACAGGCATTGACGATCCTTATGAGCACCCCATAGCGCCGGACCTCGAATGCCGCACCGACCGTGAATCTGTGGCGGAGAGTGTGGAGAAAGTGTTGAAGGGAATCGAACCTTGGTTGAAACCGTAATCACAAGGCAGGCGCCCCGCCCCGTCAGAAATGTCACCCCAGCCATTGCCAAGCCGGTAGCCCCTGGTCCAAATTTCTTTTTGATCGGGGCTCCCAAATGCGGTACCACGGCGATGCACGAGTTTTTGCGAGAGCATCCGGACATTTTCATACCGCAACAGAAGGAGCTGCATTTTTACGGCGCCGATTTGCGGGGATTGTCCGCCACCGCTTCCCCCCAGCATCACGCGGAGTTGTTCGCTTCTGTCAATGGCGAGAAACGCATCGGAGAGACGTGCATTTGGGCTCTGTACTCCAAAAGCGCCGCGCAGGAGATTCGCGCGGCGGTACCGGGCGCGAAGATTGTGGTCATGCTGCGGAACCCCGTCGACATGATCTATTCCCTTTACCATGAGCTGCTGTTCTGGGACATGGAACAGGCGGTAACATTCGAACGTGCCTTGGCCCTGGAGACTTTGCGCAAGAGGGGCCGCTCGCTGCCGGTTACCGTGGAGCCGCGCGAGTGTTTCTATTACCGCGATGTTGGCGCCTTCTCGGGGCAACTGGAGCGGTATTACAACGCGTTTGGCAAAGACGCGGTTCACGTCATCCTGTTCGAGGATCTCAAGCAGAACAATGCCAAAGTCTATGAGGACCTGGTGACCTTCCTCGGTGTCGATCCTCACTTTCGGCCTGAGTTCCGGTTTATCAATCCCAGTAAACGAGTCCGGTCGGTGATGCTGCGCAATTGGATGCGTCGTCCCAACTTCTTTCTCAAGCTGGCAATACGCGCATTGATTCCAAACGCCCGGTGGAGAAAGCAACTGGGCGAACGGGTGTCCCAATGGAACGTCGGCTTCGGCCCCGTCGAGCCGATGAATCCTCGGCTTCGGCGGGAGCTTCAAGCGCACTTTACGCCGGAAGTTGATCGTTTGGGAAATCTCCTGGGGCGCGACCTTCGGCATTGGGTCATGCCCCAAGCAGCGAGCCGCGGAGAAGGTTTTCCTACTTTGCAAATCGCCGGACACTGAACGCCACCGGAAGTCCGATCGTAACCATATGCACTCCCAGCCCTAGAAGCAGGTCTTTCAGTGTGTAAGGCCCTCGGGCGTGTAACGCAGAGAGCGGCAGGACGACCAGATTCATTACATTTTCGACGATGGCGCCATAGGCCAGGCCGCATACCAGCGGATGCTCCGTCAGGAAACGCAGTCTGCGGCTTGCGCCGTAGTAAATGGCTGTCACCGAAAACGCGATGAAGAAGTGAAGAAGGATGCCCAGGATGTAGATGGGTGGGCCGCCGTGAAGAACCTGGCGTCCCAGAAGGGCCGCCGCGACGACGCGCCACACCCGAAACCCGAACAGGATGGTGGCTTGTGCAAAGTCCAAAGTTCCGGCAATCAGGCCGCCCGCCGCAATTGCAGTTAAGGCATTCGTTCTCCCGGTTGCCGCCAAGGCTGAAGCTGCAGTCATAGTAGCTTGCACGATAGCCGGAAAACGTCCGCTAAGTCCTGAAAAGTGGTCTGAAACAGTCTGAATCGCCCTGAAATCTGTTGCTATAATCGGTCAACTCGCTGATCCTCGATGGAACATCCGACCGCGGCAATGCTTCGTATCGGCGCCTGGTGCGTCAACCCGACGTCCGGTCAATTATCGCGGGATGGCGAGACCGCCCGCCTCGACGTGCGGAGCATGCGGCTCTTGATGTCCCTCGCTGAGCGGCCGGGTGAGGTGGTCAGTATAGATGACCTGCTCAACCAGGTCTGGCCGGGGGTCGCCGTTACGCCGGACTCGGTCTATCAGGCGGTAGCGTCGCTGCGGCGTTTGCTCGGCGATGACCCCAAAAGTCCTTCCTACATTGCCACCGTTCCGCGCCTGGGTTATCGGATGATCGCGCCGGTCAGCCCATGGACCAACGGCACCGCAGTGTCCTCTGACGCTCCCGTCCTGAAGGGAAGCAAGAACCGCTGGCTGTTATGGGCCGGTGCGGCTGTGGCATGTGTCGGAATCATCATAGCCGCCTGGTTGATCTATGCCGGGGTAGCAAACAAACGGCGTGCGGCCGCGCCGACCAATACCTCTATCGCCGTGCTTCCGTTTCTCGACCTGACCGCGAAAATGGCCGAAGAAGAATTCGCCGACGGTATGACCGAGGAATTGATCGACAAGCTGAGCAAGATCCCCGGCCTTCGCGTGCCGCCCCCCACTGCGTCGTTCTATTTCAAAGGGAAGCATAAGGCTATACCCGATATCGCCAAGACCCTGGGTGTCGTCTATCTGCTTGACGGGAGCGTGCGCAAATCGGGAGATCGCGTGCGTATCGCGGCGCGATTGGTACGCGCCGAGAATGGCTACGTCATCTGGACGGAAACCTACGACCGTCCATGGGGAGATGCGTTGAAGGTTCAGGATGACATCGCGGGGCAGGTGACAAAGGCTCTCCGGGCATCCATTTCGACGCGATAATCCACGCCGCAGGATGTGGAAGGCTGAAGTCGGCTGGCAGCCCATGGCAGAAGTCGGGTAGTCTGAATACCTGCCACCTTGGCTCGCAACCTGTTGAGCCGTAAAGGTGGCGCAGGCGGTTTCGCCTGCGCAAAGGCGGGTTAACAACCCGCCGCTGGACTTTGGCCCTTCACTAGATAAAACAACATTCCTGTAAGTTTCTGTTGCAGGCCGGCCGTTTTTATGTTATCTAGTTATATGACTAGTTAGCATG
>Ga0070735_10000039_pt1 | contig 169383 bp, 154 predicted proteins | sample Coa_R1_FD_66443 | JGI IMG/M metagenome (GOLD analysis project Ga0070735, IMG submission 66443) | Surface soil microbial communities from Centralia Pennsylvania, which are recovering from an underground coalmine fire - Coalmine... | ecosystem: Environmental > Terrestrial > Soil > Unclassified ... | reverse complement strand
CCCTACAGGTCGCCTTTTGCTTTCTCGTTCTCTTTTTCTCGGGACTCTTCGTGGCAACTTTCGATCGACTGTCCAGCAGGCCGATGGGCTTCTCCGCCGATCGTCTTCTCATTCTCAACGTGATTCCATCACGTCCTCAGCAGTCTCACGTGTGGGAGCAAGTGGCTGAACACTTGCGGGGCGTTCCGGGTGTCGATAAGGTGGCCATCGCCGGTTGGGCCGTGTTCACCAACAACTCGATAAACAACTTCATATCCCTGCACGGCGAGCCGCCAAGTCCGGTGCTGACCTATTTTCTGAACGTCTCTCCCGATTGGAGAGAAACCATGAAGCTCCGCCTGATTGACGGGCACGATTTTCGCTCGGACGACGCAACTCCCGGCGCGGCCATGGTCAATGAAACTTTCGCCAGGCAGTATTTCGATGCCGAAAACCCGATCGGCAGATCGTTCCTCAGAGGACCTGACCTGTATCGAATTGTGGGATTGGTTGCAGATGCTCCTTACCGCAATATCCGCGAACCCATCCTTCCAGTAGCCTACGTTCCGTTCCGCCAGGTGAGGAGCTATGGAAATGCAAGCTTCCTCATTCATACCGTCAGCGCGAACCCTGTCACCCTGGCTCCGGCCATGCGTCTTGAGATCGCACGCGCCCATTCTGACTTCCGCGTCAGCAGCATCAGCACCCAGGAAGAACTAAATCGGGCGCAGACCATTCGTGAGCGCCTGCTTGCGACGCTGGCGAAGTTCTTCGGCTGCGTCGCTCTACTGCTCGCCGCCATCGGATTGTACGGAGTGCTCGACTACTCCGTGCTTCAGCGCCGGCGCGAAATCGGCATTCGCCTGGCGATCGGCGCCCCCACCAGGAGCATCGCCCGCCTTGTGACGGTCGAAATCCTGTCCATGATCGTAATCGGAACAATCGCCGGGCTCGCTCTTGGGTTCTGGTCGGCCCGGTACGTCGAGACCCTCCTCTACCAGGTGAAGGCGGCGGATGTGAGCATGATCGGGCTTCCCTTGCTGATCCTTTTCACCGCCACGTCGGCGGCCGTTATACCCGCAGCACTCCGGGCAACGCGAATCGATCCCATCGCAATGCTGCGCATTGAATAGCCTTTTCGCCGCTTCACTCTTCCACAGCCTGCCTCATGCGGAGTGTTCGACCGCCTTTCGGCTAACCGGGGACTGCCGGCTGAGCCGTCACAATCCATCGCAATCTGGATTTCCCACTGGCTCATCGAGTTACCTGAATCATTCGTGCTTCCCTCAACCCGAGCCGCCATAAATTGGAAGTGCAAGGGTGATCGTACCTTCGTGGCCACGAACAATATCACCTGAAATGATGCGGACCGGCTGGCCGGATATGCTGACCTGGAGTCGATATTCGGCGCGTCCGGCGCGTCACAACGGCAGGGTAGCTACCCTCGATGGACCAACCATCCGTGTCTCCTCTCGTGCCTTCCTTCGGAAACAAACCCGCAGGTACAGCGGATCCGAAGGGAGCACGAAAAGGATCCGGCTATGTTTCACGTCTTCGCGGCGTAGTGCGTCTCGCTCCCAGAACGGTTCCCACGTCCTATTACAAATTTCACCGAACAGTATTGCAACCGTAATTGAAAAGAATCATTGCCGTGATAAAGTCCGAGCATCGCATGGCGCCCGTTGTCAGTCGACCTGCGACTATCGATCCAAAAACAAAGGAACCGCATGACTATTACCAGAAGCATGCTTTGGCTTTTCACAGCCGGTATCGCACTAGCCGCAGAGGGTCCCGTTCCTACGGGAATGCCCCAACTTGACCACGTCTTCGTCATCATGATGGAGAACCACGGATACACCCAGATTGTGAACAATCCCAGTCTTCCATTCACCAATGCGTTCGCGGGTTTGGCAAACACCGCCACAAACTACTTCGCGATTGCTCATCCCAGCCTGACGAACTACCTGGAAGTAGTGGGCGGTTCCAATTTCGGCGTACACAGCGATAACTACCCCGACTGGCATAATTTCAACTGCGCCGCGAACCTGCAGTCCGGGACAGCTTCTACAGACAATCCACCGACACCCAATATTTGTCCGATTTCCGGAACCGGCACCGATGCCGCCACACCCGCCATCGACACCACAAACGAGGTAACCGGCCCTCCCGGCGAAAACAACATCGACGGAACCCAATCGATTCCTGCCGCCACTGATATCTCGGGAAAGACCATCGCCGATCAGCTTGCCGAAGTTGGCCTGACCTGGAAAAGCTATCAGGAGAGTCTGCCGCCGGAGGGCGCCGATAACGTGAACTTCGCCGACGGCTTCTACAGCAATCTCACGGATTTCACGGCAATCAAGCCTGCGCAGACGCCGCCATTATCGTCAGCGGATATAGTTGCCTTGTACGCTGCGAAGCACAATCCATTCGTGTACTTCCGAAGCGTGCAGGAAGGTGTTGAGCCCGGCAGCGACCTGTCCAACGTCGCAGGCTTCGACGGGTGGAATGGTCTCTACGCCGATCTTCGCTCCGGCAACGTACCGGCCTTCTCGTTCATTGCTCCGAATCAGTGCAACGATCAGCATGGACGCGGTAACGCCGGCCCCTACTGCAATTTCGATCCCAACGATGACGGCACTCAGGCCGGTCTCAATCCGGCGTTGATGCAACGCGGCGATATGGCGCTGAAGCAAATCGTCACAGCGATTAAATACTCATCCGTGTGGAAACAGGGCAGGAACGCACTGGTCGTTTTGTGGGATGAAAACGACTACAGCGTGGCGCCCTCCGTTAACAAGGTCCTCCTAATGGTCGACACTAACTATGGGAGCCACGGGCTGCAAAGCTCCGCGCCCTATAATCATTTCTCGTTACTGAAGTCGCTGGAAGGAGCTCTTGGCCTTCCCTGTTTAAATCACGCCTGTGACAGCACCGTCACCGTCATGTCCGACTTGTTCGGAACAAACTTTCCGCAGCACTAACGAACTGAATTAACCGGTGCGGTCCGGGTTCACCGCGGTTAACGTCGCGGAAGAACACGGCCGAGGGCCAATAGAGCGATAGAACGCGCAGGCGAAACCGCCTGCGCCGCCTTGTTTTCATACACAGCTAAGTTACCTCGGTAGGGGGCAGCAACTTCGCCATCACTAGAACGAACACTCCAATGACAATACCGGATACGAGTCCCGCGGCAGCGCCAAATACAACCATCATCAGGCGGGGTGAGGCGGCCAGGGTGTCCATCATTCGCGCCTCGGAAAGGTGGCCGGCAAGGTAGCGGTTCAGAAAGATGATGTGAACCGCGGTGATCCAGATGCTGTTGACCACGCCCAGCAGCACACCGTGCAAGAAACGTTGGCGCGAGGTTCGCTTAACGATCAGGTAAGCGAAGATGATGAAGATCACCAGCCAGCAGAACGGCTCGACGCTGGAGGCGACTACGAAGGCGGTCGCCAGTCCCATGGCAAGGCCGAACATCGAAAGTTGCAGGATGAGTTTCCAGTTCACGGGTGCGCCGGTGACATTCTAACCTATTCGCGTTTGCACGAATCGCATAGAATATACGGGTATGAATCGCCGGGATGTTTTACGAAACGCGGCCTATGCTGCGGCCCTGTTTGGAGTGCCCGCGCGGGGCGCCACCGGCCCCGTTCCGGCTCTTCCGGATGATTCCGTTTTTCGAAAAGATCCGGAAGCGTATTGGTCGCGGTTGCGCGACGATCAGTTCCTGTTGCCGGGATGGCGCGCCTTCATGAATAACGGCAGTCTTGGCATCGCCCCAAAGACCGTTGTCAAAGCCGTAACCGATTATCTGAACAGCATGGCGGCTCTCGAGATGGATTATTATCCGCGCTGGGGTTACGAGACGCTGGACGATTTTCGCACCGAACTGGCGGAGTACATTGGGTGCAAGAAAGATGAAGTGGCGATGGCGCACAATGCCACCGAAGCGCTCAGCACCATCGCGGCCGGCATCGATCTGAAAGCGGGCGATGAAGTCGTCATGACCGACCAGGAACATCCCAGCGGACGGTCGGGATGGCAGGTGCGCCAGGCGCGTCACGGCATACAGGTCCGTGAAGTGAAGCTTCCGCTTCCGCCAAAGAGTCCTGAACAATTAACCGACATAATGATTTCGGCTATTGGCCCCCGCACTCGCGTCTTGTTTTTTAGCGGCATTATGTCGCCGACCGGTTTGCTGATGCCGATCCGTCAGATTTGCGAAGCGGCTCGGGAGAAGGGTGTCATCACTGTCGTAGATGGCGCGCACATGCACGGGCAGGTGGATGTAAAGATCTCACAGTTAGGCTGCGATTATTTCGCCGGCAGTCCGCACAAATGGATGTTCGCACCGGCAGGCAGCGGGTTTCTTTACGTTCGCGAGGAAAATCTCGACCGGCTGTGGCCTACAATCGTCACGGGCGGGTGGGACAAGAAGGAGATCAAGGCAGCGCGCTTCCAAATGATGGGAACGAATAATCGGGCCATCTTCGAAGGGATGATCGCAGGACTGCGGTTCGCGAAGAGCATCGGGCCCGAGCGGATTTACGCGCGCACGCACGAATTGGCGCGCAGCGTGTATGAGAAGGCACGCGCTGTGCCGTATTTGAATTTGCTGTCGCCCGAAGACGATCGCATGTATGGCGCGCTGGTGACGTTTGAGATTAAAAAGGATGCGGGACCGTTCGTGGAAGCCTGCAGGAAGAAGAAGATCTGGATTGCGGGCGCTCCGCGGCTGCGCGTGTCGACGCATATTCACACCCGGCCGCGCGACATCGACCTGATGTTCGCAACGCTGCGGGAGAGTTTGGGTTAACCTGTAGCGCCGCGCGGTTTCCGTTCGTCTAATGTGTAAATGCATTTGCGAGTGATAGCGCTGGCGCTTTTGCTGCTGGGCCTGGTTGAGGCACAGAGCGCGCATGCGACTGACGATACCGCGGAGCACGCCAATCCTGCTGCCGCCGCCCCGGAATCGCCTCCGTTTGTAACGTGTCCCGCCGGGGCGCCCCTGGGGGCAGTCGATTTGCGCGTGAAATCGAATGACCAGGAACTTCCCTTCCGCACCATTAACCGTTTGAGCGAGGGCGATACGCTACGGTACGCACCCGTCCTGAGAGGAAAGGAAAAGCGGCAGGGCGAAGTTGCGCTCGTGCTGGTGCCTGCCAAACGGCGTCCGGGCGAGAACGACATCGTCGTCGAGGATCCGAAAGGCGCGGACAAAGCGCAGGAATGGAAGATGACGGAGACGGTTTCCGTGGTCGCGCTGGTGTACGGGCCGGCAGGTTTAAGCCGGAAGAAAGTCGCGAAATTCCTGGCGCAGGACGAGGTTCTTATCGCGCAACTGGCGGACTATGCGGATAAGACGGCGCAGGCGGAGCAACTGGTGGCCACGTTGTCGAATGCCGAGAGTTCGTCGGCGAGTGTGAATGCGGCTTTGAACGGGTTCGCGTCGCAGTACGGGTTCGCGGTGCAGGTGGATCGGAATGCTCCGGCCGCGGCGCAGGCGCAGACGGTGTTCGCGGCGATGAATCCGCAATTGGCGAACTACAGTCCATTGGCCAGTTCGGGTGCGCAGCGCGCCGGACAAACCGCAAGCCTCTCGACGCTGGCAGCCACGCTTTTCTTCGGCAGCCCCGTGGGGCTGGCCGCGGGCGGAGCCGCGATGCTGCTCGATCTGCGTTCCATCGCGTTTCCCGACACCCAGTTTCGCGCTTCGTTTGCCCAAACTTTAAAGGGCCCGGCGGTGAACCTATGCGGTCAACAGGGGCCGGCGCCGCCACACACGCGAGTTGCATACATTTGGGCATCCCGCATTCCGAACATTCCCACTCCTTCGATCCGGATCGGCAGCGCGAATTTTATCCCGGTTACTCAGAAGACAGCCTTACCTGTCGAGGTGCCGGAGCCGGGGTGGAAATACCTGGATCGCGCGCGGGAGTGGACCCTGATGAGCAGTGCGGGCGCGAAGACGCGCATTCCCGTTTCGAAACTTGGAAATCAGAATGCCCTGGAAATCGATCTGAGCAAGGCGAACCTTCCGCCCGGCGAGTATTCGCTCACAGGCCTCTGGGATTGGACGCCATTGCGGATCACGGGCAACATTCATGTGGCCGCGCTCAGCGACTTCAAGACCGCGCACCTCGATCCGGCGTCGCAGGATCAGCTCATCCGCGAATCCGGAAAGGTCCCGGTTAAGTTGACCGGCAGCGATTTCGAGTTTACGACCAAGGTCGAATGCAAGAAACTCAACGACGAGTTTGCAATCGCGGAGAATGTTCCGTTCCGGTTGCCCAAGGGATTGCGCGAGGGTCCGCAGGATTACATGGACATACAACTCGACACGGCGCACTTCGATCCGGGCGGTTACCAGTTGCTGATTTCACAACAGGACGGAAAGAGCCATCCGGTGGATTTCAAAGTCCTTCCGAACCCGCCGAAGATCGAAAATTTCCCGATCATCGTGAACCAGGGGGCGGCGGCGCAGCACTTCGTATTGAAGGGTCAGCGGCTCGATCTGCTTACGAAACTGGAAGCGCCGGGCGCGACGCTCAGTCTCAACGCGGCGGCGCCGAATCAGACGGAACGGAGTTTGACGATTGAGTTGAAGTCGGCGCCTCGGCCGGGTACGGCTCTGGCCGTGAAGACCTACCTGCAGGATCGGAGTGAGCCGGTTTCATTCCCGAATGCGCTCGAGATCACGGGTCCTCTGCCGGTGATTGCGAGTTCGCGGCTGTCCCTGCCCAAGGGCATGGCAATCGCGGTGCGGTCGGATGAATTCCCGGCGGGTTACACATTGAACGCGGTGCTGGACGTTCGGAATATTCAGCGGAAAAGTGTTTTGCGGCTGGCGTGCGCCGATGGCGTTGGCGAGTCCGCGTCGCTTCGCATTGGGGAGCAGACGGCGCAGTCGACATTGCAGCAGCTTTCTCCGGACCAGTTGTTTCTGGCTTTCGGGACGAGCGGGCTGCCGGCAGGATGTTCGCTGCAGGGCGTCATTGACAACGGACGCGAGGGGAGTTCGCAGCCGTTCGCGCTGGCGCAGATTTTGCGTGTACCCCAGGTGGATTTGTTTACAGTAAGTTCAACCCCGCCGCAGAACGGCGCCCGCGATTATCAACTCGTGGGCACAAATCTGGAGATGATCGGCAAGGTCGGATGGGATGCGAATGATGCAGTGGATGTGGCTAGTCTTCCGACGCCGCTGGCCGGGCAGGGTTTGAAGCAGTCGCTTGATGTTCGGCTGCCGGATCCGCCGGCGGCGGGGGCTTCGCTGTTTGTGTGGCTGCGGGGAGACAAGGTAGGGCGGGCGACGACGGTGGTGCTGCCTCCGTCGGGGTGAGGTGCGCCGGTACCGTTACCTTTCAGACGGCCCGGGGACCGGCTGAGCCGGCGTTACGCTAGCATTTCCTTCACTAGTTCGCTGGCCTTTTCGAAGAGCATCCCGGTGTCGTTGTTGGTCCCTAGGAATCGCATTCCACGTTCCTTCCAGAATCTCGCCATTGGCAGGGCTCGGGTTTGCGTGCCGGGCGTGACTCCGTGGGCGACGCAGCTATCGCGGATCTCTTCCATTGCATCGACCATCGTCGGATGCATGAAGTCGCCGGGAACGCCGAGCGAGATGGAGAGATCCACCGGCCCCACCATTACGGCATCAATACCGGGAACCGAGAGCAGTTCATCGCGCATGTCCAGAGCGCGCTTCGTCTCGATCTGCAGCACCACCATCGTGTTCGCGTTGATGTGCTCGATCATTTGCGCGATGGTGACTTTCTCAAAATCCGTGTAGAGCGGGGTCAGGCCGAAGCCTCGAATTCCAAGCGGCGGAAATTTCGTCCAGCTCACGGCGCGTTCCAGCAGTTCGCAGGATTCGACACGAGGGAAGATCACGCCCGCGGCTCCGGAGTCGAGGGCACGGGCCACCAGGTCATACTGCATGTCGGCAACACGGACGATAGGAGCGAGCGATACGTAGTTGGTGATGCGGCAGATGTCCTGGACGGTTTCAATGCCGAAACCGCCGTGCTCAGTGTCTACAAAGGCCCAGTTGAAGCCGGCTGCCGCGAGAATCCTGGCAACGTCCTGCGAGCGCAGTTGTCCAAATCCGGTGCCAAGCTGCACCTTGCCCTCGGCGAGGGCTTTCTTAACGGTATTGATTCGCATGAATTTTCAGACTACCAGGACTTTGTGGTCGGGGCAGTCGAGGTGGACGTTCTCGTAGAGCGTGTCGAGCAGATTGAGGCCGTGCTTGGCGAGGAAAGGCAGGATGGAATAGTAGCGCTCCTGCAAATGTTTTTCGGGGTAGATGAGGTGCATCAGGTACAGGGCGTCGGCGTTTGCGCGCGCGTCGCGGCGCATGGCCTCGCGCTCCGTCTTGCCCTCGATTTTCGATAGCTGGTAGAGCATTTTGGCGCGGCTACGTTCCAGCGCTTTCGCCAGCGTGGGGTCGAAGCTCGTCACGTCGCCCTGGAGCTGGCTCAACGACTCCGTGAGTTTCTGGCGTACTTCCTCAAATTTCCGCACCAGACTATCGGGGACCAGCGTTCGCGCGAGGCGGTCGCGAACTGCGGCTTCCGATTGAAACAGCTCCGGCAAGCGCATGTGATACCGATCCATCAGCTTGGCTGCCTTCTGATCGAGAATCGTGAATCCGCTGCGTGCCACCATCACCGGCATGCGGCCGAGCAGATCCTCATAGATGACCTGCGACTGCGCCATGTAAGCGAGTTCGGCCGGGCCACCGACGTAGGCGACGGTCGGCAGCAGGTAGTCTTGCATCACTGGGCGCAGCAGCGCGTTCGGCGAGACGTGCTCGGCGCGATCGACGAGTTCGCCGATGCTGTAGGTTCGGTCTTTTGACGCGTAATCGCCGTTCTGGCGCTTCAATGACACGCGTCGGTTGTCTTCCAGCACGAAGAACAAGGAAGTCTGCGGTTCGATCAGGACCTGCGCGTGATAACCCGCCTGCGCGAGCTCTTTGTTGCGCGCGAGCAGCTTATCCTTCAGACCAGTGCTGTCGTGAAGCGCATCGCGGAGCAGCGGCGCGGCGATGCGGCGAACCTCGGCATCCAGGGGATCGACAAACAGGACGTTCCAGGGCGCAAGCAATTCCTGTAACAGGGTTAGGAACGCTTCGCCGAATGTTACACCCGGCTGATAGGCGCGCGCGACCAGGCTACTCACTTCCTCGCCGAATGCAAATGGGGCGAGAGCAGCGGCCAGGGCATCGATCGGGACTTCGCGCATCGGAATCGTGCCTACCGGCTGCAGCGAGGGCCCGTGACCATCCGCTTGGAGGCGTACCGGGCGATGATCCTGGTCGAACACGTAGGCGTGATTGATCTCGGCCAGGTCGTGGTCCTCGGTCGCAAGCCAGAAAACGGGCACGGCAGGGATGCCTTCTTCGGTCAGACGGCGAGCGAGGCGCACCGCGGTCACCGCCTTGTGGATGGTGTAGGCGGGGCCCGAAAACAGGCCGACCTGCTGTCCAGTAACGACGGCGACCGTCCCCTCCTGCGCCAAAAGATCGAGAGATGGATTGTTCGCGTTCCTTTTGCGCAGTGCCTGGACCAGCGCGGCCCTACGCTCGGCCGGGAATTGGATTTCGCGGGCCGCCGCCCGGAAGGAGGTTAAATCACCCGGAGCATGCGCATAAAAACCTGAAACACGATCGTAATGGTATTGAAAATCGGAGAATAGCTTGGAGGTGTGGGGGATTTCCGTGTGGCGTAGACAGCCGTTCTCCATGACTCTTAGCAGATGTGCCCAGTTCCCTGAAAGATGCTAAAAAGCAAACGTCTGTAAGACGCACAGAAGTCTGTAGCGTTAGCCCGCCGACCTATCCTAACATGAAGAAGGCTCCCCCTTTCCTATGGATGAACAGGAGTTTCGTACGCGCGCCGACGAGGCGCTTACTTCGCTGAACCGGCGGTTGGCCTCGGCATCGGACGAAGCCGAATTTGAGGCGGATCTGAATTCCGGTGCTTTGACGATCGAGTTTGAGGACCCGCCCGCGAAATTCGTCGTTAGTCCCAACACGCCGGTGCGGCAAATCTGGGTTTCGGCGCATTCCAGGAGTTTCAAGCTGGATTGGGATGCCGCCCGCAATGCCTTCGTGCTCCGCGATACGGGCGAGACGTTGACAGAATTGATCCAGGGCGCCATCAGCAAGCAGCTCGGTGAAGAGGTGACGCTCTAGCAGCATGCCTGGGGTTTACATTTCCTATCCGTTCTGCGCACAGAAATGCACCTACTGCAATTTCTCGTCGGGGGTGTTTGGCGCGGACCTGGAACGGAGATACCTGCGGGCTCTGGAGGCGGAGATCGGCTCGCACGCCTGGACATGGAGGCCTGAAACCGTATACCTGGGCGGTGGAACTCCGAGCCAGATGAGTCCGGGGGCCCTGGCACGGCTCTTGTCGCGGGTTCCAGGCCGTCCCTGGGCGGAAGGCACCATCGAAGCGGCGCCCGGGACAATTAGCAGCGAGACCGTCGCAGCGTGGGTGGCCTGCGGAATCAATCGTGTCAGCATGGGTGTGCAGTCGTTTGTACAGCGCGAACTCAGCCGAACAGGACGGAAGCACACTGCCGAGCTGGTGCAGCGTGAAGTCGGGCTGCTGCGCGAACGAGACTTCTCGAATTTCAATGTCGACCTGATTGCGGGGCTGCCGGGGCAAACGCGGCAATCGTGGACAGAGTCGCTCGAATGGATCAAACGGCTGGAGCCGCCGCATGTTTCCGTCTACATGCTGGAAATTGACGAGGACAGCCGCCTCGGTCAGGAAGTTCTGCTGAACGGGAAGCGCTATGGCGCACCGGATATACCGACGGATGGGTTGATCGCCGACTTTTACGAGATGGCGGCATACGAGCTTCGGCGGATGGGCATTGTGCGCTACGAGATTTCAAACTTCGCACGGCCGGGTTTTGAATCGCTGCATAATCTGAAGTACTGGCGGTTGGAGCCGTATGCGGGGTTTGGTTCGGACGCGCATTCGTTCGACGGCTCGACGCGGGCGGAGAACGTTGAGTCGGCGGTGGAATACGTGGACCGATGGGAGAGCGCCAAGCCGGTACGAGCGGCGACGACGCAGGCGAACCGGTCGGAGGAGAAGTTTTTCGTGGGGCTGCGGCTGGCTGAAGGCGTGCGTCCGGAACCCCAGGAGTGGGAGCGATTTGATGAGCCGATCGGGCGTTTCTTGCTCGCGGGCCTGCTGGAATTGGACGGCGGAGTGCTGCGGCTGACCGATCGGGGAGTGTTGTTGTCGAACGAAGTTTTCGAGGAGTTTGTCGGCGTTGAATAAAACAATCGATCTGCGAAGTGATACCGTGACGCGGCCGACGGCGGCAATGCGCCGCGCGATGGCGGAGGCCGAGGTCGGCGATGATGTGTACGGTGAAGATCCGACGATAAATCGGCTGGAGCAGCGCGCGGCCGAGATCATGGGCAAGGAAGCGGGACTTTTTGTCGCCACTGGGACCATGGGCAATAACGTCGCGATCAAGGCTCATACGCAGCACGGCCAGGAAGTCATCTGCGAGGCGCGCGCGCACGTGCTCGACTGGGAACTGGCGATGATGGCCTGGTTTTCCGGCTGCCTGGCGCGCCCGATTCTCGCCGAAGACGGCATTTTGCGTTGGGATGACATAAAGAAGGTGGTGAAACGCCTGAATGGTTTTACCGCGCCCACTGGTCTGATCGCGGTTGAGAACACGCACAATATGGCGGGCGGGAAAGTCTACCCGGTCGAGGTGTTCGAGGAGATCTGCGATGGCGCGCACGAGTTGGGGATCAAGGTGCACCTGGACGGGGCGCGGATTTTCAACGCGGCTTGCCATCTGAACCGGCCGGCGCGCGATCTGGCCGCCAAGGCCGATACGGTGATGTTCTGCCTTTCGAAAGGGCTGGGCGCGCCGGTGGGTTCGATGGTGGTTGGGACAGCGGAAGTGATCGGGCGTGCGCGGCTGTTCCGGAAGCGGCTGGGCGGCGCGATGCGGCAGGCAGGCGTTCTCGCGGCGGCGGGATTGATCGCTCTGGAAGAAATGCCGAAGCGGCTGGGCGAAGACCATGCGAACGCGCGGGCGTTGGCGGAAGCGCTGGCGAAGATTCCGGGCATTCGCCTGGATCCTAAGAAGGTCCAGACCAATATCGTCGTCTTCGACATCACCGAGACCGGGCTCAGGACGGATCAGTTGATTCCAAAGCTTCGCGAGCACGGGCTGAGGATGAGCAGCGCCAATGCAAATGCGATGCGGGCGGTTACGCATTTGGATGTCACGCGGGCGGATTGCGAGCGCGGCGCTGAAATCGTCGGCGAAGTGCTTGCGGGGGTAGCGTCGGCTACCTGTTAGGTGATTTCGTCCAGGCGCACCGGACGATGCTCGTCGTGCGATTTGCGGGCGGCTAGCGCCATTACCACTGGAATTCGGCCATCGATGCCGGTCACTGCCGTGGGTTTGTTTTCGATCACGGCCGTCACGAAGGCCCGCATTTCATTCGCGAAGCTCTCGGTGTAGCGCTCCATGAAGAAGTTCAGGGGCAGGTCGCGGCGGATTTCTTTTGCGGTGCTGACGACGGCTTGATTGGGGTACAGGTTGCCGGTTGAGATAGCCCCGTCGCTTCCGAGGATTTCGACCCGCTGGTCGTAGCCGTAGACAGCCTTGCGGCTGTTGTCGATCGTTCCGATTACGCCATTGTTGAACTTCAAGACGATGAGCGCGGTGTCTACGTCGCCGGCTTTGCCGATCTCCGGGTCGACTCGGACGCCGGCGGTTGTGTAGATCTCGCGGACCTCGTCGCCGATCAGGAAGCGAGCCATGTCGAAGTCGTGAATGGTCATGTCGAGGAACATGCCGCCCGAGACTCTGACGTAGGAAAGCGGCGGTGGGCCCGGGTCGCGGCTGATGATGTGCACCAGGTTGGGTGTTCCGATCTCGCCGCTCGCGACGGCCTGGCGCACGCGCGCGAAGTTCGGATCGAAGCGTCGGTTAAAGCCGATTTGCAGCTTCACGCCCGCTTTCTCGACGGCAGCCAGCGCGCGATCGATGCGGGCAAGCGTGAGGTCGATCGGCTTCTCGCAGAAAATGTGCTTGCCGGCTTGCGCCGCTTCGACGACGAGTTCAGCGTGGGTGTCGGTTGACGAGCAGATCAGCACCGCGTCGATTTTCGGATCGGCGAGGATCTCGGCGGCGTTGGCCGCGACGTGCGCGATGCCACAATGACGGGCGACGGCTTCGGCGGCTTCGCGATTGATGTCCGTGATGGCGATGGGCGCAGCTTCCGGCAACTGGAAGGCGAGCGTTTCGGCATGGACTTTGCCGATGCGTCCCGCGCCGATCACTCCAAGGTTGAGTTTAGGCATAGTGGTGTTCGATGGACCGCAGGTACTCGCGATTGCGGCGGGCGCTTTCCTTCGGGCTGCCCATGCCGGGAAGCACGTCCTGCTCTACCAGCGTGTAGCCGGTGTAGTTGTGGGCTTTCAGCCAGCGCAGGACAGCGGGGAAATCGACGCAGCCTTTGCCGAGTTCACAGAAGACGCCGTGACGGAGGGCTTGGAAGTAGTCCCAGCCTTCGGCGCGGGCGCGGTCCGCGACGTTTGGATCGCAGTCTTTAAAGTGGATGTACCAGACGCGGTCCTGGAAACGGTCGAGAGCTTCGACCACGCTGGGGCGACCGGCTCCGTACGTATAGTGGCCGGTGTCGAACACTAGGCCGATGGCCTGTGGGTCGGTCAGTTTCAGGAATCGGTCGATTTCGTCGGGTGTTTCGACGTAGCCGGCACAGTGGTGATGGAAAACGGTCCGCAGCCCGGTGGCGGAGTAGACGGCGCGTGCGACACGATTGGCCCCGTCCGCGAAGACTTCCCATTCATCGGGGGTCAGACCCATTTCGGGGGTAATCCGGCCGGCGTTCTTCGTGCGCTCGGGGATTGAGCCATTGTTGTCGGCGAGGACGAGGTAGGGCTTCGGTTCGGTGGCGACGGCGGCCAGCAGTCGCGCGGTCTTGAGCGCTTCGCAGATGCCGGGCTCGTGTGCGTCGCGGTCCTTCAGCGCGACAGGGACAAAGGCGCCCAGCATGACTAAGCCGCGACGGCCCATTTCGGCGGCGAGAACGGCCGGGTCAGTGGGCATGTAGCCCCAGTCACCCAGTTCCGTTCCGGTGTAGCCGGTCTCGGCGAGCTCGTCGAGCATGCGGCTGAATCCGATTTGCTCTCCCTTGGCTTCTTCGAATTCGAGTGTGCCCCAGGAACAGGGGGCGTTTCCTATTTGGAGTTTTGGCATTTCATTTTCTCAGCGATGGACGGGTGGAGCAGGCGGTTTCACCTGCACGTTCACGCTTGGATCCAAAGGCCGGCTGAAGCCCGCTCCACCCTTCCACAGTCTTGAAAGCTTCGTAAGACCCAAAGAATTCGTCAAAATTGGCGGCTCCATTCGCGGGGCCAGCGTTCGACGACCACTTTCGTCTGCGTGTAGAATTCGACACCGTGCTTGGCTTGGGCGTGCAGGTCGCCGAAGAAGCTGTCGCCCCAGCCGCTGAACGGGAAGTAGGCGATGGGCGCGGCGACTCCGACGTTGATGCCGACGTTGCCGGCGTTTACTTCGCAGCGGAAGCGGCGGGCGCTGGCGCCGTCGGTGGTGAACAGGCACGCCATGTTGCCGTAATTGCGGGCGTTCACCATGGCAATGGCTTCGTCCAGCGTTTTTGCGTGCATCAGGCTCAGGACGGGGCCGAAGATTTCGGTGCGGGCGATCTCGCCGCCGGGCGGAACGTGATCGAGGATCGTCGGAAACACGAAGTAGCCGTCCTCGTAATCGCTCACCTTCCTGTTGCGGCCGTCGACCAGGACCTTGGCGCCCTCGCTTTCGCCTTTTGCGATCAGGCTTTCGATGCGGGCTTTGCTTTCGGCCGAGATGACCGGGCCCATTTCGACGCCATCGGCCATGCCATAGCCGACCTTGCGCTTCGTGGCGGCCGCGACGATGCGCTCCGCGACAGGCCTATCGGCGTCACCAACCGTAATGGCAACCGAGGCAGCGAGACAACGCTGTCCGGCGCAGCCAAAAGCGGAATCGGCGAGGATGCGCGTGGTCATGTCGAGGTCGGCGTCGGGCAGAATTACTACGGGGTTCTTTGCCCCGCCCTGGCATTGGGCCCTTTTTCCGTTGGCGGCGGCGCGGCTGTAGATGTAGCGGGCGGTGGGCGTCGATCCGACGAAGCTGATGGCTTTTATGGTCGGGTGGTCGAGGATGGCGTTCACGGTTTCGCGTCCGCCGTTCACGAGTTGGGCGACTCCCGGCGGGAAGCCGGCGGCTTCGAGCAGGTGGAAGATTTTGTTGGACGACACTGGCACGCGTTCGGACGGCTTCAGGATGAAACAGTTGCCGGTCGCCAGCGCGTACGGCAGGAACCAGAACGGGATCATGAACGGAAAGTTGAACGGCGCAATAGCGGCCACCACGCCGACCGGCTGGCGGACCATCAGCTCGTCAATTCCGGGCGCGATGTCCTCGTTGTGAATTCCCTGCATGAGCGTCGGGATTCCGCAGGCGACCTCGACGTTCTCAATGGACCGGCGCACTTCCGCGACGCTTTCGGTGAACGTCTTGCCGCATTCGTCGGTGATCGTGCGGGCAAGGTCGTTAATGTTCTCTTCGAGGAGCGTCTTGAGCTTGAACAGCGGCTGGATGCGGTCTGCTGCGGGCTTGCGGCGCCATTCGACTAAGGCCTTCTCGGCGGCGGTAGCCGCGGCATTCACTTCCTCCGCCGGCGAGAGGGGAACTTCGGCAATCACCTCGGCGGAGGCGGGGTTCAGAACCTGCAGGGCCTCGCCGGCCTGCGACGGAAGCCAGTTTCCGGCGACAAAGTTGTTTAGACGCATTTCGATTCTCCTTGGATCACAGGTTATAGCGCTGCTTTTTACGCGCTTCTTCGTACTCAGCGCGGGCTTGCTTGACTGCCGGGTTCTCGGACACTTCGGCGACCGCGACATCCCACCAGCTCTCATAGCCAGGTACGCGAACCTCACGCTCGGTTTCGATGACGATGACGGTGGTTCGGTCGAGGGTCTTTGCCTTTTCGAGGGCTTGCTTCAACTCGCAGACGTTGGCCGCCTTGAAGGCGTGAGCGCCCAGGCTCGCGGCATTCGCGACGTAATCGACCGGCAGATAGTCGCCATAGTGCGTGCCGAAAGCGCCGCTCCCGAGCGACTGGCTCAGGCCGCCTATGCTCGCGAAGCCGTGGTTGTCGACCAGGACGATAATCAGTTTCACGTGCTGCTGAACCGACGTCACGATTTCGGCGGGCGCCATGAGGTACGTACCGTCGCCGAGGAAGACATAGACCTCGCGGCTGGGGTCGGCCAATTTCGCGCCGATCGCGCCAGGGATTTCATAGCCCATGCACGAGTAACCGTATTCGAGGTGATAGCCGTTGGGCGAGCGAGTGCGCCAGAGCTTGTGAAGGTCGCCGGGGTGGCTGCCGGCAGCGGACAACAGGATATCGCGCGGGCCGGAGGCTTCCCAAATCGCTCCGATCACTTCGCTTTGGGCGGGTTTGGGCTGATTTCCCAGATGGAACAGGCGGTCGACTTCGGCTTCCCACTTCGTTTTCAGGTCCGCGATGTTGGTAGCGACGTGGTAGTCGCGGAGCGAGTCGGATAATCGCTCCAGCGTGACGCGGGCGTCGGCCACTACTGGAATCGCGGCGGCTTTGTAGGCGTCGAACTCGGCGACGTTGATGTTGACGAAACGCACGTCGGGATTCTGGAAGGCCGTGGTGGAGGCGGTGGTGAAGTCGGAGTAGCGCGTTCCGATTCCGATAATCAGGTCGGCGTCGCGGGCCAGCGGATTTGCGGCCAGGTTGCCTGTGGCGCCGATGGCACCGGCGCATTGCGGATGATCGTAGGCCAGCGAGCCTTTGCCGGCCTGCGTTTCGGCCACGGGAATTCCAGTCTGTTCAGTGAAACGGGCCAGGGCCTCGGACGCTTCGCTATACAGGACGCCCCCGCCGGCAACGATCAGCGGCTTGCGAGCCATCCGGATGGCTTCGACCGCGCGCTGGAAGGAGAGCTGATCGGGTTCGGACCGGCGGATGAGCCAGACTCGCTTGCGGAACAGCTCTTCTGGGAAATCGTAGGCCTCGGCTTGTACGTCTTGAGGAAGCGCAAGCGTGACGGCTCCGGTTTCCGAGGGCGACGTCAGCACTCGCATGACCTCGGGCAGCGTAGTGATGATCTGCTCGGGGCGATAAATGCGATCCCAGTAGCGGGACACGGGCTTGAAGCAGTCGTTGACGCCTATGTCCTGGGTGGCTGGCGATTCGAGCTGCTGCAGCACCGGGGCGACGTTGCGGCGCGCGAAAATGTCGCCGGGAAGCAGCAGCACCGGAAGCCGATTGATGGTGGCGAGCGCAGCTCCGGTGATCATGTTAGTCGCGCCGGGACCGATCGACGATGTACAGGCAAAGGTGCGCAGGCGATTGCTGGTTTTGGCGTAGCCGGAGGCAATGTGGACCGCGGATTGTTCGTTGCGGACCAGGATGTACGGGAAGTCGGGGTTCTGCTGCAAGGCCTGGCCAATGCCCGCGACGTTGCCATGGCCGAAGATGCCGAGCATGCCTCCGAAGAACTGGTGCTCACGGCCGTCGCGTTCGACGTATTGGTTCTTCAGGAAGGCTACGATGGCCTGGGCCGTGGTGAGGCGGATCATCGCGCCTCCTTTTTGTCGGGGTCGGGCAGCATGAAGTCGCGGATGGACGCCTCCAGTTCGCGATAGGAGCCGATGAAGGTGCGCAGGGTCCGCACAGTGGCTCCGAAGCGGTCGAAGTCCTCCGGTGTCAGACCGTTTTCATCATAGGCGCGGCGAAAATCGGGAAACTTGCGATACAGCTCGTCGACTATACGCGGGTCGACCGGATCGTCCATGCGTTCTTTCACCTCAATGTCAGAGTTGTTGAAGTGCACCTGCCATTCGTAGGGGATGGTCAGGATGACGTCACCGCCGATCAGCTCGGACCAGTGCATGTGATGGCGATAAGCCGCCGCGAGCAGGCGCGCACGATAGCCGCGCTGGCGGAAGATGCCATACGCCTTCTTCATGACTGCAATGCCAGCCCAGTCGAGGTGTCCGGGCGTGATGCAGATGTCTTCCTTTTTGGCGACGACTTTCAGCCAGTCGTCAAGCCGGCCGATCATCAACGTGCACACGGGCGACATAGGGCCGCTGTCGCGCTTTTTCAGCCCGCGCTCCACGGCCTCCGCAACGGCTATGGCTTGTGGCAGCGTAAAACAAACGGTCGCATTGATGTTGATTCCCAATGCCGTCGCTTCCTCGATGGCAGCGATTCCGGCATGCGTTGCTGGGATCTTCACCTGGATGTTGGGCGCGAGTTTGCTGAAATGCAGGGCCTGGTCGATGATCGCTTTGCTATTGCGGTAAAAGGTCGGGTTGGTCTGCATCGAGAGGCGTCCTTTGCGGCCGTTCTCGCGCTCGAAGATCGGAAGCAGGAGTTCCGCGCCCTTCACGCCCATCTCCTCGATCAGCTTCCAGGCGAGGTCCGTTTCCGAGGCGGTCGGGTTTTCGGCGATCAGTTCCAGGATCCGGCCGCGCCAGGCGGGGAGCTCTTTCTTCAACACTCCCAGGACGATGGTCGGGTTGGTAGTGGCGCCGACCGCTCCGTTCGCGATCGCGTACGTGAGCTCCTGGATGGAACAGGAATCGTTCCAATAGTCCGTGACCGTCGTGGTCACGGTTCGATGCAGAGGAGTCATTTCGCCCATGTTGCTCTTACCCATGCGTAATCGGGGTCGTCGGAGGCCGCCATGGAGTGGGCGGAGCCAGCCAGCGCGTTGAGGTAGTAAACGTTATAGCCGGGGGCGGCCACCACCGGATGGTAGCCTTCCGGGATCAGCACCAGTTCGCCGTCGCGAACGACCATCGTTTCATCGATGCTGCGGTCCTTGGTGTAGACGCGCTGAATCGCGTAGCCTTCGGGTTTGTCGATGCGGTAGTAATAAATCTCTTCGAGGTCGACTTCTGCGGGCGGGTTGTGAACGTCGTGCTTGTGCGGCGGATAGCTGGACCAGTTGCCGCTCGGCGTGAACACTTCCACGATGAGCAGACGGTGGGAGGGGAAATCCGGCTTCAGGATGTGGTTGATCTGGCGCGTGGCGTTGCCGCCGCCGCGGATCTCGATCTCGACGTCGGACGGCGTGACGAGGCGGGGTTCGTGGGCGTCTTCCGCGCGGCAGTAGCAAAGCGCCAGGTCGCAGGCGGTAGTGGCAGTAACGGTGAGGCGTGTCTCGATGGGGAGATAAAGCGCCCAGGGCAGTCCGTCGAACACGTTGGCGCGGGCTCCGATTTGAGTCCACGTGCCACGCGAGGAATTGACGCGGCAGGTTCCACCGAGGACCACGATGCCCAGTTCGTTGCCGCCGGTTTCCGCTTCGATTGCCTCGCCGGCGGCGAGTTTGCGGTTCTCGAAACGCAGATAGTCGAAGCCGATTTGCTCGGAATGCACTTCGAACGTGGATTCCGTGGGGCGTAGCAACAGGTTCATTTTCTTACCTCCGCGGTCGATTCGCGAATGATCAATTCGGCCGGCACTTTGATCGAGTCGGCCGATGCCTGGCCGGACATCAGGTTCAGAAGAGTCTCAATGGCCAGGCGGCCCATCGTTTCCATGGGCTGACGAACGGTTGTCAGGGACGGGTCGGTGTAGGCGGCCAGAAACAGGTCGTCAAAGCCGACCAACGATACGTCGTCAGGCACGCGTAGTCCGCGGGCGCGCAGGGTTCGGAGGGCGCCGAGGGCCGACATGTCGTTATAACAGAAGATTGCCGTCGGTGGAGCTTCCTGGGCGAGGAGACGTTCGACGGCTTCGGATGCTCCCTCGGGTTTCCCGTCGCCGTGGACCACAAGTTCGGGGAGGAAGGGCAAGCCCGCACGGTCGAGGGCTTCGCGATAGCCGGCGAAGCGTTCGGAGTCCGATTGATAACCGCAGCGGTCGCCCAGATAGGCGATGCGATGGTGGCCGAGGCTGATCAGGTGATTGGTCGCTTCTCGGCTGGCTTCCAGGTTCTCGATCATGACCGAATGGATGAACTGGCCGGGGTGCTGATTGTTGATCAGGACCACCGGGACCTTCATTTCAGAAAGCAGCGGCGTGTAGAGGGCGCCGACGCGCGAGGAAGTCACGACGATGCCGTCGACGCGGCGCTCGGCAAAAGAGTGGACCACGTTCTGTTCGCGCTCGGGGTCGGCGTGGGAGTTGGCCAGGAAGACGGAGTAGCCGTGGTCGCTGGCGGCTTGCTCGACGCCGCACATGACGGCGCTGGCGAACGGGTCGGCGATGGTGGTGACCACGACTCCGATGGTTCGGGTTTTGCGGGTGACGAGTCCTCGGGCGACGGCGCTGGCGCGGTAGCCGGATTCACGCGCAATGCGCTGAATGCGGTCGGCGGTGGCGCGGCTTACCGACGGGCTGTTTTGCAGGGCTCGAGAGACGGTGGAGTGGGAGACGTTCGCGAGTCGGGCGATGTCTTTGATCGAGGCTTGCGCACACGTTTGCTCGGACTTGGAAATGGCAGGCTCCAATTCTTCATTATGTTGCGATGATTGCAGGCTGTCAATGTCCGCACACGTGTGCACTAATCTTGTGAGCGGCACTGATGAGCGCTTGTTTGGAGCGATCGGCAGGCGGTTAACAACCCGCCGCAGGCTAACAGCCTGCATCACAGCCCTCATCAGAGCATCACGGCCCTCATTTAAAGCACCCAGCCCTCATCAAAGGTTCACGGACCTCATTAAGACATCACAGCGCTTATCAGAGCATCACAGCGCTCATCAAGGCATCAGAGCCCCTCGTCTAACTCGACTCTCTCGAAACCAGGCGCCATTGGCCCAGAGCCTGCCTTTCCACAATTAACAGTCGCTTTGGGGTGGAAACCCAAAATCCTCACCGATATGTTGCTTGTGGGCACTCAACAGAGCTGACCATCGGCGTTCCCGCCGTTGTGCGGTATGCCTCCCGCCAGCGTGAGGGTTCAATTTTCATTTCTCAATCCGGAAGGAATAGATTATGCAGTGTAGTTCTTCATGCATGGCCGCGAGCGCTCGTTGCCGACGCGATCCTTACTGGCTGATGTTGGCCTTTATCGCGGCGCCGGCCATGCTATATGCCACTGATCCGCCCGCTCCGATGGATCAGGTGTCAACCTTGACATCCGATGTGCCCGCCTGGCGTATAAGGCTGCTCGACCTTGGTGGGGAGACACGATTCAATTACATGGACCGCCAAGACGGACCGGTTACGGATCGCGGACTGCAGTACCACCTCGGCATCCGTGCCCGGATCGATCTCCTCAAGAGCGGCAATACTTATTTGACGATCCGGGCCGAGACGGGGAAAGGATTCGACAATAGCTGGAACAACACTGGAGTGGGCCTCGGCCGGGGTCAGGCGATCTTCAATGTCAAGGCGATTTCACTCCACCAGAAGCTCACAAGCCGCCTGGAGGCTGAGGCGGGCGGACTTGATTTCGATCGCGGCGCCGGCACGGATGCAATCTACGCGTCCGGTGACGGCCACATGACCGGCTATCGCGCGGTCTTTAATGGCCGCTCTGATGAAGTGCTTGAGAAGATCTCCTTTACTGCGGCGTATGTGGGCGACTTCGATAAGCCGAATTTCTTCTCAAGAAGCCGCATGGATCGAGTCAATTATGCGCAACTTCTGGCTGCAGAGCGCTTCAGCGAACAACTGTACGGTTCGGAGGAAGTGGACTCAATACGCGATGCCATCTTCGTGCGTGCCGCGGTGCGGTGTCCCCGGCTCTGGGAACTCGATGACGTCACGGTCGAGGCGGTTACCCGAACTACGGATCGCCGCAGGTTCGCATGGTCGTCGTCGGTGAGCCGTCACTGGACGAAGGATTTGCGTTGGCGAACCGATCTGATCTATTCCGATCTGCCCTACGAGTTCTATGTCGTGAATGGCCAGCGCGTTTTCTTCAACCGCGGAGAAATCGATGTTGGAAAGAGATTGGCATTGGGCGCCGCGTATCGTCTGACGCCAAACTTTGAAGCCGGCATCTTCGCGGCGCGCTTGTTGGATTCGACACCCAGCAAGAGATGGATTGCCCAAGTAGGCCTCAGTTATCAATTTGCAGGTCTGGTGAACCAGTTTCTGCGTTAGGCAGCACGAATAGGGTTCAGTCGGACAAACAGGAATAGAAAGGATCAGGAGAGTCAGTATGAAATGGACGGTGGCGAAGAAGATCGTTGGCGTGACGGCCGTTGGGCTCGTTGCGCTATTGGTGGTGGGCCTCTTATCGTTTATGAACACGACGAGGCTGACAACGACGGCAGTGTGGGTCACACACACGCATCAGGTACTGGAGGCAAAGGAGAACATCCTGTCCTTGTTGAAGGATGCGGAAACGGGACAGAGAGGATATTTGATCACCGGTGAGCCACGCTATCTCGAGCCTTACAACAATGCCAGCTCGTCGCTCGCCCAGGCCATCGCCAAACTTCGCGAACTGACGGCGGACAATCCAGCCCAGCAGCAGAGGATCGCCGCGCTCGATCCGTTGGTCTCAAGCAAGCTTGGAGAACTGAAGCAGACCATTGACCTGCGCACCAACCAGGGATTCGAAGCCGCTCGGAAGGTCGTGCTCACAGATCAGGGCAAGCAGGTCATGGACAACATCCGGGCGAAACTCGGCGAGATCGATGACGCCGAAAGGGGTTTGTTGGCCGAGCGCGGCAAGGATGCGGCGGCTGCTGCGGCGTCGACCAAGAACGGGATCGTTGTGGGCAACCTGATTGCCGTTCTGGCGAGTATCCTTTGTGCGTTCTTTGTGGTCCGGGGCATTACACGCGCGGTCGCGGAAGTCGTGGGCGCGGCGGCAAAGGTCGCAAGCGGAAGCGAAGAGATGAGCGCTACCGCCCAGCAACTCTCGCAGGGTGCGAGTGAACAGGCCAGTTCCGCCGAAGAGACTACTTCTTCGATGGAGGAGATGAGTTCGAGCATACAGCAGAGCGCCGACAATGCCAGGCAGACCGACAGAATCGCGTCGAAAGCCGCTCAGGACGCCTGTTCGGGCGGTGAGGCCGTAAGCAAGACCGTCCGCGCCATGAAGGAAGTCGCCGAGAAGATCAGCATTATTGAAGAAATCGCGCGGAAGACCGACCTGCTGGCGCTCAATGCAGCGGTGGAGGCGGCCCGGGCCGGAGAACATGGGAAAGGATTCGCGGTGGTCGCGTCGGAAGTACGTAAGCTGGCCGAAAGGAGCCAGACCGCGGCGGCGGAAATTAGCCGCCTGACCGGCGATGGAGTTCAAACGGCGGAAAACGCCGGCCAACTCCTGGCCAAACTGGTGCCGGATATCCAGAAAACGGCAGAACTCGTACGCGAGATCGCGGCGGCCAGCGCAGAGCAAGGCACCGGGGCCACGCAGGTCAACAATGCCATCCAGCAGCTCGATCAAGTGATCCAGGAGAATGCTTCGGCGTCTGAAGAAATGGCGGCGACATCTGAAGAACTCTCAAGCCAGGCCGCAATTCTCCAGAGCGCAGTTGCTTACTTCAACGGAGAGGATGTCGAACGAGGGCGCGCGGTGGTTCCGGCCGCGAATCGCGCACGCAAGCAGATCCATCGTCAGGTGGCAGCCTTGCCATCGGCGGACTCACATTCTACGGCGTCTTCGCTGGCACACATGAGTCGCGCGACGCGGTCTACTGGACCAACCATCGAATTGAAGCCGAACAAGGCGGAATCCGATGCTCGGGATAAGGACTTTGCGCCGTACCAGGCGTAATGCGGAGGCACACGACCGCCATGAATCATGAGACCTGTCAGTACATGACGTTCAAACTGGGTAACGAGCTGTTTGCCATCAATGTCGCCCAGGTTCGCGAAATTCTCGAGGTATCGCAGATCATGAAAGTGCCGACGGCGCCGCGCTATATGCGCGGTGTAGTCAATGTGCGGGGCCAGGCGACGCCGGTTGTCGATCTCCGCCTGAAATTGGGACTGCCGGAGATTCCCGACACGGTCCATTCGCGCATCATCGTTATGGAGCTCGAACTGGACGGGGAGGCAACCGTTCTGGGCGGCATCGCCGATAGTGTGCACGAAGTCATAGAGCTCGAGCCGGGGAACATCAATCCTCCTCCCCGGATCGCGATGCGGTGGCGGACCGACTTCATTGAGGGGATGGGCAAGCGGGGAGATGACTTTATCATCATTCTTGACGTGGATGCGGTCTTCTCGTCGGGTGAGCTTGCCGTGGTCGGCGAGGCTTGCCCGGTGGGGAACGCCACGGGAGGAGTTTCCGCTTGACACGGTGTGAAACCTCGCAGTCTCGGCGCAGATCATTCGACAGGGCTCGGGAGATGGTCGAGTGGCGGACCTTCGAAGGCGTAGGACTATTGACTTATCGGTCCTGCACACGTGTGCGGAACTACTGGGCTGGGACCCACAAAGCGGGTTCGAAAACTCCTTTCGGACCCTTTGCCGCGCCCGCGATGATCCCAGTGACTGGGTCGATGGCTACCGTCTGGCTGTCGGTGTAACCTGGCGGTAGGAATTGGTTCAGATCGACTACGCTCGCGGCGGTCCCGAACCAAAGCAATCCGTGATAGGTGCCCGGCGCGATCGCGTCCGCCGTTGCGTTCGTGGCAAAGCCGACCTGTTTCGACCCCGCAGCGGCAAAGATTTGGGAACTCTGGTACCCGGCAGGGTGAATGTCGGTGAGCGTATTGGAGGCGCCATGCCAGATCAGAGCGTGTGCGAATTGCTGTTTAGTGGCTTTGTCCTCAAACGCGCCCCAGCCCGCCTGAGTGTTGCCACTGACGGCGGTGGCCTGATCCGACTGAGAAGCGCCGCTATGCAAATCAATTTCGGACGTCCGAGTGCCGGTCCACATCACGGCATGAGTCTGGAATCCACTGCCGGCCCAGCCGACCTGGGTGTTTCCATCGCAGGCTGTCACTTCAGAAACATCCTGCTGATTGTGCAGGTCAACCCAGGAGTTCACCGATCCCGACCAGAGCATGGCATGAAATATGATCCGCTGGCTTCCGCCTCCGCTATTGGTCAGCGGCGTAGTTTGAGCCATGCCTGCCTGATAGCCGTTGCACATGGCCAGGATCTGCGAGGCGAAGAAGATACCATTCAAGTCGGTTTTGCCGGATGGGTCGATCAGGATGGCATGATGCGCGAGGCCGTCGGTTTCCCATCCTCCGTACATGCCCGCGAAGACGCCCTGCATTTGGGAGGGGAGTTGAATGTTGTTACTGCCTTCACGAAGGTCCACGGGTGTGACCAGATCGGGCCAGGCAACAGGGATCACCTGCGACACACAACCGAGCTGGCCCTGGCAATTCGTGTATCCCCAGCCAACTGCCGTGCCATTGTTGATCGAGCTGACATTACCACCCAGCAACGGCGGGGGAACGTTGAGGATTCGAACTGTGTATTTGGTTTGAGCGAAGGCCTGGCTTACCGGGCATGCGAGAATCACAAAGGCAGTGAGAACGAGGGTACGAGTCGTATGAAGCATCATCCCTCGTCTATTGAATTGATTTGGGCATGGGTGTGGGATGGGGTTGAGAAGCATCCCCACCCCTCAGACCCGGCTCAGGACTAAGCAGGACCAAACGCGCCCGCAAGAATCGCGGCGCCCGCATTGGAGATGCTCACTACGTCGCCATTTTGCACGGCCGGGACTACAGCGCCGTGATCGGAATCCAGTTCCAGTTCACCGGATCCATTTGCTGAAAGTGTGATTTGACCGACCTGCACCGGCGCATTGGTCCCGCTCTGAAGAGACACCGTGAGGACCGTACCAGCCGGCAGATTAACCCGCTCCACCTCGACCTGCAGACGCGTGCGCGACGACTCCGAACGGAAATCAGCGCTGCCTTCGGGCGTGACGGACTGAATGGCCTGGCCCGTCAATTTCGCACGGAGGCGAACTTGCTGATTTTGATTGTCGTTACCATGATCGGCCCGGACGCTGTGGGCAACGGTCATGGCAAGCAACGTCGCCGCCAAGACTGCATGGATTCGAAACGCTCTATTCATCGTTAGTCTTGTCCTTTTTATAAAGATTGCCATCGAGTGGCATTGACCTCTGAGACGAGACGGTCAGGGCGGCGGAACAACAATTCCTTGGCTGCCGATAGCGGCAGACGAGATAATCAGCTTTGAGACTCACGTGCACCATCGCCTTGGCGACGGCCTCGCTGCTTGTGGCCGGCACTCATCTTGACGAAGGCCTCGAGTTGCAGCGGGCCGGGAAAATCAAGGAAGCCGACCGATCGCTGAGGGCTGCCATCACGGATCTGCGCGGGTCCGGGAACCAAAAGGACCTGCTGCGGGCCCTTAGCATCGAAAGTTGGGTCTCGGTGTCGCTCGGGAACTATCCCGACGGAATCGAGCAGGCCGGCGAAGCGGTTGAGCTGCGGCGCGCGCTGCACGATGAAAGGCACGTGGCGGATGACTTAAACACTATCGCGCTGGCCAATCAGAATCTGGGAAGATACCCCGCGGCAATCGCTTATTTCGAAGAGGCGCTGAACGCGGATCGCGCGGCCGGCGACCGCGAAGGCGAGATCACTCGGCTCAGCAACATCGGCGGCATTTACTTTTTTGAAGGGCAGTACCTGGAAGCGCTGAAATCGTACGAAAATGCGAAGGCGAAGGTGGACGCTGCACCCTCAGAGCCGTGGACGCCGCGGCGCCGCCAGATCGTCCTGGGAAATCTCGCGGCGGTTTACCAGCGGCTGGGCCAGGAGGAGACGGCTCTCGACTTATATCGTTCGCTGATGGCATCGCGGCAAGCCATGCCCGCCCGAGAGCGTGCCCAACTGCTGCTGAACCAGGGAGCGCTCTACCGGCGGTTGGGGGATCCGTTCAAAGCCGTTGAACTGTACCGGTCGGCACAGGATCTTTATGCCGTGGAGCACTACAGCGACGGTGAGATCGGAGCGCTGCGAAATACCGGAATCGCACGCGCCGTTGATCTGAACGATTTACCAGGCGCGCTCGACGCGTTCGGCACGGCACTGGGGCTGGCGGAGAAATCATCGAATCAGCGTGGGATTGTTCAAGCCAGCCTGTATCGCGGCGAGACGCTTCGGCGGTTGCATCGTTTTAAAGAGGCGGAGAGCGACGCCGAAAAGGCGCTTGCAGGAGCACGGACGGCGGGCCTGGTGGAGGAGCAATGGAAGGCGTTGTATCTCCTCGGGCGCGTGCGGGAAAGCGGGCAGGATACGAAGAGTGCGGGCGAGGATTACATTGATGCCATCGCTTTAATCGAGTCCATGCGCTCGGGGCTGCGGCCCACTACCCTTCGTACCGAGTTTCTGGCGGACAAACACGACGTTTACGACGCCCTCATTACGCTGCGCCTCAAGGAGCATGCTCCCGCGGAAGAGTTGTTTCGTTGGATCGAGCAGAGCCGCGCCCGTACCCTGGCGGACCGGGCTGCTCTGGGGGATTTCCGGGACGTGCGTGCGACTCAGTCCCGGCTCGGTCAGGGCTCGATGATTCTGGATTATTGGGTGGGACCTGACTCGATCGCGGTGGTTTGGATCTCTGCGGTTCAGGCCGGCGTCGTGCGGCTTGACGGCCAAGTTCAGGGCGCTGTTGAAGAGTTGGTTCGGTCGCTCGAAACTGGCGACGATCGATGGCGCGAATTAAGCCGAACACTCGGCGATACACTGCTGGCGGGCATTACACCGACGCAGCACCTGATTATCGTACCCGACGGACCGCTCAGCGAGATTCCTTTCGAAGCCTTGACGGTCCCTGGCGGTAACGCGCTGCTCATGGAAAGATCCGATGTGTCCTATCTTCCGTCAGCGCAATTCCTCAAGCGAGTGGAGGTATCGAGACGAACTCTTCTGCCCTGGCAGAAACAGTTGGCCGCTTGGGGCGACCCACCCGTTGCGACGTCGGATTCGCTCGCCCAAAACTGGCAAAGGCTGGCGGCCTCCGCCGATGAGGTTCGTTCGATCCAGCATATTTTGCCGGGGCGCTCAGAAATTCACCTGGGTGACGATGCCCGGAAGCGCTACCTGGAGGGCAGCCGCTTGGAGAATGTTCCGCTTCTTCTTTTCAGCACGCACGCGATTGTGGATCCGGAGAATCAGGATCGCTCGCGAATTCTGCTGGCCTCGGATTACATCTTTCAGGGCGACGTCTATGGTTTCGACCTGAAGGGAGTCTGCCTGGTGACGGTTTCGGCGTGCGACACCGCGCGGGGCAAGACGGTTCGGGGAGAAGGCGTACAGGCCTTCAGCCGGGCGTTTCTGGCGGCCGGGGCGGAATCGACGGTCACATCATTGTGGCGGGTTGCCGACGAACCAACCGCGTCCTTTATGAAGCAGTTCTACTATTTCCTCGCCCAGGGACAGGGAAAATCGCAAGCGTTGCGTGCCGCAAAGCTGGAGTTGCTCCATTCAAAGTCGGGGCTGGCAAATCCGCGCTATTGGGCTGCTTTTGTGCTGACCGGAGACGCGCTCAGCCCAGTGCCCCTGGCGCTTTCCTGGAGCGTGGTAATGCTGGTTGGCGGCGCCATTCTGGGCTTGGGGGCATTGGTGGCGCGATGGCGCCTCAGGGCTGGGCGAACAGCGCTCCAAAAGGCAGTAGTGTTGACTGATTCGAATCCGCAATGAATCCGAAGCTCTGCACCGGCTGCGTGGACGAGACCACGACATAACTTCCCGGCGGCGGTGCGACATGGGTCAGCTCCGACGTTTCCGCAATGAAGCGGTAGCCGGATGGAACGTTAATGGTCGAGTTCCCGAGAGGTGTGTTCATTAATGAGTAGAGCGAGACGGTTACCGTGGCAGGCGCGGGGTTCTGGTTCTGCAGAGCGATTCCATTGAACATATTTGATAGAAGCACCCCAACAGGATAGATCGCGGTGGAATGGGTCACGGTGGAGAAGATCGGGACGGTGCTCTGGAGCAAAGGACGGCTGCTCTCGATGAGCGGAATTCCACGCATGTACGAGAAGTAGGTGTCCTGCGATCCGTCGGGATTAGTGACCTGAATTTTCTGTCCAGTCATATTGGTATCCTGCGCGAGAGTAAATTGAATCTCGCCGGGATTCACAACATTAATGGAGCCGGCCTTGATGGCATTGAGCTGCACCTGTGTCCTGGGCTCGAATCCCATGCCTTGAATGCTGACGATCGAACCGGCGGGCAGCAGTCCGCCGCCGGGAACGACATTGGTGATCGAGATCGATCCGCCGACGGTCACGGTCGCGGGCGGCGTCGGCTTTAGCGTAGTCGGACCGAGCAGGCCGAGTATCCAGGTGGAGGAAGGATCGAGGCTGAACTGAGTTTTGGTACCCACCGCTGCATCAGGGCTGACGTGCAACGCGACTGTCATGATCGGATAATCGCTGCCCTGAGCGCCAGTGCTCGTGGTGTAGAAGATGTTCACCTGAGATCCGTTAATCACCGCCGCGCCGTTCACATCGCCGGTGGGATTGAACAGCTCGATGCCGAATACCCCGTCGAAGGTTGAACTGAAGCGCAAGCGCGGTCCTCCACTCGATATGGGCGTCGGTTCAGTCACCATGAATTTCATTTGAACGACACCACCCGGGGGCGCCATTTCGTCCGGTATGTGCAAGGCTACCTGCCGGACGGTTGTGGGACCAGATGGGCCTGGGCCGCCTGTATCGGCCAGCGCGAGTCGTGCTGCCAGCGCACAGGCAATTCCGATGTAGAAGTGAACCTTCATTAAAGACCTCTAGCAGACTGTGTTTCAAGTCGGGCAGGCTGAATGCCCGACCCATCTTGACTCGCAACCTGTTGAGCCATAAAGGTGGCATAGGCGGTTTCGTCTGCGCATGCCACTCTCAAAGACGTCTGCCATGGGCTGCTAAATTTATTACCGGACGATGGACAAGAAGTTCTCAAGGCCGTGGAACACTCTGGACCAGGCGGAAGCGCGCGAGTTCGGATTCCGCAATAGCCAGGCCGGCGGCATCGAGGGCCGACACCTGGATTAATAAGGTTTTTGCGGGTACGATGGCGGTCTGCACAGTCGCCGGGAGGTAGATATTCGGCGTTGCTGTCTCGGCGCTCCATAGTTCGGAGCGATCCACCTCCAGGAGACGAACTCGATAGCGCGCGGCCCGCGGAACGGCTTCCCAGCGGATTTCTGATGGCTTGGCAAATATGTCGCCGAGCGGGCTCAGTACGGCGACAGCAGACGATCGAAGGACCTGTGTACCGCCCGGCGACGTATCGAGCGACGGCTGCCGGGATTGCCGCATTTGAAACGCGATACCGGCGACGATGAGCACCAGGGCAAGGGTCGCGATGGCGGGCGTAAGCCAGGGCGTCGCGAACAGGCGTTTCCACCAGGAGGGCGAGTCCTGACCATATATCGGGCGCGGGGCGATTTCCCTGGAGCGGTCTCTCAGACGCGCGGTAATGTGTTCGACCGCAGGCTTTTCTTCTTCCGTAATCTCGTTCCGGGTGAAGGCCTGGAGCAGATGGAGCTCGGCCTGGCAATGGGGACATTCTTTGACGTGCCGGCGCAGCGGCACGGAGGCGCGCTCTTCGAGCACCTGCTCCAAGTCCTCAATGGAGAGACAATCCTTGCCGGGCGCCAGGGCGCGTGCGAGCAGGTCGTCATCGGGTCTGCGATTCGGCATGTCCACCTCCTCCGCGTTTTCCTTGTTCGCGCCTGGTCCAACGCTCGAAGGCGCGTGCGAGTTTGCGGCGTGCGCTCACCACGTAGGCCTTCGCACCACTGGCGTTGGTGAGCTGCAGCGTGCGGGTCACGACGTCGAGTGGCATTTCGTCGACATAGTGCAGTGTCATGACTTTTGCCTCGGTCTCATCAAGCGACTCCGTGATCAGTTGTCGAGCCACCTCTTGAGATTCCCGGCGCTCCAATACCGAGAGCAATTCCCCTGCGCGAAGATCTTCTAGCTGATCGAGCGCACCATCGGGGGCGAGAAGCGGAGCGGCGGGTCGCGATTTTAGCGCGTCCATACAGTGATTTCGAGTGATGGAATACAGCCAGGTGGTGAACTTCGATTGATGGCGAAACGAATCCAGGTGTTGGAAGGCCTTGAGGAAGACTTCCTGGGCCAGATCGGCGGCGGCGTCGACATCGCCAGTCATGCGATAGCACCAGGCCGCGACGCGTCCGTGATGGCGCTCGAACAATTGATTGAGGAGTCGTTCGCGTTGTGGGCCGGTTTCCGAGCGATAGCGATCGACGAGTTCCTCGTCCCCTAATGGCCCCATCAGACCAATTGTAATGGACCCTCACAACCTTAGGACTTGTTTTTGAGGTGGGCGGAACAGCGTTTTTGCGGGTGGGTAGACGGCGGCATCGACGTACGCCGCGCTTCCGTTTCGAATGTCAGGATCGCGGCAATGTCTAGACCTGCTCTGTCTTTTCACGTTATCCGGGCAGCCCGCGGCTTGCGCAGGCGAAACCGCCTGCGCCACCTTGATGACTCAACAGATTGCGAGCCATACTGGGGCGGGCGGTCAGCCGTAAGGGGGCGAATATCATCACGCTCAAAGCGCTAACTCGTTTGCTCCCAAACCCAGGTTATCTTTCCTGGCTGCAACGCAATGCAACAGTGTTGCATCACTTCGCCCGTTCCATCTTCTTTTTGCCAATCAAAGACTCCCATGAAGTCGTCCAGCCGGATGCAAATCTCGTTTTCATGCTTGCAGATGAACATATCCGAATCGAACCAGGTACCTGCAGTATCGCGGCACAGGGTCGTTCCTTTTTCATATTTAATTGCCCCAAGATCCAAGGCACGCCACTTCCCCGTAAGGCCGCTCCCGCCACCTTCGAGACGGATTCGAAAAGAAACTCCTTTCACGTCGCCTATTCGAACTGCATAACTCGGCATACCGGTTACCTCCTGTGATTTTTCGTCGGGGTCCAGTGCTGTCGACTTGCCCCATCTGGTTAACCGGAAACCATCGGCGGAAACTACAATCGGGTGTTGAGAATTTTTTGAGTCAGCGCCAGCGCGAGGCCTGGTCCGGCTTCCCCCACGCCTGGTAGAGCTGAGCAATCCATTGACGAGTTTGCTCTAAGACAGGGCGGTCGTCGGCCGGGATGGTGTTTTGGCGGTCCGCCAGGTGTTTGTAACCATTGAGCAACAGCGGCTCGGCTTCGGGATATCGATGCATGCCGGCCAGGGCGGCTCCGAGCATGCTTTGCCCGTAGTAGCGCCGCCAATTACCGCCGCCGGACGTGTCGACGCCTTTCTGTGCTTCGCGCAGCACCTGCTCTGCCTCGGTGAAGCGTCCCTGCTCGATTTCGACGAGGCCGAGGTTGATCATCGCAATTCTCGTCAGGGCATGTTTCGGCCCCAGGACACGCCTCCGAGCCTCCACCGTCTTGCGAAGCCAGGTTTCTGCTTCGCGCCACTTATGCTGCAAACGGTAAAAATACGCCATGCTGTCCATGGTTGAAAGGGTCTCCGGATGCTCCTCGCCCAGCAAGCGGCGCCGCCCGTCCAGCGCGCTCAACAACATCGGCTCAGCTTGCGCGTACTTACCTTGCACCGCATACACCAGCGCCAGGTTATTCATGGTGGTCAGCGTATCCCTGTGTTCGGGACCCAGAAGCCGGCGGCGCACATCCAGGACTTCAGACAGGAGAGCTTCGGCTTGAGCGTAGTGCCCGAGGAAGCGGTGCGTTGCGCCGAGATTATTCATGGTCAACAAGGTCTGCGGGTGCTCGTTGCCTAGCACCCGCCGCATGATAGCCAGTGTCTGTTCGTACAGTTGCTCGGCCTGGGCATCCTTATCGAGGTTGGAATATTCGAGTGCGAGATTGTTCATGGCGACGAGCGTCTCAAGGTGCTCTGGTCCCTGTATGCGACGGTCTCGTTCGATCACATCCAACAACAGCGATTCGGCCAGTTTATGATCGCCTCGTCCGGCGGACGCCACCTCGGCCAGATCATTCATCACGTTGACTGCTTCCGGGGTGTCCTGGCGCCGCAGACGGATCTGCGTCTCCATGACTTTCTTCAGAGTCTCCTCGGCCTGCGCATATTTGCCCTCGATGAAATAAACGCCTGCAAGCTCGCGCATGGTCGCTAAGGTGTCGGCGTTCTCGGGGCCAAGAGCGCGGCGCCGCAGTTCCAGCGCCCGCTCCTGCTGCTCCTGCGCTTGTGGATAAAGACCCAGCTCGAAGTAACTCCTGCCAATGGTCAGCCGGATGGCGGCTTCCACCAACGGTTCTGAATCGAACTTCCCGCCGATTCGCGCGGCTGCGCGGTCCAATGCGGTGCGAACCTTCAAGTCCGGGTCGGGCTTGGTGGATGGGCTGGCTTGCCCGGCAGCGCTGGCTTGCGAAAGCAAGTCATTCTGCAGAAAGTCACTGATAGCTTTGGCGGAGTGCTCGGCTGCGACAGCACGATCGCGTTCGCGATTGGCGTTGATGATTCCCGCAACTAACGCCATGAACACCAGCAGCGTCGCGCTGACCAGCACGCGGTGACGGCTGACGAACTTCCTGACGCGGTAGGTCGCACTGGGGGGCCGCGCTTGTATCGGGCGGTTGTCAACATAACGGCGAAGATCGTCCGCGAGCTGTTCGGCGGAACCATAGCGCCGCTCTTTATCCTTCCGCAGAGCCTTGTTGACGATGGTCTCGAGATCCCCGCGATACGTCCGGCTGATCCGGCTGAGCGGCGCCGGATCGTCTTCGCGGATCGTCCGCACGGTTTCGAGCGTGTTCCGATTGACGTCGTACGGCAGGCGATCGGCGAGCAATTCGTACAGCACTACGCCAAGCGTGTAGACGTCGCTGCGAGTGTCCAGAAGGGCCGGTTCCGCGAGCACCTGCTCGGGACTCATGTAGGCCAGCGTGCCGATCAGCTCGCCGACGTCGGTTTGGCGCGTAACACGCGCATCGCTGTCGGTAATGCGCGCCACACCAAAATCGAGAATCTTGGGCTGCCCGGTTTCGTCAACCAATATGTTGCCGGGCTTCAGATCGCGGTGGATGATGCCCCGCTGATGAGCGTGGTCGACGGCCTCGCAGACCTTTATCATGATTTCCACCCGCTGCCGCGTCGACAGATTGTGCGACTTGGCGTATTCAACCAGCGGCAGGCCGCGAATGAACTCCATCACGACATAGGGCTGCGGGCCGAAGCCGGTTTCGTCAGAGCCGGCTTCATAAATCTGCGCGATGCCGGGATGCTGCAAGCGGCCCAGCGCTTCTGATTCCTGTTCGAAGCGGCGTAACACTTCAGGAACCACGAGACCGGGTTTAATGACTTTGAGCGCTACGGTTCGGCGGGGATGATCCTGCTCGGCCTCATAGACGGCGCCCATGCCGCCTTGGCCCACCAGGGCGACAATGCGGTAGTGTCCGATAGTGGCGGGTATGCTGCGATCGATATCCCAGGTGACAGCGGCTTGAGCGGCCCGTTCGAGTGCTCCGTCTTGGGATACGTCTTGCGCGAGCAGTGACTCAACTTCGCGCCGCAACTCTTCGTCATCCTGGCAGGCCTGCGACAGGAAGGCGGTTCGCTCCGACGGAACGCATTCCTGGGCGGCATGATAAAGCTCCGCGATGCGCTCCCAGCGTTCCGCATCCATGACGCAAGATATAATACCGCGCAGAGCGATGCAGTCCGCCGAATCGGGCAAGATTACGGGTTTATTAAAGGCTTGGGTCAACGGCGATGCGGCAGCGCACGAACAACTTATCCCGCTGGTGTACAAGGAGCTTCGCCAACTTGCCCGGCGCTATCGCCGAAAGGCAGGCGCAGGCGACACGCTGCAGACCACGGCGCTGGTCCACGAGGCGTACTTGCGGCTCGTGGATATTGACAATGTCGATTGGCACAACCGCGTGCACTTCTTCGCCGTTTCGGCACAGCTCATGCGTCGTATTCTGGTGGATTCGGCGCGCGCCCGCGGCGCGGCCAAGCGCGGCGGCAAGGCCGCACCGGTCGATCCGGCATTCTTCGAGCTGAGTCAGATTCCCGCGCCCAATTCGCAGCGCGCCTCCGAGCTGATCGCGCTCGACGACGCCCTCACGGCCCTGGCACAACTCGATCAGAGGCGTGCGCGGGTGATCGAGCTGCGGGTTTTCGGCGGATTGTCGGTGGATGAAACAGCGGAAGTGTTGAGCCTGTCGCCGCAAAGCGTGATGCGGGATTGGAAGCTGGCGAAGGCCTGGCTGCTGCGCGAGCTTTCGTCGCCTGCGATTTAGCGCCCCGGCTTTCTTGCGGTCAGGCTCACTTGAGCTGGATTTGTGAGAGGTCGATTTTCGTCTTCGGATAATGCAGTTTCATATCCTTAAGCGTCTCGTTAACGATGGCGCCGATGGCGTAATTGCGGAACCATTTATGGTCGGACGGAATCGCGTACCAGGGAGCATGCGCGGTGCTGCACTGCGTCAGGGCATCTTCGTACGCCGCGAGGTATTCACTCCAGTGTTTGCGTTCGCGAAAGTCGAGCGTCGAGAGTTTCCAGTTCTTTTTGGGGTCGGTCAGCCGCGCCTGAAGACGGCAGAGCTGTTCTTCCTTACTGACGTGCAGGAAAAACTTCAGGATCCTGACTCCGTTCTGGGTGAGTTGCTTCTCGAAATCGTTGATCTCCGTGTAGCGTTGCGACCACACGCTTTTCGGCACCAGCTTGTGAACGCGTGCCACCAGGACGTCTTCGTAATGCGAGCGGTTGAAGATACCGATGAAGCCGCGTTCCGGAACCGCGCGATGCACTCGCCACAGGAAATCGTGGTCCATTTCTTCGGGTGTGGGCACCTTGAAGGAGGTCACCTGGCAGCCCTGGGGATTCACTCCGGAAAAGATGTGGCTGATGGTTCCGTCCTTGCCCCCGGCGTCCAGAGCCTGGAGCACCACCAGCAAGGCGTAGCGCTTGTCGGCGTATAAGACGTCCTGTAACTGGCGCAATTCTTCCAGGTGGCCTTCGGCGCCGGCTTCGTCTTTGTCGATTCCGAGCGTGTCCTGGGGATCGCGTTTGCTGAGATGAGCCTTTTTGCCAGGCTCCACGATAAAGTGCTTCGCGAACTTCATTGCTCTATCGTAAACAGATACGGGTGGTTCTTGTGCCGGCCCGCGAGGTTTTGTTAGGCTGCGAAGGTGACTGTTGAAATCAAGCGCTGTTTCTTTTGAGCGGATATCAAAGCCGAGGCCGTGGGTCTCAAAAATGGTATTGAACGGGAACTCGGAATGCCGGTTCGGTTGCGCGCAGGCGCTCCCGGGTCACTTCGGGTTCTGGTTGACGGCAAGGAGCTTTACTCGAAGAAGGAGGCAAAGCATTCAGCGAGCGCGGATGACATTGTCAGGTTGATCCGCCAGGTGGCGGGTTAACAATCCGCCGAATTGGCGGGTTAACAACCTGCCGCAGGCTCGCAGCCTGCATCACTTCGGGTCGGGGACTACTGGCGTCGTGTAGGTTTTGCGCAAGGCGTCCTGGTATTCGTTGAAGAGGGCCTGGATACCGCTGAACTCGCGCTTCACCGCTTCGCGATAATCGGGGTGCGTGGCAAAGTCGAAGAGCAGCGCCGTCATTGCCTCGGCATCGATAATGAAGCCCTTGTGTCCCACGTCGGTGAGCGCGTCAGCCTCCATTTCGTAAGTGTGGTAGGAACCGTTGGAAGTGAAGGCGCTGAAGCCCAGGCCGGGAATCGCGCTCGAAACACCGCCGGTCTCTTCGAACCCCTGGGGTTTGCCGGGCTCGACGCTGATGTGGTCGGCGCCGTACTTCTTCATGTAGGCGAAGCCGACTTCGCCCAGCGTCCCCACCGAGATACCGTCGCGATTCTGGCCGTAGTTGTCGATCTTCACCTTGGTTTGAGTTGCCAGAGCCGCGGCGCGGGCGGCGTCATCGACGAACTTGCGCACCTGCTCGAGATAAACCGCGTCGGGATAGCGAATGTAGAAATCGGCCACCGTGCGATCGGGCACGACATTGGGCGCCGCGCCTCCTTCGGTGATGACACCTTGAATGCGCGCTTCCGGCATGATGTTGCTGCGCATGGCATCGATGTTTTCAAAAAGGTGGATCACCGCTTCCAGGGCATTTCGGCCGTTCCACGCGGTCATTTGATGGGCTGGAGCGCCACTGAAGATGTATTTCACGCCGTCGATGTTCAGACAGCAGGTTCCAAAGCCGGGCGCGGGACGCGATGTCGCCGTGCTGGAATGGCTGCGCACGATTACGTCGGCGCCGTCGAACACACCGGCTTTAAACATGTCGATCTTAGCGTTGGGCGGCATCATTTCCTCGCCCGGCGTGCCGTAGACCACGACACTGCCGGGTTGTTTGCTCTTCTCGAGCCACTCGGCTAATGCGACCGCGGCGGCGATCCCCACCGGGCCCTGCGCGCTGTGCTGATCGCCATGAAAGGCGCGCATCGTACCCCGAAGGGCATCGTATTCAACGATGATTCCCAATGTCGGCGGGCCGTTGTTTCCTTTGAAGCGGGCGACGAATGCCGTATCGAGACCGGCCAGGCCGACCTTTATGTCGAAGTTGTGCTGCTTCAGATAGCCGGTGAGCTTGTCGATGGAACGCTTCTCCTTGAAACCGATTTCCGGGTGATGGGTGATGTCGTCGGCCATTGCGATGAGTTCGGTCTGCATGAGCTGATGGGCGCGATCGACCACCTGGTCGCGGGCGGCGTTTGGTCCAGTGAGCCGCGCGACAGTGCCGGGAATGTCGAGCGACTTTTCGAGGGCGGCCATCTTCTTGATCACCTCGGCGGCGGCTTGTCGCTCGGTGGGAGTCTCCTGCGCGAGCAGGATTCCACCTGCCAGGCCCGCCAGGAGGAAGGCTATCGTTTTCATTTGGGGACACGATATCATAGGTTGCGCCGGATTACAGCCTGAAGGCTGCGTTACATGCGAACTGCAATTGCTCTTTTCAGCCTTGCCCTCGGAGTGGCTCAAGCCGCCAAGCCTGTGGACGGCTATTTCGTCGCTTCTGACGGCGTCAAGATTCATTACCTCACCCTCGGGCGGCGGGGTTCGTGGGTGGTTCTGATTCACGGCTTCACCGGGAACGCCGATGGCAACTGGTTCTTAAACGGCATCGCACAGGCTTTGGCGGACAGCCATCGCGTGGTGGCGATCGATTGCCGTGGTCACGGGTTGAGCGACAAGCCGGAGGACCCGGCGAAGTACGGGCCCGGCCGGATGGAGCTAGACGTGGTGGAGATGATGGATCATCTCAAGATCAAGCGTGCTCATATTCACGGCTATTCGATGGGCGGCGCTATCACAGGTCAGTTGCTGGCGCATCACCCGGACCGCATCATCACCGCCGCGTTTGGAGGCAGCGGAATCCGTGAAGTCGATCCGGCCTGGGTCGCCAAGGTGCCCAAAGACGTGAAGGGCAAGGACGAGTTAGAGGATCAGGCGAGCAAGGACCTGGCAGCCGCTCCGAATCGCGATGAGAAGGCGTTTGCCGCGATACGCAAGGCGACCGAGGGGCAACCGCCGCTGCAGATCGACTTAACGAACATCACAACGCCGATTCTTGCTATCAACGGTGAGTTTGACAGCCCCAACGCCAAGACCGCACGCATGAAGCGAGAGCTTCAGAATTTCAAGAATGTTGTGCTGCCCGGGAAATCGCACCTTACGGCAATCATGGCAGGCTACATGCCGGACGAGTACCTGAAAACGCTGGTCGAGTTTATCGATTCTCACGACGAGTGAGCAGCGCAAGCGCGGCTTCCACGATCTCTTCCGCACTAATCGTCTCCAGGTTTCCGGCCTCGTTTCCGGCGATGATTCGTACGTTTTCGCCGCGCGGAGCCCAAATGGCGGGATCGGTCGGCCCAAAGACGGCGACGACGGGGACTCCAACCGCCGCGGCGAGGTGAGTAATTCCCGCGTCGTTTCCGATATACAGTCGGGCGCCGGCCAGCCAACAAGCGAGGTCGTATAAATCGGGGATGCGAACGGCGCCGGCTAGCGGCTCTTCGGGCCCGGCGCACCATTCGACGGGTTCGGGCAACTGTGCCGCCACCGCTCGAAAGGTGGCGAGGGGGAGGTTCTTTTTGACGCTGCCGGAGAATGGATGGATGACGATCGAGTCGTGGTGACGAGGTTCCACCGGAATGTGGGCGAACTGGCCGAGGGGTGCGCCGGCCTGTTTCAGGAAGAAATCTACGACGTGCAGTGTGTTATCGGCGGGTGGCAGGGCGGGATAAAAACAGACGGGCAGTTGGAGCCGCGAGATCTGCTCGCGGAATTCTTCGCGACTCGGGCCGAGCCAACAGCTGATGGAATCGAACGAACGCAGCCGGTCGAGCAGCACGGGATCAGGTTCGGTTTCCGGCAACCCCAGGAGATCGAAGCCGGCCGGGATCCTCTCCACACGGTCGGCAAAGCGGATTAGGGGTCTCACGATCGACGGCACCCACACTTCGGTATAGTCCGCGCGCAGGGATTCCATGGCGGGAAGGCATACCAGCACGTCTCCGATGGCGCCGGGGCGGATGAGTAGACGTCGCAAGCTGTCATTTTGACGTACTATGGCATTTCGAGCAATGAAGTATTTTTCAACTTTGTTTTGTTTACTGGCTCCGCTCATGGGACAGTCGTATGACACCGTTCTCGCCAATGGGCGAGTGATGGACCCGGCGTCCGGACTCGATGCGGTTCGCAACGTGGGCATCACGGACGGGCGAATCGCGGCGATCAGCCCAAATCCTCTGCAGGGGAAGTCCGTGGTCGACGTGAAAGGACTGGTGGTCGCGCCCGGCTTCATCGATCTGCACTCGCATGGGCAGACGCCGGAGAACTATGCCTTCAAGGCGCGCGACGGCGTCACAACAGCGCTGGAGCTTGAAATCGGCGTGTCGCCAGTCGGCCCGTGGTATCAGGAGCGTGAGGGCAAGGCGCTGGTGAATTTCGGCGCGACCTCGGGCCATGTGCCGGCGCGGATGGCGGTAATGCACGACTCCGGCACTCTCCTACCCCATGACGCAGCGGCCAATCGGGTGGCGACGGCGGAGGAGATCCGGGAGATCCGCGAGCGGGTCCGCAAGGGGTTGGATGACGGCGCGTTGGGCGTGGGATTTGGGTTGGCGTACGTTCCGAAGGCCGGCCGCGAGGAGATACTCGATATTTTTCAAATCGCAGCGGAGCGCAGGCTACCTTGCTTTGTGCACGTGCGGTATTCGGGCCCAACGGAACCCGGGATTCTCGACGGTCTCGATGAAGTTTTGGCAGATGCTACCGCGACCGGCGCTCCGCTTCACGTGGTGCACATTACGAGCGTCGGGCTGCGACAGACGTCCACGTGTCTGCGGATGATTCGCGGCGCGCGCGAACACGGCCTGGACGTGACGACGGAGGCTTATCCCTACACTGCGGGCATGACCGACCTGGGGTCGGCGATCTTCGACGAGGGCTGGCAGGAGCGGCAGGGCGGCATCACGTATCATGATCTGCAATGGGCCGCAACCGGTGAGCGGCTGACGGCTGAAACTTTCGCGAAGTACCGCAAGCAGGGGGGAATGGTCGCCGTCCATGCCATCCCAGAGGACGTGGTGCGCGCTGCTATCGCAGATCCGATGGTGATGATTGCGAGCGATGGCATTCTCGATCACGGAAAGGGGCACCCACGGGCGGCGGGAACCTATGCCCGGGTCCTCGGAAGATACGTGCGCGAGCAGCATGCCTTGACGCTGATGGATGCGCTGCGCAAAATGACTGTCATGCCTGCCGACCGTTTGAAGCTCACTAACAAAGGCCGGATCAAGGTTGGGGCGGACGCGGATATTACGGTATTCGATCCGGCACGGGTTATCGACACAGCCACGTTCGAGAATCCGGCTCAGTATTCGGAGGGGATTCCGTTTGTGTTGGTCAATGGGACCTTAGTGGTTAAGGATGGGTCGGTGGTGGCCGGTGTGGCGCCCGGCCGAGGGATTCGGCGGTAGGGACAGAACCGCCGCAGCCGCCGGACCGTGGCAGCATTAGTTGACGGCGATGGCGTCGATCGAGTCAATGCGAACGACGATACGGCTGAACTCGCGGTTGCGCAGCTCCACCGTGTCGTTAGTGAGTTTGAGCACGAGCCCACCGAGACTCTGACCCTTCACGTAGAGCGTGACGCTCTTTTTTTCGTTCTGGCTCGTTTCAAGGATTTCGCGCATAGCACCCCCGTCTTTGGCTGAAAGTACCGATCCGGCGACAACGGCCGCACCGATCGCGGTACAACATGTCCGTCTTGTCATCTTTCATATCTTTAATAGCAGAGAACGGGGAGGTAGGGATAGTGCTAAGGGACACGAGCGGCTTACAAGTGGCGGTATTCTTCGTGAATCTTGAAGCGGTTGCGTTCCATAACCTGCAGCGCTGAAGCGAGCGCGTCCGGGAGGACGTAGAAAAAGGCTCCGATACGCTCTGAAGCGAAGATTACGCCGCCTCGGTATTTATCCGCTTCGACGGCGTAATCGACTCCTGCTTCCGTGAGCAGGGCTTCCAACCGCTGCGCTTCCCGGAGTCTCTTCGCGATGTAGATCAGGTCGAGTTCCTGGTCGCCGAAGAACTCCGCGTCGCGACGCATCAGGACTGCACGCCGGCCTTTGCGGTTCCCGCTGTCTCCAGACCCTTTACGATGCGTTCCGCAAAGGTCGCGTAGGCTTCCGGGTTGCCCTGGTTGATGCGCTCGATCGCAACATTCGCGACCTTTTCGAGGTTTGCCAGGTACTTCGGATTTTTGAAGAACTCGCGCACCGCTGGGACCACGTCCTTGATCTTGGTCCAAACGAACAACAACTCGCCGCTGTTCTCGAGCGCCAGCTCCTGATTCAGTACGCCGCACGCGATAAAGGAGGCGACCATGTCCCAATAGGAGGTCACCATGCGGTATCGCGCGTTGTTCTCCGATCCCTGAGGGCATTGTGCCATCAAGTCTTCCACTTTGGCTGGCGTCTTGAGCCCTTGCATGAACCACTCCCGCGCCGCGCGCAACTTGTCTTCGCGGCGCAGTTCGTAGAGACGCAAGAGCAGATTGGCGTCATCGTATGTGGGTTGATTTGTCATGGTCTCAGTGTAGCTACTGCGAAATTGCGATCTTCGCTTCCGAGGTGTAGCCATCGGGCGTAGAGACATCCAGATACACCTTGCCGCCGGTGGTGACGCCGCTGGGCACGATGATGTTGAGCTGATAGAGCGCCGGGTATCCCGGTGTCAGGCCTTTAAACGTAACCTGAGCTTCCTGATTGTCGATGAAGACCCTGACATCCGTGTCCACCGTGGGGGCGGAGGTCGGAGTCGCGACACCGTCCGCGACCGCGGGAGTGACGCTGCCCAGGCCGACGCAGTAGACGATCAGGGTATCGCCCACCTTTGCGGGATTGCTGGAATTGATCAACGAGTAATCTGGGAAACGCTGCACGACTGCATCGCCTATGCCGTTGGCTTGCTGTGTCAAAACGCCCGGCGCCGTGAGATTCGTGAAGACCGTTACCGTGTTCGAGGGGGTCCCATTGTTGATCACCTGGAAGGTCGCGAATCCCTCATTATTGATGGGGCCAGTCGCGAACGGCACGATGACCGTTACTTCGTTTTGGCTTACGTATAATATCGGCGCATTCCGCCCGTTAATGGTGACCTGTACGCCCCCAAGCGTGGTTTGCAGCGGGAATGTGCCGGTCAATACCGTGGAGGAGAGGTTGGTTCCATAGAGATTCACGTACTCGCCGGGAGCAACCGAGTTCGTAACCGGCGCGAAATTCGCGGCGTTCACGATGCCGATGGGGTTCAGGAAGACAGCGCCACCCGTGTAGTTGATGGCATGAAGCCCCACGATGAGGGAGTACATGGTTCCCTGCCCTACTTCGATGAAGGCCTGCCCATTGGCTCCAAAGAAATACTCGAACGACGAAAGTTGCACGGTGCCGTTGGAGGCCATATTGTAGGCGTCGTCAAAGGTGAAATCGAAAGGACCCGATAGATCCGCCTCGTCATAGCGGATGTGCCAGATACTGGCGCCCTGGCCGTTGGCATTGGTCGAGCCGGAGAAGGAGTCGATGATGGTGGAACTTGGCTGACTCGAGGCGTCCGCTTCGAGGGCGGCTGTGTAGTAGGTGCCGAGGAATGTACCGTTGGAGGCCGAACCGCTGAGGGCCCGGAAGCCGACCATGAGGTCAAATCCATTCGGATCACCCCCGATGACCATATTGCCGTCCTGCGAGAGGTAGAGGGTTTTGGAGCCGCTGATCAACTGCGAAGTCGAAGCGCTGCCGAAGGTGGCCGTTCCAGTACCTCCGCCGCTCAGGCTGTAGGTCGCGCCCGAGACCGTCTGCGAGAGGCTGGTGCTGCCGAGATTGGCGCCGAAGCCGGTCACCGAGACGTTTCCAAAGCTCCCCTGGCCGTTCGCATTCAGGGTGAAAGAAGCATCCCGAACCATCGTCAGGTTGCCTTGCAGGTAATCGATATAGCCCACCTGATAATTGCCTTGCAGGCTGCTATTCGTGGCGCTCCCGCCGGCAGGTACGGCAACCAGGATGTCGTTGTAGACTCCTTCCGTCGCACTGGCAACGATGCCATTCGGGCCGACAGCCCCAATGGCGCCATAGTCGACGTCGGTGTTGTCAATCAGGTTGGTGATTTCCAGCAGACCGTTTGAACCGACAGCATACTGACCGCTCGCCTGATACGACTGAGCTTGACTTCCTCCAGAGCTGTCCCTCAATTGTCCATTGAAGGTGTAATTCCCGTTTCCATCGAATGCGATGACGCCGGTCACACTGCGAGCACGGGCCGTGTTGAAAGTGCTGGCGAAATCCGATAACAGCACCTCCCGAACGAAATAGTTGCCGTTCAACGATCCATTTGCACTGTTGTCGATGTTTTGAGCTGTTACGCCGACCGCGAACAAACCCGCTAACATAAGGCCAACCACCGTCTTAAGAGTCATACGCCTCCGTACAGAATTCAAGTAGATACACCCTACAGTCTATCGGAGGATGAGACGCAGTATGGATGGAGGCAGTTACGGCCGGATGTGGGCCGAAGTTGCCCGGTGATAATCCCGGTCGAGCGCCAACGTCGCTGTGTTATATTCGCTAGTTGACGGGGCGAGAGTCGTATTCGAACGCCTGTCTGCCACCCCACTATTTCAATATCGGATTGGAGAGAGCATATGGACTTAAGGCCGCTACACGACCGCGTACTTGTCCGCCGCCTGGAAGAAGAAGAGCAGAGACGCGGGGGCATTATTATCCCGGATTCCGCGAAAGAGAAACCACAGCAGGCCTCGGTGGTCGCTGTCGGGAACGGGAAGTTGCTCGAGAACGGTGAGCGCGTGCAGCTTGAAGTGAAGCCGGGAGATCGCATTCTCTTCGGCAAGTATTCCGGATCGGAAATCAAGCTCGACGGCGAGGAGTATCTGATCCTTCGCGAGGACGAGATTCTGGGAGTCGTAGAGAAATGACAAAGCTCGTTCGCCTGGCCGTGTTTGCGGTTGCGGCTGCCGGCATTGCGGCCGCGCAAACGAAGGTCGGGATCATCAACTCGCAAAAGGCGCTCTTGGAGACCGCAGAAATCAAGAAGGCGCAAGCTCAGCTCGAGGCCAAGTATAAGCCTCGTCAGGACCAGATGGCGAAGTTACAGCAGGAGATTGCGGGTCTGCAAACTCAGTTGAACAGCCGCAAGCTGGACGCCGCCGGGCAGCAGGACGTCACGTTACAAGGTCAGCGCAAGGAGCGCGAACTACAGCGGCTGCAGGATGACCTGCAATCAGATGTCGACCGCGACCGCAACGAGATTCTCGCCCGCACCGGGAAGCAGATGCAGGATGTCGTGGCGAAGATCGCCGAGGCGAAGGGCCTTGACGTGGTCGTAGACGCCGCGAATACGGTTTATTTTAAACCGGCTCTCGACCTCACCGCGGAAGCCACAGTGGCTTACGACAAAGCCTATCCTCCTAAGTAGGACGGTCGATGGCCAGTTACCTGGAGAGCTACGGAGCGGTTGAGGAGCACAAAGCCCGGCAGAGACGCTTCATTAAGCTAGGCGTGCTGCTCGCGATCGTTGTGGCGATCGTCGGCACGGTCGCATACGCGTTGTTTAAGAATTTCAGCGAGGAATCGCGTGCGAAGGAATTCCTGCAGTTGATGGCCAACCAGCAGTATCAGGATGCCTACCGCTTGTGGGGTTGCACCGAGGCGACCCCCTGTCGCGATTATTCATTTCCCAAGTTTATGGACGACTGGGGTCCGAAGAGCGGCCACGCGAACGCGAGTGCGGCGAAGATCTCCATGTCGCAATCCTGCGGCAGCGGTGTGCTGATCCGACTCGATTACCCCGGCGCTGAGGCCGTGACGTTATGGGTGGAACGGAAGAACGACATCCTGAGTTTTGCGCCGTGGCCGGAGTGCCCCGGCAAGCACTGGCATATCGGGACGTTCCTGCGCGGGCTGTTCAGTCATTAGAGGATTAAACAGAATCTGCTGGGTGGCGCAGGAGCGGTTTCGCCTGTGCGTTTTTGGGTGAATTCACTGCCGCACGTGGAGTTTTTGGGTTGCGGCCATGCCGCTTGGTGGGGCAGGCGGTTTTCGTCGGCCTTTTGGAGGATGGAACATGCATAAGACTAAACGTTTTTCTACCATCGGGCTGGGCTTCTTACTACTCGTGGCGACAGCAAGCGCCTATGCCCAACCCGGCAAGAACTGGGATTACCTGGGTGAAGCCAATGTGGATGGTCAGGTGGATCATGATTCGATCAAGGTGACAGGATCGCAGGGCACGTTTCGAGCGATTCGTCTCCGGGTGGAAAATGCGCCCATCGAATTTGACCACGTCGTCGTGCATTACGGGAACGGCGCGACGGTGCCGATCCAGATTCGTTCTAAGATTCCGGCCGGCGGGCAGACTCGCGTCATCGATTTGCCTGGTGACCGGCGCATTATCGAGAGCGTCGAACTTTGGTATGCACGCGCCAGCGGCAGTCCTGCCAAGCCGAAAGTGCGGCTCTGGGGTTTGCGCTGACGCGCGCGCAAGGCCTCAGGGGTGTACCGCGGGTGCGACAGCCTGCGAGAACGGATATGTCGTCTCGCCTCGTATAACAGCTATCGTCTTCTGAGTGGCGTTGTCGATGATTTCCAGATTTGTCACGAGGTGACAGCTATTGGCGGCGATACTAAAGCCATAAACCTGGGTCCTGGGAGCGCCAGCGAGGTCGGTATCCGCGTTCACATCCAGAGAGAAACTCTTGCCGGGCGTTAGCTGGGCGGGGTCTTTCGATTTCAGATTGTTTCCCTGATCATCGTCGATCCCCAGCGAGACGGTACACAACACCTGCAGAATCGGGGCGGGCGCCCGGGGATAGAGTACATGAAGCCGGGCGGTTTGTCCCGCCGTGATTCCGAGGATTCCCGTTGTGCGCTGCTCGTTTTGGAATGAAGGCGATTGAGCAAGCGCAAGGGCGCCATTTAACATTGCGACAAGTAAAATTGAAGTTCGCATGGGTTATGTTCTCCGTCCACTAAGACGCATAAGGTCTGCTTTTTCGCGACAGCCGGGCGGATTATGCAACCGTCGAAACAGGGCCGCTCGTTTGCGGCGCAGAGACCGCGCGCTGCTCGATGGGGGCGATGAGTTCCGCGCTGAAAAGCACGAGACAAAGCCAGAGCAGGTCCGCGAACAGAAGATGCACCAACTGCATCCACACCGGCGCCATCAGGATCAGGTTCACGACGCCCAGACTCCACTGAACTAGCGTGAGCGCAATTGCGGCAATGCCGAGACGCCTGGCGATCGCCGTGGTGCGGGGCGAAAGCTGAGCGGCAATTCCCAGGAAAACGAAATAACAGCCCAGGAGAGCCGCGAGAACAGGATGCCAGATTCTCAGCCGCACGAAAATATGCGCGGACGGAGAGAGATCCTGGCGCATACCTTCCGCGAGCGAGCTGGCGGCGAACAGTGTGTCGCCGAGCGCCGCAATGACACCGCTCATGCCGATCAGAAGCATGGCGACTACTCCAAGCGACAGCCGGAGCTTCACAGGCTGGGGGAAGCCGCGGCGGGGTACGTCGTTCGTTGCGAACCAGGCGGTCAGAAGCAGCACGGCTAGCAGGAGCAGCGTGTTCGTCAAGTGCAGTGTCAGCGAATAGCCGCGATAGACGGACTGGTTGGTAGCGACGTGGCCGAGCAGGACCAGGCCCGCGCCGATCAGGGCCTCACTCATGGTGAAGAGAAAACTGAGTGTTGCGAAGAGCCGCACAGGGTGCCGCCGCGGAAAGGTTCTGATTGCAAAACCGAGGAGCCCGACCACGAATATGAGCGCCAGACCGCTTGTGACACGGTGCGTGAATTCGATGATGGTGGCGAGTTGCGGCGCCTGCGGCACGACGACGCCGTTGCAAAGGGGCCAATGATCGCCACAGCCGGCGCCCGACCCGGTTGCACGGACGTACGCGCCCCACAGAATGACGCCGATATTGAACGCCAATGCAAACCAGGCGAAAAATGCGAATTTCCCGCGCGCAGACACCTGTTAGCTATGGTACCGGGTAGCGCCGCCTTCAGGCGGTTAACGAATGGTATAACGCCGAATTGCCGTGGCCTGCCCCGTCTCTTCGTCCACCGTAACGATGGCGGAGTGAAGCTCAGGACCGCCCTTGGCAGCATCGAGACGAATCGGCAAGGACGTGAGAAAACGCCGCAGCGAGAGACTTTTTTCCGAGCCGATCACCGAATCATACGGACCCGTCATTCCGACGTCGGTCTGATATGCCGTTCCGCCCGAGAGAATTCGTTCGTCGGCCGTCGGGACGTGGGTATGCGTGCCGATCATGGCCGAAACGCGGCCATTCAGATGCCAGCCCATGGCTTCTTTTTCGCTGGTCAATTCCGCATGGAAATCCACAAAGCGGACCTTGACCTTCGGATCGAGCGAGGCGAGGAGTTCGTCGGCTTTTCGAAACGGGCAATCGATGGAGGGCATGTGGACGCGGCCCTGGAGATTCATGATTGCGACGTGGGCGCCGTTGCGTGCCTTGCGGACCAGCAGACCGGAACCCGGCAGGTCGGAGTTATAGTTCGCCGGCCGAAGCAGCCGCGGCTCGTGCGGGAGAAAATCGAAAATCTCCTTCTTGTCCCAGATGTGATTGCCGGTGGTGAGCGCGTCGAGGCCCATGGAAAGCAATTCCTGGGCAATCAGAGGTGTGATGCCGAAGCCTCCGGCGGAGTTTTCGGCATTTGCGATGGCGAGGTCGATCTTCTCTTCTGTGATGATCCGCTGCAGGTTTTGAGTGACGATATTGCGGCCAGGCGAGGCGAATATATCGCCGATAAACAGAATATTCATGATTGCGGCTGAGAAGAAGGAAGGGAGCGCACCACCCACGCCGTGTCAACCCCCGTCATTTGACCCCGAACTTAACAGGGCGGAGCCCCCCGAGCGCCTTTAGGCTTCTCCCTTGACGGACGAACCGCCGGAGCCTGCACACCAGCGCCTAAACCGAGTCGGACCCCATGACGATTGAGTGTTGGATCAATTTTTGGAGGCCAACACTAACCCAGCAGAAACGCTCCTCGGGGTAATCATAGCAGGTAGGAGGTGGAAAGCGCTTAAGCTGCCTCCATCTCCAAGGAGTAGCGGGCGGACATCGGCGTCAATCCTCCTTATAACTAACAAGGAGCGCAACCAAATAGCGCTGAGCAAGGTATTCCTTCCGGATCGACTCCCAAGCCACAAACGCGCTTCGGGCTTGCTCGATCTTAGAGAGAACCCCTACACGATCCCACTTGGTTGCGTAGCTATAGTCAGCGAGATGGCGCTGTTCCTGGAGTTCCCGAAAGGCTCTGCCAACGGATTTCAGCTTCGAGGCCAACGCTGGATCAATTCCCGTGTAATCCGCGTTTTCTATTCGCGTAGACGCTTTCTTCATTGTTGCGTGGTCGAACGCCCGCGCAAGGTAATCGCGGGTATCGCTTCGACGCCAATTCGCAGATGCATCTCGGACAAGTAGATGGAAGAGAGCATAGTACGCTGTGGAGACAGACCGTCGTAGACTCGCCTCAGACGGATTCTTCGGTTCCTTGCGAGCCAACAGAAACGCCTGTTTCAACAAATCCTCGGCGAACGCCATTCAGATCCAATCGGCCGTCTGGTAACGTGATGGATCGGACGTGAAACTGAAATACGACTGAAGGCCCCACCTGTTGTAGGGTTGAATGTCATCGAATAAAGCAGTTGAAACTCTGCCGGTGACATCAGCCAATCGAGATTCAAGACTTGCGAACGGACTTAAGAGGATTCCGAAAAAAATCGCCGGTTCGCCCCCGGAATCGGTTCCGAGGACAAAGCGGACGTCAATAACTTCGCTGCGATCAAGCTTTTTCTTCGCCTGAAGGACTTCGGCCTCAAGGTCAGCTTTGTTAACGAAGCCACTCGAGACTATCGGCATGCGTTCATTATCGCGCGATTTTGCTGGATTCTGTAGTTCGAAACGTTGCTCACGGTGAAGGTGGCGCAGGCGGTTTCGCCTGCGGATGCCGCTCACAAAGACTTCTGCCACGGGCTGCTAAACCACGGTCTATTTTATTTAAACGTCGCGTTTCCAAATGCCTGTCCGAAACCCGGAGACTCGTCTACCGCCAAACCTATGCGGGTCACCTCCCGGCGACGGCCCAGCAAACCGTGAGCTGTGACCGGCTCTTTCAACTCGATCAGCCATTGCGGTTCGTTTAAGACAACCGCCGACAGGTAACCGGGTTCCCTGCGATTGGGGGGCGGGCCTGCTACACGATGGCAATGCGCGACCTGATCACGCCGGAACTCCACTTCCCAGATCAGGCCAACTCTTATCAGCACGCGATCTTCGCCCACGAGGATCGGGCGGAGCCGCAGAGCCCGGCCGATGGCTACAAGCCAGATCAGACCATACACGTCGAGCGCCGTCATGATCCATGCGGCGACCGCGCTCCAACGGTGCAGGATGAGATGCACCGGCACGCTTTCGAAAAAGATACCAGCACCGATGATCAGGATGAACATTCCAAAGCCGCTGGCTTCTCCATATGAAAAAGCCCGGTATCCATCGCGCGTGTCGGGCCGCGCGCGCCCGGAAAAGAGCGCGTAGTAGAGCACTTCGAGTTCAGAAGCGAACAGCCGGGACAGCCACTCGTAACGGAAGAGCGCCTGCGATGCGGCTCGTATCCGCGTGACGCTATCGCCGCTGCGATCCATTCGCCGGAAGCGTCGGACTATGGACGCGATGATCCACAACTCGAGGGGAACGCCCAACCAACGCAGCGCGGGCAGGTAAGCCTGCTCGGGCGCCGTCAGAATGAACCCCGCGGCCCGGGCGCCTGCGAAGAAGACCAGAACCAGGGTCATCCATGACGAGAAGCCCGCACGCACCACCAGGAAATAGAAGAGCGCCGGGACTGTGATTAGCAGATCGGCGAGCCCGCCCCAGCCGATCGCTGCCGGATGCACGAGCGCCCGAGGGCTGCGAGCGATCGAGAACACGGCCGTGTAGGTACACAGCGCCAGCAAAACAAATAGCCAGTAAGCTTGCTTCTTTGCGAGTGTCACGCAGTACTTCGATTTTATGCTGATTTCGGAGGCTTGCGTGTTAGAATGAGGATCTCCCCCCTATGTTTTCATGGATTTCCTCGAAGGTTTAAATCCGCAACAGCGTGAAGCCGTAGCCCACGTCGAAGGTCCCATGCTTCTCCTGGCAGGCGCCGGCAGTGGTAAGACGCGCGTCATCACGCACCGCATCGCGCACCTCGTCGAAACACACCGCATACCCGGACCCTGCATTCTCGCCGTTACATTCACGAATAAAGCAGCGGACGAGATGCGCCAGCGTGTGTTGAAGCTTCTGACGGACACGGAGCGCCGGAACACACCGCTCGTTTCGACGTTCCACTCCTTCTGCGTCCGCCTTCTGCGGCGCGATGGCGAACGCCTGGCGGACATTCGTCCTGGTTTCACCCGTAAGTTCACAATTTACGACGACGACGACCAGGTGGCGCTTCTGAGGTCGATTTATCGCGCGCTGGGGTTGGACGAGAAGTTCATGGCGTATCGCTCGATGAGTTCGTGGATCAGCCACAACAAGAGCAACAAGCTCTCGCCGCAAGATGCCTATAACGCGTCGACCGATCAAAAGACGACGCGCCTGTCCAAGATTTACGAAGACTACGAAGCGCGGCTGCGGCAGGCGAATGCGCTCGATTTCGACGACCTGCTGCTCGAATCGGTCCGGCTACTGGCTCACGACGAGCACCTGCGCGAGCAGTACAACCGCCGTTTCGAGTTCGTCATGATTGACGAGTATCAGGACACCAACCGCAGCCAGTACGAACTGATGCGGCACCTCACGCGCCTGCATCAGAACATCTGCGTAGTGGGAGACGAGGACCAGTCTATCTATGGATGGCGCGGCGCAAACATCCGAAACATCCTCGATTTCGAGAAGGATTTTCCGAACACAACGGTGATCCGCCTGGAGCGGAACTACCGTTCGACGAAAAACATCCTGGACGCGGCCAGCGCCGTGGTGGCGAATAACAAGGAACGCAAGGGCAAATGGCTGTGGACCGAAGAAGGCGCCGGTTCCCCCATCGGTGTCTATCAGGCGCCGAATGCCGAGAACGAGGCGCTGTTCATCGCCGACACCATCGACAAGGTGCTCCGCAAGGACCCCACCGGGCGGGTCGCGGTGCTCTATCGCACCAACTTCATGTCGCGCCAGATTGAAGAAGCGCTGCGGCGGTACGGGCGCCGCTACATCGTCGTCGGCGGGTTAAGTTTCTATCAGCGTGCCGAGGTTAAGGACGTCCTGGCCTATCTCAAGGTTCTCTCGAGCCCGGCCGACTCCATCAGCCTGTTGCGCATCATCAATACTCCGGCACGCGGCATCGGCAAAACGACCGTCGAGCAGATCGAGCAGTACGCTCTGGAACACAATCTGAGCTTGTGGTCGACGATTAGTCGAATGATCGAGGAAGGCGTGTTTGCCGCCCGCGCCGAGGCCGCGCTTAAGAGCTTCCACAACCTGATCGCAGACCTGACGGACCTCGCCTCGGCAACCCCGCCCAAACCCGTGAACGAGATCCTCGTCGAGCTGCTCGACCGGACCGGTTACGGCAAGATGCTCGAGGCCGACCAGACGCCGGAAGCGGAATCGCGGCTGGGGAACCTGAAGGAGCTTGTGAACGCCGCCGCCGAAGCGGCGGAGCGCGGCGAAGGAATTACCGAGTTTCTCGATCACGCTGCACTAGTCGCTGACGCCGACTCCATAGACGAGCGCGCTCCAGTGTCGCTGCTGACGATGCACAACGCCAAAGGGCTGGAGTTTCCGGTCGTGTTCGTCGCGGGTCTCGAGGAAGGTCTTTTTCCGCACAGCCGCTCGTTCGACACACCCTCCGCGCTCGAAGAGGAACGCCGCTTGTTTTACGTCGCGATGACGCGGGCCGAAAAGCGCCTCTATCTGACTTCGGCGCGTTACCGGCGCCGTTTCGGAGGTGGGGAAAGCGAGCGCACCATTCCTTCCCGCTTCTTGAACGAAGTCCCGCGCGGACTAACGGAATCGCTGGGTGGGGAACGCGACATCGGCGGGGTTGACCTGTACTCCGAACGCTACGAAGTCCGCGAGACGGTGAAGCGCAATCTTTACACCGGCAAGACTTACAATTCGCTCGAGAACATCAGCCAGTTCTTTGCGGAGCGAGGCGTCAAGACGCCCTCCATGGCGCCGCAACCGCAGCCCAAACCTCAGCCGCAGGCCCCAGCGCCCGCGACGACGAAACCCGCCGCTCCGACAGCGCCGCCTCCCCGCCCCGCCGTCCGCAAGAAGCCGTTCGGCGCTGGGTCGACCATCCATCACCCGAAATATGGCCGGGGAACGGTGCTACGTCGCGAAGGGGAAGGCGAAGACGCTAAACTGACTGTTAGCTTCCCCGGCTACGGCCTAAAAAAACTAGTTGAGAAATACGCAGGGATCAAAGAGGAATGAATACTAAACACGTTTCTGACAGAGCGGAGCGCAAAAAGCTGAAGCGTACGGCTCGCAAGAAAGCTGCACCCAAAGCCCCACGCGCGTCCGGGGTGGCGCGCGGCTCCATGAAGAAGAAAGTCAAAAAGATGGCGAAAGGCCAGCGTAAGCGTTAGCGCGCTCAGTGGCCTCCCAGCTCCTACGCACCAAGAACATCGACGCGTTAATTGCCGCTTCGGAAGAACCGGGCAGGCGACTGCGCAGAACACTCGGTCCGTGGAGCCTTACAGCGCTGGGCATCGGCGCTGTTATCGGTTCGGGCATCTTTACAGTTACCGGAACGGCGGCGGCCGGCAAGGTCCTCGCCGTTCCTTCCATTCTCAAGGCGACGCTTTTCGATCTCATCCTGAACGGGTATCATGCCGGCGCGCAGATGGGCCGGCCGGGTGCAGGCCCGGCATTGACGTTGTCGTTCGTGCTGGTCGGTATCGCGTGCTGCTTTGCGGCGTTGTGCTATGCCGAGTTGGCCTCGATGATTCCGATTGCGGGCAGCGCGTATACGTACTCATACGCGATCCTCGGCGAGATCATCGCGTGGATCATCGGGTGGGATCTGATTTTGGAGTACGCGGTCTCGAATATGTCGGTGGCGGTAGGATTCTCGGCCTATCTACAGGACCTGTTCGATAACGTCTTCGGTTTTCACTTACCGCCGCAATGGGCGTTTCCCCCGTTCCCCGCCCCGGGCGGACCCGCGGGCTGGTTCAACCTTCCGGCATTGCTCATTACGCTGGGCGTCACCTGGATCCTGGTGCGAGGCGTAAAGGAGAGCGCGGAAGTGAACACCACGATGGTGTTCATCAAGATCGTCGCCATCCTGTTCTTCTGCTTTGGCGCTGCCAAGGCGGTGAACACGGGGAACTGGCACCCATTCGCTCCCAACCACTTCCCAGGGATTTTGACGGGCGCCTCGATCATCTTCTTCAGCTACATTGGATTCGATTCCGTTTCGACGGCTGCCGAGGAGTGCGGGCGTCCGCAGCGCGACCTGCCTTTCGGGATCATCGCAACGCTCATCATCTGCACGGTTCTCTACGCGTCCGTGTCGCTCGTACTGACCGGCATCATGCCCTGGACCAAGCTCGGCACCGATTCACCGGTGGCGGACGCGTTGAAGGCCCTTGGCATGAACCGGCTGCGCGTCATCGTGACTGCCGGAGCGCTGATGGGCATGCTCTCGTCGCTGCTGGTCTATCAATACGGCCAGGCGCGCATCTGGTTCGCGATGTCGCGCGATCGCTTGCTCCCCGGGATGTTCTCAGCCGTGCACAGCCGCTTTCAGACGCCGCACGTTTCTACGTGGATTGCGGGGGTCGTCGTCGGTTTGCCGGCGGGGATTTGGGACATCGACACCTTTGCCGAGCTCTCCAACATTGGCACTCTGTTTGCTTTCATTTTGGTGTCGATAGGCGTGATCGTGCTCCGTAAGAAGCAACCCGACCGTAAGCGCACCTTCCGTGTGCCACTGGTGCCGTTTACGCCAATGATCTCAATTGCCTGCTGTCTTTTGCTTATGATCGGCCTGCCACTCGAAACCTGGCTTCGGTTTGTCTCGTGGCTGATCATCGGCCTGGTGATCTATTTCACTTATGGAAAGAAGCGCAGTGAGCTCGCAGACGCGAAGTAAACGTGGCGCAGGCGGTTTCGCCTGTGCATCCTTCCACAATGTCAAAATATTCGTGAGGCGCGAAGAATCTGAAGCCGTGTAATACAAACCAGCATGGCCGCAACCCACAACGAACCAGTGGCGCAGACATCTTGGCGGACGCATTTCCGCTGAAATCCAAAGGCGGGGTCGAAAGCCCTGGTAAAAATGTCGGAAACAATGGAAGCGCCAAAATGGGCTTTCATCCGTTTTCGTGCCTCCCCAGGGCCATCCCTGCAGGCGAGACCGCCTGCTTCACTCTTCCACAGTCTGGCACCCGGGGAACCAAGTGAGCGTGACCTCGCCGCCTAATCGCCTCGCTTATCTCGACTGGTTACGGGGCGCCGCGGTGCTGATCATGATTCAGACCCACGTCTTCAACTCCATGACGCGGACCGACCTGCATGGCAGCGCGGGCTACATGCTTTCGCAATTTATTGGCGGGATGGCGGCGCCGTTGTTTCTGTTCATGGCAGGCGTGACCCTGGCGTTTCGGATCGACAGCCGCGAGCGCCGTGGGTACACACCGGTCCGGCTCTTCCGCGACAGCCTGTCTCGCGCGGGCTACATCTTTGTCGTTGCCATTCTATTTCGACTGCAGTTGTGGGTTTTCCAATTTCAACTGTCTGATTGGCGGAACGTGCTGCGCGTCGACATATTAAACTGCATGGCGCTGGCGCTGGCGATCGGTTCGACAGTGGCTTTGCTCCCGCGGGCGCGCTGGTTTAGCGCCAGCGTGATCCTGGGCAGTCTCATCGCCGGTGTCGCGCCGCTGGTTGCGTCGCTCGACTGGTCGGGCCTGCCGTGGCCTGTGCGGAACTATCTGGTACCCGCGCCAAACTGCTTCAGCCTCTTTCCCAACGGCGCTTACGTTCCCCTTGGCCTCGCCGCTGGATTCGTGCTTCGCAACGTGGCAGCGGAAGCGCTCGGAATGGTCCTGCGATGGGTTGCCATCATCGGATTCGGCCTGGTCTCGGCCGGGCACTACTTTTCCAATCTGCCTTTTTCGATCTATCCGCAATCCGATTTCTGGCGCACCAGCCCCGGCCTGATCGTCATCCGCACTGGAATCATGCTGCTCGGCCTGGCGCTGGCCTATCTTTGCACGCGCGTCCACATCATCGGGTCCGCCCAGATACAACAACTCGGAATCACTTCGCTGCTGGTGTACTGGGTCCATGTTGAGCTCGTTTACGGCTACGCGCTAGGACTCTGGAAGAAGCAGTTAGTGCCATTGCAGTCGGCTCTTCTGGCGGCCGCGGTCATGATCCTGATGTACTGGCTCTCGGTGGCGAAGACGCGCTGGCTGTCGTCTTTCAACTGGCGCGACGCGTTCAGCCCGCGTATTCCAGTACCACGAGTGTAACATCGTCGGCGGGCACCGATCCCTCGGTAAATCGTTCGAATGCCTGCAGCACGCCAATGTGGATGTCCTGGCACCCGCCGCTCGCCCGCGCTTTTACGGCCTCACGCAGACCAGCCTTGTCGAAGAAGGCGCCATCGGCGTTCTCAGCTTCGGACAAACCGTCGCTATAGAGGACAAGCTTGTCGCCTGGTTGCAGGCGGAGTTCCTCGACAGGGTACGTGGCAATCTCAAGCATCCCTAACGGTATTCCGGTTGTCGGCAACGCGCGCAATTCACCGTCTCTGTTAATCAGGAACGGCTTCGGATGGCCGGCATTGGACCAATGCATTACTCCGTCGCGGGTCACGATGCCGTAAAACATCGTGGCGTACTTCTCGCCCTGGGTGCGCTCGTTGATAAAATGATTGATGCGCGATAAAGTCTGCTGCATATCGGCGCGCGCTTCCGACGCCAGCAGGAACGCCCCCTGCAACAGCGACGCCAGCAGCGCCGAGCTGACACCCTTGCCGGAAACGTCGGCAACGACCACGGCCCAGGAGTCCGTGCCTATCGGCCGCAGATCGAAATAGTCGCCGCCCACCTCATGGGAAGCGATACTCGACGCAGCGGCCCGAAACCAGCCCTCGGATGGAAACTTGGTGGGAAGAAGGCTGCGCTGGATCTGCCGCGCAACACTCAATTCCTCTTCCATACGCTGCTTTTCGCGCTCTTCCTGAAGCAGGCGGGCGTTTTCGATGATCGTGGAGGCTTCGAGCGCCAAGGTCTGCAAAAGCTCGCGGTTGCCGCCGGACAGATCAGCCGCCACTTGCCGCGAATCCATGTACAGAAGCCCCACCGTGTCGTCGATACTCGCGAGCACGGTCTCCTGCATGGATCCGGTGCGAACGTGAATCAGCGGCACACACACCACGCTGCGGAGTTCCAGGTCCGCCACGGACATTTCCGGGCGCACGCCGTGCTCCTCGAGCGGGTCGAAATTCATGGAGAGCAACTCGCGCCGGGTCCTCAGCGCACGATTGATGACCGACGTGGGCACACGCAGCTCCGTATTCGGGAGCGGACGACCGTGCTGGTCGCGAGCCACCGACACCGAAAGCTCGCCGGCTTTCCGCAGCAACAGGAACCCTCGCTCGGCGCCCGTGACAGTGAGCGCGGCATCCACCACCGCCGCCAGGACGTCTTCGGTCGAAAGCGAGCTTTGCAGCGCCCGGGCCACTTCCACAAGCGCCCGAAGCTTAGCCAGCCCGCTGCTGACAGCCGTTTCCGCATGCGGCGCGATCTGTCCGAGGATGCGGTTCATCTCGTCTTCTTCGACCGTAAAAATGAGCCTGTACGAGTCCTGAAACCCGAAATCGATGCGGTCTGAATTGGCGAGCACGTGGCGAGTGACGCGCTCCCCGTTCACATGCACGCCGTGCCGGCTGTTGAGGTCCTCGATGATGTATTGCCCGTCCTCGACCACGATGCGGGCATGGGACCGGGACGCACGGTTGTCCTTCAGCACGAGTTGATTGTCGGCCTGGCGGCCGATCAGAAATGGAATGGGATCGAGCGACACACGGGCGCGATTTCCCGAAGGATTGATGACCACCAATCCCGGACGGCTACGCGACTTCGCCACCGCCGACATTATTTCCCGCGCGCCGGCGTGCGGGCAGCCTCGGTCATCTCCTGCGCGCGCAACGCCTGGCAGTGGGAACAATATCCTCCCACTTCGGTGCGCGTAATCATGATCTGGAAGCCGAACATTCGCTCGATCTGCTCGCGCATCTCCTGCAGCGGCAGGCCGAAGTACTCCTCGACACGGCCGCAGCGGAGGCAGATAATGTGCGCGTGTTCCTGTTTGAGGCGGGTTTCATAGTAATGCTGATCGCCCTTATGATGCATCAGGTCGAGCTCGTCGACCAGCCCGCCGTGCTTCAGCATCTTCAGCGTCCGATACACAGTGACGCGGTTCAGCTTGGGGTCTTTTTCCTTCGCGAGACGGTAAAGCTGTTCGGCATCGAGATGCTGTCCCGAGTTGTCGATGACTTCGAGCAGGATCTGGCGCTGCCGTGTGAGTCGAACCCCCCGCTGGCGCAGAGAATCCTTGATGCCTTCCGCTGACACTAAACCGAGCGTAGCACGGTGGATCGTAATCGAGGATTGCATCCTGCGGCGGGTTGCCGAACCCGCCCAGCGCCGATTGGCAATCGGCGGCAGACTGCCAGTCTGCATCACTGGAGCGTCCGAATAGACGGATTGGGGACAAACGTGGCGGACAGGTAGTCTCCCAAACTGGCGATCTCCTCCGGCGTCCCCACCAGCGGCGGCATGAACCGTTTGTAAGGCGAATCGGGCTTGCAATCGTGCAGGGTCTTCAGGAAATTCGAAATCGCCGCGCGATTGCGCCCGCCCAGTAACCGTTTGATGGAGCGATAGCCATCCACCGTATGGCACGACATGCACTGCCCTCGGAACATGGCTTCACCCTGGGACGTCTGTAACGGCAAATCGGTCCTCATCCAGAGCGTATGGCCAAGGTAGCCTGACTGGTTGAGCGTATCGACCGAGCGCACCCGAGTGCCGTTCACGAACATGTAACGACCCACCACGTACGGCTTCCGCAGCAGCTCCCGCGAATACTCCGCCGACCCGGTTGCCAGCAAAGCCAGGAACAGCACCGACAGCGCGTGCGCCAGGGTGAACTCCCGCGGGTTGCGATAAGCGAAGAAATAAGCCACACCCACGATAGTCGCCGACGCCATCACAATCACCAGCGCCGCGCGCGTCACCTGCGTGAACATGCCCGACCCGATGGTCGAAACGCCGAGGCTCAACAGCGCCCGCTGCGATTCCGGAACGGTCCACAGGTACCAGCCGAGGAGCAACGGCATGAGCATGAACGACGGAAGTAGCCATTTGACGCTCCAGCGCACCATTTGCGTCTTGAGCGCCGGCTCCGCATCACCGTCGATGCGGCTGGTGGTGACCAGGGCCCAGATTCCGGCCAGCGAAGTGCAAACTGCAATCCTCAGGAACAGGCTGGGGAAGTAAGTCGGGTTGAAGAAGGCTTGCCAGAAGCGTGTCGCCTCCTGCCCGGTCCCGGCGACCGCCAGCCATGGCTCGCCCGGCGTCAGCATGAACGCCAGGATGCCGTTGATGATGACGAGCGTGAGAATCGACGAGCCGGCGTACAACCAGCCCACCTTCACGTGCAGGTCGGAGTCGATGCGATCCCAGGTGTAGTAGTAGACGGCCGCAGTACTCAGCTCGATCATGAAAAACACCCACTCAATCGCCCACCCGAAAACGAAGTTGTGAATCAAGGCGCTGGTCGCTTCGGGGTGCGTCAGCCCGATCGAAAACCAGATTCCGGCGCCCGAAACAGCTCCGAAAACACCCGTGAGGATCAGGAAGAACTTGGAGTGGCCGCGCAAAGTCCGGAGCCAGTCACTACGGCCTTCGCGAAGCGCCTTCCGCTCGGCGAGTGGAAGATAGAATCCGCCTCCGACAGCGAAATGCGAAATCATGATGTGGAAGATGGCGATCATGCCGATGATCCAGCCGCTGCCAACGATGGGCACAACCCAAAATGGATAATTCATGGTGTCCTCGCCTTAGTGAATGCCCCAATATCCGGCTACCGTCAGAACGGCGAGCGCGCCGACTGCGCCTATCCCCAGGTAGTGCGCTCGACGACCGCGCTGTCCGGCCGCGGTAGCCCCGTCATAGAACGGAATCACGACCCACAACAGCAGGGCGGCGTTGAACAGCAGCATGCCCACAGCCTCGCCGGCAGCCCCGGGAGCGATCTTCCCGAGAATCTTCAAGGCCTCGAACGCGGGCATGAAATACCATTCCGGATGAATGCCCGCAGGGGCAGGCGAAAGCCCGTCCGCAGGCTTTCCGAGGGTCCAGGGAAACATCGAAGCCATCAGCGCCACGACGTTCAGTGCGATCAGCCACATCGCCAGGTCCTTCGCTAAGAAATTCGGGAAGAATGGGATGCTGCGCCGCTTTTCCGGGGGCTTTGCCTGCTCGGATGCGGGCAAGGCATTGCCGTGTTTCTGCACCAGCCACAGATGGAAACCGAGCAGCGGAATAAACAACGCCGGCAGCACCACCACGTGCAGCGCAAAAAAGCGCTGTACCGTGAACTCGTTGACGTCGGGACCGCCACGGATGAGGTCCGCCATCGATTTTCCAATCGCCGGAATTGTAGTGCACATCTGCAGTCCGACTTTCGTGGCGAAAAACGAAAGCTCGTCCATCGGAAGCAGATAACCGCTGAAGCCGAACAGAACCGCGAAAACAAGCAGAGCCATGCCGCTAAACCAGCCGAACTCGCGCGGCTTGCGGTAGGCCTTCATGAAGAACACCGAGAACATATGGACGAATATTGAGAGCACCAGCAGGTTCGCCGACCACGCGTGCGCCGACCGGATCAACCACCCGAACTGCATCTGAAAGGTGATCTGCCGCACCGATTCGTACGCTTCGCTGCCGGGACGGTAGTACAGCAACAGCAATACCCCGGTCAGAGCCTGCAGCAGGAAGAGGAAGAGCGTAATGCCGCCCCAGTAATACCAGAAGGAATGTGCATGCACCGGCACCGTCTTCTTGCGCGCGAGCTTCAGCACATCGGTCAAGCTCAGACGCTCGTCAACCCAATCGTAGATTGCCGTCTTCACCGTACCCTCCTATGCCCGCGACACCACGACGCCATCCGGCGCCATTTTCACGTTGAACCTGCGCAGCGGTTTGGGCGGCGGACCAGCAATGTTCGTTCCGGTCTTGGGGTCGTATTCGCCGCCATGACAGAAGCAATGAATGCGATTTTCAGCAGGCTGGTACTGCACGGTGCATCCCAGGTGCGTACACACCGCGCCCAAGGCGACCCAGGTATCATCGCGATGATGGATTAGCATGGCCGGCGACGAGCCGAACTTGAACATCAGCGCCGAACCCGGCGCCATCTTCTGTGCGTCTTTCAGCGTGACCTCGGTGACGGCCGCGAGCGCAGCCTGTTGTTCCACCGGCGAGGCCAGATACCGGTATACGGGATAGCCGAGCGCGGCGACATATGCGCACCCCGCCGCCGTTCCCGCGGCGAGAAATGTGCGGCGTGTCGCCGGGCTCTCGTCCGCCTCGGCGCGGCCGCCTACGGGTATGGACAATTCGCTCATGCAACACTCTCCATGACTTTCTTGGCTCGGGCGACTACCGAGATCAGCCAGCCGATGGCGGCTATTCCCGCAACGAACAGCACCAGGAAGACGATGACGACGCCCCAATTGGTCGCCACCGGGAGCTGCCAGACATCGAAGCCCTTCACCGCGAGGGTCGCGTCACGCACCCCGTCGCGGAACAGCGCAAGTCCGCCGACCAGCAGGAAGCCGACAGCAAGCGCGGCCCAACTGCCGATTGCGCCGAGAGACGGCTTTATCAGTTCCGCCAGCCCGAGCAGAACGGCTAAGGCCAGCGCAGCGATCCAGGCAAATCGTGCCCCGGCATACCAGGGGTTCACCGCGAGACGCTGCAGTACGTCGCCAGACTGCGACGAATAAGCAAAAGCGGCCATCGCGAATTGAACCACCGCGCCCGCGACCACCAGTCCTCCGCCAACCTTTCCGAAGAATCGCCCGTCGGCAGCGTTAAAAGTTTTCCGGCTCGCGAGCCACAGCATCCACAGGCCCGCAAAAAGCGGGCCTCCGGCGATCGCAAAAAGCCAGCGCCAGAGCAGGCTGGGATCGCCCGATGGCAAACTCGTTCCCGATTGCCCCGCGACGTACATCGACTGCCAGGCTTCCGGCCGGAGCATCAGGGTCATATTGCTGGCATAGATTCTGGCAATCGCGAGTGCGACCACCAACGCGCCGCCGGTGCTCCACCACGCCGCTTTGCCCTGTTCGAGCCGTGCCGAGAAGCGGTACAGCAGCCAGTAGCAGAGCATCAGCAGCGGAATGACGAGAATCCAGTAAAAGCCGATCAGTACGCTGCTCGTATACAGAGCGCGGCCATACAGGACCTGCGCAAAAAGCAGAGGCGGCACTCCGAAATTGATGACGTAGGTCATTACGACTGGAAGCCGGCGCGCGATGGCAAGCGCTCCGGCTCGCGCGGAATTTCCACGCCCGAGCAGCGTCAGGCCCGGGACCACCATCAACCCGCCCAGAAGCATTTGTACCGTCGCGAAGTGCAGCGCGAAGGTCAGCACAAGCAGGCTCTTCATGAGCCAGACGGGCGCGGGCAGTGGTATTGGGTCAACTGCAGGGAAAGCAAACATAGTCGTTTGTTAAATGCTGTGTACGGGCACGTCTCGAATCGCGGCCAGGCGCTGTTTCGATTCCTGCGCTAGTGTTTCGATGCACGCCGCGCCAAGAATCTCGCGCAATTTGGCCTGCGCGTGTTGCCAAACCAGGTGGACGGCACACCAGTCCTGCCGGCCGCAGGCTGGAGAACCGTTGCATTTGCCCGTACAGAGATTCAACTGTATGGGGCCTTCAATCGCCTCGACCACGTCGAGCAGAAAGATTTCGGCGGCGGGGGTGCGAAGTTCGAAGCCCCCCGAGGGGCCGCGATGGGAGTCGATCAGACCGGTGGAGACCAGGCGTTGCAGAACCTTCGTCAGGAAAGCCTCGGGTGACTCGGTCGCTTTGGCCAGCTCGGCGATGCTGGCGCGGGAATGGGACGGCAGTCCAGCCAAGTAAACCATGGCCCGGACGCCGTAATCGGCGGCACGGGTAAGTTGCATTTTGGACTATCTGGATCTTGAAGTACGTCCTCGGTGAGCACCAGACATGCCATTGCAAATTTAGGCCGGAAACAACATATCCACGAACCGGCTGCGCAGCTTCGCTCACCCAACTCTGCGCATACCCACTCAGCATGGTGACACGTCGATTTAAGGCGTTTCACGTGCTGTCGTGTGCCGGTAAATCACCTAAACTATTCGTTACTATGTCTGCTCAGGCTGTTGTGATGCACTCAGACAAATCCGACGCCGCGTTCGTGAGCGAGTTGCGGCTCGTTGTGCAGCGTTATCTTCGCGCCGTCGACGCGTGGGAAGCGGAGTACTCGAAATACTATCGCTTGCCTCAACCCGGGCAGGTCAGCTCCGATCTTGAACCATTGCAGAGGCAGTACACCGAAGTGCGCCGCGAACTCGAACAAATGCTGCCGCGCGCCCGGCGCATGTGTCTCAAACTCGGCTTGCAGGAGCCGTGGTACGGGATTATGCGCATTGAATTGGGGTCCAAATCGCCGCAGACGCCGCAGGCTTCGGCTATCGGACGGTCCGAACGCAATCGTGTTGTGGAATGCCTCGACCATCTGGAAGAGGCTTCTCACGATTTCCGCGAGCCGGAGGACTCCCCGAGTCCAGCCCCAAATCCTCCACCCGTTGAGCACCGCTCGATTTTCAGGCGAATCTACGACTGGTTCTTCTAGAGCCCATGGCAGAAGTATTTGAGAGCGGAATGCACAGGCGGGACCGACTGCGTCACCTTTATGGCTCAACAGGTTGCGAGCCAAGGTGGAGCAAGCATTCAGCCAGGCATTCAGCCAGGCATTCAGCCTGCCCGACTTCAACCACCGAATGTTGGGGGTCGCCGTGACCGCCGTTTTGGATGCCCTCGATCAAGGCCCTGGCGCGTGGCACTTCCGGCTGTTCGGGACCGAGGTGCGCGTTCAACCCTGGTTTTGGCTGACCATTATTTTTGCCGGCGGCCGCGACGACGCGCGCGCCGCATTGATCTGGATTGCCGTCTGTTTCGTCTCCATTCTGTTGCACGAGTTCGGTCATGTCGGTGCCATGCGGTTGGTCGGCGAGCGGCCCGAGGTGGTGCTGTCCGCTTACGGCGGTCTCACGAGATCTAATCGCCTGACGATGCGAAGCACGGCGACCCAGTTGCTGGTTTCCCTCGCCGGGCCGGCCGCGGGCTTTTGTTTTGCGGCATTGATCCTGGCAGTCGACCGCGCGGCAGGCGCTCATGCAGGCGCCCCTTACATCAACCTGCTGTTTCACGATCTGATGTACGTGAACGTAGGCTGGGGCCTGGTGAACCTGCTGCCCATTTACCCCCTCGACGGCGGCCAGTCCACGAGAGCACTACTCGAACATTACAATCCCCAACAGGGCAAACGGCGTTCCCTGCTGCTCTCCGCCATCACGGCCGCGGTGGTGGCAGTTGTCGGAGTTTTTTTGAGCAGCATCTTTGTCGTGATTCTGTTCGGTGTGCTCGGAGCGGCAAGCGCCCAGGAGTTTGAGAAGCTTCGCCCCACTTTGAAGCGCGACTACCGACACTTTTAGAACTCTGGAGGTGGAGGAGGAGAGTAAGAATCCTGCGCACCGGTTTGATACCAGTGCTTGTCGAGGAATTTCGAGGTGGTGAAGGCGGGTTTCAAACCCGCCGCAGGTTGCAAACCTGCCTTACATCCGCTGCGGCGGGAAAACTAAGCGGCATTGAGCTTGAGCCTGCCTTTGAATGTCCGGTAACTCGCATGCGAACCGGCGACGCGGAGTAGTGCGCAACCGCCTGCTACACCCTTCCACAGCATCCCAAAACCCGGTGCAGTGGGAATCACGGGCTAGCGCGATACACGCTCGGCTTGACAACGAGGTTAAAACCGGCAAGACTACTTTAATCCGCTGCACCAAGTCGCTAGCCGGATCTAAAGTGAACTCGGTTCGTTCAAACGTTAGAGGGTCATTTACACAAAAGCAACACCGAGGACAAGATGATCACTGCACGTTTACCGCGCGGAGTCGGACACCATTTCAGGAATGTTGTTTATTTCGGCACAACTCTGGTGTGCTTGCTTGCTTTCAGCGTCGGTCATTTGCTGTACGGACAGGCCACCGGAAGCATTTCAGGGACCGTAAGCGACGCAAGCGGTTCAGCGGTTCCCGGCGCGAGAGTAACCGTTACTGTGCCCACTACGGGCTTTACTCGTTCTGCGATCACGAATGAACGCGGCGAGTACATCATTCCACTGCTCGGCGTAGCGATCTACAACCTCAAAGTGGAGAATTCGGGCTTCGCTCCCGCAACAGTCGAGAACGTCCGCTTGCAGGTCGACGAGCACCGGGAATTGGATTTCAAACTTTCACCCGCGACTGTGCAGACCTCGGTGGAAGTGTCCGCGACGCCGGTGGCGGTTCAGACGGCTGACGGCACGCTGGGGCAAGTGATTACAACGCAACAAGTCTCGGATTTGCCGCTAAATGGCCGCGACTTTGTGCAACTCGCGACATTGACGCCTGGGACGTCGCAGGAAACAAATCCCAATAGTTTCTTCAATGCCGGTCCGAGCAGCGAAGCATCCGCGCGCGGTTCGTTCTCCTTGTCGGTGGGCGGGTCGCGCGCCAACAGCACGGATTGGCTGCTCGACGGTAACGACAACAATGAACTGACCGCCGGCGCAATCTCAATTCTTTCTTCGATCGATTCCATTCAGGAATTTAAAGTCCTCACCTACAACTACTCTGCCGAGTGGGGGACTCGCGGTGGACCGACCGTTTTGGTGACGACGAAATCGGGAACGGACCAATTCCACGGAAGCCTGTTCGAGTTTCTCCGCAACACCAGCCTGGATGCGCGCAGCTTCTTCGCGGCGTCTACCGAAAAGTTCAACTTGAATCAGTTTGGTGCATCGCTCGGCGGGCCCATTAAGAAGGACAAGGTGTTCTTCTTCGCCGATTATGAGCAGAAGTATCAACGGCATGCCATTCCGTTCACGGGCCTGGTACCTTCCGTCGCGCAACGCAACGGCGATTTCAGTCACGACGCGTTCGGTAACCCGACCGCGGACGTGCTTATCAACCCCTACGCGACTCAAGGCACCGACGCGAACCCGACTTACGTCCCGTTCCAGTGCAGCGGCGGCAGCGCTTTGCCGGCTGCCCCGAACGGCAGCCAGGCTTCGGGAACACCTTGCAACATCATTCCGCAAAACCTGATCGATCCGGTTGGCCGGCAATTGATCAACCTGTATCCCCTTCCGAACGCAAACAACGCCGCTCTCGGATACAACTTCGTGAGCCAACCCGTAAGAAAGCTGGATGAAGGGAAGTTCGATATCCGTGTCGATGAGAACCTCTCGACAAAGGACACATTGTTTTCGCGATTCAGCTACGATCAGGCCGGATCGTACGTTCCCGGCGGCGCGCCTGGTTTCGCGGAGCAAGGTCCCTTTGCGAGCAATCAAAGCATCGCGAATCATGCGCGCAACGCTGCCATTTCCGAGACGCACGTCTTCTCGCCAACCATGGTGAACCAGGCCAGCGCCGGGTTCAACCGGATTTTCGACTACATTACGTCGCAAGGCAACAATAGCTGTTATGCGCGGGCCATCGGCATTCCCGGGGCGAACCTGGGTGGCGGGAGTTGTGGACTGACGTCAGTAGAGATGACCACCTACTGGTCGTTGGGAGATCGCGGCTACGCGCCGTTCATTGGCGGGACCAACGTGTGGTCCTTTTCCGACTCGCTCGACATCGTCCGCGGCAAACATGACCTCCGAATCGGCGGCATGATCCGCGCCAACCAGTTGAACACCGTGGCCGTTGGGTTTCCAAACGGATTCTGGGTTGTGACGGGGCTTTGGACTGGTGAACCGGCGGCTGATCTATTGACTGGTTTGACGAGCCTGGCGATTCACGACCAGGAATTCGGCGGTTCCAACACGGGCCGGCGCTGGAAGCTGTATCGTCCGTTCATCCAAGATGATTGGCGAGTCAGCAAGAACCTGACGTTGAACCTGGGCTTGGCCTGGGCGATGATGACGCCCCAGACGGAAGTGGGCAATCGACAGTCGGACTTCGATCCGGCTTCGGGCAAGTTTCTGGTGGCCGGTCAAGGCGCCGATGCTCGCGCCGGGGTTCAGATGGACTGGACCGCTCTCGAGCCGCGCCTGGGCGCCGCGTGGAAGCCATTCGGCAAGAGCAACACCGTGGTCCGCGGCGGGTATGCGATCTATCACGATTCATCGTGGAACATGGGCGCGCAGGGGCTCTGGCAGAATCCGCCGTACTACGCTGAATCCGGGGCGTTCGCCTTCGGCGGCACTTGTACATTTGCGACCGCCGTATGCGCCTCGCGGGGGTTGACGCCCTCGGCTATCGCGATGTCGGCAGGATTCCCGACGTTCGCGGCTCCGCCCAATCCAGCCGATTTCGAAGGCACCATTCTGTCGCAAAACAGAGATTTCAAACAAGGGCGAATTCAGCAGTTCAACGTGAACCTGGAGCAGGAGCTGCCGGGACAGGTTGTGGTGACCGCCGGGTACGCAGGCTCGCGCAGTTCACACATTCTCGTATTCGGAAACAACGTCAATGTAGGGTCGCCCAGCGCGTGCGGAACGGTGAAGGGATACACGATGGGATGCGGCCCCAACGGCGCCGCTTTCGGCGTTCCTTATCCAGCATTTCCGTTTTCGGAAATCGATAGCATCTTTGATGCGGGCCTGGCGCACTACAATTCGCTTCAGATCAAGGCCGAGACGAAGAGCGCACGACATGGGCTTTACGCGCTGATCGGGTATACCTATTCCCGCGCTTACGACACCGGCTTCAGCGACGGACTGGGCAGCATCATTGGCGCCACGTACTTCCCGCTACCGAACTGGCAAAAGCTCGATTGGGGTCTCTCGCAGATCAACCTGAATCACAACTTCACGGCCAGCGTGATTTATCAGTTGCCTCTCGGCAGGGGCCATAAATGGGGCAACAAGTGGAACAGCGCCACCAACGCGATCGGCGGGGGCTGGGAGTTGACCGTGATCGAGAAAGCGACTTCCGGATTTCCTGTGTTCGTCGTCGATGGCAACAACGGATCAGGCGCGAATCTTCTGAACACCAACGTGCAAAGCCTGATTCGGCCGGACCAGGTTTGCAATCCGGTTCTGAGCCACCCGACTCTATCAGAGTGGTTCAACCCGGCTTGTTTTGCGCAGCCGGCGCCTGGGGAACTCGGAAATGCGAATCGGACGCCGCTGTCGGGTCCGGATTTCGTCAACACTGACTTTTCGATCATCAAGCACTTCGAACCGCACGAACGGGTTCGTGTAGATTTCCGGGCTGAGTTCTTCAACCTGTTCAATCATCCGCAGTTCGGCGCTCCGGGTGGTAATGGGTACGGTGCGGACTTCGCTTCTCCGAGCACATTTGCGGTGGTGAACTACACCGTGAACAATCCGCGGCTGGTGCAGTTTGCTCTCAAACTGGCGTTCTGAGGAACAGCCGCAGCGAACACAACCTCGAGTTCTTGGGGTTTTCAGTGGTCTCCAGGGACCGACGCAGCGGAGGTAGGGTAGGTTTGCAACCTGTCGCCTTGGGTCCATGAAAGTGGATGAAAACCACGGTGGCGCAGGCGGTTTCGCCTGGGCGTTCCCGGTGAAGTCCATAGGCAGGCGCAACCGCCTGCTTCACCCTTCCACAGCCTGCGATATGGAGTTTTTGGACTATGGCGGCGGGTTTGAAACTCGCCTGCTAAGCGGTTCTTAAATGCCGGCGTACCAGGCGTAACCGCCTTCCGGCGACGAGGAGCCCAATCCCTTGCCGAATTTCTTCAAATCGTCCGTGACAATCAGGCGAGTGAGATATTTGACGCTCTTATACCCGAGTTGTCGGGGTAAACGCAAACGAATGGGACCGCCATGACCCGCAGGCAAGTCGCCCCCATTCATCCCGTATGTCAGAAGAGTCTGGGGGTGCAGAGCGTCAGCCATGTCGATGCTCTCCCACCAGTAGGTTTGAATCGACACGTATACCACGTACTTGGCCTGCGGCAGCGTTCCCACGACTTTCAGCACGTGCGACAAAGGCACCCCGATCCACTCGGCGATGAATGACCAGCCTTCTTCGCAAGCCAGGTGCGTGATCTGGCTACGCGAAGGAAAGCTTTTCAATTCGGCGAGTGAAAAAGACGTCGGCTCGGCCACCATCCCGCTGACATCGAGCCGCCAGTCCGCGAATCCTCCGGTCTGGAGGCGTTTGTAGTCCACATCCTGAGGAGGATCGCCGTTGGGGAACGGGCTCTTCGAGATCTGATTTCGCGAGAACTCCCGCGCCATCGAGTGTCGTGTCAGCAGCCGTTGGGCGGCGTAGGTCATCGTCTCGCCGGGACCGTAGAGGCCGCCGTGATCGGGTGGAATCAACCCATAGCGGCGTGCGAGACTCGCGGCGACGCCTAAACCGGTTCCGCCGGCCGATACACCAAGCCCCGCGGCGATGAGTTTGCGGCGTGAGAGAGTACTCATGCGTTCTCCATTTGCGGCCGGGCACGGCCCGTGATCATCGCTCGCATGCGGCTCCTGAATCCGGTCACGCAAATCATCACAAGATGGACCATCAGGAACGCAAACAGAGCGATCGAGACAAAGAAATGAATCGTGCGCGCCGATTGCTGGCCGCCAAAGGCAGTAACGGTGAACGGGAAAGCGGAGGCAATGGCGGGCGACATGGCCAAACCTGTCCAGATCACCAGGGGAAACAGGCAAAAGACGACAAGCAGGTACGTGAGCCGCTGAAGCGCGTTGTATGTCGTATCGGCGGCCGGTTTGAGGCGCAGGTGGTTCGCGATTTGAGCGGAAAGCGCACGCGGCGAAAGATCGTCCCGGCCCGGCAGCAGGTTCTTGCGGAAATGCCGCGTAACCAGACCGAGGCTGACATACAGTAGCCCGGTCAAGACCGCCAGCCACGCGGCTTCGAAATGGAGAGCGCGGCTCCATCCGTTCTGGTCGGGGAGAACATATCCATAACCGGTAGGCACCAATGACCTCGACGCCGGAATCGGAAGCTTGAACAACGGAGCAGTGAGCGCGTTCCCGGCCTCGCCCCAATAAAAGCGCGGGTGCGAAATCAGAATTTCCACCCCTGTGACGAGTAGCGCGACGAAGCACACGGTAGTAATCCAGTGCGTGATGCGTACAAACGCGCTGTGACGTGCCCCTGCCACGCGCTGGATTATATCATGGTCATCGCGCTGCTATCCTATTTCAACCACTCATGACCGCCGCCGGAGTTACGGAGTTATTGGTAAGCAAGGGCCTCACGGCCATCGGTTCGCCAATCACGATTCAAGAGTTAGGGCGCAAGTACCGGATACGAAGGTGGTACGACTTCTGGGACGTAATCTATCTGCCTCCGTCGCCGCTGTTCGACGAAAACGCGCAGCCATACTTCGTTCAGAACGACGATTCCCATCGGCTGCCGCCCACCACCTTTTACAACGATTTCGACCTGCTGCACGATGGCCAACGGAACCACGACTTCGCGCTCGATCGCTTGACGCGTGTCTTCGGTGAACCGCCCAAGGATACGTCAGTCAGCAACACCCGGTCGCACACGTGGAAGTTCGAGGAGATGTCGGTCAACATCCTGACCTTTATACAGGAAAAGACGTCCGGCCATAATCCGCTCTACCGCCGCCATCCCGAATTGTGGAATCAATGCCGTATCACGATCGAGCGGAACTGGTTGTGGGACGTATCGCCTATGGAACGTGCGTGCCTGGATTCGCTTTCGGCGGACGATACTCTGCCGTGCGCCCGGATTGCGATCGTCCAAGAGCCGCCCTTACGCGAACGAGGGCTACTGCGCCGCGCTCCGGACCGGCGCAACTCATACCTGTGGCGAAGTCCGGACCGCGCCCGAATCGGTTGGCACGCCGGGGACCGCGCCCTGTTCATCGATCGCGCAATCTGTAAAGGGTTGACGCTGGAACAGGTTACGCCCGCCCGCGGCTGTGGCTATTCGCGAGTTAAGCTCGAATGGAAGAATCCATTTAGCGATGCGCACGAGACGGTACAGCTTGGCTTACTGAATGGCGCGGAGACGCACACGCTCGACAATTTCGCCGAAGAACTGGCCGGCTTCTGGAGAATCAAACTGAAGTCGGTCGAGTATCCCGACGACTAAAGCGCAAGATAGCAATTGCGCGCGGGATTGCACTCGTAATCGTCGACCGCCTTGCCGTCCGGGCCAAGGCATTTCTGCGTCTTATGACACCAGAAAAGCCGGTCGTTCGAGTGCGGAATGGAAGGATTCCATTCCGCCTCGATATACAGACCTTTCCAGCGCAGATTCTCGCAGCGATCGTCGTCGAGCTGCGTGAGTGACGAGCGTTCGCGATTCATAAGATCAGGCCCTTCCAGAGGCCTCCTGGAGCGCGCGCTTCACGGCAACGCGTGCAAGCTGCACTTTGTAAGCGTTCTGGCTGAGCGGCTTGGCATCGGCCACCGCCGCGTCCGCCGCCTTGGCGATCGATGCCTCGCTCAGGCTCTGCCCGGCCAACGCTTTCTCGGCGCCTTCCGCGATCCACGGCGTCGGCGCCACGTGACCCAACACAATTCGCGCCGAACTCACGTTCGATCCGCTCATATGGAGAACCACGGATGCCGTAGCGAGCGGCCAATCCATCGCCCCACGCTCGCGAATCTCATGCGTGGTGTTCTTCGCACCGGCCGCCGACGGAATCATGATTTCCGTCAGAATCTCGTCCGCATGGATCGCCGTTTCCCGCCCGGACTCGTTTTGCGGCGCCATGAAGAACTTCTCAACAGCTACCGTGCGGCTTCCGGAAGCGGACACCAGCTTTACCTGCGCCCCGAGCGCAACCAGCGCCGGACCGAGGCTCGAAGGACTGACAAAATATGCCGGACCGCCGCCGAAAATCGCGTGATAACGATTCTCGCCATTCGGCACCAGGCTCTGGCCATCCTTCATCGCCAGCAAACCGAAGCCATTGCGGAAATACCAGCAGCGCGGACGCTGGCAGAGGTCTCCGCCCACAGTCCCCATGTTGCGGATCTGCGGGCTGGTGATGCCCAAAGCCGCCGACGTCAGCGAGGGAAATTCCGACCGCACGGCCGCGTTCGAAGCCAGTTCGTCCAAAGTGACGACCGCCCCGATCCGCAGCCCCTGCGGCGTTTTGCTAATGCCGCGCAGCTCGCCGATATTCTTTATGTTGACCACCCGTTTGGGCGTGTGAAGGTATTCCTTCATCATGCTGATCTGGTCGGTCCCGCCCGCCAGGATATCGGTCTCGCCCCATTTCGCGCTAAGCAATGGCAGCGTTTCTTTTACACTCGTAGGACTTGCGTATTCGAAGGCTTGCATTTACGCGTTCCTCCTTGCCAGCGTGTCGAGCACGCGCATAGGCGTCATGGGCACCATCGGCACCCGAACGCCAAGGGCATTCGCAACCGCGTTCGCGATGGCTGCAATCCCGGGTACGGTCGGGGGCTCGCCGAGACCGATTACACCGCGTTTGTCGTGTTCCGGGGCGATGTCCATGTGGACCATGATCTCGCCGATATCGTCAATGCCGGCCAGCTTGTAAAATTCCATGTCGGCATTCAGCATGCGGCCCGTCGCCGCATCCATGACGCGTTCTTCCATCAGCGCCCCGCAGATACTCATGATGCAGGCGCCGTAAACCTGGCTTTCGGCTGTCTTTGGATTCACTACCATGCCGCAATCGTGCACCGCGACATGCTTGTTGATCCGCACGATGCCGGTTTCGGTGTCCACCGAAACGTCGGACATGTGGATGCCTCCCACGCCCGAGGACATCATGCCCTCCTTCATGGATTCGCGCGGGACGTTCTCGCCCATCTCCGAAATAGTGTCGACGCCGAGCTTGCGGCAGGCTTCCTGCCAGCTCATGCTTTTCTCGGGATTCCCTTTCACGCGGATGCGGTTGTCGACCGCCTCCAGTTGATCGGGCGTGGTGTCGAGAGCTTTCGCGACCAGTTGGAACAGCTTGTCGAGGGCGTTCACCGTCGACTTACGGGTCGAAACTGTGACGCCGCCGATGGTGGTTGAACCGCCGGATGCGCCGGAGTTCGGGAAGTTGCTGTCGCCGATCTTCACCTTCACCTGGTTCACTTCGAGACCGAAAGTTTCGGCGGCGACCATGGCGATCATGGTGCGGGTGGCTGTGCCCAGGTCCTGCGAGGCCAGTTCCACTTCCACCGATGCGTCGGGATGGATCGTCGTGCGGCACTTGCTGGCGTGTCCGCCGCCGCCCCAGGTCCCGATGCCGAGTCCGAGTCCGCGCTTGATCGTTCCGTTGCCGGAATCGCCTCGCTGGTGCCAGTTCTTCTTCCAGTCGATCATGCCGGCGGCAATATCGATCTGCTTGGCGTAAACCTCGGGGCGCTCCGTGTAGGCAAGGTTCTTTTTGAACATCTCCGCCGGGTCCATCTTGAGCTTGGCGGCGAGATCTTCAAACGCCGAGCATGTGATGAAGGAAACCTGCGGATGCGTGGGAGCGCGCCAGGCTCGAGCACTTCCCGTGTTCACTGAGACTGCGGTGTGATTGACCCGGCGGTTCGGAACTTTGGTGAATACATACGGCAGCAACTGCGCGTTCACGCCGCCGCCAGTCACGCCGCCGGTTGCCCAGCTTTGAGAATCCCAGGCCGTAATCGTCCCGTCCTGTTTCGCGGCTACCTTCACCTTGGCGTATACAGACGGCCGATTGCCGGCGATCTGCAGCTCGGTAGCGCGATCGAGGAACAACTTCACCGGCCGGCCGCCGCTGTCCTTCGAGAGGCGCGCCGCCTCGACGCCCCAACTGTCGGCCGGGAACTTGCTCCCGAAGCCGCCACCCATGTAATCCATGTGCACGTGGATGTTCGTGACGGGGACGTTCAGGGCTTTTCCCACATCGCCGCTGATGCCCGATACGTTTTGCGTGGAGGGCCAGTACTCAATCTTGTCGCCATTCCAGGCGATGGTCTGGCCATGCGGTTCCAGGCAGCAGTGCGTCAACACCGGAATGCCATACTGGCCTTCGGACATGACATCGGCTTCTTTGAACGCGGCATCCGGGTCGCCGGTCACCTGCTCGCCTGCCGGTTTGGCGCGATTGCCGACCTTCGAAAGATCCTCTTCGCGCACGACGTGCGGGAGCACTTCGTAATCGATTTTAACCAGGCGGATGGCGTCCTTTGCGATCTCCTCGGTTTCGGCCGCGATCGCCACCATTTCCGCACCCTGCCACTGAACTTCGTCGCCCGCTTTCACCATCTCGCGGACTGCGGTGACACCTTTGAGCGCCTTGGCCGCGCTTGTATCGATGCTTTTCACGCGAGCGTGAGCGTAAGGTGACGTCACCAGCACGCCATGAAGCAAACCTTGCGGGTTGATGTCGGAATTGTACTTTGCGGCGCCGGTCGATTTGGCGATGCCATCGAGGCGGCTGAGGCGCTTCCCGATAACGCGCCGTTGCCCCATCGGGGGCCAGCTATAATCAGGCATTTCGTCCTCCTTGCCGTATCGCGGTGGCTGCTTCCACTACGGCTTTTCGAATTCCCATGTATGTGCCGCAGCGGCAGAAGTTCCCGCCCAGGCCCTTCCGGACTTCTTCCTCGCTGGGAACGCCCGGATGACGATCGAGGAATCCCTTGGCTGCCATCACGAAGCCCGGCGTGCAATATCCGCACTGTTGCGCGTCATTGTTGACGAACGCGGTGGAAACGGGGTGCGGTCTGCGGCCCTCCGAGAGCCCTTCTAAAGTTTCGATCTTCTTTCCTTGCGCCTCGATGGCGAGCACCGAGCAGGAGTACATCACTTTGCCGTCGATGATCACGGTGCAGGCACCGCAGGTTCCGCGGTCGCACACGCGCTTGGCGGCAGTCAGGTCGAGGCGATCGCGCAAGGCGTCGAGCAGGGTAGTGCGCGGCTCAACGGTAACATTGCGGGATTTGCCATTAATGTTGAGTGTGATGGGTACTTCACCAGGGCCGACGACTTTGGCTGACGCTGCAGCTTCGGCCTCGGTCTCGAGGATGCCCGTAGTAAGGGCCCCGCTGGTGATTCCCATGCCCGCGAGAAATCCGCGGCGCGAAAATCTGGACTTTTTCGTTTTGGGTTGATCTGGTTCCTTGGAAGAACTCACGAGACACCTTCCTTCGGGTGAAGAGAATCTTAATGATCTTAACAAATGGCGGGGGGTTGGGGCGGATGGTTACCGTTAACGAAGAATGGACGCAATGGCTTAGGAGTACAATCCCGATAGGTCAGGAAGTCGTAACAAGGAATCCTGTTCCGGAGGTCCGATGGACACCTGGACAGCCGTTAGCGAACCAGGAGTGACGTCATCAGGAAACCGCCACCTATCAGTCCGCCAAACAATATCGCTCCCAGCAGCAGCGGCCGCGTACCGGCCCGCTTCATCTGCTCCCAATGCGTGCTCACTCCAAGAGCAAACATCGCAGCGCTCAAAAGGATCGTGTCGATATCGATCAGCGCCGACCGCAGGGCCGCCGGTGGCTTGAGCCACGATTGAGCGACGATCACCGCCACAAATCCAAGCACAAACCACGGAAATCCGATCGCGCGCCCCTTGGAGGCGCCTTCCGGCCGTCGAATGCGGCCCACCAGCAGCAGGGCCGGGGCCAGCAGCAGCACGCGTAACATCTTGGTCACGACCGCCGTGTCGCTCGCGAGTTGTCCGACCGCGCGCCCAGCAGCCACCACCTGGGCCACCTCATGCACCGTCGCGCCCGTGTAAATCCCGAAGGTTCGCTCGCTGAAACCCGTCAGCGGATAGAGAAACGGATACAGGAACATCGCGGCAGTTCCGAAAACCACCACGGTGGCGACCGCGACACTCGCCTTGTGCGACTCGCTTTCGATGACGCGATCGGTAGCCAGTACCGCCGCCGCGCCGCAGATCCCACTGCCCGCGCTCACCAACAGCGCGGTGTCGGAATCGAGTTTCAGGACACGCGTACCGAGCCAGTACCCAACAATCAGAACCGACGTGATCACAGTTATATCGAGAGCCAGCGCTCGCGGACCGAGATGCCACAGGTCGCCCACGGTCAGCCGCACGCCATAGAGCATCACGCCCAACCGCAGGATTTTCTGCTGCGAGAATCGTAAGCCCGGTTGAAAGCGGCTCGGCAAACGGCCCCCCGCGGCATTGCCCAGCACCATTCCAGCGACAATCGCCAGGGTGAGCGCACTCAGTTGCAGCGCATGATTCCACGGCATCGAGGCCGCTCGCCAAACCAGTAAAGCGACAGCGAGGCACAATGCGAAGCCCCATCCAACACCCTTGAAAAGGCCCATAACCCTGCACCCACAATAGGCGCGTGCCGCAAATAAGTAAAACTGATAATTTCAATACTGCTGTTTGATCCAATCAATATGCGAATCACAGTACGACAGCTCGAGGTCTTTGCCGCCATCTGTCAGGAACAGACGGTAACGGGCGCCTCCCGAAAGATCGGGCTTTCCCAGGCCGCTACAAGCCAGGCATTGGCTGAACTGGAAAACCTCCTCGAGCGGAAGCTTTTCGACCGCCATGGGCGCCGCATCGTACTAAACGCGGCAGGTCGCCAACTTCTTCCCGCGGCTGTCCAAGTCCTCGACCGTGTCCGCGATATCGAGACGGCCGGCGCACCTTCGACAGCTCACATCAAGCTGTGTGCCAGCCTTACGACGGGCAATTACATGCTCCCCTCCATCATTTCCCGCTTTGCCCGACTCCACCCGGGCTGTCAGTTTCATGTCGCACTGGGCAACACCGACCAGGTCGTGGAATCGTTACTGCAGTTCGAAAGCGATGCGGGCTGGATCGAAGGGCTGGTGCAACACCAGGACCTGCAAGCTTTTCCCTGGCGTGAGGACGAGTTGGTGATCGTCGCCAAGCAAGGTCACAGGCTGGCTTCCCATCACGCGACACCCGAAGATCTCGCCGCCGCCGCCTGGATTCTGCGCGAAAAAGGCTCCGGTACCCGCGCCGTATTCGAGGACGCCATCGCAGGCAAATTCCGGCTGGAGCACGTGCCCATTGAATTTGGAGGAATCGAAGCGATTAAGCACGCCGTGCTTGCCGGAGCCGGCCTGGGCTGCATCTCGCGTTCCGCCGTGGCACCGGAGTTGAAGACCGGCCAACTCCGCCGTGTTCACGCATCGTGGCTCAACCTGCGGCGCCAGCTCACAGTCCTGATTCACCGCGAAAAGTACCTCGATACGGGCCTGCGAGGCTTTCTCAGTTATGCCGGGGTGACGTTAACAGCCGGCTGAAGGACTCCGTTTCTATCAATGCTATGCCGTGGATAAACGCAGACGAGTCCTCGCTCACGAAACCCGCACCGCGTCGTAGTCCGGTCTGTCGGAAAACCGCTCCATGATGCGCGATGGGTTACCGAGATCGGTGAAACCGTATTGCCGGTACAACCCGTGCGCATCGCGCGTCGCCAGCATCCAGCGGCGCAGTCCCTGAAGTTCCGGATGCGACACCATTACCTTCATGAGCCACTTCGAAAGTCCCTGCCCTCGAAACTCTTCGAGAATGAACACGTCTGCAACCCAGGCAAACGTTGCATAATCCGAAACCACTCGCGCAAATCCGATCTGACGTTCGCCCTGGTACATACCGAACGGCAGCGAGTGCTTCACCGATTTCCGTATGACATGCATCGGGCGGCCCGACGCCCAATAGGACGTCTTATACAGGTATTCGTAAATGGCGTTATAGTCCAGCCGCTCCGGATCCGTGCTGATAACATAATCGCCGCGCAGCCATTGCTCTCCCAGAAATGTTCTCCTTCCAACCTCTAGCGCTATTCTAGATTTTCCTATGTTCATTTCAAATCTTTTCTCGCTGGAAGGCCAGGTGGCCGTCGTCATTGGGGGTGGCGGCGTGCTGGCGGGGGCAATGGCGGAAGGGTTTGCGTTAGCCGGCGCGCGCGTCGTGATCGTGGGACGAACGCCCGAAAAAACGGAAGCGCGTGTCGAATCGATTCGTGCCCAGGGTCAGCAGGCCATCGGCGTAAACGGCGACATGAGCAGAAAAGCCGACCTGGAACGCGCACTCGATGAGACTATGCAGGCGTTCGGCCGCGTCGACGTTCTGCTCAACGGCGCCGGCATCAACTCCGCCACGCCATTCTTCGACATCAGCGAGGAGGAATGGCACAAAATCATCGACGTCGACCTGACCAGCGTCTTTTTTGCATGCCAGATCTTCGGCAAGGCGATGGTGGAGTCTGGCAACGGGGGCTCCATCATCAACATATCCTCTGCCTCGTCCGATCCACCGCTGTCCCGTGTGTTCACCTACTCGATCGCGAAAGGCGGCGTGAATCAACTCACCAAGTTCCTCGCTCGCGAGTTGGCGCCCCAGCGTGTTCGGGTAAACGCAATCTTGCCCGGCTTCTTCCCCGCCGAGCAAAACCGCAAGCTCCTCACCGCGGATCGAACCGAGGCCATCATGCGTCATACGCCAATGGCCCGCTTTGGCGATGCCGACGAGCTCGTGGCTACCGCGATCTATCTCGCGTCTGCCAAAGCCTCATCGTTTGTCACGGGAGCCATCGTCCGCGTGGACGGCGGCTTCGGCGCCATGACCATCTGAGAGAACGCGCTTCAGGCTTTCCTCCATCTCCCTGGGATGGAAGCCAAATGGCCCCGCCTTGCTCTTGTAGGCGACGCGCCCCTCGCGGTCGATAACGTACAAACGGTCGGGCCAGCCAGTGTAAGCAACGTCCGTTCGGTTATCGAAGCCGTCCAGGATCGCTGGGATGGCAAGGTGCAGATTGCGCACGCAGGCATCCGCCACCTCGCCGCGTTCCTGGTAACTCTTCGGACTCGCAAATACGACGTGCTGCGCGACGTTCGAGCTCATCTGCCACACGTCGCTCGCGTGGGCCTCCTGAATGTAAACGATGTAGAACGCCGCGCGGTCCTTGTACTGTTCATACATCGCGTTGAGCACGGGAGCCTCCCGGCGAAACGGCGGTCAAGTGTAGCTCCCGAAAATCAGGACTACCGGTTTCGAGCCGCGAAACGAGGAAAGCCGCACGGTTGCACTTTTGTCCAGCGTCTGCAGTTCGAAATCGGGCGCAACGTCGCCGGCGTGAATCACACCGCCGCGCGCATGCGACCATAACGTTTCAAACGGAAGCGCCATGAATAACGGACCCGGCACGTTCGCAATAAACCGGCCGAAATTCTCGGGCGGACGCCGCATTTCAGCATAGATCAGCGCGACGAATCCAATCCACAGGACCGTCAAGGTACCGAGAACCGTCACAACCTTGCGCATACGATCCCTCCATTATGCACAGCGCTGTAACCTTTTCGCGACAATCTGCTCTGTACGAATGTCGCCCGTATGTGTACAATGACAAAACTGGAGGGATTTTCAAAGTGAAGAAGCTCATTGCCATGCTATCGCTCGCTGCCAGCTGCGGATTCGCGGCCACGTTCAGCGGAACAGTAATCGACGTAATGTGTAAGGACAAGGACGCCGCTGCTCACACCAAGGACTGCGCACTCAGCTGCGCCAAGGGCGGTTTCGGTATCGTCACCTCCGACGGCAAGTTCATGAAGTTCGATGAGAAAGGCAACGCTAAAGCGCTGGCTGCCATTAAGGCGACCAAGAAGTCCAGCGATCTGAAGGCCACAGTTAAAGGGACCGCCGATGGCGATGTCCTCAAGGTCGACAGCATCATGGTCGACTAGCTTCAGAGGCTGTGGGAGGGTGAAGCGGTTGTGAACCGTGCTGCCGCCCTGAGACAGCCCAATTAATTCACTGAGAATGCGCAGGCCGATTCGCCGGCGCATTCCCGGTTAGTTCCAAGGGTGAAGCAGGCGGTTTCGCCTTCCCTCTGCGGAGCCTCAGGCAGTTCCTCGCAGGAGTTGGCTGAAACCCGGCGTAGCGGCGCCGCGCACCATGCGTTCTGCTTCGGTCAGTTCCTGCCCGCCTTCACCCGGAGCCAGGAAGAGATTCGTTTCCAGCCCGTGTTGCCGCGTGTAGAGATCCCAGTAGCGGCCCTGCAGCGCATACAGAGTCTCATGCGTACCGCGCTCCAGAATGCGGCCACCTTCCACCACAAGAATCTGATCCGCGCGCCGAATTGTCGACAGCCGGTGCGCGATCACAAAGGTGGTCCGTCCCTCCATCAAATACTTGAGGCCCTCTTGAATGAGCGCCTCAGACTCCGAATCGAGGCTTGAAGTGGCCTCATCGAGAATGAGAACCCGCGGCTCCGCGAGAATCGCGCGCGCGATGGAGACCCGCTGCTTCTGGCCGCCCGACAGCTTCACGCCGCGCTCGCCCACGATAGTGTCGTATTTCTTCTCGAAACTCTCGGCGAATTCGTCTACGCGGGCGATACCGCATGCCCGCATGATCTCTTCCTCGGTGGCGTGCGGCTTCGCAAAAGCGACGTTCTCGCGTATGGTCCCGTCGAATAGAAACGTGTCCTGCAACACCACGCCGAGTTGCGTGCGATAAGACTCCAGCCGCACTGTCGCCAGGTCGACGCCATCGACGCGCACCATGCCTTTCTCCGGCTTATGAAAAGCGGCGATCAAGCCAATGATCGTCGATTTTCCCGACCCCGACGGCCCGACCAGCGCCGTAACCGTCCCCGGAGGCGAATCGAACGAGACGTCGTGCAGCACCGTCTTGCCTTCGTCGTAAGCAAAGCTGACGTCCTCGAACTCGATATGGCCTACGATCGGCGGTATGGTGAAAGTGCGCCGCGGGTCGGTGATCTCAGGATTCTCGCTCAGTACCTCGTGCGTACGATCGAGGCCAGCGAGCGCTTCGGTAAGCTGCGTCCCGATGCTGACAATCTGAATCATCGGAGCGATCATGAACGCCAGGAACATGGTGAAGGTGCCGAGATCGCCCAGGGTCATCATTCCCGCGGCGATTTCCTTCGCGCCGATGAACATCACAACCGCGCCCACGATCCCCATCAGCACCGTCGCGGACATGCTCATCAGCGACATCGCGGTGAGCGACTTCAGGACATTATCGAGCAGCCGCGTTACCCCGCCCGTGAACACCTTGGCCTCGCGTTCTTCGGCGTGGTAGCCCTTAACGACACGTACGCCACCCAGTGACTCCGTAAGACGCCCAGTCACCTCCGCGTTGATCTTGCCACGCTCCCGGAAGATTGGCCGAATGGTGGCAAACGCCTTCCGCAGCACCAGCCCGAAGGCGACCATCACAGCCAGCGCAATGCCGGTCATAAGGACGCTGATACGGAACAACACAACCAGCGACAGCAAAGCCGTCAGCACCCCGCCGGTAAAGTCGATGAGGCCCGTGCCGAGCAAGTTCCGCACGCCTTCCACGTCGTTCATGATGCGTGCAACGAGCGCTCCGGTCTTATTGGAATCGAAATAAGCGACCGGCAGGATGCCAACATGCTGCTGCACCTTCTGCCGCAATTCGGCAATCAGCCTTTGCGCCGCCTTGGAAACCAGTTGCGTCAATGAAAACGAGGTGATGCCCTGAATAATGGTGGCGGTCAACACCGCCATCACGATCGGCGTCAATAGCTGAAACTGGTGTTTTCCAACTACATTGTCGATCAGATATTTAGTCGATCCCGGCAGAACCAGGCCGCACGTACGATTGATCAGCATCAGCAGGAACCCGGCCGCGAGAATCTTGCGCCGTGGCTTGATCATCTCGCGGACGTCCGGCCAGATGACGCGCAAACGTTGGGACGCGCTCTTGCTAGGTTTGGAAGCTGTCAAATTCATTCGATGAAACTATTCTAACCGGCGATTCAGAACAACCACGCTATCACGCCAGGGCCTGTTTCATGTAGTCGAACGCTTTCCGGACCTCCGCGAGGGCATCTTCCGGCTTCGCGTATTCGTACTCGATCATGGCGGGAATGGGGTACTTCCTGGACTTGAGAATCTGCAGGACATCTTTGATTCTGGTGTCGCCCCGCCCGAATGGCACGTTGGTGCCGTGGTCTTTCTTCCGGTCCTTGATGTGCAGCGTGAGGATGTCGTCGTGGTGCTGTTCCAGGTACGAAACCGGATCGAAATTCGCCGCCGTGAAATGCCCGATATCCAGGTTGATTTTCATATACTTCGAACGCCCCGCCATGGCCCTGTCGAAGTCAGCCGGCGTGGAGAATTCATTCGGCTCCATGCTGTCGTGATTGTGGAAGCCGACGTAAGCGCGGTACTTTTCCGCTAATGGGTCGACCCGCGCGGAAACATCGACGTTGGCCGATGCCGTAATCTTATCTGTGCCCAACGCGTGCGCGATCTTGAATCCGTTTTCCAGCTCAACTTCCGAGAAGCTGTCGCGAAAGCTGTAGTTCAGCGCATAAATGACGATTCCCGCATCGTCGAAGCGCTTTTTTGCCGCGCGAATCTCGTCCATGGGCGGATCCTTTCGCCAGGCAGTCGCCGCTTTTTCATCTTTTGGCTCCAGGTGCCCTTGCCACAACTCGACAAACCCGAGCCCGATGTCCTTCATGTCCGCGACACACTGCTCCAGCGGGAAGGCGCGAAAACTGTAGCTCTGAGCGCCGATCATGACGCCATCAATTCTGGAGTTAATCTTCGTGACGGCGGCAGAAAGCGGCGCCGCGATGATAAGTTTGGCAATTTCCCGTCGCGAGAGCCTCATTTGTATGAATGATACTACCGCCGTCATCCAGAGGTCTGTGACGCTGTGGAAGGGTGGGACAGGCGTTTTCGCCTGTCCTTTCCCGGTGAGGTACTGCGGCCCATCTCAAGGCTTGCGGCTAACCGGCGCTCCCTCGGCATTCCCACCGCCCTGCTGTAAAACCGGCAGCGGAGCCGGCGGCGCGCTCACGCGTCCCGTCTTGGCTTCCTCGATATCGACGCCGTACGCCCCGAGAACCTGCCCTGTCGCCGCCTCCAAGGCCACTCGCGCGTGCGCATACTGGCCGAGCGCCGTGACCTCCGATCCCTGCGCGGTCGCCAGGTCGCGCTCGGTCTGAATGACCAGGTACAAGGTTGAAGCGCCGAGAGCGTACTTCTTCTTCTCGGCGTCCACAGTCTGCTCTTCCAACACCCGCTGCTTCACCGCCGCGTTATAGCGTATGCGCGCCTGCTGCATCCCGATCACCGCATTTTGCACATCCACCGCTATCTGCTTTGTCAAAGTCTGCACATCGATCTCCGACTGCCGCAGCGTAAGCGAATCGCGTGCATAATCCGCCTGCGCCGCCCGATTCCGCAACGGAATGTTCAATTGCACGCCCACCCGATAATCCGGAAAATTGCGGCCGAACAACTGCCCCAACACCGTTCCGTAGCCGCCGACGAAGAACGGGTCCACGGAGCGCCCCGTCGTCAGGCTGGCGCCCGTGCTCGACAGCGGAGGCAGTGGATTCACAATGCCGGCTTGCGCGTGATTCGTCAGATCGACGAAGCCATTGAGCGATGGAAGCAGAGCATTGCGGTCGGCTTTGACAGAAATGCGGCTGTTCTCGATACCAATCCGGCTTTGCGCCAGTTCAGGACGGGTGGCGATCGCCGCCGCGATGAGGTCTTGGATGGGTTGCACCGCCTCGGTCTCGGGAATCCTGATGCTGTCGGTCGGGATGATATGCGCCGCCGCAATCGCCGGATCGGCGCTGCGCGTAAGCACGTTCTTGATGATCGTCTCCTGCTGCAGAACCTGTGTTTGCGCAACGATCAAATCCTGCTGGCGGGCGGCGATTTCGGCATCCGCCTGCACGATCGCGATCGGCGCCAGCGTCCCGACCTCAACCTGCTTCTTGTTGTCTTCCAGCAGTTTCTGAGAAACAGAAAGCGCCCGCTCCGCTACCTTCACGTTCTGATTGAAACTGACAAGGTCCCAGTAGAGATTCACGATGGCCGCAACCGTCACGATCACCTGCTGCTGAAACGCCAGGTCCGAAACCTGCAGATTGTTCTTCGCCACCCGTATCTGCCGGTTGTTCACCGCGAACCCGAACCCTTGCAGCAAGGGCTGCGTCACGAACAGGTCGAGACCCGAAATGGTGCTGGGGTTAATGTCGGGGCGTCCCGAATTCAGGTCTGTAAACGCATTGCTGTAAGACAACGCGGCCTGTCCTCCCGTCAGGAAGCCTTGCGTCAGGGTGAAGTTTGCCAGTTTTTGAGTCTGCACCAGCGCCGTCGTGCCGTAGAGGAAAGGCGTGGTTTGGGGCGACGTGGCGTGACCCCAACTAATCGTGCCCGTCAGCATGGGATCGAGGGTCGGGATAGTTGGACCCAATTGCGAAATCACCCCGTTCACGCTTGTCGAGCCAGATGTCGAGCCGCTGCTCGCCCCCCCGCTGAAGGCGTTTAATGACAGGCCCGCTCCCGCGCTCGACGCCCCCTGAATGACGTTCGTATTGACCCCGCGCAGCGCCCCTCCGGCTTTCGCCCGCTGGAGATCTGTCTGCGCAATCATCGGACCGTAACGCGCGCGCGCGATATCGAGATTGTTCTCCAGTGTCAGCGCAATCGCATCCTTCAACGACAGGTAGATGTTTCCAGCGCGCAGCAATTGATCGAGGCGGCTGGAATTGGACATGTCGAGCGCCGGCGTCTCCGAAGGCTTATACCAGTGGAGAACGCCAGAAGACAAATCGAGAGTCGGCGTGCGGTCCTGTGCGATCGAGACCGGCGCCGAGAGCATGAGTACACATAAAACGGCAAGAGCCGGTTGGAAACGTCGCATGACACCTCTGAAGCGTAGGCTAAAGTCCAGTTTACGAAAACGGCGCGATTACTTGCCCAATTCCCGAATCCGGATGTCGCGGAACATGATCACCGAAAACTGATCGTGCAATTGCAAGCCGATGGGCCCGGTCTTCGATCGCTTGGGATCGCCGGGGTGCTCCGCCGCCAGGTGGCCGTTCAGCATCACTGTAATCTTGTCGTTACGCGACATGATGTCCAACACATTCCAATCGTCGTCGTGATGGAGGTCCTTGGGCGCATCCACAAAGCCGTAGATGCTGCCCGACGGATGGGGATCGGGATAACGGTTGTTGATCTGGATCTCGTAACCGATTTTGGATGGCGTTTTCGTAAAATCGGCCGGCGTCACGATGGCCCAACGTGCGCGAGACGTATCGCGAATCGAGACGCCGCTGTTGCCGGCTGTTTTGGTCCAATATTCCACGTGCAAGTCGAATTCCCCGTAATCATTCCGGACCGTGTACAGCCACGATTGGGTGTCGACCCAATCCTTGAAGTCCTTCGGTGTTTTGAAGGGGCCTCCCGGTACACACATTTTGCGGAGATCGCCTACGCGTTGACCAACAATGGTGCGGTCGCGAAGCACCGTCCATTGACCGTCGCCGAGTACTTCCCAACCATCCAGGTTCTGACCATTGAACAACGGCTTCCAATCGCCGGCCGAGACGAACGAAATTCCTATAAGCAGACTGACAAAAAAGCGAGAACACGCCATGATGCCCCCAGTATACAAATGCCGGAAGCCCTGTAGACTAATGAGAAGGCGGTGAATTCATGGACACAACGGCGATTGTTGCGACCGTTCTGTTAGTCGTATTGGTGGTTTTGGCGCGTGTCGCAAAGATGCGTCACGTGTGGGACCGGCGTCCTCGCCGCAACCCCGAGCAGCGCCATGACGCGTAATCGCCATGTCGAGCGTTAAAGCGGTTTCGGGTGGGGTTCTTGCGCTCGCGGTGGTTGCCGCTTTCGCGGCGGCAGACTTTCGATCGTTCGAGGCTGTGCCGCTCGAAACGGAATCTGAAACGACTGCCAACGCCAGCATCGGCGATCTGAACGGCGACGGAATCCTGGATATCGTTCTCGCCAAAGGCCGTCACTGGCCCTTAAAGGATGTCGTCCTGTTCGGCGATGGCAAGGGACACTTCACACCCGGACCGCCGCTGCCGAACGGCCCCGATCGAAGCTACTCCGCCCCGCTCGCCGATCTCGACAAAGACGGTGACCTCGATATCGTGCTGAGCAACGACCGCCCCGATCCGAAGCTGATTCTCCTCAATGACGGCAAAGGTCGATTCACGGTCGGTGGAAGCTTTGGCGATCCGAACTGGTCGACGCGCAACGTCGTGGTCGCGGATTTGAACGGAGACGGGTATCCGGACATTGCGGTTGCGAATCGACCCGGTCCGAGTTACGTCTGCTTCAACGACACGAAGGCCCATTTCAGTTGCCGCGTGCTCGGACCCGAAACGTCTGCGACCATTCTGGCAGGCGACATCGACGGCGACGGCTCGAACGACCTGATCGTCGCGTGCCGGGACGATTGCCAGAGCGTAGTCTATCTCAACGACGGAAAGGGCAATTTTACGCGCAAGCTGCCGTTCGGCCCCGCGGTATCATCGACGCGAGCCATGGCGGTTGCCGATTTTGACGGCGACGGCCGGCTCGACATCGCCGCCTGCCATGAGAACCTCGGCTTGTATGTCTATTTCAACGCGGCCAAAGGCAAGTTCGGTGAGGGAATAAAGGTCGCGGGGCGGGACGCCCTGCCTTATTCGATGACGACAGCCGATCTGAACCGTGACGGAAGGCCGGAGATCATCGTGGGCTATGTCAAGGCTCCGGGCGCGGTCTATTTCAACGACGGAACCGGCCGCAAGTTTCGGCGGGTGGCTTTTGGGGATAGCAATGGCGCCATTTACGGCTTAGCAGTGGCTGATTTGAACGGCGATGGATACCCAGACATCGTGGCCGCCCGCTCGGACGCCCCCAGCCTGCTGCTCTTCAACCGGCCTGGGAAATGACGTGATCACCTAACTCCTACCAATACGCGACATCCAAATCATCGATGTAACGAAAGTGCTGATCTCTTGTCGCTAGCAGCCCGTGGGAGGATTCTTTGAGAGCGGCATGCGCAGGCGAAACCGCCTGCGCCACCGTTTTCCGAGAAACGTGCTGACTTCGCTGCACCGAAGAAAAGCTCACCAAGTACGACCACGGGGATGTATACGTCGGATATCAGGTCTAACTTGGAGAGCACGCTGTCATCCGCTTCGAATACGGCTATGACGATATTCGTGTCGAGCACGAACCTACCATTCGCCGGCACCCACTCGCTCGCAATTCTCCTCGATGGCGCGCTTCATCTCCTCGATAGAAACTCGATCGAGATACCCTGAAAAACGCCGCAGCACCGCGCCCCCCTCGGCTTTAGCGTCCGGTCCCGCGAGCGACACGACAAATCGAAGCACCTATTCCTGAAGTTCATGTGGCAGTTGATCGATTCTCGAAACGATTTCATCCCGGACGTCCATGTTTGAAACCTAGTCACATCGAACAACGCCGCTCTTATGATTCATAGCGCCCGCGCAACGCCTTCCCCGCCCTGCCTCGCCCGTAACATGAGCACCAGGCGCATCACGCGCTGTTCGATCTCGGCAGCCACTTGCCGGAAAACCTGCTCGCTCATGCCGATCGGGTCCGTAATCTTCCACTCCTCAACCATCACGCCCGGAGGGCTGATCTTCTGCCCCGTCATGTTGATCAGCAGATCGATCTTCTTAGGCGCCGCCGCCAGCCCCTTCGACAGGGCCGCGCTGAGATCGATATTCTTCTCCTGCATGACCTTGATCGTAAGCGGCGGAATGAAACCCGCAGGGAAAAGGCCGGCGCTACAAGCCTCCATAACATCCGAACCGTATGCCCGCGCAAACCCCTCAGCCATTTGCGACCGGCAGGCATTCCCTATGCAGAGAAACAGCACGCGGCTTCGGTCCATCAGCCCACCTTTTCGAGGAAAAGCTTGTGGATGCTGGAATCTTCGGTCAGTTCGGGATGAAATGTCGCGGCCATATGCCGGCCCTGCTCAACCAGAACGGGATCACCATGGTAGCGTGCCAGCACCCGCGCCTCTTCACCCACCCGCCGGATAATTGGCGCCCGAATGAAAACCGCCTCCATTTCACCTTTCGCGCCCTCGGGTTGCAGCCGGACGATCCGGGAGTCCAGTTGCCGGCCGTACCCGTTCCTCTGAATCTCCATGTCCATCATCCCCAGAGAGGGCTGTGGCGGATTGGTTACATCCGTCGCGAGCAGAATCGCGCCGGCACAGGTGCCCAGCACCGGATGCGTTTGTCCGAACTGCCGCAGCGGCTCGAACAATCCCTCGGACTCGATCAGCTTCAACATGGTGGTGCTCTCGCCTCCGGGGATCACCAAGGCATCCAGGTCGGCGAGTTGCTTCGCCGAACGCACCTCGACCGCCTCCGCCCCGGCACGATCGAGCGCTTTTCCGTGCGCCTCGAAATCTCCCTGCAGCGCGAGCACACCAATCCGCTTTCGCCGCTTAGACATTACCAGCCTCTCGTTTGCAGTAGTTCGCCTTCCGGCAGCCGCGAAATGTCGAGACCAGGCATTGCCATGCCGAGCTCTTCACTGGCTTCGAGCAGCTTCGCCGGATCGTTGAAATACGTGGCAGCCTTCACAACCGCGCGCGCCCGCGCTTCGGGATCGGACGATTTGAAGATCCCCGAACCGACGAACACCGCCTCGGCTCCGAGTTGCATGACCAGTGCAGCGTCCGCGGGAGTAGCAATACCACCGGCCGAGAAGTTGGGAACCGGCAGCTTCCCGTGCTCTGCGACATACTGTACCAGCTCCAGCGGCGCTTGCAGCTTCTTCGACTCCGCCACCAGCTCTTCCTTACCCAGCACAGTGAGCTGCTTCATTTCTTTAACAATCGTCCGTATGTGACGGACGGCCTCGACGATATTCCCCGAGCCAGCCTCGCCCTTGGTCCGAATCATCGCAGCGCCCTCGGCAATTCGGCGCAACGCCTCCCCCAGGTTGCGCGCCCCGCATACGAACGGCACTTTGTAATTGCGCTTGTCGATGTGGTGCTCCTCATCGGCAGGGGTCAGAACCTCGCTCTCGTCGATGTAGTCCACTTCGAGCGCCTCGAGGATCCTGGCTTCCATGAAATGTCCGATGCGTGCTTTTGCCATCACCGGAATACTCACGGTTTGCATGATCTCGCGAATTTTGCTGATGGGCGCCATGCGCGCCACTCCACCCTCTTTGCGAATATCGGCGGGCACGCGCTCCAGCGCCATGACGGCGGTAGCCCCAGCCTTCTCCGCAATGAGGGCCTGCTCGGCATTGGTGACGTCCATGATGACGCCGCCCTTCAGCATTTCCGCCAAGCCGACTTTCAATCGAAAACTGTCATCTAGGTACATGTTGCGCTCTCCTGTTTAAACCATTGCTGAAGATTCCAGCCGCTCGCGCGACCGGGTAAAACCATCCTGGAAAACCCGCCCGAGTGTCGCCAGCCCTAATTCTATGGATGCCGGTTCGACACCGCAAAAACTGATTCGCATCGTCCCGGGATCTGTTGCTCCTACCGCGAAATGCTTGCCGGGCAGATAGGTGACGCCCTCGCGCTCCGCGCTCGGGAGGAGTTCGTCAGCGTCGAGCGGCCGCGGCAGCCGAACCCACAAACTCATGCCCCCTTCCGGCCGGGTCCACTCGCTCCCCGGGGGTAAATGCCGTTCGCAGGCAGACAGAACCGCCCGCAGCCGTTCCCGACCCGACGCCAGCACCCGCTCCCGATGGCGCGCCAGTCGCCCGGACTCCGCAAAACGCAACAGCACCGCCTGCGACAGCTGATCGCTGTGAAGGTCGCTCCACTGCTTAGCCTCGGTCAATTGCTCGATCAACCAGCGCGGTCCAATCGCCCAACCCACGCGTAGGCCCGGAAACGCAAGTTTCGAGAAACTGCGGAGCAGCACGATCCGCTCCGATGCACCAGGGTACGCCGCTGCAAGCTTCTTGATCGGCGGGATCGGATTACCCTCATACCGCAACTCGCCATAGATGTCATTCTCCACCAGCAGCGTACCGGTCCGGCTGATTAGGCGAAGTAGTTCTTGTCGAGCTTTAAGATCCAGCGTGTAACCTGTTGGATTTTGAAAGTTTGATGTTACGACCAGGAGGGCGGGCCGTTCTGCTATCACAGCTCTTTCCAGACGCTCCATGTCGAGCCCGTCATGCCCGTAAGGAACGCCGGAAACCCGGGCGCCGGCACGCTGGAATGCGTTCTTCAAGCCGGGATAAACCGGGTCTTCCAACAGCACCGTCTCTCCGTGACCGAGGGTCGTCCGCTGGAGCAGATCAAATGCCTGCTGACACCCCGTTGTAATCAGGATGTCGTCGGCCTCGGAGGCGGCGCCCTCTTCCCGCGCTTGCTGAAGCAAGTAGCGCCGCAACGGGCCATATCCGGCCGGAGAACCAAGTTGCAGAATCTCCTGCGCCTCGGGGCTTCGAATCACCTCGGTGCATGCCGACCGGAAATCCTCCATCGGGAACAGCAATTCAGACGGTCGCGAACTGGCGAAGCTGATTGGGTCGGTGTTGCCCACGTCCGCCTGGCGGGCCGAGACGAAACTGCCTCGTCCGACATGGCCCGTGATCAGGCCGTCTGCTTCCAGCAATTCATAGGCGGCCGACACCGTGGTCCGGTTTAAGCCAAGGTGTCCCGCCAATTCCCGGGTCGCGGGCAGTTTATAGCCGGGGCGTAACCTTCCCGACGCGATCATATCCCTAATTTGCTCAGAGATCTGGCGGTATAGAGGTACAGCGGAACTCGAATCGAGAGAATGAATCGCAACCATGCCAATACGATCCATTACAGTAACATATTGGACTGTCAACTGCCAATCCAATCCGAAAAAACCGCCAATCTGGTACAATCAGTGTCTTCCCGCCGTGACTCGCTGCATTCTGGCTCTCTTGATTACGGTTCTTCTTGTTCCCGCCGTGGAGCCCGCCCAGAAGAAAAAAAAGACCAGCGACGAAGATGGCATGCTGCCCATCGTTGTCGACGACTCGAAAAAGAAAAAGAAGAAGGAAGAAGAAACCCAGGTTCTGCCCCCGCCTAAGGAACTGCCCTCCGCCGTCATCGGCGAGATGGACCGGCTGTCGTTCCAGGTTTCGCCGCTTTCTGGCCGAGGCCTCCTCACCCAACAAACCCGCGAGGCCCTGCGCGCATTACAGCAGAAGAATCACAACTCCACCATCATTAAGCTGCGGGCTTTCGTGGCAGGCTCCGGCGATATGCGCCGCATCGGCGAACTCGTCGGGGAGCTTTGGGAAGAGAAGCATCTTCCGCTGCCGGCCCTCAGCGTCGTTCAAACCGGCGGAATTCCGCTCGAAGCCGCCCAGGTCGTCATCGAGAGTGTCGCCACCGAAAAACGATCCGTGAATCCGTATGGTGTGGCGTTCTTCTCGGGGCGCCCCGGTGAGAACCTCTCCCAGTCGCTGGCAAGCTTAGCCGACGATGTAAAGCAGGCCGGCATGGACAATGGCGACGTCCTGCGCGTGACCTGTTACGTCCGGTCGCTGGATGAAAATAGAGACGGCAACCAGCTGATGGCGGCGCGCTTCCCTGCCGCCGCTGCAAACTACGTGCAGATGCAGCGGGAGTATGCGCTTCCGGTCGCTGAATGCGATGCGGTCGCTCGCCGTCGCACCGCCACCTCAGAGGGCACGCCAAAACTGGTCTTCACGGGAACGCAGTTGGCATTCGGAAGCCAGGACAACGACATCCGGCTCGCTTTTGAGCGGCTCCAGAAGACCCTGGTGCCTTTCAACACCGATCTTCACAAGACAATTGCCTCGCACGTGTACCTGATCTCGCCGGGCCTCACGGCGAAGATTCGAACAGTAGGGTCGGAATTCTATGGCAAGACCGCACCGGGTGCAATGACTGTCCTCGCGTTCGAGGGGCTTCCTTCGCTGGACGCCTCCTTCGGACTCGACGTGATTGTGCTGAGCGGAGCAACCGCCACCGGCCCATAGCGGGGAGCTCCCGGAAGTGAGCCTTAGGCTGCCCATCTGGCGGCTGAAGCTGGCGGGTTTTGGGGATGGCATCCCGCATCATCAGAAACGCCGTTGACATCCATAAAGTTTCCAAACTGAGCTGCCCAGGGCCTCGAAACCGGCGAATGGCGGTGATAAGCTTAGGCTGACCCGGAGGACGTGAAAATGCATCCGCAGCCGAGAATTCAGAGATGCGCTTTGGGCGTTCTGGTGTTTGCGCCGGTACTGCTCGCCCAACAGGCTGAGTTGGGCCCCCCCCTCAAGATGCCGGAGCGAGTGGTGTCCGTGCCGATCGCGACCGGGCCGGCCACTCCGCAGGTTCAGGCCGCATTCTTCGATACTACGAACCGAGCGAACGTTGCAGCTTTCTATAACAGCACGCTGGTGACAACCCGCGGGCTCCCGATTGGGTGGACAGGCAGCGTCACGCCCGCGAATCCGGGGACCACGCTGCAGTCGTACAAAGATGCCGTTGCGGTAAGGGTGAACTGGTTTCGGACGATGGCTGGGGTCCCTGCCACAATCACGCTGAATACGACTTACAACACCAAGGATCAGCAGGCGGCTCTGATGATGAGCGCCAACAACCAGCTCAACCACACCCCTCCATCGAGTTGGATCGACTATACCGCTGACGGAGCCGAGGCAGCCGGAAATTCCAACCTTTGCGGCTATTTCGGCAGTTGGGTGGATACCGGCTGCGTGGAGCTTTATATCCAGGACGGGGGCAGCAATAACGAGGTGGTTGGCCATCGGCGCTGGATCATCTATCCGCAGACGCAGCAGATGGGCACTGGCGACGTCCCTCAGAATGGGTCGAGCTCTCAGTACATGGGCGCGAATGCGCTATGGGTGATAGACAGTAATTACGGTGGCACGCGCCCAGCCACTCGCGACGGCTTCGTCGCCTGGCCGCCGCCGGGTTATGTGCCTTACACGCTCGTGTTCCCCAGGTGGTCGTTCGCATATCCCAACGCGGATTTCAGCGCCGCGACGGTCACCATGATGCGCAATGGCTCCAGCGTCCCCGTTTCCGTGAAACCACCGCAAAACCTGTACGGCGAAAACACGTTGGTTTGGGTTCCCGACAATCTCGATCCTACGGTACCGTTCAACCCCACGGCACCGGCCTCCGATACACCAATCACGGTGACCGTGAGCGGCATCCGCGGCGCACCGCAGAGCTCCTACACGTACGTCGTGACCGTATTCGACCCCAATGCCGGAAGCTGCAGCTACAGCCTATCCGGGAACAATTTCACCGCGCCAGCCGGTGGCGCAAGTGGGACGGTCACGGTCACGACCTCGGCAGGTTGTTCGTGGACAGCGGTCAGCAATGTCCCGTGGATCATCGTGACCGGCGGACAATCCGGCTCGGGTCCGGCGAGTCTCACGGTCCTGGCGAACAACACCGGAGCACAGCGAGTCGGGACCCTCACGATTGCCGGGCAAACCGTCACAATGACGCAAGCTGGCGGTTCCGCGTGCAATTATTCGTTGCCTTCGACGAGCGCGAGCTTCGCCTCCAGCGCTGGCACTGGAACTGTCAGCGTACAGGCGACACCCAGCAACTGTTCGTGGACAGCAGTCAGCAACGCGACTTGGATTACCGTCGCCGCGGGCGCAAATGGCGCCGGCAACGGAAGCGTCAGCTATTCCGTCACGGCCAATACCGGAGCCTTCCGCACGGGCACGATGACCATTGCCGGCGTGACATTTACCGTCTCGCAATCCGGCACAGTTACAAAGCTGGCTTTCTTTCCGGTGACGCCCTGCCGCATTCTGGACACGCGTAATCCCAGCGGCCCGTTCGGCGGGCCCATCCTGGCGGGCAATGCGTCGCGGGACGTGTCTATTCCCCAAAGCTCGTGCGGCATTCCGGCATCGGCACAGGCGTATTCACTGAACGTCACCGTAGTGCCTCCAGGCCGGCTAACGTATCTGAGCATCTGGCCGTCCGGCCAGCCGCAGCCGGTCGTTTCGACGCTAAACTCCTTCGATGGGCAAGTGGTCGCAAATGCGGCGCTGGTGCCCGCGGGAACCAATGGTGCGATCAGCGTTTACGTCAGCGACAGCACCCACGTGATCATCGACATCAACGGCTATTTTGCACCGCCCTCGGCGCAGGGCCTGGCGTTTTATCCGGTTACGCCTTGCCGTGTTGCGGACACGCGCCTCAGCACCGGCACGTTCGGTGGCCCGCGAATGCCGGGCGGCAGCATACGGACTTTCCCGATCCCGGCGAGCCTGTGTAGCGGCATTCCGCCTTCCGCGCAGGCCTTTTCGTTGAACATGACAGCCGTACCGCCGGCCCCTCTGACCTACCTGACGGCGTGGCCCTCGGGACAAAACCAGCCCGTTGTCTCGACGCTGAACTCCTTCAATGCGCGTGTGGTGGCTAATGCGGCCATCGTACCGGCGGGAACGAGCGGCGGCGTCAACGTTTTCGTCAGCGATGCCACGGATGTCATCATTGACATCAACGGCTATTTCGCGCCTCCTGGAGCGAGCGGTGCGCTCTACTTTTACCCCGCCATACCCTGCCGGGTGGCGGACACACGCGGCGCGGTGGGTCCATTTGGCGGTCCGTCGATGGCGGGCAATGCCACGCGCAACTTTGCCATTTCGAACAGTAGCTGCGGTGTACCGCCCTCCGCTCTTGCTTTCTCCTTGAATATGACCGTGGTGCCTCCCGCGCCGCTCACGTATCTGACGACCTGGCCGCAAGGTGGGACGATGCCGGTGGTCTCGACCCTGAATTCATTCAATGCCACAGTTGTGGCGAATGCCGCGATCGTGCCGGCGGGTTCCGGTGGCATCAGCGTTTACGTGAGCAATGCCACCGATCTCATCATCGATGTGAACGGGTACTTCGCGCCATAGCTAGCCTGCGCCAGCCTTCCACATCCGCACTATCGCTTGTAGCCGATTTTTCTCAGGAAATCGCGGCGATTCGCGGCATCCGAATCAGACTCCACGCCTTTCGGCGAACTACCGTCGACGACGCCGAGCACCCCGCGCCCTTGTTCAGTCTCCGCGACGATTACCTCAACGGGGTTCGCTGTGGCGCAGAAAATCGTACAGACTTCCGGCGTATTTTGAATCACGTTCGTAATGTTGATGGGATAGCCTTCCCGGAGCGCGACTACGAACAAGTGCCCCGCCCCAATGGCGGTGGCATTCCGGGTGGCCAGCGCTTTGAGCTCGGCGTCGTTGCCGTCAACACGCGTCAAACACGGCCCGGATGCCTCATTGAAAGCCACGCCGAACTTCATCTGTGGGACGGTGTTCACGATTGCTTCATAAAGATCTTCGACGGTCTTGATGAAATGGCTGTGCCCCACCACAATATTGCCGTTTTCGGGGATTTCCAACCGCACGGCCTTCAGTTCCATGACCCTAATTTAACCATTCCAGCGTGCAAGGCGGATAATGATGGGTATGGAACTCCTCATCAATGGCTCTCGCCATACGGTGAAAAGCGATCCTGAACGCCCACTCCTTTACGTTCTGCGCGAAGAGCTGGACATGACCGGCGCCAAGTACGGATGCGGTGAAGGCCAATGCGGGGCCTGTACCGTGCTGGTGGATGGTTCGCCGGTGCGCTCCTGCGTCACGCCGGTGCGCGCGCTGGCGGGCAAACAGATCACCACCATCGAAGGTCTGGCCCAGAATGGCCACCTGCACCCGCTGCAGGAAGCCTTCATCAAAGCCGACGCCCTGGAATGCGGGTACTGCACTTCGGGCATGATTCTTGCCGGCGCGGCCCTACTACGGCGAAAACCCGATCCCGATGAGGCCGAGATCAAACGCACACTTGAAGGCAATATCTGCCGCTGCGGAACTTATCCCCGGATTGTCGCGGCAGTGCGGATGGCGGCACGCCTCCAGGGAGGCCATCATGCCTGAGCTCGAACGCTATGAATTAACCGAAGGTCCGGCTTACCATTTCGCCACGGACCGCCGCGATTTCCTGAAGCTCGCAGGCGGGGGACTTGCAATTTTCCTGGCGCTCAGTCACACCGGCGAGGCGCAGGAATCGGGGCGGAGAGGGTTCCGGGGAAACGAGCTGCCGCAGAATATCGGAGCATGGCTGCACATCGATCCCAACGGCAAGATCACGGCATACACCGGCAAGGTGGAAGTGGGGCAAAACGCCCGTACCTCGCTCACGCAGGCAGTCGCCGAGGAGTTGCAGGTTAAACCGGAAGCCGTTCAGTTGGTCATGGGTGACACCGACCTGACGCCTTATGACATGGGCACCTTCGGAAGCCGGACGACGCCGACCATGGCGCCGCAACTGCACAAAGCCGGAGCCGCCGCTCGCGAAATGCTAATCGACGCCGCAGCCGCCAAGTGGAACGTCGACCGCGGGCAGGTGAGCGTTGAAAACGGCCAGGTCCGCGATCAGAATGGCCACTCGATTTCGTTCGGTGAACTCGCGGGCGCCATGCAGGCGTCGAAGACCATTTCCGCCGACGTCCACACGACACCGCCCAGCGACTGGAAAGTTGCGGGCCACGACCTCGAAAAAGTGAACGCCCGCGACATGGTGACGGGCAGCCATCGCTACACATCGGATCTTCGCCGTCCTGGCATGCTGTATGCCAAAATTGTCCGTCCGTCGGCATTCAACGCCAAGCTCGTGTCGGTTGACACCAAGGCCGCGGAGCAGATGCCGGGCGTGACCGTGGTTCACGAAGGTGATTACATCGGAGTGGCCGCCGAAGACTCGGCCAAAGCGGCGAATGCAGCGTCGGCAATCTCGGCCGAGTGGAAAGCCGATCCTCAGCCGTCCGAGAAGGAGCTCTTCACCTACTTGAAGACGCACCCCGCGGAAGCCCACCGTGGAACAGGCAGCGATGGCGACGCCAGCGACTCAGCCGCCAAAGCAGGCGACGTCAAGGTGGAAGCCACCTACACTGTCGCCTACATCGCGCACACTCCGCTCGAACCGCGAGCAGCAGTCGCCGAGTGGAATAGCGGCAAGCTGACGGTCTGGACCGGCACGCAGCGGCCGTTCGGCGTGCGAGACGAGTTGGCGGAGGCGTTCGGTATGCCGAAGGATCGCATCCGCGTCATTGTGCCGGATACCGGGTCCGGGTATGGCGGCAAGCACACGGGGGAATGCGCGATCGAGGCGGCACGGTTGGCGAAGGCCGCGGGCAAACCGGTGAAGCTGGTGTGGACTCGGGAAGAGGAACTGACCTGGGCGTATTTCCGGCCCGCCGGCGTCATCGACGTTCGCAGTGCCGCGACCAAAGACGGCATCATCACTGCCTGGGAGTTTCACAACTACAACTCCGGGCCGTCGGCGATGAAGAGTTACTATCACATCCCTGGCGAGAAGGCCGAATTCCACGAAACGCAGACTCCGCTGCGGCAGGGGTCGTACCGCGGATTGGCGGCCACGGCAAACCATTTCGCTCGCGAATCGCACATGGACGAACTGGCGCATGCCGTCGGCATGGAGCCGCTGGCGTTCCGGCTCAAAAACACCACCGACCCTCGTCTTCGGCGTGCCTATGAAAAGGCTGCCGAGCGGTTCGATTGGGGGAGAGCAAAGGGCGGTTCGGGACGAGGTTTCGGCATCGCCGGAGGTTTTGAAAAAGGCGGATACACCGCGTGCTGCGCCGAGGTAACTGTGGCAAACGGCAAGATCAGAGTCGAACGCGTCGTTCAGTCGTTCGACTGCGGCGCCGTTGTCAACCCGCTCCATCTTCGGAACCAGGTGGAAGGCTCTGTTGTCATGGGGCTCGGCGGCGCGCTCATCGAAACCATTCACTTCGAGAACGGACGTATTTTAAACGCGCGGCTCAGCCGCTATCCGGTGCCGCGATTCAGCAATCTCCCGAAAATCGAGAGCGTGCTGATCGATGACAAGAGTATCCCTTCAGCGGGAGCCGGCGAGACCCCTATTGTGGGCATTGCGCCGGCCGTAGCGAATGCAGTGTTCAACGCCACCGGCCAGCGCGTGCGTTCAATGCCGATGAAGCTATAACCCCGCGTTCGTTAGGGTATTCGAGATTATCGTTATCGGATTCAGGGAGCTGGTTTGCGAGGAACCCGACTGCGTGGGATCGGTCTGGGTGGGATCCGTCTGGAACGACGCTCCGCCGTGGTGATGGTGGCCACCACCGTGATGGTGCCCATGAACCGCCTGCGCCACGTTCTGAAAGTTAACCGGCTGACCCGTCTGGGAGGCCGTGGAGAAGTCTGAAGCCAGTTCATTTAAGCTGTTTGCGGCGTTGGTGTTGCCATTCGAAGTGGCAGTCACGGCCGCACTCTGCAGGTTTGTTGCGATCTGCGCCGTCACTTGCTGGTACTTGGTAGGGTCGGTTTGTTGCAATTGCTGAAGCTCACTGAGAACTTGGGCGAAAGGCGAAAGCTGGTTCTTGTCCTGGGTTGTCGATGTGCTGCTCGTGCTATTGGTATTAGCGGTCGAGTTGCCGGAGTACAGGCTCGTCAGGGATTGGATGAGTCCGGTGGAGAGACCGAGAAGTGGACTGATACTCATACTTCACCTCGTGGGGCAGTTTGTCTTCCGTTTGCAACTTATTGAAAACGCTCGATCGCCATGTATTTCAGGTCTCCAAAGCGACGATTTCCTGACGCTCCTGCCATAACGCTGTCAGGCGGAAACCACTATGATTTTTCTCAAGGTGACTTTAGCCTGGTTGTTCAGACCCTCGACAACTCCGCTGAAAAGCAGCTTCTGAGCGCGGAAATAGTTGAGGATCAATGGTGAACGGTATGCCCCGGCGGAACCGCGTGCGCCACCTTTATGGCTCAACAGGTTGCGAGCCAGGGTGGGCAGGCATTCAGCCTGCCCGACTTTCTGCCACGGGCTTGCTCGCGACCCGGTTTGACAGCAGCGTTGCAGGTCGCGATACTAACGATAGCGTGCGACAGGGCACCACCGGCCCGCGGCAAGGGAACCAAATCCCACCTGCTTCCGATTCAGATAGCGTGCTTTGAATCTTCTTTCAGCCTGTATCAGCGGGTCACAGGCGCTCATGGAAGGAGATTGCTTTGACTACATCTAAAATTCCCGCTCGTCCCTCCCTGGACTCCCTGCGTAAACAAGCGAAGAAACTGGCACGAGACATCGCTGCCGAGGATGCGGACGCCATCGCCCGGGCGCGCGCCCAGTTGCCTCAAGCCGAACTGCCGTTGTCGCAGCGTGATGCCCAGTTGGTGCTGGCTCGCGAATATGGCTTTCCGGGCTGGAAGGACCTGGTCAAGGAAGTAAAACAACGCCTCGGCAGAGGACTGGAGTGGGCCGTATCCGAAGCCCGACGCATCATCCATGACAGTGACATCGAAGGTCTGCGGCAGCTCTTGGCGGAATATCCGGCGCTGTTGACTTGGAAAGCCGATGAAAATGACGGCGGGCTGCTCGGGATGGCTACCGGATCCTACGGCGACAGCTTCGACCCGGTTAGCGAGCAACACTTCACGCGCGCGGCATGCGCCGAAGTTCTGCTCGATACCGGCGCAGTCGTCGCGCCGCCGGTCTGCGATGGCCTCGTCGCTTCCCGCGCAAGGGGTTTGCTTGATCTTTTCCACCGCCGAGGCCTTCTTCCTCGATCGCTCAAGTTCTGTGCAGCGCTAGGCGACCTCGATGGTATTCGGGCACGTCTCGATACGAATGCGGACAATCCTGCCGCGGTGAACGAAGCCTTCATTTGTGCCTGCCGTTTCCAGCACGCGACCGCAGCGACACTGCTGTTGGATCGGTCCATCATGCTTGACGCCGAGATGGGACGACTGATCGACCGCGGCCCGGGACGCTCCGGATTTGTCCAATACTTCATCACAAACAAGCCCGACTTCACCACCGACCAATCGGCCCCACTATGGCGGACGTTTGTTATAGAACAGGTCGGGCGTGCGCTGCACAACGGCGACCTCACATCTTTTGTCGATGGATTGCAGCGCGAAGCATGGATGCTGTCAGACGAATGGGTGAGCTTCCAGGTCCGGCTGATCGAGGTGGCGGTGCTGAACGACCGCTCAGCTTTTATTGCAGCACTTCTTGATCTCGATCCGGCTTTGCTGCACCGCACCGTTCCTCCGCCATCACAGGCCATTGAGTTCGCGTTCACGTATGTGAAGACCCATATGCTCCCGATGCTGCTGCGCATCTGGCCTATGCCCAACGATCTCCCACACGCAGCCGGGAACGGGGACTTCGTCTGTGTGCGATCCTGGTTCGACGCGGACGGTAAGCCTGCTCTGGGCAACGTCGCGAATCACGCTCCTGCCACGAGCGTACATCCGCGGGAACCTGAATGGGGCGAGGCTGATGTGCAACAGGTTCTCGACACCGCTCTCGCCTGGGCGGTCGTGAACAGCCATTTCGAGATCGCCGACTTCCTTCTCGATCATGGAGCCGATATCAACACAAACTGGTGCTCTCACGAGCCTGCCAGCATCCTGCATGAACTGGTGTGGCATAAAAACTACGAAGCCATGCAATTCCTCATCGACCGCGGCATCGACATGACGATCCACGATTATCGCTGGCACGCTACCGCCGAGGGTTGGGCAGCCGTGGCTGCGAACGACGAGAAGATGGCGCACTGGCTGCGTGACGCGCAACAACGGCGGGAGCAGGCATCGCGCTGAAAGCACCAGAGGATAAAAACAGGCACGTTATCGCAATCCCAGTCGCCCAACGATTTTCGCGCCATTAGCAAGCGGCTGGTGCCGTTGCTTTCCCAACGCCAGATGATCTGGGGAGTTCAACCATGACGATCCAGCAAGAGTTCGCGATTAAGGCGTAGCGTTTACCGGAGAGGCAAAACTAGTTCGAAAACGCAACTGGCTTCGAACAGGAAACGCTGACGCCGGCCTATCCCACATCGGGTTCACGGCTTCGCGAGCCCAGCTTCAGGCGCCATTGGAGCGTATCGGTGACCCACAGATTTTTCCGACGATGCCAAAAAAACGTGAGGCACTTTTGCCATCCGCCCTATGTCTTGCGGGGGACGAAAAAGAACCCAAGTTCACGCAAAGGAGGCGTGGCCAGTCGATGACTCAAAAGGAAGCAGACACCCTTTGGTGGCAATACTTCGCGGAATGTGGCTCTTCATGTGGAATGCCATTACCCACCCGCATACCCGAATCCATCGCTCTCGCGTCAGGGTACATCTCCGCAATGCTGCAAGCCTGGGACGGCATGAAAGCGGTTGGCAACATAACAATGCGGGGTTTCCTAATCAAGTTGGCCGGCAAGAGCCCCGGGGCCTATCAATGGGTCGTGAGGATCTTTCCAACCCTAGTTCGCGGAATGAGCAGTGTTTTTGTCAGCGGAGCTTCCGGCGTCAGCGGGACGTCGTTCTAGGTACGCGAACACTGGCGACGGCCGAGGTCGGAGCGATCGGTGCGGGCATGCTCGCATCGGCCTACCTTGGATTTGTAATCGGTGCTTGTGCGTACGCCAGCCTTCGGTTGCGGGGCTATGATCTCGCGGGAGAGGGAACGGCGCTCACGGATTTCTACAGTTGGCAACAAAGTAATAGCCCAACGACCTTCTTCGATTGGTGGTCCGGTGCATTTGGAACTGACCAGGAGATCGCCGACAAACGACTAAAAATCGAGACCCGCAAAGCACGAGTCATTCAAGCGTTGAATTCCAGCGAATCACGGAAGAAGATCAAGGTTGCCGGCCCTGTTTATAGCTGCATCCGGTCACTCTAGGTGTTCGTCTTCATCTGAGTTGATGGCCGGCTATTATGCTTTTTCAAGGCCGACGCCGCGCCGCCAACCTGCAACAACGCTCCTGCGATTCCCGGCTCAACCCGTTACCGATCGACGGGAAGATTGCGCCTCCCAACCGATGCCAAGCGCATATGTTTACCGACGCTCACCTTGAGATCGCAGCGGGCATCGGGGCTAGAATGGACCCTAAGGATCAACCCAGATGCGAAAAGCTTTCCACACCCTTGCCCTGACTGTCTGCATTGCGTTAGCGGCGAACGCCCAGCAGCAGCGCGGCGCCGGAGCACAGACTCCCGCACGCACCCCGACCATCGAAGAACGCACCAACGGCATGCAGAAGCACGACGGCTACTTCCCGATTTATTGGGATGAGCGCACCGGCTCGTTGTTCCTCGAGATTCCGCGTTTCGACACCGACTTCCTCTATGCCACCGGCCTGGCGGCGGGGCTCGGCTCGAACGACATCGGGCTCGATCGCGGCCAGGAGGGCGGCGGACGGGTGGTCTCGTTCCAGCGCATCGGTCCCAAGGTCCTGATGGTGCAAGGCAACGAATCCTTCCGGTCGTCGAGCGCTAATCCGGCGGAACGTACCTCGGTGGAGGACTCCTTCGCCAAATCGGTCCTGTGGGGGTTCACGGTCGCTGCCGAGAGTAATGGCCACGTCCTGGTGGACGCCACGGATTTTGTGCTTCGCGACGGCCACGGGGCCGCCGGCTCACTGCGTCCCGGGCCGTACCGGGTGGATCGCACCCGTAGCGCGGTCTACCCGCCCCGCACTAAGGCCTTCCCGAAGAACACCGAGATCGAAGTGACGCTGACTTTCGCCAGCGACGCAGCGGGCGGACGCGGAGGTTTCGGTGGCGGACCTACGCAAGGTCCTCCCCCGATCGGCGATGGAGGGCGTCCGGCGCGCGGAGGCGGTGGTGGCTTCGGCGGCGGATTGTTCTCCGGTAGCGTGGCAAGCGTCACGCCCTCCCCCGATTCGGTCACGCTCCGCGAACATTACTCTCTGGTCGAACTGCCCGACGGCAACTTCGAGCCGCGCGTCGACGATCCCCGGGCCGGTTATGGAGGCCTGAACTTTGTCGACTACAGCGTGCCGATCGGCGAACCGATGGTGAAGCGCTACATTCGCCGCCATCGCCTCGTCAAGAAGGACCCGAGCGCCGAAATGAGCGAGCCGGTGAAACCGATCGAATACTGGGTCGATTCCGGCGCACCCGACGACGTGAAGAAGGCCCTCGTCGAAGGCGCAAGCTGGTGGAACCAGGCTTTCGAAGCGGCCGGTTTCCGCAACGCATTCAAGGTCCAGGTGCTGCCGGAAGGGGCCGACCCGATGGACATCCGCTACAACATGATCAACTGGGTGCACCGGTCGACGCGCGGATGGAGCTCGGGCGCAACCGTGGCCGATCCGCGGACCGGCGAAATCATTAAGGCGACCGTCACCCTCGGGTCGCTGCGAGACCGGCAGGATTACCTGATCTTTGAAGGCCTGCTTTCGCCCTACACCACCGGCAACGAGAAGCCGGACGTGCTCTACCAAACCGCGCTGGCGCGCATCCGCCAGCTTGCGGCGCACGAGGTCGGCCACACGCTGGGGCTCGGCCACAATTACTACGACAGCACCAAAGGCTGGATCTCGGTGATGGACTATCCGCATCCGCTCGAGAAGCTTCGCGAGGATGGCACCATCGATTTGTCGCAGGCTTATCCGGCCCACATCGGGGATTGGGACAAGGTAGCGATTAATTACGGCTATCGCCAGCTTCCGAGAGGTGACGAGCAGGCGCCGCTCACTAAGATCCTGGACGACGCCTGGGAACAGGACCTGCGCTACCTCACCAACCAGGACACGGACGCGCACCCGCGCGCCGATCAGTGGTCGAATGGCGTGAACCAGGCCGATGAGCTGAACCACATCATGAAGGTTCGCCGTTCCGCCCTGAATCGGCTGGGCGAGCACAGCATACGGAATGGCGCTCCGATGGCGACAATTGAAGAGCCGCTGGTCCCGATCTTCATGTATCACCGCTACTCGGTGGAATCGACGGCTTCCATGGTCGGCGGAATCGATTACATTTACGCCATGCGCGGCGACGGCCGCACGCCGATGAAGTGGGAAACCGCCGCGAACCAACGTAAGGCACTGGATGCTTTGTCCGCCACACTGAAGCCATCGGAGCTCGCCGTTCCCAAGCAGGTGCTCGACGCCATTCCACCGCGCCCGCCGGGGTTCGGGCGGCATCGCGAGCTGTTTCCGAGGACGACCGGCGACGGCTTCGACCCCATCAGCCCCGCAACCGTAGCCTCGGACGTAACCATAGGATTTGTGTTGCAACTCGATCGTTCCGCCCGTATGGTGGCGCAACATGCCGTCGATCCCTCACTGCCCGGCTTGGAAGAGGTTATCGATCGCCTGACCAAGGCGACCTTCGACGCTCCGGCAGCATCGCCTTATGAAAGCGAAATCCGCCGCGCGGAAGAGCGTGTCCTCGTCGATCGCGTGATGTGGCTTGCCACGGGGGCGGCCAACGGGGAGGTGCGGGCCATCGCGTCACTGAAGTTGGGTAAGCTCGCGTCGCGCCTCAAGGCCGATCCGGGTCAGGGCGAGGCGGAACAGGCGCAGCGCGGACTGCTGGCCGCCGATATTAAGCGCTTCCTGGACCGTCCCGCCGAGGTGGAGAAGCCGATGCCGGCTCCCGACGCTCCTCCTGGCGCTCCGATCGGCGGCGATACCGGCAATGATTGGCTCGCACGTCCGCCGTACTTTAGCGGAGCCTCATCCGCCGAGCGGCCCCCGATGTAGCGGCCTATTTTGCCACGCCGGGCAGGCTGTAAACCTCAACGACATTCTCACCGGCGAGCGCCAGAAGCGATCCATCCGGCGAGAGAGCGAGCATAAACGGCGCCTCGGCTCTGCTACGCCCCACTTCGAAATGTTGGGTTTGAGCCGGAAGTGTTGCCAGTGTCGTGCCGGATTCAGGGTCCCAGACGACGTACTGACCAAAGCGCACCCATTGAAGGCTCCCATTGATCATGCCTTCGAGAAACGCTACGCGAGATGCCTTCGCGGCGCCTGAGATCGGAAGCGTACTGTTCGTGGGCGCGTCGTATTTACGCAACTGCGTGATGGCGGCGTCACCAATAGCCCAGCACAGTACCGAGACGTTACTTGCACTTGAGACGTCGGCGGCACACAACGTGTGCCCATGGTTCAGGAACACGGGAGTAGCGCTGATCCGATCGTCGGCAATTCTCTTCGATTCCTTCCAATCCGGGGCGCCCAGAATAAGGAAGCCGCCCTCATGATGCAATGCAATCCGGTCGGAGGTGTATGCGGAAATCCCGATCACGCGATCGTTCACACGATGTTCACCTACGACATGACAATCGAAATCGCGGAGCGTGAACATCGTTCCCGAAGGGGCAATCCGGTATACAACATAAAAACGATCGGCGCCGGCAAAACCGGCAGTTAGCGCCGTGCGTTTTTCGTTCGGATCGGAACCGCAACGCGGCATGCCCGTTTCCGCGTCTAGAAGGACCGGCTTTTCCTGATCGATCAACAGCAGGCTATCATCGCTGGACCAGCGCAGGGTGCGAGTGAGCGACCAGGCGGCTCTGTTCTCGATTGCACTTCCGAGTGTGACCGCCGATGGCTTGGGTTTGTCCCAATCGATCACCACGACGTGCACCAATCCCTCGCTGGTTTGCACATGTCCCGTCGCAAGAAGAGCGAGCCGTTTCCCATCGTTCGAGAACGTGAGGCTGTCGATGGCGTGACGCTTGCTGGAGGGAACACCCGGGGGTTCCTTCATAACCTGAGCTAGCTCGATCCTGACCTTGAGCACCGGCTTAGGCGTCGCATCGGCGGCCCAAAGTGAGCCAGCCGCCGCGCAGATTAATAAGAATTGACGCAGCGTGGCGTAGTCCTCCCTCACATCGTACTCACTTTTCGAACGTGGAGGTGTAAAGTGCGTCGAAAGGAGCATCGCATGTTGGGCAAGTGGGGCCAAGGCGCAGTCCACACATCCGTTCTCTGGCTTGCGCCCGACCCTACTACAGGTTCAAACTTACTTGCCGGAGACCCAGGGAGCTAGCGCCGCATAGTGGCGGCGTAAAGGGCGGGTGGGTGCAACCAGCTCTCATCGTCACCGATAATCACAATCCCGGGGATAATACTGTGGCGGATCAAGACGCCCGAGGGCTCGGCCGCGGCCGGCATGCGAAACGCTAAACGCACAGGGAACGCTTCGCCAGGGCCAATCTCGTCCGTCAGGTTGCGGGCCGGCTGGGCGCATGGCGAGTAGCGATGCCCTTCGCGGTCCTCCAGTTCGGCATACGCGCCTAATTCGCGCTGCTGGACCCTTTTCGCAACACTCGAAACCTGGACGGTGGCGACCCAGACTTCGGTTGCCGGGGCGGCGGGGCAAGCCGACGATGTGGTCGATTGGTCGCGCTCGAGCGTGAGAGCGGCGACACACCAGTCATCAAAGCAGCGCCGTTCGCCGGCAGCAAACGTGCGCCGCGGTGAAACCAGAGCCGTCGCGACGAGCGCCACGGCATAAGCGCCGACATAGACCGCGAGACAGAACGCCATTCGCCGCATGGCCTTCCACTGGCGGCGAATGGCAAGCACGGCAATCGATACCAGAAGAACCAGGGTTAGCAGGAAAGACGCCATGAAGAACAGATCCGAGAGGGTCATGCCACTCGAATCTATCACAAGTACTCTGCTGTGTAAAGTGCTTTCTTAGACCGTCATGCGTCCTTCGATAATGGGCACGACACTCCCCCCGATGTCGATTCCATCGCGGCCGTGCTCGCCGTGAACCGCTACGTGCAGGATGCTGCGGCGGCCCATTTTCGTACCCTGCTCGCTGACGAACCGTGTGCCGTTCGCGCTTGCAACCAGCCCCGTCTGCATCATGTATGCCGCCAGCGGACCCGTCAGGCTGCCGGAAGCAGGGTCTTCCGCGACCCCGATATCCTGACCAAACATTCGCGAGTAAGCACCCTCGGGCGTAGGACTGAATACGAACACCACCAGCGCGTCTTTCGAGCCGTCTTTTAGCGATGCTAAACCCCGCGCGTCGAGCCAGGCCCGATCAACGGCGGACTTGTTCTGAAGCGGAATGAAGGCAGCCCGGTTCCCCGCACTAAGCATCTGGGGCGCGACATCGAGCAGATCTTCCGTATTGAGGCCCAATGCATCCGCACACAAGGCCCGTTCGAAAGTCCTGCCGAAACTGATCGGCGGCGTGCGGAGCCAGATCAACGGACTTTCCCCGCGCTCGACCCGAATCGGCAGGGGACCGATCTTCACTTCCAGCGTGAAGCGCTCGGTGTCGCGGGCAAGGACGCCTTCCTTCAGCAGCACGTATGTCGAGCCGACCACCGGATGACCGGCAAATAGCATTTCCTTCACCGGAGCGAAAATCCGAATCGCCGCGGCACACTCGGGCCGCGTCGGCGGCACGACGAATACAGTCTCCGAAAGGTTCAACTCGCGGGCGATCCGCTGCATGGTGACATCATCAAGCCCCGTGGACTCCGGGAAAACCGCGAGCGGGTTTCCTTCGAGCACGCGATCGGTAAACACGTCAACAACCAGGTAACGATATGTCATTATCCATTCACCTCCCGGCCGGCACAGCGAAGGATCGCGTCGGCGGATCGATCAATGTCGGCGTCCGTGGTCGACCAGTTCGAAACCGAAATTCGCATCGCGCGCATTCCGTGCCAGCTTGTGCTTCCCAGCCAGCACGTGCCGTCCTCCTGCACGCGTCGAATCACCTCGAGCGTGAAGGCGTCGTCGCTTTCGCCGCGAGGGTCGGAAAACCGCACCAGCACCTGGTTAATGACGACGTCGTTCAGGATTTGCACCTTGCGATTCTGTGCCAGTCGGCCGGCCATGCGGCGCGCCAGGCGGCAGCAGCGTTCGATCATTTCCGCAACGCCGTTCCGTCCCAAGGTGCGCAGGACCGCATAAACAGGAAACCCGCGCGCGCGCCGGGAGGACTCCGGCACCCAGTTGTAGTTTTCGCGCGCTGTGCCGGAATTCGGACCGTAGTACGGAGCACTTAACGTCATAGCTCCGTGATGAGCCCGGCGGTCCTTTACGAAGATTAGGCCGCAATCGTACGGCACGTTGAGCCATTTGTGCCCGTCCACCGTGATCGAGTCGGCCCGCTCGATGCCCTTGACGAGATGCCGATAATGCGGTGAGGCCGCGGTCCACATGCCGAAGGCGCCGTCCACGTGCAGCCACGCCGCGCGTCCGCGAACAATTTCCGCAATTTCCGCAATGGGATCGAAAGCGCCCGTGTCGACGTTTCCAGCTTGGGCGCAAACGACGAATGGAGTCGATATGTCAGCCAGCGTCGCTGAAAGCGCGTCGGCGCGCATGCGACCCTGGCCGTCGGTGGCTACCTTGACGACGCGATTGCGTCCGAGCCCGAGCATCTGAAGCGATGCAAAGACGGTGACGTGCGATTCCTCGCTGGTCACCACCGTGATCGGCGGCGCGTTGAAAAGCCCCTGTTCTTCTACGCTCCAGTCCATCATGCGCAAGAGTGCGTTCCGGGCGGAAGCGAGCGCGGTGAAGTTCGCCATGGTGGCGCCAGTGGTGAACCCGAGCGTCATTTCCTGGGGTAAACCGAAGAGTTCGATGAGCCACCGTCTTGCGATTTCCTCAGCAGCCGCGGCGGCCGGAGACATGACGTAGTTGAAAGCATTCTGGTCCCATGCCGACGCAAGCCACTCCGCTGCTACTGCCACGGGAAGCGAGCCGCCGGTCACGAAGCCGAAAAAGCGTGGCCCGGGCGTTGCCACTAAGCCGGGATCCGCCGCCGCGGACAACTGCTCAATAACGCGCACCGGATCTTCGCCGTCGATCGACAGCGGTCCACCCATGCGCTCGAGCAGTTTTGAAAAGTCCGTGGGACGGCCGACCGGGCGGTCGTCGAGACCATTCAGAAAACCCTGCGCCAACTCCAATGCTTTTTCAAGCAGCGCTGTGTATCGCAACTCTGCGGTGAAATCCATTTCTTCCACCATGATCGCGTTCCTGACGAGTGCCATAAGCAAACATACCGTTTCCGATCTGATACGTACAGATTCAGATATATACTTTTATGACCAGTACAGTTGTCCAGAGAGACGCACTGTTATGCTTATGCCAGATGGCCGATTCACCACTGTATGTCCGCCTCGCCGAACAGCTCACGCAACAGGTCGTCGACGGCGTCTTGCGCCAGGGTGACCGCGTGCCCTCACTGCGGGAACTCAGCCGCCAACAGGGTGTAAGTGTTTCGACTGCTTTGCAGGCGTATCTATGGCTGGAGAACCGCGGGTACCTGGAGGCACGGCCGCAATCGGGCTTTTATGTCCGGACGCCATATTCCGAACAGATCCCGCAGCCTCATTTCGAAGCCGCCGGGATGCAGGCGCCCGTCACCACCACTAATGCCATTCTTGCCCGAATTATGGAAGCGGCAAACGACCCGGTCAAAATCCCGTTTGGAGCGGGACATCTCAGCCCCGACCTGTATCCGAACGCGAGGTTGAATCTCATTCTGCGGCGAGTCGTTCATCGCCAGCCGCTGCACAGCGCTCACTATGATTTCCCGCCGGGATCGGAGCCGTTGCGCCGTCAGATTGCCCGCCGTGCGCTCGACCTGGGAGTGCAATATTCTCCGCGCGAGGTCATCGTGACCGCCGGGGCGCTGGAGGCCGTAAATCTGTGCCTGCGCGCCGTCACACAACCCGGCGACGTCATCGCGGTCGAAAGCCCATCCTACTGGGGGATCATCCATGGAGCGCTCTCGCTTCACCTCAAAGTGCTCGAGATCCCCACCCATCCGCAGAATGGCATGGACCTCGGCGAACTGGAACGCGCCATTCACAAGCACAGCGTGAAGGCCTGCGTTGTGATGACCAATGCCCACAATCCGCTGGGCTACGTGTTGTCCGACGATTACAAACGGAGTCTGGCTCACCTGACGGCCCGCCACAATGTCGCGGTGATCGAAGACGACCTGTACGGCGATCTCACCTTTGCGAGCCCGCGCCCGCATGTTGTGAAATCGTTCGACCGCAAAGGACTCGTCCTCTATTGCTCGTCTTTCTCGAAGATCCTGTGTCCCGGCTATCGCGTCGGGTGGATTGTCGCCGGACGTTTCAGCGAGGAAGTTGAGCGGCTCAAATTCCTGACTTCACCGGCAGCCACTTCCCTGCCCCAATTGGTGATGGCGGAATTCATAGCGTCGGGCAGCTACGATCGCCATCTGAAGCGCCTGCGTACCGCCGTCGCCAGCCGCGTAGACGGGATGCGCCGGGCCATCGCGAAATATTTCCCGGAAGGCACCTGCGTGAGCCGCCCTGCCGGCGGTTTCCTGCTTTGGGTGCAGTTGCCTTCCAAGGTGGACGGTTTGAAGCTCTACAACGCCGCCCTGGCGGAAGGAATCAGTATCCTGCCGGGAACCATTTTCTCGGCCACCGGCCGGTACAAGAACTACATTCGTCTCAACTCTGCGCACTTCGCTTCCGAAGCTCACGACAAGGCACTCCTCACACTGGGCCGGTTGTGCGAAAGAATCGTTGACCGGTAGAGTCCTTCAGCCGTATAATTCCCCTTAGCGACTTATGGGAGACCAGAAAACAGGCGAGCTCGTCCCCGGAACGTTGGACATGCTCATCCTGAAGGCACTCGCGCGAGGGCCGATGCACGGCTACAGCGTGGCAGAGTTCATTCATGAACGTTCGCACGATGTCCTGCGGGTGGAGGAAGGCGCGCTCTATCCGGCCCTGCACCGGCTGGAGCTGCGTGGATTGCTGTCTTCGGAGTGGGGTGTCTCAGAAAATAACCGGCGCGCGAAGTTCTACCAACTTACGGCAACCGGACGCCGGGAGCTAGCCTCGGAAGCCGAACGTTGGACACGGCTATCCGTCGCCATCGGCCATGTCATGCAAACGACATAAACCACGAGAGGAAGAACCATGTGGCAGGACGTCCGCGAGAGAATTCTGCGGTTCATGGGAATTTTCCGGCGCAAGCGCATCGAGAGCGAAATGTCCGAGGAACTCGCGTTCCACCTCGCGATGCGACAGGAGAAGTACGCCAAACAGGGTGAAGACGATGCGCTGGATCACGCCCGGCGCGATCTGGGAAGCGTCCAGAAATGGAAGGAAGCGACCCGCGATGTGCAACGTCCGCGCTGGCTCGAGGACTTCCTGCGTGACATCAAGCTTGCCGCTCGAATGTTGCGCAAGAGCCCGGCCTTCACGACGGTCGCCCTGCTGACGCTGGCGCTCGCGATCGGCGCCAACACCGCGATCTTCAGCCTCATGAACGGCCTGCTGTTACGGCCGCTCCCCGTTCCGCACCCCGACCGCCTCGTTAACATTCGCTTGCAGCCGGGACAGTTCGGATACGCTCTCTGCCACCCTCTCTTTCAGTCCCTGGAGAAACGCACGGAGGTGTTCTCGGACGTCTTCGCGTTCGCTTATCACACGTTCCAGGTTCGCGGCCCGGACGGCATCGCTCGCGTCAACGGAACACTAGTGAGCGGCCAGTATTTCCATGGCTTGCAACTGTCCGCGCAACTGGGGCGCCTGCTCAACCCCTCGGACGACCATCCTGGCGGCGGGTCGAATGGCCCTGTGATCGTGATCAGCGACCGGTTCTGGAGAACGCAGTACGGCAGCGACCCACAAGTGATCGGCCGGAAGATCATTATAGACAACGTCGCCTTCTCGATTGCCGGCGTGACGCCGTCCACTTTTTCTGGCGCGGAGGTCGGCACTCGCCCGGATATCTTTGCTCCTTTGTCGCTCGAACCCCTGCTGGACGCTCCGTATGACAGTATCAAGAGCGGTTGGCGCGCCTGGTGGTTACAAGTCGGAGCACGCTTGCGCGAGGGCGTGTCACAGCAGCAGGCCGGCGCTTATCTGCAGACATCGTCGCAGCAGATTCTAGATGCCAGCATTCCTAATCGTGAATGGGGCATTCCAGGCCACAAACGGTCGGAATTGTTCTTGAAAGTGGAGCCCGGTATGACCGGATTCTCCTATCTCCGGTTGCGCTTCGTGAAGCCGCTCTCGGCACTGATGGCTCTGGTTGGCATCGTGCTCCTGATCGCCTGTCTTAACCTCGCCACCCTGAACCTGGGACGTTCGGCGGCCCGCGCCCGCGAGATCGCTGCCCGATGTGCTTTAGGCGCTAGCCGCGGCCGTCTGATCCGCCAGTTGCTCACCGAGAGCCTCTTGCTCGCGATCATGGGCACTCTGCTTGGATTTGCGCTGTCGCCGCTCGCCAGCAGCGCCCTAATGGCATTTCTGAACACCGAGCAGGACCCGTGGTATTTCGATGTCGCACCCGACCTCCGCGTGCTGGCGTTCACCGCCGCGGCAGCGATCTTCGCGACCGTTCTCACCGGCATAGCACCGGCCCTTCGCTCGACGGGACGGGACTTGGAGGCGCGCATCCGCGAAGCAAGCGCCTCCTTGCGAGCGGCCGAGCGTCGCAGCCTGCTTCCCCGTGTGCTGCTGGGTTTAGAAGTGAGCCTGGCCCTGGTGCTGGTCGCGGGAGCCGGACTCCTCGGCTACAGCCTGGTGCGCCTGCACGAAATCCCGCCGGGATTTGATGCTCGCGGGGTAATTCTCTTTCCGCTCGAAATGGACAAACAATCGCGGGACGGCGACCCACTGGCAGCCACCTACAGGCAAACCAGTCAGGAATTGGCGCAAGCTCCGGGAGTCGTGGAAACAAGCTTCGTTATGATTCCGCCATTGTCGAATGCTTCCATTTACGCGGGTTTTAACGCGCCGGGACAACCTCCAAAGGAAGCATACATGAACAGTGTCGGACCTGCCTATTTCCGGACCATGCGCACGCCGCTCGTTGCCGGCCGCGAATTCCAGTGGAGCGACAACAGCGCATCCGAGCAAGTCACGATTCTGAACGAGGCGGCAGCCCACCTTCTTTTTCCGGCCGCGAATGCTATCGGGCAACAGATTGTGGATGAGGATAAACACACCTACAGGGTGATTGGCGTAGTTGGCGATACCAAGTATACGAGCCTGCGGAATGTTGCCGAGCCCACAGTTTACCAGGCACTGGCGCAAAACGTGAGGCCTCGCCAGTCGTATGTAGTAGTGGCGAGGCTGAACGGTCCTGCAGTGCGCTCCGTGCCCGCGGTGCGTGCGATCATTCACCGGGTAGCGCCCGATATTCCGCTGCCGGCTGCGATGAGCCTGGTAACGAGGATCGACGAATCGCTCGCCACGGAGCGTGTCATGGCCACGCTGGCGCTGTTCTTTGCCGGTGTCGCGCTGCTGATTACGGGGATCGGGCTGTATGGCGCGCTCGCTTATGCGACGGCTCGGCGCACCGGAGAGATTGGAATTCGTATGGCTTTGGGTGCGCGCGCACCGGATATTGTGGGCGTGGTGTGTCGGGAGAACGTCGGGATTGCGCTCGGGGGCTGTACGGCCGGAGTGGCGATGAGTTTAGTGGTGCTGCGCTCCATCGGCAGCTTTCTCTACAGCACTTCGCCCCGGAATCCGATGGTGCTCTTCTCGGCGGTTCTCGCGTTGGTCGTGGTCGCCGCCATCGCTTCGTATCTGCCGGCTGCGCGGGCCGCGCGCGTCGATCCGATTTCCGCGATTCGACACGAATGATTCCCGGTACTATGGGATTACCAAGGAATGATTTGGAAGAGCCCATGGTATCCGCGCGCCGTGTTTGTCTTGAGCCTGGCACCCCTGGTCTGGTTGGGATGGCGCTGGCAGCATCATGATCTGACGGCCAACCGGGTCGAATTCGTCGCCCGTTTCCTCGGTATTTGGGCGTTGCGCTTCCTGTTGATGACACTGGCCATCACCCCGCTGCGACGCATCCCCGGCTTGGGCGGCCTGATGCGAATCCGGCGGATGCTGGGTCTGTTCACGTTCTTCTACGGCTTTCTCCACGCGCTCCACTATTTCGCCCTCGACGTGCAATGGAATCTGCAGCTCATCAATGAAGACCTCACGTCGCGTCGCTTTTTCATTGCCGGCGCCGCTGCGTTCTTGCTTCTCATTCCCCTCGCTCTCACCTCCACCGATCGCTCCATTCGCTGGATGGGAGGCCGCAACTGGCGGCGGCTGCATCGGCTGGTTTACCTCAGCGCGGCCATTGCCGTGGTCCACTACATCTGGCAGGGAAAGGGATTAACGCTCAGCGCGCTTGAATACGCCGCCGTTCTGGTGCTGCTTTTCGTCGTCCGCCTGGCGCTCGCAGCGGCCAAACGATGGACCGTCCGGCAACCGTCGCGCGTCCCGGCGGGCGGCGACTGATGGTTAACCGAATATGCTTCCGAACGCGTTCATCGGCAAGGCGGAGAAGCCTTCCGATGAGGAATTGGCAGCGGAACTGGGCCGTCGGGCCAAGACGCTATGGGACCAACTGCTGAGCGAGTTGGCCGATCAGCACAACATCAACATCGCGGAGTGGCATTCGTATTCGCGAAAAGCAGGCTGGGCATTACGCCTTAAGCTACGCGACCGGACGATCGTCTATCTTTCGCCCTGCAAAGGTTCGTTTCGGGCGTCGTTTGCGTTGGGGGACAAGGCGGTGGCCGCCGCGCGGGCAAGCAAGCTGCCGAAGAAGATCCTGAGCATCATCGCCGAAGCAAAGAAGTATGCGGAAGGGACGGCGGTGCGGTTCGACGTGGAGGACGCGAAGGACGTGGCGGCGGTCACGGTATTGGCCGCCCTCAAGCTGCAACACTGATACAGCGCCGTTCTGGCAAGCAGAACGGAGTCGAGCTCCACTTGACAGCCCGTCAATTCGTGTCGATCTTCGGCAACCGAACGAGGAAATTCCCTGCGCGGTCGAACAGAACCACCTTAGGCACGATGGCGAACCAGGCTGGGTCGAAGCGGTAACCCTGAATCTGCCGCAGAAACGGCTGCTTCCCACAACCCGGAACGTCGCACTCCCGCTTTCCCTTTTCGGGGCACTTTCCGAAGCCGCACAACTTCCCACGATACTCGCCGCTGGCAGCTTCGAAGAGATACACCTCCACCAGGTGATGCGCCACACCGCCGTCGTCCGTATCCTGCGTGAGTGCGAGCCCGCGGGCCATCTCGTTCTTGAGGTTCTTCAGTTGGCTGAAATCGCTGAGCCAGATGGCAAGGTCGAGGCGGATGCAATCATACATGGCTTCCATGCACGGCCCCAACGATTCCGGCTATTGGGCTCCTCGATTTCGAGCGGCCGCGATACCTCGCCAATCGCCGCCACCTTCTCGACCTCTTGAAGCTTGCTGACCATCACTGCGATGGCTTGAGCCGCCCATCGAAACCGACGTTGCCGGCGCAGATTCAAAATCAGTTCCTCGTTATAGTCGGGCTCATCGGGGGGATCGAACATCGGAGTTTCATCGAGCTCGAGATCGGGCAGCTCAGGAATCTCAGGATTGTCCGGCCATGGATGCTCCCGCATGTCCAGCTCTTCGCCCCGCGCAATCAACTCGGTCGGGACCCGAGGGCCAGCGACAGCGGCTCTCTTGCGCACGATTTTCTTTTCGTAAAGCGATCGCACCCACACGTTCACAGGCGCTTTCCATCGCTCCGAGGACGATGGAATGTTCTTGATGAGAGAGTATGGTTGGAAACCGAGCTCCTTTGCCATCCTCACTTCTTCGTCGCTGAGGCGGCAGAGGCGCTTGGCTTCCTGCCAGGCATCTTCTTTCTGCCGCTTCATACTTCTAACTTAGAAGTTTTCGCGGCACTTTGGCAGCGCGAAGAGCGGCTTGTGCCTGCGTGGACCGGCGGCGTGGCCTGCTCTTAATTAGGCCGTTGACCACCCAGCGTAGGCGCATGAGGTGCACCGTGGGTGGCTGTTAGAACGGAACGTCGTCGTCCGTGATCCCCTGATCGAAGCTGGTGTCCTCCGGCGGTTTCGGCGCCGGCGTCCGCTGTGGCCGAGGCATCGATACGGGCTGCGGACCCATGCCCTCTCCACCCTCGCCCCGTCCTCCCAACAGGATGACATCGTCAGCCACCACTTCCGTGATGTACTGCTTCTTGCCGTCTTTATCGTCGTAGCTTCGCGTCGACAGCCTGCCTTCCACCCACACCTGCTTACCCTTAATTAGGTAGTTGGCGAGATTCTCCGAACGCCATAAGACGACATTGGCCCAATCGGTCTCTTCTTTCCACTCCCCGGTCTGCTGATCCTTCCAGCGCCGGTTCGTCGCGACGGAAAACTTCGTTTTCGCCACCCCCGACGGGGTGAAAGTGGTCTCGGCGTCCCTCCCGAGGTGCCCGATGAGCAAAACTTTGTTGACGCTGCGGCTTGCCATAACCACGAACTTTAGCACAATCGACCCGCGTTACAATCCCGCACCCGTACCAAAGCAGGAACGCACATCTAGCGAAAAAATTGCCAGCCAAAACCCTCGGCGGGCACTTTTTTCTAGGAGTCTTCTGGGGCAACCCGCTAATTTATCGAGGTTTTCTGCCGATTGGTACCTGGAAGGTCGATTGCCTAGTGATTCCGCGTCCCGCGTGGGCCAAAGTTTCACAAACAAGTTGCTCGGCTACGGTCCGTTAGTTGTAAAATAGGTCAACGTTAGAAACGTTACATCATAGAACGGGGAATGATGTCTGCCATCGACAGGTCCCTTCAGCTGCTTCTGACCCTAGGCACGCTATGCGCTGTCTCGAACGCCCAAATCCCGATTGCACAGTCGGGAGGTGGTGTAAACCTCTTCAACAGTGATCTGGCGGTTTTCGAAGCCGGAGAATCACGCGCTGATCTTCCTTGCACCGTAACGCCCGTTAAGGCGCAACTGGGATTTGATCTGCGATTCCATGCCGGCTACGAAGTAACCATCCCACTGAAGGATCTCGCAGGTTCCGAGAACCTTCTGACCACGCTCTTCCGCGTGGCTCCGGCTGACCAGCCCAGCAAGTACTCCTACTTCGTCCAGCGCATTCGTGTGCCGCTGATCGAAGACAACCCCAAGGGTGATGCATATCTTCAGGGCGCATTTGACCTGGGTGAGGGAGATTACCACATAGAATGGCTGATGAGAGACCGGGCCGAGCGGGTGTGCTCGTCTTCATGGGACGCCGACGCCGAACTTGCGGACAAGGACCGGCAGATCGCCCTTTCCCTGTCTGCTAAGCAGATCCAGGCCTCCGACCAGGAACAGTTCAAAGAAGAACCACCTGTTCAAAGAGTGCAGGATAGCGCGCCACTCAACGTCAAGGTGTTGATTAATTTTGCCCCGCAAAATGCTCTTTCTGCCACACTTCAGCCATTGGACACCAGCGCCCTAGTATGGATTCTGCGCTCCATCGCCCGCGAACCACGCATCGGCAAATTCTCTCTGATCGCTTTCAACATGCAGGAACAGCGCATCTTGTACCGCCAGGAAGATGCCGACCGGATCGATTTCCCCGCCCTGGGCGACGCGCTGAAGTCGCTAAACCTGGGTACGGTCGACCTCAAACGGTTGGGCGAAAAGCACGGAGATACCGAGTTCCTGTCGGACCTGATTAAGCGTGAAGTCGGGAACGATCAACAAGCGCCTGATGCTCTGATATTTGCAGGACCAAAGGTAATGTTGGACGCCAACGTGCCGCAGGACTCGCTCAAGCAGGTCGGCGATGTCAATTTCCCGGTGTTCTATATGAATTATGCCTTGAATCCCCAGGCTGTGCCCTGGAAGGATTCCATCAGCCGGGCCGTCCGGTTTTTTAAAGGCACCGAATACACGATCAGCAAGCCTCGGGATCTCTGGTTTGCCATATCCGAGATGGTCTCCCGGATCGTAAAGACGCGGAACGGAAAACTCGCTGCAGCCGTCTCAAGTCAATAACAATGAGGGTTTCGTTAATACTCGCACTTGGGGGATGGATGGGTGTGCTAGCCCTTCCTGCCTCCGGACAGGGCGTTCTCCTTGCCCAGGAACACAGGATTAAGCACTACAGCAATAGTCTTTCGCCGTACATCGTCTCGCCGCAGGAAATTGTCGACCGCATGCTGGAACTTGCGGACCTCAAGCAAAACGAGACGATCTACGATTTGGGCAGCGGTGACGGTCGCATTTTGATCACTGCGGCACAGCGATTCCGAGCCAAGGCAGTCGGAATTGAGATTTCCGATTCCCTGGTGAACAGCACCACCGAACGGGTCGCCCGGATGGGTTTGCAGGAACGTATCAGGGTGATTCATGCCGACCTGATGCAGGTGGACCTGAGCCCCGCCGACGTCGTTACGATGTACTTCCCCACAGAGTCTAACGTCATCGTGCGTCCGAACCTCGAAAAGTACCTGCGAGCAGGTGCACGCGTGGTCTCGCATGACTACCAGGTTCCTGGCTGGAAACCCAATCACGTGGAGAAGGCTGTCGCGGGTTCACGCGACCACAATATCTATCTTTACGTGATGCCTGCTAAGCACGAATAGAGGCGGGTGGGACCCCGACCTTTACAAAACACCCCGCTCGGGAAGTTTTTCAGGAAATGGTCGATCGAAGCCTGCTTAGAACCACAACAGCTTCACGACGAGAAAAACCACACCCACCACAAACCCCATCAGCGCCTGGTATTCCTCGTTGCGCCGGTAGAGACTCCACTGAAAGCCACCCCCCGCTCCCGCCCCATGAAGGGACGGCCACAGAGCCGGTACACTCCGAGCATACTCTGCATACTCGGGAAACAGATTCCGCAAATGCTGCTCCTCCAGTTCGATCACCGGAAGGTAGACCAACAGAAACACAGCGGCGAAGATTCCGGCGAGAATCCAGTTTCGCGATGCGACCACGAGGCCGGCTGCCACGAGCAGCGTCCCCACATACAACGGATTCCGCACATGCGCATACGGCCCGCTACGCGCGAGCGACTTATTCTTCGCCAGGTGTCCGGCCGCCCATCCCCGAACCAGGAGCCCCAACAACGACAACGGTACGCCCGCCGCAAGCGATCGCGAACTGGGATGCGACAGCCAGGCAAATGCCGCGACAAGGATGAAGCCGCTCGGCACTCGCAGCCGCGCTACCAGGTCCGCGTAGCGCTTAGGAAATGCGGCCATCCAGCGCCCCGACAAGGATGGAACGCAGCAACTCGAACACTTGCTCGGGCGTGATGGCCCGCATGCTGACATCCGGCTCGGGCCGCCGCGAGTGGTCGCGAATTGCGCCGGGCGCACGCAGCACCCGAATGGTGCCCCCGTAGGGGCCGTTGCGCTCCGGGTCAGTGGGGCCGTAAATCGCCACACCCGGTTTCCCGAGCGCTGCTGCAATATGCATCGGGCCACTGTCCAGGCCCACTACAGCTACCGCCCGGCGCGTAGCATAAATCAAGCCCGGTAATCCCGAGATGTGCGCAACCGTTCCCGCTGCCGAAATCGGGCGCGCCCCATTTACAACCAGCGTCAGCCCGAATTCCCGCCGAAGCGCTTCCGCCAAAGAAGAATAGTGTTCGAGAGGCCACTGCTTCGCCCCCCATCCGGCCAGCGGACTAGCCAGCACGAAGTCTCCCGCGGGTAGTTCGCCCTCCGGCTGTCCATCCGGCAACGGGAAAGTACGGAGCATGTTGGTCGCGCCCGCCGCGGCTGCAAGGTCCAGGTTGTGATCGACGACATGGACCGATTCCGGCCGCACCCGGCTCGAATAGAACCATGCCGCAGGCGACTCCCGGACGAACCGCCGGTCGAATCCATAAATCCGCTCCGGACGCGCCACGGCCGCCACAAGAGCCGACTTAATAAGTCCCTGAAAATCGACGGCGAACTCAAACCGCTCCCTTCGCAGTTCGCGAAAAGCTGACCGTACACTTCTCAGGCTGCGCCGATCGAGTGTCAGGATACGATCAATGTACGGATTGCCTTCCAGTAATGCGGTCCACTTCGGCGCGACCACCCACGTGATCTCCGATCGAGGAATGCTGTGCTTCAAGCTGGCCACGGCTGGAAGCGCATGGATGATATCGCCCATCGATCCAAGCCGCACGACCAGCACGCGCGGACCCTGGCTCAAGAAGAGGATCCTCCGTTCGAACGGCTGCGAATTCGTTCCACCAGCCACCGGGTCACATCGGAGTCGGTGGCCTCAGACGGTCCGCCCTCCGCAAGTATGACGTAGTCCACATCCGCCAAAGCAGCGACCAGTTCCGCCCGCGCCCTTTGCGGCAGGAGTGGATGCTCGGGATTCGTAACCTCGGCGACTAAAACCCGGCCCATCGTCGCTTCGTTTCGAAGCCGACGCACATGCTCAGCCAAGAGCGGATCAAAGTGTGCGGAGACGTGGCTCACCTCCCGGCCTTCCGTCACGCGCCCCAACTCCGCCCGCGTGATGATCTTCGTTCGTGTGTCCAACACTCCACCGTACCACCTCCAGTAGCTTCAGAGCTTCCTCCGCGACTCGTTCCGACGTCACGCGAGTCATGCAGCGGTGGTCGATGGGGCACTCGCGCAGCAGGCAGGGGCTGCATTCCACGGGCTCGCGAACCACGCGGGCATGGGAGCCCGTCGGTCCGGTGCCGATATCGTCGGTCGCGCCAAAGATGGCCACCGTGGGCACCCCCAGCGCCGAAGCAATATGCATGGCGCCCGAGTCGTTGGTCAGGAACAGCTCACATTCCCCCGCCCTGTCGATAAACTCGGCCAGCGTAGTCTTCCCGGCGTAATTCGTAACCGGCCGGCCGGCCAGCATGCCCGCAATTTTTTCGCACAGTTCCCGTTCACTACCCGATCCAAACAGCGCAATTTCCGCATTTCGTTCACCGGCAAGGCGAGCCGCCGCCTCGGCGAAGCGTTCCGGCAGCCACTGTTTTGCCGTTCCATAGGCCGCGCCGGGGCTGACTCCGATGATCCGCCGCTCCGTCTGGGTACGGCCAGCGAGTTGAATCGCAGGACTCTCCAGGAGCTCGCCGGTGATGCCGGCGCGGCGCAGCATCTCCAGGTAATAAAACCGCTCGTGCCGTGGAATCTCGCCGCGTTTGGGAACAGCAACCGCCCGGCTGAGCAGAAAGCCCCGTCCATCGCGGTCATATCCAAAGCGGTGCGGAATGCCCGCCAGCCAGGCAATCAGCGCCGCATCGAAAGCATTCTGGAGCAGGATGGCGCACGTGAATCGCCGGGTCCGCAACCGACGCACGATGGTCCACCGGCTGCGATCATAGAGAATAATCTCGTTAGCGAAGGTCTCCCGGCGGTATAAGTCGGCCACCCAGGGCTTAGCCAGTATCGCGACATGAGCATCCGGGAACCGCTCGCGAATCGCCCGGAGCGCGGGCAGGCACATGACGGCGTCGCCGACCCAGTTTGTCGCGCGAATCAGAATTCTCGAGAAATCAGCCGTCACCTAAGTACTAGAATAGGTCATCAGCCTCTTCGGCAATCTCTGGCTCGCACGGCGCCTCGAATCCGCGGAAGCGAAAGTCGCCGCCGAGGTCACACAAGTTTATGTGTCGCGAAATCACCTGCTAGGCGCTGCATGCCTGGAGATCCCGGGTGTTACCGTGGCTTTCACGGGCGTCGGTTCCCCGATGACGCAAACCATCGGACTCGGGATGAACGGGCCAGTCCCCGCGAGCACGCTCAACGAAATCGAGGCCTTCTATCGATCCCATGGTTCGGCCACAACCATTCATGTGTGCCCCCTCGCAGACCCCTCCCTCATAGATCTGCTCGGCGCGCGTGCGTATCGTATAACGGAGTTCAATAACGTTCTGGCGCGCACGGCAGACCTGCCGCCGTCCGAGATTACCGCCGACGTGCGAATCGCGGATGCGGCCAACGCGACATCCTGGGCCACCGTGATCTGTGAGGGCTTTTTTGAAAACGTGCAAATCACCACCGAAGCTATCGAAATGACGTCGCTGCTTTTTGAAATGCCGGGCGCGATTCCTTGGATCGCCTGTGTAGACGGGGAACCTGCAGCCGGTGGCGGGATGGGCATCCACGACGGAGTTGCGAACCTATTCGGCGATGGGACACCTCGCCGCTTTCGCCGCCGCGGACTACAAACGAATCTGATTCGCGCGCGCGTCCGTCATGCCGCCGAGCGGGGCTGCGACCTGATTACCGCTTCGACACTCCCCGGCACTCCTTCGCAGCTCAACTATGAACGACTGGGGTTCCGCGTCGTCTACACCAAGCTTGTCCTGACCCGCGAAATGGATTAATGCGCCTTCACGGTTCTGCCGATTCCAGATTGGTTATCATGAGAAAATTGGAGGGCTTTTGTCGGCCTCGGCAACGTTTTCATCACCAACATCCGAGAACGTCGGCTTAATCCGCAGTCTTGTAGTCGACAAGCGGCGGCGGTCGTTCGTTTTGGTAGTGCTGTGCACGCTGGTCGGCGCTGCTGCCCAGATTCTCATCAAACAAGGCGCAACGTCCATCGCGCAGCCAGGTTTCGTGGCGGCAGTGGTCGCGATGTTCACGAATCTCCCGCTGTTCATCGGCTATTGCATGTATGGATTCAACGCTGTGCTGATGATCCTGGCGCTGCGCGACGGCGAATTGTCGATGCTGTACCCCATCATTGCGCTCACCTACGTGTGGGTGACCTTCCTGTCGCTTTGGATCTTCCATGAGCCGATGAACTTTTTCAAGAGCATCGGGATCACGCTGATCATTTGCGGCGTCGGCATCCTGGGACGGGGCAAAAAGGCATGAGCGATACACCCGTATCGTCAATGTTGTTGGTGATCTTCGCGTCGTTCATCGGCTCCTGCGGAATGGCGTTTTTGAAGGCAGGGGCGAATCGCCTCGCCTTCAACGTGCCGGCCCTCGTCCGCAACTGGAGGCTCACCGCCGGCGTGGGCTTATATGTGATCTCCTCCGCGTTCTTCGTGATGGGATTGAAACGCGGCGAACTGTCGATCCTGTACCCGCTGGTGTCGCTCGGCTACATCTGGGCGCTGCTGTGGTCGCGCATCTTTTTTGGCGAATTAATGACCAAAGCAAAATACGCCGGTTTCGCCCTGATTATTGCGGGGGTAGTTGTCCTCAACCTTGGGCGCTAGTGTCGGCTGAGGACGAATCCCTTCCGAACGCACGACGATTTGTTTTCCGGTTGCTTGTGAGTAATTCGGCGTAGATCCACCAGGGCGGCGCCAGGGTGTGTTGATCGCGCTCCTTCCAAAAAACCACGTCGCCGAAGGCTCGCAGCAGCGATACCGGACGCTGGCTGTCAGGAAGTCGCCGGAATTCCTGGGCCGTTTTGCGCGACCTGCAGGATTTCGGCTTCCGGTCCGCCGGTCAAAGTCGGGCAGGCTGAATGCCTGCCCACCTTGGCTCGCAACCTGTTGAGCCGTAAAGGCGGCGCAGGCGGTTTCGCCTGCGCATGCCGCTCTCAAAGACTTCTGTCACAGGCTGCTGGTGGACAACAGAAAAACATCGACAGCGTGGCTAACTCGCGCGCCGGCCAAATGCCGGGGCCGGCGCGGGCGGAGGCTCCGGCTCGGGCGGCGGAACAACCTTCTTAGGCCGTGAATCCAACCGGGTCGCGATTAATTCTTCCTTGAGCTTCTGCCACTTCGGTGTTCCAGGCTGGCCGCCCGCCGCCAGAACGTCACGATCGGTAATCTCCTGTGCCGCGAGAAGATACTTCTGGAAGTAGTTCTTGATACGATCCTGCACCAGCCGCTCGGTGGATTTCAGCAGCAGAAACAGCAGTTCTTCCGGCTCGGCCCTGGAAACCGCATGGTAGATATGCGAGGGCTTCTGCAGCCTGGCCGACTTCAACTCTTTCTCAAGCTTTTTCGCCCTAACCTCAAGTTTCTGCCACTGATCGACATCCTCTTTTTCCATGCCGAGGTCCTTGATCAGTGCACTCCTGTCCTTGGGCGACAACTTCTCGGTCATCACGACCATAAACAGCCCAAAACAGTCGAGATGAACGCCCGGCTGCGACGGAATCATCTGGCGGATCTTTTGCAGTTTCTGAAGCCCCGCCGTGTTCACACCCGCATCTACCAGAGCCGCCGAGAACAGCGGTAAAAGCTTCTCCTGGCCGAGAATTTGCACGACATCGGCCATATTCATTTCATTGGCTATATGGTGCAATTCTTCAAGTAATGCTTGAGGAACGATTTTCGATTCCAGTCCCGCTTCACGGGCATTGTCGTACTGCATCTTCGTGCGCTCGCTGATCGTGAAACCGAGCCGCACCTGAAACCGAAGCAGCCGGAAAAGCCGGATCGGATCGTCGTAAAGCGTGTAATTGGAGACCGCCCGCAGTTCGCGCCGCTCCAGATCGCCGACACCATTGTTCGGATCGAGCAGCAGTCCCTTAGATGCCGGATTCAAGGAAAGAGCGATGGCATTGATGGTAAAGTCGCGTCCGCGCAGGTCTTCATGGATTGTGGCTTGCTGCACCTGGGGTTTGGATCCGGGCTTCGGGTACTTCTCCTGGCGCGCCATGCCGATCGTGGCGACGATTCCGCCCGGGAACAGCATACGGGCGATCTTCCGGGCTTCGTCGACGCGCGTTACCGTGGCGCCGACCTTCTGCTCTATCGTGCGCGCGAGTTTTACCGCGTTTCCCTCCGCCGTGAAATCGATTTCAACGATGGGGTACCGGCCCAACATGTCGCGCAAGGCGCCGCCGGTGAGAAAGACATTGATACCGGCCTGAGTTGCAGCCGATTGCACCTCCGAAACCACGCGGCTCTGCTCCGAGCTCAGGTGGCTTTCGAGCATAAACAGGTAGTCGCTCATGAGAGTGTTTTCATACGCATCACGCCCGAGGGTGATGCTTGTCAATTGTCTTGCGCAGTCTCGAACGGGCTACGTGAGTATAGACCTGCGTAGTTGAGATATCGGAATGCCCCAGCATAGTCTGTACGCTTCTGAGGTCCGCTCCCCCCTCGAGCAGATGGGTCGCAAACGTGTGGCGCACCACGTGGGGGGTCAGGTCATGGAAAATACCCGCCTTCCTCCCGCACGCCCCCAGCAGCTTCCAGAAACCCTGCCGGGTCATGGGACCGCCGCGCGCCGTGATGAACAGGTACGGGCTGGTGCGACCTTTCAGCAAAGCGCTACGCCCCTGATTGCAGTATTGCCGAACCGCATCGATGGCTGCCCTCCCCACGGGGACGATCCGCTGCTTGTTCCCTTTGCCCAGCACGCGTACGTAGCCCATGTCCATCTCGACATCTGAGACGCGAACCTTGCACAATTCCGACACGCGCAGGCCGGTTGCGTATAAGAATTCGAGCATGGCGTGATCCCGCAAGCCGGTGGGCCGGGTCGTGTCCGGCGCCGCCAGGAGATTTTTAACCTGCTCATTATTAAGGTACTTAGGAAGATTACTCCACTGCTTCGGCGCCGTAAGAAGGCTAGTGGGATCGGCGTCGGCGAGCCCCTCGCGGATGAGAAAGGCGTGAAAGTTTCGGAGGGTCGTGAGGTGTCTAGCAACCGACCGGCTCGACAGCCCGGCGCGATACAGAGAGTCGATATAGCGCGGGAGCCGCTCCGCGTCCGGCACCTCCGCCTGTACTCGGATAAATGCACTAAACCGTTCTAAATCTTCACGATAGGCCTGAACGGTGTTGGACGACAGTCCTTTCTCGACTCGGCAAAAGTTGAGAAAGGAGGCTACGTTCACCCCAACCGTCGAACCCTCCATCATCGTGCCAATGATACAATACTTTTGCCAAATGTTTGGAAGGAATTTGGCGCCGTGACAGACCTTCGTGTATGAAAGGCGCTCATTGGCGGGATCCACTAGCAAAAAGGTGGTCGTTTCAAGATTCGACCGGGAGACACTCTCTGGTTTTGTAAATCCCCAGAGCTATCTGCTTCCGGATGGGATCGAGCTACTCACACCTACCGGCACGATTACGCTAGTGCCTTATTCCGAAATCAAGCTCGTCTCTTTCGTGAAGGATTTCCATGGGGAAACCGTTCGGGAAATGCGCCAGTTCACGGCCCGCCCTAAGGTCGAGGGGCTCTGGTTGAGGATGCGTTTTCGTGACGGCGATGCCATGGACGGTTTGCTCACGAACAACTTGTTGCAGCTCGAACCCCAGGGCTTCACCGTGGTGCCTCCGGACGCAGGCGCTCAAAGCCAGCGAGTCTTCGTGCCGAAGTCAGCCTTGACCGAGGTGCAGGTGCTCGGGGTCGTTGGAAGTCCGCTCCGAAAACGTACGAAGCCGAAACCAACACCGGAGGAGCAAATCGACTTGTTTCAGGGATCCAGTTAACTATGCCAGCAATCACCGAAGGCTACATCACCACAGGCGATGGGGTTCGCCTCTTCTATCAGCAGGCCGGCAATGGTCCCGGCGCCGTCATTATCCCCAATGCCATTTACATGCTCGACGATTTCCTGCGGCTCGCGGCGAGCTATACCGTGATCTTCTTCGATACGCGCAACCGGGGCCGCTCCGAAACGCTCACCGACCCGGCGTTGGTAGTCAACGGAATTCACAACGATGTCGATGACCTGGAAACGATCCGCGCGCACTTTGGATTCGACAAGGTCGCGGTTCTCGGGCACTCCTACCTCGCAGCAATGGTCGTGTTGTACGCCATGAAGTACCCTGCGCAAGTCTCACGGGCGGTGCAGATCAGTCCTCCGCCGCCCTTTTTCAGCAGGCAATACGAAACAGCGCCGCCGGATCCCGTCGTAGCCGGCAGACTCGCTGCCTTGCAGAGCGAACGAGCCTCCACGGACCCCATCGAATTCTGCCGGAAATTCTGGTCCATTGCGCGACTGATGTTTGTCGCAAATCCCGAAAATGCTGCCAAGCTTACGAACTGGGGTTATTGCGACGTCGACAATGAGCGCAATCTGATGGCATACCTAGTTGGAAGTATCTTCCCGTCATTTCACGTTCTCAACCTCACCGCTGAAGACTTCGGCAGAGTGCAAATGCCGGTCCTGACCATCCACGGAACGGTGGATTGCAGCGCGCCGTATGCCGGAGGCAAAGAATGGGCCTCGCTCCTGCCGAATGCGCGCCTTATGACAGTTGATGAGACCGGTCACGTACCCTGGGTAGAAGCTTCCGAGGTCTTCCCAGCGATCGAGACGTTTTTGAACGGGGCCTGGCCCGACTCGGCCCTGCGTGTTGCCCAGTAATCTGGCATTGTTTTCGCGGTTCTAATTGAGGAAGACATCTGTGGCGTCCTCCAGAAATCCTCGCCCCGGCCGGTCCGTTTGGCTATCTCACGGCGTGGCCAACCGGCCAACCATTGCCTTACGTCTCGACGCTGAACTCTTACCTGGGAAAAGTGATGGCCAATGCTGCGATCGTTCCAGCGGGTACGAACGGATCAATCAGCTTGTTCGTTACGGACCCAACAGATGTGATCCGCGATGTAAACGGATATTTCGCGCCGTAGCGCAAATCTGCGCGGCACCTGTCGGCGGCCTGCCGAGTGCAGTATCCTATCAGCTTCTATGAAAGTATTCTGTCTCGCCGTCGCTGCATTGTTAATTCCCGCGTTCGCCGAGCCCAAATTTGTGTATTGGCCCGGCTCGTCGTACGACGGGTCGATTCCCACCGAGAAGCAAGTGCTCGGTTACGAACCGGGCGATCGCATCTCGTCGCACGAGAATATTCTCAAGTACCTCGAAGCGCTCGCGAAGGCAGCGCCCACGCGCATGAAGGTCTTCGAATACGCCAAGACCTGGGAGCACAGACCTCTCGTCTATGCCGCAATCGGCTCGCCCGCCACCATCGCGCGCCTCGACAAAATCAAGGCCGACATGCAACGGCTGGCAGATCCGCGCAAGACCTCCGATGCCGAAGCGAAGCAGATCATCTCGTCGACACCCGCGGTCATCTGGCTGGCTTACGGAGTGCATGGCAACGAAATCTCCTCACCGGACGCCGCGCTGATGACCGCCTATCACCTGCTGGCCTCGCGCAACGACAAGATGGTCGACGAGATCCTCGCCAAGGACCTGATCCTCATCGATCCACAGCAGAACCCCGACGGCCGTGACCGCTTTGTCCACAATTTCGAAATCGCCGAGGGTCTGCAACCCGATCCGAGCCAGCTTGCCGCCGAACACAACGAGCCCTGGCCCGGCGGGCGGACCAATCACTACTACTTCGACATGAACCGCGATTGGTTTGCCATCACCCAACCCGAAACGCGCGGACGTATCAAGACACTGCTCGAATGGTATCCGCTGGTCTTTGTCGATCTGCACGAAATGGGCTCGGACGCCACCTACTACTTCACGCCCGAAGCCGACCCCTACAATCCGTACATCCTCAAATCCCAGCGCGAGAGCCTGGAGTGGTTCGGCCGCAATAACGCGAAGTGGTTCGATGAATTCGGGTTCAACTACTTCACCAGGGAAGGCTACGACGAGTTTTATCCCGGCTATGGCGCTAGCTGGCCGCTGTATTACGGCTCCATCGCCATGACCTACGAACAGGCGTCGACGCGAGGCCTGATTGTACGTCAAACCAACGGCACCGTGGTGCCGTACCGCCAAACCGTGCGCGAGCACTTCGTCGCCTCCGTATCCAGCGCCGAAACTGCCGCCCACAACCACGACAAGCTGCTCGAGAATTTTTATCACTATCGCCAGACAGCCGTTGCGGAAGGAACCAAGGGGCCGGTTCGCGAATACATCCTGCCGCGCACCGGCGACACGACCACGGTCGACAAACTCGCCGTCAATCTTGCGACGCAGGGAATCGAAGTAAAGCGCGCCACAGCGCCGTTCAAGAATGCGGGCAACGATTACCCGCAGGGAAGCTACGCCATCCCTCTGGCCCAGCCCATGTACCGCATGATCCGGACTTTCCTCGATCCCCAGGTCTCGATGGACGCCGAATTCCTCAAGGGCGAAGAGCATCGCCGCAAGGAACGCCTGCCCAGCGAAATGTATGACGTCACCGCCTGGTCTTTGCCGCTGCAATACAACATCGGGGCCGTCGGTAGTGCCGATGTTTCGAAAGGCTCGTTCGAGCCGGTTGTCGGCGGACGCATGCCGGAAGGTAAGGTGGTGGGTAACAGTCCGACCGTCGCCTACCTCGTCCCCGCTGGTACGTCCGGGACAATGGCCTTCCTCGCCCGTGCTCTTCAGGAACACCTTCATGTCCTGAGCACGGACAAGGAATTCAAGCTCGCTGGGCGAACATATGGGCGAGGAACGCTGATCGTACGTGTGAAAGATAATGGCGCGGACCTCGCCGACACCGTCCAGCGCCTGGCCCGCAAGAGCGACGTCGACGTTTACACAACCGATACCGGTTGGGTCGACGAAGGTGCGAACTTCGGCAGCCACAACGTCTTTACTGTCCCGCCTGCGAAAATCGCCATCGCGTGGGATCAGCCCACTAATTCGAGCGCCGCCGGAGCCACGCGCTTCCTTCTCGAACGCGAGTACGACACACCTGTCACCGTCGCCCGCACCTCCCAGTTCGCAAACAGCGACCTCAGCGCGTTCAACGTCATAGTCCTGCCTGATGCAGGAGGCTTCGGCGGAGGCGGAGGCTACGCCGGCGCACTGGGCCAAAACGGAGCGCGCCGCTTGAAGGATTGGGTCGAAGCCGGTGGAACGCTGATCGGCGTCGGACCCGGCGCCGTGACCTTCCTCGCCGATTCCCGCTCGCAGTTGCTGGCAATTTCGCAAGAGAACCTGGCGAAACCCGCAGGTGAAACGCCGGGCGCCGGCCGCAACCAAGCCGCTCCCGCCGCTGCTGGTGGTGGAAACGCAGCCGCGCCACCCACCGACGGCCACGTTCCCGGCAAGCTTCTAGCTTCCGACCAAGACTTCGAAAAGGCCATACAGCCTGACACCGACCAGCCGGACTCGCTGCACGGCGTGCTCTTAAGGGCGAAGGTATACGGCGATCACTGGCTCACCGATGGCGTCGCCGACACCGTCAACGTGCTGGTCCAGGGACGCGCCATTTTCGCGCCGATCAAAATGGACAAAGGGATTAACGCGGTCTACTATGCCGGCCCTGATCAGATTCTGGCGAGCGGCTTTATGTGGGAACAGAACCGAAAACAGCTTGCTTACAAACCGTTTCTCGTCGTTCAGAGGGATGGCAGGGGATTTGTGATCGGGTTCACCGCCGACCCGAACTTCCGCGGATACATGGACGGACTTAATACTCTGTTTCTGAATGCGGTCTTCCGAGGACCAGCGCACGCCACCGGTGGCGGCGGGCGCGGCGGCGAACAATAGGAGATTAGCTGCGCTGCAAGGCTCCGGTGAATTCACGCACGATCGGCGGCAATTCCCCTTTCAGAGCACGCCGCTCCGGTTGGAACAGGACACTTTATTCGGCGGAGCGCTCCGCGTTACAGCCCGCGATGCCGGTGGCGAGGTGCGAGGCGGCGAATTGAGCGATCACCCATTCTTTGGCCACCGAACGGCTCTTTTAAACAAACGCCGGCTTGAGTCCCGCTTACAAGTTGGCCAACGAGATTTTGTTTCAAGGCATCGCCCGCGGTTGTCCTCTGAGCTCGAGGTAAGTAAGCTATATTGCGTGGAAGATAACTTTGTTATCAGTGCCGCGCCGTGGCGGCCAATCGTCCGTGCATGGAATTCTATGCGCCACGATCTCAGCAGCGCAGGGGGATATCACCGGCTCGGGTAAACTATCGCGATGGCTTTCCTGACATGCTCCAGTTGCTCGATCGCGCCATCCGCCTGGCGGCTCAAGCCGAGTATAGGGATATAGCCCGGCATGACCAGGCGGTCTCAGCGGAGCTGCAGCGTCAAGGTATCGATGCAACAGGCAGACGCAATGGGCAGAATGCGAATCTTCGCTCCCAAGCCAGGCGCATACGGCGTCGGCGTCCAATGCCTCGTCGAGAAATCTGGAGGTGGGGACTCGCCTGAAAAGATCGCTTCGCTGTACACGGCGAATGTGGAATACGGCGAGGGGGACAATCAACGGGGCGTCGCGAACGGCCCGATTCTGCGCGCCAACCTTCGCTCCGTGGGCCGTCGAGTTCTCACGTTCGTCGAATCTCTACGCGGTGCTCGACAAGACGACACCTACCAGTTCGTGGGGAGCCTTCGCGCAGCCATCTAGCACGAATCGGGACGAACGCCCGAGGTCTACCGCACAACTTGCGGGCATCCGGCCATGAACGAATGACGTCTTTGCGGTGATGGTTGGCAGTGGAGCTGCAATCACGTCAGTTTAATCCGACCTGGGTTCGGGAAATGCAGAAGTCTGGGTACGCCCCGGCGCACGCGAGATCGCGAAAGAAATCGAACATCTCTACGGATTTCAAAAGACCGGGCCGGATCACCTCGCCTCTAAACGTGGCAGACCGTCTTGGATGTATTCGTCAAGGACAAGTATAAGTTAGGGCTGCGGCAATTCTTTCGTCAGCAGAACCCGCATGCGCGACAGACCCTGCTGGCCAGAATGCTAGAGGTCGACCGGCAGGGAATCCGAAGGTTCGCGAAGTCGATTATCGCGCCACTCGTACACAAGCAGATTATCGTCAGCGCCCAGCGCGCGCGAACGATAACGCTTTCTTATCAGTGCCGTGCCATGCGGCCAAGAACAACAGATGCGCGCTTTGGCTTGCAGTCGTGGATGTCGTGTGTTTTCAAAAGTATATTGGGCTAGGTCTGCCGAACTGAATCACTGTAGTCAATTCGTAGCAGGTGAATTCCTCAAGATTCCACACTCGATGGATCTAGGAATGGCCTCCCTGTTACCTTCGCGCAGACGACCTCCTGTTTTTTTGACAGGTGACCTACTTGTAAGTATCTGAAAATAAACATGCGACCTCCCGTGCCAAGACGGATTCTAGCGGGCTGTGAATTCCGTCTGTTTTCAGTCGCTTGCGTTTCAACGACTTGCAGCCACCTTCTGGTGGCCGGTTGAACCCCGTGGAATGCTGAGGCTTCGAGCAGCTACAAATTCGTCTACACCTTGGCTCTACGTAAAGGACCTTCGAAAGCTTTCCCAGCCTGAATCGCAAAGGCGACCTGACGCTTACAAACACAACTATTTCAATTGTGAACAATCAGATTGAGTAACCTACGAGCCTCCTCGTATTCAGGATCGAGAAGGAGAGCCCGTTCCAGATAAATTTTGGCGAGCCGCTCGTCGCCCTTCTGTTGAAGCATTTTGCCGAAACTCATGTTCGCTACCACGTCATCAGGTTCAAGCTCCAATGCGCGCTCGTAGAGGACGCTTGCCTTTTCCCATTCTTCCCGTCCTGAATAAACATTACCCAAAGACCACAGCGGAACCGCCCATTCTGGACAAGCTGCGTGCGCCCATTCGTACTCTAGGATCGCGCTGTTCGTTTCTCCTTTTTCCCACAAAAGCCCCCCCAGGTAGATATGTGCCCACGCATCGTCCGGTTGCAACTCTATTGAGCGCCGTATATGCTCTTCCGCTTCGTGCAGAAAGCCACGTCGCTTCAGTACCCACCCAATCTCGCGATGGGCGGCCGCAAAATCCGGGTCAATAGCAATCGCCTTCGAGAAAAGTTCCTCTGCTTTTTCGGTGTCACTTTTTCGAAGGAGCACGCCGAGATTGAAATACGGTTCCTCGAACTCGGGATCCAATTCAATTGCCCTGAGATAACTCGCTCTCGCTTCCTCGTCACGTCCTAAGTTCCTCAGAGCTACGCCGAGCATTGTATAAGCCGCCCTCGTTTGTTCGCGTTGCACTGCCTGCCTGAGCCAGTACTCGGCGTCGCGATATTCATGTTTTTCTATCGCAATAGAACCCAGGCCGAGATACGGCACGCTGTAATCTGCATCAAGTTGAACGGCACGCCTGAGGGCCGCCTCAGCTTCCTTTGGTTCCCCAAGGTCAATCGCCAACCATGCTAGTTGGCACAACGCAAGCGGCGCCGGGTGTTTTCTTGCCAGTTCTCTCCAGATGTCCAGAGCGCCACGCTGATCGCCAGCGTCCTCGAGTTGTTCGGCTCTTTCGAACAATTCTTCGGGAGTCATCTCAGTTGTTTATAGTGGTACCCGCGTCGTCCTTCCTTTTCCTCAGCAACGTTCTTACATCCTGTTTGCTCTTCTTGGTTGTGTTCCGGATTGGGACCGTACCGGCAGGCGTCATAGGAGGCGAGATCAACGTCGGCCTGTCGGATATTCGCCGTTGGCACCCAGGTGGCTTCGATGCTCACCTGGTGATGAGCCGCAGCTAATTCGAGAGCCATGGGAATGGCCTGATGCGCAGTAACGGAAGGTTTGTAGTCGCCAATCAGAGCAACCGAGCGCTGCAAAATCATTGGGTGGGAACTGCCGCCGTCTTCCTCACTTTATCCGGCTCGATCGCAATTGCGTGGTTCAGCGCGATCTCTACCGACGTCCCCGCCTCGAACCGGACATCACTTCCCCGGGCGAGCAATGCGATCAGCGTGCCAGCCGCAATTCCCGATAGCCCAAATGCGCCGATCCCACGTACACTCCCGGTAGACAAGCCGGCAATCGTGCCGATCTGTCCCCCCTTCGAAGCCGCATCGCCGATCCTCTCCAGGTCCTTTCCCTTCTCGGAATCGTGCTTGACGACGTCCGGCTCCTTCATATGCGACGATGCGTCGCCGGGCACGCGATCGATGGCAGCCGCCATATCGAGGCTGTATCCATTAGCGTAAAGAAGCGTGGTCAGGTGAAACTGCAGCTCGGCGGTTCCCTTGATGCGGCCGGCCCGCTTCACGCTATCCACGACGCCCTGGACCCAGGTGCCCGCCGGGATCACCATGTCGCCCTCGATCGCGATGGGGAACACGGTCTGAGCATAGACCGGGTCCCCCTGCTTCGCGTCCTTGGTCGAGATCGGCTGCCGGAGCTGAATCGGGATCTTGGTTCCCGCAGGAACGACCCACAGGGGTTTTGGCGCACCGGACTCGGTGCGGGGTTTTTCAATTATCTCGTCGCGCATCTTCAAGCGCGGCTGATCCACAGCCGGTTTATCAGCCGTCTGAGCTGCGGCGCTAACCAGGAAAACGAAGGCGGTCAGAATCGTCTTCATCGTTGCTCAAGACGCGTTCAGCGCGCCTTTCGTGTACAGCTTAGCTCAATTGTCGTTGTCGCCGCCTCGGGGAGCCGGGGGCGGGATGTTGAGGTCCAGGGTGAAATAGGGAACGCCCGCATCCATCATCATCTTGTTCAGCTTGGGAACCTCGTCCCAAAGCTTCCCCACTTCCGCAAGGTCCTTCTGAAGCTGGTCCGAGAGCTGCTGCACGTCACTGGTCTGGCGGCTTGTCGGCGCTGCCGAGAAGTTGTCGATCGAACCCATCAGGCGGTTGATCTTCTGGGTGATTGGGGGCGGAGTGTAGGTGAGCGGCGGCCCGGCGCCGGCGCCACGACCGCCTGCCTGGTTCTCAAAGGTCGACACCACGGGCTTTAGACGCGCGAGGAAATCATCAGCGGCTTTCTTGACGCTATCGGGAACAGCCGGCGCAGCGGGCTTTTTCCAGCTTTCCGTAAGGCTCGTCAGCGACGTGTTCATCGCAACGACCTTCTTACGGGCGTCGTCGGCCTGGTGCGCCAATGTTGCCAGTGTATCAAGCGCCTGGCGGCGCTTCGCGCGGTCGGACGCCGAGAATTGAACGCGTGGGTCTTCTTCTACCGCAAACGTCTTCGATTCAGTTTTGCCTGCCTCGGTGATGGTGATCTTGTACTCGCCAGGATCGACCAGGGAACCGCGAGCCGCGCCAAAGCCGAAGAATCCACCGCCTCCGCCACCGCCGCCACCGCCGCCTGCGCCACCGGCAGCACCTGCTTCACCACCCGCACCTCCCTGCTCACCGGCTGCTCCAAACTCAGTCCGCAATTCGCCGCCGGCCTCGGCCGACGCTTCTCCGCCGGCTGCCTCTCCGCCTTCAGCGCCGGCACCGCCGCGAGCGCCGCGTCCGCCCCCACCGCCGGCGCCGCGGCCACCGCCGCCTCCCTGTCCTGCCCCAGCCGTCTGGTTTCGGGCCGGCGGAACTGGCGAATCATAGCGTAGGTCCCAGGTCACCCTGTTAATAACGCCTGCTTGTGCGCGCCCGTTGATGTGTCTGATCTCCTTGCCGTCTTTGTCCGTAACCGTCACGCGTACGGGACCTGCGGTTTTGGCGAAGAAATCCAGCACGAGACCATTTGGCGCGTTAGGAGCGAGGAAATTGCTTGATCCGACGAATCCGCGATAATTCGCCATCTTCCATTCAATTCCCGGCCGGGTGTCGAAGAGCTTCAAATCGGTGGTCAACACGCTGTTGTTGAGTTGCTCGATCGCCGAGATGTTGTCCATGATCCAGATCGACCGTCCGTGAGTCGCCAGAATCAGGTCGTGTTCACGCGGGTGCACCTGAATGTCGAACACCGGCACGGTCGGCAGTCCGTTCTTTAACTGATGCCAGTTCGCACCGCGGTCGAAGGTCAGAAACAGGCCGAACTCGGTACCGGCGAACAGCAGGTCGGCGTTCACGGGATCCTCGCGAATCACATGGACCGTGCCTGCGTCCGGGGGAATGCCATTGGTGAGCTTAGAAAATGAATCGCCGTAATTCGTGGTGCGATAGATATAGATACCGTAATCGGAGTTGCGATGATCGTCGAAGGTGACGTACGCCGTGCCCGCATCCTTATGCGACGGCTCGATGCGGCTGACGTATCCGCCCTTCGGCAGGCCCTGAATGTGCGACACAGTATTGGTCCAGGTCTTGCCGCCATCCTTCGACATTTGCAAGTTACCGTCGTCCGTGCCGGCCCAAAGCACACCAGCCTTGACGGGCGATTCGGCGATGGCAGTAATGCACGGCCATGCCTGCACTCCGTCATGCCGCGAAAGAGTGTCTTTGTCGATCGCCTTTCCCAGGATTTTCTGCTTATCCCGCTCGGCGCCGGTGGTCAGATCCTCGCCGAGAACCTCCCAGGTATCGCCCCGGTCGGTCGACTTAAACAGGTGATTTCCGCCATAGTAAATCGTCTTGGGGTCGTGCGGCGAGATCATCAGCGGCGAGTTCCACTGGAACCGGTAGCGCGGCGCCTGATCATTCTCTTCTTGAGGACGGATGGACTTCGATTCGCTCGTTCGAAGGTCGCGGCGCGATAGGTTGCCATCCTGCGATTCCGCGTAGATGATGTTGGGATCGGAAGGATCGATGCGGTTATAGAAGCCGTCGCCACCCTGAACTGTGATCCAGTCCTCGTTGCCGATGCCGAGTTGCTGGGTGGACGACGCCGGCCCACACCATGAATAGTTATCCTGCAATCCGCCGCACACGTGGTACGGCTTCTGGTAATCGAATGCCACTTCGTAAAACTGCCCGATGGCGATGTTGTTGATGTGCCGCCAATGCCGGCCGCTGTCGTAGGTCACCCAGACGCCGCCATCATTGCCGATGACGAGGTGATCGGAATCAGCCGGGTCGATCCAGATGGCGTGAACGTCGCTGTGAACGCTCTCGAAGCGATTCTGGACGAAAGTCTTGGCGCCGTCCTCCGACATGTAGATATTCACGCCACCCAGCCAGATCTTCAACTCGTTGTTGGGGTCGACGCGAATCTGGCTGAAGTAAGACGGACGCGGATCAGTATCGCTCATGCGCGTCCAATGCATGCCTTTGTCGTCGGACCGATAGATGCCGCCGCGCGTCCCGTGCTCGAATTCGGCATACACGATGTTCGTGTTCTTGCGATAGATGTCGATTGCGCAGCGTCCAACGTCGCCGGTTGTGGGTAAGCCGCCCTGGAGCTTGGTCCAATGCGATCCGCCGTCGGTGGAGCGGTACAGTCCGCTTCCCGGACCTCCGCCGTTGTAGCCGAACACTGTGCGCCGGCGCTCGTAGGCCGCCGCGTAGAGAATATTCGGGCTTTGCCAGTCGATGGCGACATCGGAAACGCCCGTGTCCTCGTTAATGAACAGGGTCTGCGTCCAGGTGGCGCCGCCGTCGGTACTCTTGTAAACACCGCGTTCCTTGTTGGGACCCCAGAGATCGCCCAGCGCAGCCACATACACGGTGTTCGGGTCGGTCGGATGCACCACGACCCGGCCGATGTGATGTGTCTCCTTCAAACCGAGATTCGTCCAGGTAGCGCCGGCGTCCATGGACTTGTACACGCCGTTGCCCCATGACGAGCTTTGGCGATTATTGGCCTCCCCCGTGCCCGCGTAAATAATCGCGGGGTTCGAAGGAGCGAGCGCCAGATCACCGATCGACGGGTTCGATTGATCGTCGAAAACCGCCTGCCAGCTAATGCCGCCATTGACGGTCTTGAAGATTCCACCAGCCGCCGTGCCGACGTACATAATGCGTGGGTCGGCTTCGACGATCGCGAGATCATCGACGCGGCCGCCCATCGTAGCAGGGCCAATATTTCGGAATTTGAGATTTTTTAGAGCCGAATCGAGAGCGGGTTGCGCGTAACAAGTGAGCGCGAAGACGGAGAGTAAAAGGGAGATGCGCATCGGTTAGACATTGTACATTACTAGCACCCTCGTTTCAGGCTTGCAGTACGGAACGGGCCGCGGCGGCGATATCGGCAGTTTGCGGCAGGGTATAGTCTTCCACGATCGGATGATAGCCGCAGAAAACGTCGCGCGCACCGACTCGTCTCACCGGCGCATCGAGGTCGTAGAACAGCTCCTCGGCAATTCGGGCGGCAATCTCGGCCCCATAGCCAAACGATTTCCAGTCTTCATGCACGACCAACGCGCGGCTGGTCTTCCGAACCGACGCCTCGATGGCATCCCAGTCGTACGGGCTCAGCGAGCGCAGATCCAGAACCTCGACCGATGCCCCGTCTTCGCGTTCCAGGACCGCACTGGCTTGAACGGACCGGTTCACCGTCGCGCCAAAAGTGATGATCGTGAGATCGGTTCCAGGACGCACACAGTTTGCATGCCCGAAAGGAATCATGTAATCCGGCCCCGGATAGGGCGAGCGATTGTAGGTCTGGCGATAGAGGTGCTTCGGCTCGAGGAACAGGACCGGATCGTCGCAGCGAATCGCGGTGCGAAGCAATCCGCAGGCATCCTGAGCGGTCGCCGGTATGACGACGCGGAGCCCTGGAATATGCGTGAAGGCGACCTCTCCCGACTGGCTGTGATAGACGGCGCTGCCGGTGAGATATCCGCCAATCGGCACCCTAATCACCACCGGACACTGGAACATGTTGTTCGACCGCCAGCGCAAAACCGCCAGTTCGTCGCGGATTTGCATCATCGCGGTCCAAATGTAATCGAAGAACTGAATCTCGACGACCGGTTTCAGGCCGCGCGTTGCCATGCCGATGGCGCGTCCGACAATGTTCGCCTCCGCGAGAGGCGAGTTGAAAACCCTATCGGTGCCGAATTCGCGCTGCAGCCCGGCGGTTGCCTTGAAGACGCCACCCTTGCCCTTCAATACGTGGATGTGTTGATCGCGGGTGACGTCGGCCACGTCCTGACCGAAGACCACCATGCGCGGATTCGCAGCCATTTCATCGCGAAGGCAGGCGTTGATGGCGTCCACCATGGTTTTGGGTTCGCCGGAGAACTCCGGCTCGGTGTCGAACGCCGCTCCGGTAGGATCCGGATCGGGCGAATAGACAAATAACTCGGTGTCCGCGGCATCGGGCGCCGGCGCACCAAGCGCGTAATCGGTCGCCTCCAGAACTTCGCGCTCCACATCGTCCTCGATGCCGCGAATCTGCTCCTCCGCAATGCCTTGCGACAAGAGCACCCGCCGAAAACAGGCGATTGGCTCTCGCCCCGCCTCCTCCGCCCGCTCCTGTTCCGTCTTGTAAGCCCGCTCGTCGTCCGACCCGGAATGCGAATAGGGCCGCACCACGCGGGCATGCACCAGCGCCGGTCCTCGCCCGCTTCGGCAATGCGCCGCCGCTTCCGCAATCACAGCATGGCTCTCAATCGGATCGGTGCCGTCGCAGGTTTTGACGAGAAGCCCTGGAAACGACGACAACAGTTGCGAAATGCTCCCGCCAGGCGTCTGAACCTCGACCGGCACACTGATCGCGTAGCCGTTGTCTTCAATCAGGAATAGAACCGGAAGACGTCGTATGACTGCCGTGTTCAACGCTTCCCAGAATTCACCTTCGCTGGTCGCGCCCTCGCCACTCGATACATACACCACTTCGTCGTGATGCCCGAGGAATCGCCCGGCTTCCGCACAACCGACCGCCTGCAGGAACTGCATACCGGTCGGGCCCGATTGCGACACGATATGGTGACGCGCGCTGCCCCAGAACCCCGGCATCTGCCGTCCGCCGGAACATGGGCCCTCACGCGAACCAACGGCTTCGAGGAGCAGGTCGCGAGCCGTCATCCCCAGCATCAGGCACAATGCCTGGTCGCGGTAATAGGGATAAAACCAGTCGGTGGGACGCAACGCCAACCCCGCGGCCACCAGAACCGCTTCATGCCCCGCCCCCGCCGACTGGAAGAATGTTTTCTGTTGCTGCTTGAGCTGGACCTGGCGATCGTCGACACGGCGCGACAACAGCATGGTGCGGTACATCCGGACCATTTCATCAAGCATAGGAACCTATCATGATAACGGCCCGGAAGTCGGCGCTAGAATCTAGGGAAGCGGCTCATGAAAAACAAATTCGTACTCTGTTTTGCGGCATTATCCCTGGTTGTCCCGGCGTTTGCGGCGAAAGACACGGAAGTCGCACGCTGGGAACAGCAGGCGCAGCGGGTCGACATCATCCGCGACGACTGGGGCATCGCGCACGTCCACGGCAAAACCGACGCCGATGCCGTTTTCGGCATGATTTACGCTCAGGCCGAGGACGATTTCAACCGCGTCGAGACGAATTACATCAATGCTATGGGACGCCTCGCCGAGGATGAGGGCGAGTCGAAGATTTACCAGGATCTACGAATGAAGCTTTTCGTCGATCCCGCCGCGTTGAAGAAGTTCTACGGCGAGAGCCCGGCGTGGCTGAAAACGCTGATGGATGCTTGGGCCGACGGCCTGAACTTCTACCTCTACAAGCACCCTGACGTAAAGCCACACGTGATTCAGCACTTCGAGCCGTGGATGGCGCTCTCGTTCACCGAAGGCAGCATCGGCGGCGACATCGAGCACATCAACCTGAACCAGCTTGAGTCGTTTTACGGCAAAGCCCCGCTCACGGCGAAGGCTGAGGTTGAAGACGAGGAGTTCCCTGAGCCGTCCGGTTCAAATGGCATGGCAGTTGCGCCGTCGAACACGGCCGGTCATCATGCGCTATTGCTCATCAACCCCCACACCTCGTTCTTCTTCCGTTCCGAGTTGCAAATGGCCAGCGACGAAGGCCTGGACGCGTACGGTGCCTCGACCTGGGGACAATTTTTCATCTACCAGGGCTTCAACGAGCGCGCCGGGTGGATGCACACTTCGAGCGGCGTCGATGCGATCGACGAGTACCTCGAAACGGTAACGAAACGTGGCGACCGTTACTTCTACAAGTACGGAAGCGAGGAGCGACCCGTCACGGTGAGTGTAATCACGGTGCCGTACAAAACCGATCACGGCATGGCGGAGAAGAAGTTCACGATCTACCGCACCCATCACGGGCCGATCATCCGCGAATCGAACGGCAAATGGGTGAGTATCCGCCTCATGCAGGAGCCCATCAAATCGCTGACGCAATCCTACATGCGCACCAAGGCGCGTGATTACAAGACCTATCGTCAGACCATGGAGTTGAAGGCGAACTCGTCGAACAATACGATTTTCGCGGACGCCGATGGGGACATTGCGTACTTCCACGGCAATTACATTCCGCGGCGCGACACGAAGTTCGACTGGAAGAAGCCGGTGGACGGCAGCAATCCCGAAACGGAATGGCACGGATTGCTGACGGTTGACGAAACGCCGCATCTCCTGAATCCAAAGAGCGGCTGGCTATATAACACCAACGACTGGCCGTGGGCCGCTGCCGGTCCGAGCAGTCCGAAGAAGGAAGACTTCCCCGCTTATGTTGAAAACGGCGGACCATCGGCGCGTGGAGCGCATGCGGTCCGGGTTCTTCAAAACAAGAAGGACTTCACCGTTGATTCTCTGATCGCGGCCGCCTACGACAGTTATCTCCCCTGGTTCGAGAAGCCGCTTCCGGCGTTGATCAAGGGCTGGGACAATGCGCCTGGCTCCGCCCCTCTGAAGTCCAAACTGCGCGACCAGATCGCGGCGCTTCGAGGCTGGGATTATCGTTGGGGCGTAACGTCTGTGCCCACGTCGCTGGCCGTGTTCTGGGGCGAGGAGATGCGACGCCAGGCCATCGCTCCGGCGCGTGAGGCGGGTATGTTGCCCGAGGAATACATTGCGGGCCGCGTTCCCGCTGAGCAGTTATTGCAGGGGCTCGCCACGGCGTCCGACAAGCTCACCGCCGATTTCGGAAGCTGGAAAACGCCCTGGGGCAACATTAACCGCTTCCAACGGCTGACCGGGGACATCGTGCAGCCATTCAACGATGCGGCGCCGAGCATCCCTGTCGAGTTCACCTCATCAGTCTGGGGTTCGCTGGCATCATTCGGAGCTCGCGCCTATCCCGGAACGAAGAAATGGTACGGCACCAGCGGGAACAGCTTCGTTGCCGTCGTCGAGTTTGGAGATAAAGTGCGCGCGAAAGCGGTGACCGCCGGAGGAGAAAGCGGCCACCCGGATTCGCGCCACTTCAACGATGAAGCAAAGCGCTATAGCACGGGTAATCTTCGCGAGGTTTACTACTACCGGTCGCAGCTACAAGGCCACACCGAGCGCGAATACCACCCGGGTTCGTAAGTGTTGCAGTACCGCCGGTTTCAGCCGGCACATGGGCAGCCTGAAGGCTGCGTTACCGCGGTTTTCGTCCACTTTCGCGGACCAAGATTGTAAAGCCGCTTTACGCCAAACCGGCCTTATACAGCGCGACTAACTTACCCCAAGCCTTCTCCGCATCGGGCTTGTTGTAAATCGGACCATTCGGACCCTGCGGCATATCTGGCACGCACCAACCATGCAGACTCGAGTACACCTCGATCTCGGCCGGGACATTCGCGGCCGCGAACGACTCCTTCAACTTGTCCTTGGCATCCGGCTGGCGCTGATCGTCGTTTGATGCGATCCCAAAATACATGCGCGCCTTGATTTTCGAAGCCAGCAGGTGCGGGCTGTCCGGCTTATCTGTTACCAACCCGCCACCGTGGAAAGACGCGCCCGCCCCAAGACGATCCGGCACGGCGGCGCAAGTCCGCACAACCAGCGGTCCGCCCATACAGTATCCCTGGGTTCCAATCTTCTTCGCCTTGTTAACCTGTTTCTGCGCGTCGAGGAACGCAACGAACGCCTCGGCATCCTTCTCCGGAGCCCCAGGCGCGTTGATTGAAGCCATCAGCGGCGTGAGTTTCGCCCGGTCGGTCGGATTCGAAAAACTGAAATTCGACGCGTCAGTGAAGGGGGGCTTGGTCACCCGATAGTAAGGGTTGGGCACCAGGACCGAATATCCGTCGGCCGCAATCCGTTTGGCGATATCGCGCATCGAAGGCCGCAGACCGAATGCATCGGGCCACACGATCACTCCGGGATGCGAGCCGCTCTTGGGATGAATGAACGCCGCATCACAGGTTCCATCGGGCGTTTTTATTTCAACATCTGTCTCCACCACGTCAACCGCTGCCATCGCGGATCCTGCCGCGGCAAGACTTGCCGTCACGGAAGCAAAAAAGTCGCGCCGTCCGATCCCTCCGGCGGGCGCATCGTTCCTGTTTTTCTGGTCCTCGGCCATGATTCTTCTCCTCCAATGGAATGTATCATGGCGCGAGAGCTCCGGGTCAAAGCGCTTTGAAATATCGCGCGATCGGCAGCAGCGTGAAACCGGTTTTCTCATACGTGCGCCGGGCCGGAGCATGGCCGGGGTCGCCTCCGGTTTCCACCATGGCGACCGTCATACCGGCTTCCTTCATCCGGTCGAGCGCGAAGGCAGTAAGACGCTCCCCAATGCCGCTGTTCTGATACTCAGGGTCGACGGCGATCAAATAGACCTGACCCAAAAGCCGGCTCTGATCCAGCTCGACGGCAACAAAACCCGCAACGCGATGCCCGGTCGCGGCAACCCAGACCAGGCTCGGCTGTGCCGCGAGCACAGCGTCAACCACCCGCCGCTGATCCACTCGCCAATCCCTATGTAGCAGTTCGAAAACGATCGTGCCGAGAACGGCTTGTAGCGATTCGAAGACGGGCGCCCACGCGCGAAGTGATAGCTCGACGACATCCGCCTGGTCTCGCTCGCTATAAGGCCGAATCTGGAAGTCCAACGCCGGTTTAGTTCGTCACCAGGAACGAAGCGCTGGCCATTCTCATCGCCTGGCTAATCTGCTCCTCGCCGAATTGGGCGGGATAGCCGAGGCGCTCCGCGAGCAAGCGGTCGCGCAGCATGCCTTCCAGCATTCCCATGAGGGCGGATCGGACGGTATCGGGCTGCAATCCTTCCCGCAACTCGTTCCGCGTCCTCATCTCGCTGAGAATCCCATCGAGCAGGCCGACGAATCCGAGAAATCCCTCGGTAAGCGCCACACGCTGCGATTCCCCGCGGGAGCGCCTCGCTTCGAGGAGCATCAGTAGTTTAAGCTGCGCATCGCGTTCTAACACTGCAACGAAGGCTTGTGAGATCCGCAGCAGCTTATCGGCGTTGCCGGAAGCTTCTGAAGCGGCACGGCCGGCTTCTTCCGTGATCTTCGCCCAACCTTCGGAAAAAATCGCCTCCAGCACTCCCGCCTTGCTCCCAAAGTGCTTCATCAACTGCGATTCGCTGGTTCCGGCCTGGCGGGCAATAGCCGACGTGCTGGTGTGTTCGTATCCGCGGGCCGCAAACAGTTCTTTCGCGACCTTCATGATTCGCTCCCGGGCCGAACCCTCCACGCTCCGGGACACGTGCCCTTTGGCTGCTTGGGGCATCATATACCTCAGTATAGATCCGACTTTGTAGTGTTGACGCTAAGGTTTATCGTACGGTCCGGCCTTGGCTTCGGAACTCCGCCAGTAAAATGCGGCTGCGCGCTCTCATGGCAGGCGTCCCAGTTCGACTGGCGCGCTCCAAAAGGTCGATCATGTCGCTCTCCATCGCCGGATTACCACGGGAGAGCTCAGCCAGACCTTGAATCGCCGCGGTCTTCACCAGCGAGCTGCGATCGTTGAACCACTGAGATAACCTGTTGATGGCGCGCGACCGTTCTTCCTCGTCAATTCGCAGCCGCGGAACCATCACCGCAATGTGCCAGCGGACCTCGGCCTGAGTGCATTCTTCGAGAAGACGAAGCAACTCGCCCTTGAAGGGTTCCAAAAGAGAGGGCCGTTTCACGGATACCTTCTCCGCGGCGTCGGCCGCTCGCATCCGGACAATTGGGTCCTCATCCGAAAGCGACTCAATGAGCTCCGCAAACCGCGTCGGCCGTCGCAGGACAAGCGCCGCAACCTGGTCCGCGTTCCCAATCGAACGCCGGTCTCCACCCGCGAGCATGCGCTTCAGTGGCGCAACCATACGCCTTCACTGTACGCGTTCGGAAGGCATTCCGGCGAGCCGACGCGATGCCAAAAGAAGATCTATTGTTCCGCCGTGCTGGAGTTTGCGGAGTTCGCTGCCACGTCGCGAACCCCATTATGAAACCGCAGATTCGTATAGATCTCGCTGCTGACCGGACGTCCTCGCAACCGTGCGGGCTCGAATCTCCATTCGCGAACTGCGTCCGCAGCTATGTCAATCAGCCGGCCGTCCCCGCGCGTTAAAGTTTCGATCGACCGCACTCGTCCTTGTTTGTCGACTTTGACCCTGAACTCGACGTCGCTGTCTCCGTGAAGCGAGCGTGCTACCGAGGCCGGTACACGCGGCGGCACTTCGTGCGCCACCCTTGGCGGCGTATATTCGTCGCCGCCCCTGTAAGATCGCGATTGGAGCCGCCGGATGAGCGGCATCTTCTGGACGAGCTGTTGATAACGCCCTGGTTCCACGGGTTGAGTTGTGACGCTCACCGTAGACTCGGGCCGGGTACGCTGCACCAAACGATCGTCTTTAGGCGCGGGCGGGGGGGCCTGCTGCGGAGGCGCCGACGGCGGGGGCACGGTCGCCGCGACCTGCGCCGGAGGTTGCTGCGGCTGCTGCTGCGGCTGTTGGGAAGGCGGTGATTGAACTGGCTGCGCCTGCACCTGGACCGGCTTGGAAACCCTCACCGGAGGGCTGTCATCGTCCGCATCATCATCCGACGAATTGTTCACCGGCTTCCGAAGCGGAGCCAGGGGAGAAGCTTTCGCGATCTCGACCGGCGGTGGCGCGCTGACCGGCGTCACCGTGTGATCACCCACAAACTCGATCGACTCCGATCCCTGTTCCGCCACCTTGGCGAGGGTCATCCGAAACATGACATCCGCAGTCTGCGGGTGATACAGGTAACTCCCCGCACGAAGCAGTTGCGGACTGAGATCGACTCGACGCTCTTGTGATCCGTCTGCAATCCACAGCGTTCCACTGTTGGAATTGCGCACGCTGGCAACATGCGCGTCCCAGCTCAGGCGAAGATCCTGCCCTTCCTGATGAACGCTCAGCAGCGGCGGTGCCTGTTCTTTGTGAGCCGAAACACGTTCGGCAAGCCATGCCGTGAGCGGCACAAGAACGAGGGCCGCCGCGAGGCCGGCATATGCGAAACGCGCCTTGTTCGGCTTAGGTTTCGGCGCGGCGGCGACTACGTGGCTATGAACGTCCTCCGGCATCCCGTGCAACAGCGAAAATCCGCTCTCCTCAAGTTCTTTCTGGCTCAGCGGAAAGGTCAGGTAGGTGCTTTGTCGATTGAGGCTGCCTTCCTCCCAGAAAAAGAAACCGCCCAGCGGCGGACCAGTTCGTTCGGGACGAGCCAGCAGCACCACGTTCTCAGGGGATGAGAAAAATTCCTGGACTAAGGAAAAATCTGCCTCATCCAGGTAAAGCCCCTTGCGCAGGTGTGTGCGGAAGAACCCGATGGGATGATTCCCCTGCCCCGCCTGTAACCGAAGCAGCCGCTTGAACTTATCCTTATCCTGGGCGCTGAGGGTGAAAGCGGTTCCGCGTGCATGTTCGGACTCAAACGGAATGTAATCGTTGACGATAATCAGCCGCCGGTCGGCTGAATCGCCCGGTTCCGAGCGTCCCAGCAGAATGCCGCCAATTTCCCATTCTTCGCTAATTGTCTGTCGCAAACCTTCTGCGATCTGTAGATTCAACAAGATGGCAATATCGTGCCCCGGCGGTTCCCAAACTACGTACGATACCGAGGGTGATTGAGAGAGATCGCGACCAGGCTCCTGCATACACAAGCCCCCTGCGGCGATCTTGCAATTCGAGGCCCGAGCCTGCAGATTCGATGCTGGGAATGATAGGCTTGGGCGGTGGCGTCGCCGGACACCAGTATTCGCCAGCACAGCGCCGAATTGCGCAAAGAGCTCACGCTCCCCGACCTGGTCCTCGCACAGATTCTCTACGTCGTCGGTTCCGGCTGGGTAGGCACCGGCGCGCGGCTGGGCGAATCGCACATCCCCTTCTGGACCGCGGCCATCGTGTTCTTCTATCTGCCCCTGGCGGCAGTTGTCATCTACCTGAACCGCGAGATGCCGCTCGAAGGCGGGCTCTACCAGTGGGCCAAGCTTGGCTTCAACGAATTCGTTGGCTTCCTGGTGGGCTGGAATCTGTGGCTGTACGTAATCCTGTTCATCTCGTCGCTTGGCCTGGTTCTAGCCACGAACCTTTCGTACGCTTTGGGCCCGCATTACGCCTGGATCGGCTCGACCAAGTGGTCGATTGCGGTGGTGAGCTTAGTACTGAGCATAGGTCTCACCGTTGTGAGCGCTCTCGGACTGCGCATTGGTAAGTGGTTTCAGAACGTCGGGGGACTCCTGCAGATTCTCACCTTCGCGGCACTCATCCTCATCCCGTTTGCAGGGAAGATTCGCGACTATCATCCGCTCAAAATCGCGGTGCCGACCATTTCCCTGCTGACGATGAATATCTTCGGAAAGATCTCGTTCGGCGCGTTCAGCGGATTTGAGTACATCGCGATCCTGGCGGGCGAATGCCGTAGTCCGGGACGCAATATCGGCCGTTCCGTGGTGATTGCGTCGCCGATCATCGCGCTGATGTTCGTCCTCGGAACGAGCTCGGTGCTGGCATACGTGCGGCCTGACCAGGTGGATCTCGTCGGCCCTATTCCCCAGACCCTCAGCATCGGTTTGGGGCGCTTCGGCATCGGTGGCATCGCCGCGACGACGGTGATCCTGATGCTGTTCGGCAGGCAGATCGGAGCGTCGATTATGGCCGTCGCGGGATGCACGCGGCTCCCAATGGTGGCCGGCTGGGATCGGCTTTTGCCCGCATGGTTTTCCAAGCTGCACCCGAAATACCGCACGCCGGTGAACTCGATCTTGTTCGTAAACACGGTCATTCTTTTGATGGCACTGCTAGCGATCGTCGGGGTCGGTCACCAGGAAGCTTACCAGGTGCTGGAGAACGCTTCGAACGGGTTCTACAGCATCGCATACCTGGTGATGTTCGCAATCCCGATCTGGTCGCGCCGCTCGCGAGCGCCATGGTGGCTGCGGGCGGCGGCACTATCCGGGTTCGCCGTTACGCTGCTCTCCTGCGTTTTGGGAATCTTCCCGATCGTCGCGGTGCAAAGCTGGCTGTCCTATGGCCTGAAGGTCGGAGGCGTAATGGCCGCCGCAAACCTGGCCGGATTTTTCATCTATCGCCGTGAGAAGAGAATCGTGCGGGCGGACTACTTCGTCGCCCAGTAGGCGCGATGCCCGATATAATCGGGATCCGGCAGATTCGCCAGAATGATGCGCCGAACCTCGAGGATATCGACCTCGCCTTCCTGGCGATACAGAACCTTGCCCCCGGGACCGAGCACTACCGTGTAAGGCACGCCCGATTCCCACTTCGGGTCAAACGCCGCCTGCATTGCGTACGTGTCATCCGAGGCAAACTGCAGGTTACGGCTGGAAGCATGCTCCTTGTCCAGCGCCTTCATAACACCGGGCCGTTCATCGGGCAGGTTTGCAGAGACCGTGACCAGATCGAAGTCGCGGTTGCGAAACATACGATAGGTGGTCTCAAAATCGCCGAACTCGTGCATGCAGGGTCCGCACCATGTCGCCCAAAAGTTGATGAGCACGACTTTGTCGGTAGGATTGGACCGAAGCTTCTTCAAATCATCCGCCGACGCCATGTCCAGCTTGACCGGTTCCGCTTCGATCTTCCGCAACCCCTCCAGCCGGCCCGCATGTTTCGATTTCCATTTCGTCGAGCAGCCGAAAACGCCGGTATGGTCAACAGGAACCGGCTTGCCCGCGAGAAGCGCGTCAATCGCATTGCGGGCATCCTGCGTCTTGACGAGCGACTCGCGCTGGCTGTTGTCGACGCGGCCCTCATATCGCAGCTTGCGTTGTTCGTCGAACAGGAACACGTGCGGGGTGGCCTTCGGACCGTACGCGCGCGCGACCGATTGCGTCTCGCCGTCATAGAGGTACGGGAAGTTGAAGTGACGATACGCCGCGCGGATCTTCATCTCATCGAGGCTGTCGCTGACGTCGGTGTAGCCCAGCTCGTCCAGACGGACCGCTTCAGGATCGTTGGGCTCAATCGCCACCAGGGTGAAACTCTTCCCCTGGTAATCGTCGACGATCTTCTTGATGCGGCTCTCGTAAAGCTGCGCCGTCGGGCAATGGTTGCAGGTGAAGACGATCGCAAGAACACGCGCCGATTTGTACTCATCGAGCTTGTGCATCTTGCCATCGATGCCTGGCAACGAGAAATCGGGGGCCGGTGAGCCCAGCGCCAGTGTGGGATGCGTATCATCATCGGCGTTCAGCATTCCTACGATGAAAATCGCGGATAAGACGATGCGAAGAGGCCAAGTCATCAACGGAACCTCCTTCGAAATCAGGGTAACTTACTCGGTTTTGGTGGAACCGTAATCGGCCGGCTGCGGCGCTTCGCCGCGAATCTGGCGAATGAACTCGGGAACTTTGCTGTTGAGCAGCTCGGCGCGGTCGATCTGGACATAGTGACTGCTGCCTCGGGCGATAATCCGTCGCGAACGTGTGGACAGGCGCTTCAATCCGTCCTGAAGCTCGTACCAGACCTTGGACATCTTCAAACGCGCTTGTTCGGAAAGACCCGGCTGTTTCGTGTCAGGGTCCTGCGAGAAGATCAGGATCGGCAAGTCGCCAAATGGTCCGGTGTGCATGACCTCCGCCGCGGAGGGCTCGATTCCCCGAAATTCGCCTTCCACCGCGGCAATCGTCGGCGGATTGCAGGCGTTGTCGGCCTTGTACCAATTCGCGTAAGCCTCCATTCCCTTGGGCGGCGTTGCTCCGCACTGCCCCATGATGCGCGGGAGACCAATGGTCATGAGGATCTTGGCGGTCCTCAGTTGCTGCGCCACCCGGTTCTGGAGGGCCTTGATCTCGGGAGGCATGCGTTCGAGTTGCTCAGGTGTAGACCCGTCCACGAAAACGATGCCGGCGATCGACTCCCGATATTTCGCCGCGTATGCTCGCATGTGCAGCCCCGCGATGGAGTGACCCATCAAAATGATCGGTCCGGAGATGCCGCCTGCTGTAAGCAGGCCATGCAACTGATCCGCAATAGCGTTGGAGTCGCGAACGCCGGGCCGGGGATCGCTCCAGCCGAACCCGGCGCGGTCGTAGGAGCAGACGCGCGTGAGCTTCGACAACTGCGGCTGTACCAGCCCCCAGATCAACGCATCATTTCCCAGGCCGGCGTCGAGCACCACAGTGGGGCCGCCGGACCCGGTGCAATACAGGTGCATGTTGTACCCATCCACCTGGATTATTTTTCCCGGTGCGGCGTATAGCGAGCGATAGTGGTGGAAAGCCCAGCGGTTATAGCCGGCGCTGCACAGCAGTCCAAACACCAGCAACAGAATCAAAACGAGGAAGATCCGTCCGATTATTCTGCCCCAACGACGCCGGGGCCGCGCGACAGCCATAGCGGGATGCATTGTCGAAGTATCTCAAATTCGCTATTATGCAACCTGGAGGTTGCATAATGACCATTACCGAACTGAGCCGCATCGACCGATCCATTGATATCAAAGCGCCGCGGGAACGCGTCTGGCGTGCGCTGACAACTACCAGGGAGCTCTCAGCCTGGTTTCAGGTAGCCGTGGAAGGCGAAATCGCTACGGGGCAGGAAGTCTGGATGACTTCAACGCATCCCGAACACGCCGGCGTGCGGTTCCGTGTATTGTTCGTGGAGATGACACCGCCCGAGCGATTTGTCTGGCAGTGGCACCCCGGCGCGGTCGACCCGAACGTCGACTACTCCAAGGAACCCCGGACCACCGTGACGTTTACTCTGGAACCGATTTCCACGGGAACGCGGCTGAGCGTTTCCGAGACGGGTTTCGAAGGGGTCGCATTGGAGCGGCGGGCCAAAGTTTACAAGGACAACGCCGGAGGCTGGGCCGAAGTCGTCACCTGGATTCAGAAGTATGTCGAATCGGCGCGTTAAGCTCGGGCTGGCGGAAACGGCCCTGCTTTTTGCTGCCCTCGGCGATGAAACGCGACTGGCCCTGCTACGGCGATTGTCGGCGGCAGGGCCGGCTTCCATCACAACTTTAGCCGAGAATTTTCAGATGACGCGGCAAGCCATCACGAAGCATTTGCAGTTTCTCGCGGCGGCGGGCGTGATCGAGGGAGAGCGGGCGGGGCGGGAACATCACTGGACGATCAACCCGGACCGCTTGGCTGAGGCCCAGCGCTACCTGGACATCATCGCACGCGGCTGGGACGACGCTCTCGCTCGGCTGAAGGCCCATATCGAAGGTGGACAAGGAGGTTGAGGCGGTTTACACCCCTGAACGTCCCTTCTACAAGATCCTTTGGACATTGGCAGCGCCGCGCCTGAAGTGATCTATGCAGAGTTGACGAGGCCCGATACGCGGTCCGGATTTCGGAGAAATGCGAAGGCGAAAACGCCTGTCCCTTCTTTTCCAACGCGACCGCCTGGGGAGGCCTTAAACCTCGTATGGCTTGCGATAAACAGGCCTTGTGATCATTTTGGTCGCTTCGGTGTCGCCGGTGAGCTTCGGAGTCATCCCCGCCTCAATCCTCAACCCACGCCCCACCCGGTAGCTGATGTTCGCCAGGTGGCAGAGGTCAGCAGCGGGCACCGCGTTGGAGATCGGATCATGAAGATCCTGCTCGCGCCGTGACCGCACACCAGCCAGAAAATTCTGCATGTGCAGAGCCGTGGGATCGCCGGCGCCACGGTCCGGCCTCTCTTCCATGATCAGTTCGCTCGAATCACCCTTGTACGCCTGGAAACCCTGGTCGCTCATCGCGGCCCAACCCTCACTGCCATAGAAGAGATTGCCGACGCCGACATTGAGCGGATTGCTCGCCGTTCCCACTTGCGTTGGCGCCGCATCGGAGGGAGGCGCCGCTGCCGGAGCTGCGCCTTCGGGCCGCTGTCCGCCCGATCCGCCACGGGGGCGCGCCGCCGGTCCGGCCGTCACCACATGGGCTTGCCGAACGCCCTCGCCGTTGGTCATTCTGCCGCGCACCTCGACGACAAGTTGCTCGCTACCGTAGCTGAACCCGGCCGTAAGCGTGTTGGGTGTTTCTGTATCGTCGTCAATGCCGAACTTGCCGCCGAACGCCATCACCGCCTTCGGCCATCCCGGATCGCCCAATGCCCAACGGGCGATACCGGTTTCGTGCACGCCCTGGTTCCCGATATCACCATTGCCGGTATCCCAGAACCAGTGCCAGTAATACGCGAAACGCTTCTCGTTGAAGGGCCGCATCGGTGCGGGACCGAGGAACAGGTCCCAATTCAAGCCGGCTGGGGTTGGAGTATCGGGAGTGTGTCCGATTGATGGACGCAGCTTGTAGCACAGCGCCTTGCTCATATAGAGCTTCCCGATCAACCCCTGTTGCAGCGCCGTGATCGCTTTGATCTTAAACGGCCAGCTCCGATGCTGCGATCCCACCTGCATGATGCGCTTGGTATCGCGCTGCGTCTGGATCATCCGCATGCCTTCGTAGATGTTGTAGCAGGCGGGTTTCTCGCCATAGACATCCTTGCCGGCTTTCATTGCCCAGATCGCCGAGAGCGCGTGCCAGTGGTTTGGAGTAGCAATGGAAACCGCCTCGACCTTGGGGTCGGCGAACATCTGCCGCATATCTTCGAATTCCGCGGCTTTATCCAGGTTCTTCCGCGAGAGTGTCGCCTGGGCCCGTTCGCGTGCGGCCTGGTTGACGTCGCATACAGCCACGACCTGAGCCTCGGCCAAACCGCTATAAGTATTAAGATGATTGCTGCCGCGGCCTCCGAGGCCTACGATGCCTACGTTGACCTTGTCATTTGCGCCCCAGACACGAGCCGCCGACGCAGCGGTGAGCGCGCCGAGAAAGAATCTCCGAGTTTTCAAATCAGACACCAAAAAACTCCTTTTTCGCGCTAATTGTATCAAGTGTCGGGTTAAAGCTTGGGCGGAACCAGCTTACAGCCGAGGGACCTAGAGTGGTTCAGGGTCTATTACAATCTCACCTTCGAACTCTTCCTTAGCAGGAACGTACCGGATATCGAAGTGTGTCAGCCCACCGACGTGGTATTGATATTGCCATTTCCAATGGCCCGGGCTCTCGGGCTTGTTGATGAACAGGTGATCCACCCAAGGCCTGTCGCGTGGTTTCGTGATTGATCCCTCTCGTTGTAAGAGGTGAATCGGATATTGAATCACGCGATCCTGCGGGCGGCTGTACCCGAAGAGCGTCGTCTCAACGATCGTGCAGTTGCTCGCTTCGAACAATGCGAACTCCGTGGCCTCGCCATCGCCGTTATAATCCTTCAGCCACATGATGGTGGGCTTTCCTTCGTGGTACTTATTCAGGGGACCGGCAACGTGATAGAAGAACCCGGCAATCTTGTAGGGAATGTCGAAGGTTCCGTCGTTTGGCCAACTCGCCGTGACGGGCACCGTGTTAATCACGTTCTTCGTAACCGCGTCAACCAGCGACACCGACGTGCGCCCGCGATAAAAGTGTCCTGTGGTCTCGTCTGGACACGTGTAAGCTTCCGGGTCAATATCGGCATCGTGCTTCTCGGCGTCGCACATCCACAGCACCAGTTCTCTCGATTTGCCGATTCCCTTCAACACTTGCGTTTCGATAACCAGGGGAGAGCCCGAAACGCACGCAATTCCCCGCCCCGAAAGGTCGTGTCGAAGCTGGAACAGCGCGAACCATGCGACGGCGAGCACACCCTGATTATCCCGCTCGCGGAAGGGCTGGCTTGTGAGGTCTGTGGAAAGGCGGCACGGTCTTCAGCACAATGCCACTTAGTTTTCGCGAAGTGCGACTGACGCAGCGGAATTAAGGCAGGTTTGCAACCTGCGGCGGGTTTGAAACCCGCCGTCACCACTTCGAAATGCCTCGACAGGCACCGGTAACAAACCGCTGCGCAGGATTCAATCCAGGCATTCAGCCTGCCCGACTTCTGCTACGGCTGCTAGGTGTTAAGGCTCCTGTGGAAACCCCGAATTGACAATTGGCCGCCTGGAACAATCGGCTACGGGAATTGCTTGGGAAATGACTGACGAGTTCGCGCGGCCGTCTTATCGAGCCGATGCTCGTGCCTACTTCAGCAGCGTGTCCCAGCGGATGATGATCTCGATGCTACGGTCTTCCTCTTCGGACAGTACGTTCGCCAGGATGCGGCGGCCGTCCTTGGACAGTGCGTATTGAAAACGGACGGTGGGATTCCATAATAAGTTGGGCGTGAACAGCGGTTTTGGCTCGCCCGCTCGAAATGTCGTTCCTGAGCTACTAATGGCAACGGACACGAACTGGGTGGGCCGCCGAACGTAGAGGATCTCACGCCCATCCGCTCGCCAGCGCGGCTGAACGGCCCCGCCGATCGTGGAAATTGCCCATTTCCCACGGGTCACATCGGGAAATGGACGGACGTAAATTTCAATCTCTCCCGTTTCGTCTGAGCAGTATGCGATCCATTTTCCGTCCGGCGAAAACTGTGGCATCGTCTGCGAGAACCGTTCGGAGGGGATCAGCGGTGCACTCGGCCCGTCGGTGTCTACGGAGACCAGTACAATACGGCTGCTGAAGCCTGGAGTTCGTTCCTCGACTGCTATCAGGTGGCCGCCGGGATGCCAAGCCGGGTTTCTAAGGGCCAGCGAGTTTTTGAACAGGACACGGTCACTGCGCCCGGAAGCGAATTCACGGAGCATCAACGTCCGACGATCGACCGTGTAACACAAGCGTGTCCCATCGGGCGCCCAAGCCACGAATTCCTCGCTTTCGGAACCACTGTTCAGCCTGATCGATGCACCGTGAGCGTCGTCGCCTATCCAGACTTGATCGGCACCCCCACTCGAACCGGCTTGGCGGACGGCCGCGATTCTCGTCCCGTCCTGCCAAAGATCGAACGACCCGTAGGAATCCGCCTGCCCTATCTCGCTAAGAGGCTTCCCGTAGCGATCGAACCACCGCAGCCGCGTCTTGCTGTTTCCGCCACGGCGGTAGGCCAACACCCCGGTTTCGGAGGCAGAGAAAGCACCGAACCCGTTCACGGATTGATAGTGAACGTTGTCGGCTAACCGCACGGGCTCGCCTACCAGGGACATCGTGTTTTCCTGATACCGCTGGGCATATAAGGATTCGCCATTGCGAAAGATTAGGGCCTTGTGACCCGCGACCATTACATTTCCAGCGAACGTCCCCACGGACCGCGTTTCCCGGCTGCCAATTGTGCCCATGCGCAGTTCTTGCTTACTGGTCTGCCCTCGAAAAACAGAAAACAGGAATCGTTTCCCATCAGGCAAAAACTGCGGATAAACGTGTCCTCCATTTCCGGGCTCGGTGAAGGTCACCTGCTTTGCCTCACCACCCGCTTGTGGAATCGCATAAATCGCAAAGGGATATCGGTTAACGAGGCCGGACACCAGGATCAGCCCTTCCCGCCCCCACGCTGCTCCTCGTGTTATGGACAGGGTTTTGGCCAGCCTTGTCATTTGACCAGTGGCCAGGTCCACCGTGTTCAATGAATCTCTAGTGAAGTAAGCGATAGATCTCCCGTCAGGAGACCACACGGGATAATTGAGGGCGCCCTCAGCACTGCCGATCGTCTGCGTTACGTCGCTATCGAGCGCCCGCACCATGAGATGGGTTCCGGATTGATCTGTCGTGATGAACGCTATGCGCCGGCCATCCCGCGACAGAGCGATGCGGCCCCCATCTGAGATATCCAGTTTCGGACTATCAATCGTCAGCCGGTAGACTGGTTCGTTTTCCCGATGTTCCCGAGGCAACAGAAACGCACCTGCGCCGATGGCTGTCAGCGCGGCTGCGTTCCAAATGATCTGCCTGCGTGGGACTCCCGAAGGCCGCTTCTCGGCTGCGGAGTGTGTCTTCGACAGGTCGCGCTCGATCCGCCGCAAGTCCGCCAAAAGATCGGCAGCGCTCTGGTACCGCAAATCTCGATCTTTTTCCAGAAGCTTGAGAATTATGGGATCGAGATCTTCGCTGGTCGCTGGGGACTCGGGCTCGCTGGCCAGTATGGCATTGAAGAGCACCGCATTTGTCGCACCTGCGAATGGGGGCCGGCCTGTCGCCATTTCATACAGCACCACGCCAAGCGAGAACAGATCGGTCCGCGCATCCAATTTCTCACCTTTGGCCTGCTCCGGCGACATATAGGCGACCGTACCTAGGGTCGAGCCAGCCGACGTCAAGGGTGCCGGAGTTGTCTCTTCCGCTACCCTGGCTAAACCGAAATCCAGAACTTTGACCTGCACTCTCCCACTTTTGGACTCATTGACCAGGATATTGTCGGGCTTGATGTCCCGATGGATGATTCCCTTCGCGTGTGCCGCCGTCAGGGCCTCAGCAATCTGCATCGCGATCTGAATCACTTGCGCGGGCAGCAGTGCTTTTCCGCCAATCTGCCGCCTGAGCGGCACACCTTCGATGAATTCAATCACCAGGTAATCGGGTCCGACATCGTAGAGCGTGCAAATATTTGGATGGTTCAGAGCCGCAATCGCACGGGCCTCTCGCTCGAAGCGCGCGCTGAACTGCTCCTGCGATCGCTTCAGGGCCACGATGCGGTCGAGCCGGGTATCCCGGGCTTTGTACACCTCTCCCATCCCGCCGCGGCCGATCAGCGCGAGAATTTCGAAAGAGCCTAGCCTGTCTCCGGGCATCAAGGCTGGTAGTGCGGATTGAGCCCTCGAAAGTGGTGAACCCTCCATAAAACCATCGCTTTTCACGTTATCCAGCAGCGCCTGCACTTCGTCTCGCACGCGATCATCGGGGCAGGACTGCCGCAGGAATTCGATACGCTGGTCCGGTGGCTGGTCGAGTGCGGCATGAAAGAGGTCTTCTACTTTGGTCCAGTGGTTCACGTGCGAGGCCGCCCCTTAGCGTTCCAGTATAGGAAATCCGGATGTGTTTGGGTGGAATCCTGCCGAATGGCGCATTCATATTAAGAGGGAATCTCAAACTGAACAAACCACCAGGCTCACGCAGCAGGGGACGTCAAATGTGGATGCGATGGTTAGCCGCTTAGAAGCCCGGCTGCCAGGTAACACGGATCGTGTAGTCAAACGTATAATCCACCAGCATGCGCGTGTAGAAGCCATGCGCCCTTAGAGGACGATGGGCTTCACGGGTCAAAGGCGAGGGAGCCCTGAACCCTCAGAATCTGAGCGCGGCCAACGTTACAGCCTCCGTACTGCGCCAGCACTGTCAGCACATCACTGTGCCCCATCTTGGCCACCCAAGCCCGCGGTGTTGCCCATAGTTCGGCATCGCAGCATCGCATGGACCTTTACCAGATCGTTTGCACGAATGGCCTCCGCTAGCCGGCGTACGGTCACGCCGTCTTACGTAAGCATTGAGCCGAGACCAGCTCTCAAATCCATAGCTTTTGGCCAGCACAAGTTGCGCATGATGCAATGCGAAAGTCGAGGACTCCGCTCCATGGTAGTGCGCACGGACTTCGTCCACGGCCGCCGGTTCCCCTGCTCTAAATTCGCGAAGCAACTCCTTCGCTTGCCGCTTGAGCTGTTGTAGGTCCGGATGCTCACGCATCCTTCGAGTAGGCACGTTCTGGTTCATGTGAGCTCCTTTCGATAGCGCCCGGTGTCCGCTCGCTCGGGCAGAAAAGAGTTCGTTAAACCAGGATTGGTGCGACTCACGTTCAGGAGGACGCCGTCCTTTCCGCGAACACGGTGGCGGCCTGACACGCCTCCCACATATTACCACCCGCTGCGGGTATGCGGATTACTCATAGCTACGGGCGCCCATCGTGCCGGCAGGCTGACCTTGGGTCATAAGATGATCGCGACTGGAAATCGAGGATAAGTGTTTCGGGGGTTCAAATCGTCAAATTGAAGGTGCGCACAGGTGCATGATCACTTCGCGTCAAGGCAGGCTCAATTTGAGAAACGCGGCCGCATAGGAGGGAGAAAATTCCGGCGCGTTACCGTTCGGCGGGCTGGTCGTAATCGGGCACCGGCAAATGGCAGCGCGAGCAGACGGCGGCCGAACCCTTGCGAGGTCGCAGGCTCTTCTCTGATGATGTTGGGAACGGCCATCCCGGCATTCACACCGATTTAGCCGCCGGCCGGAGATGCCCCCTTCGCTCTTCGTGCGGCACCGTAAGCGCATACCCATGGCCCCGGAAGCTGCGGATCTCGATTCCGCGTCCCGCATCCAAGCATAGTTTGCGCCGGATGTTCGAAACGTGTGTATCGATGCTGCGATCGAACGGCTCCAGCCGGCGCCCCAGCGCGTGATGGGTAAGCATGGCGCGGCTCTGCACACGCCCGGCCGATTGGGCGAGAGCCTCCAGCAGCAGGAACTCGGCGGTGGTCAGTCGCACCGGCACGCCGTCCATCGTCGCCGACTTCGCCTCGGAGTCGAGCGCCAGTTCGCCTAGCGTGAGCGGAGCCGCCAACGTCCGACCTTTCGGCTCGGACCGGCGAAGGATCGCCCGCAGCCGCGCCACCATCTCTCGCGCGCGGATCGGCTTCACAAGGTAGTCGTCTGCGCCGAGGTCGAGGCCCATAATGCCGACGTCCTCGCCTCCGCTTGCCGTGAGCATCAGTACCGGTAGATGCCATTGCGCCCGCAGACGTCTCAGCAGCTCAATCCCGTCGACCTTGTCCGTACCTGCGTCCAAAATCGCGAGGTCGAAGGAGTGCCGGGCGAGCTGGGCCAGCGCGGCGGCGCCGTTCAAAGCGTGCGCAGCCTCGAAACCCTCTCCGGCGAGGAACTCGATCAGCCGCCCTGCGAGTGGAACGTCGTCATCCACGATCAGGATTTTTCTTCTGCTCATGTGACGCCGATCCGCCGATGCTATTTCTTCTCGGCCGGAAACCGGGTATCGATCGGCTGCTTCGGATTCGCCTGCACCTGCAGCACGGCGCAATGGTGGTAGCTGAAGTCGCCCTCTTTATTTCGCGAATGGTCAGCCATGAACTCGACCACCTGCAGGGTGCATTTGGAACAGTTGATATTCGGGATGACGACGTCGGCTTCCTGGTCCTGATCGAAGGGAGCGGTGTGCAGGAAGAGGCCGTCGGCCAGAACGGGCGGGCGCGGCGGAAAGTGAATCGCACCGGAGAGCGAGCGCTCCACCGTGCCGGACCACTCCGTCCGTGGTTCCGGATCCGGCGGGAGCTCTTCGCGCGAGTTCACGGCGAGCGCCACCCGATAGAAGCCCGGATGATAGGCCATTTCCCGAATACGAATACGGAGCTTCTCGCCCCCCTGCACCTTGGTGAGTGCGCCGGTCGGTTTGCCCGGATCGGCTCCCGTGCCCCCGCAGGGCGCAAGCCACTGTGGATCGCCGTACTGACCCTCCTCGATCCACGACGCGGGTTCCAGCAATCGGAAGTGCGCGATTGCCACGGGCGAGAGCGCGGTGAGCAGTGCACTGCCGCACAACAGAGCCGCAAATTTCCTTCTGTCGATTGCCATGGTCCCTCCAATCCCGTCTTACATCCGCTGCAGGCGGCGCCAGAGCGCTGCATCGATTCGCGTCACGGCATCGGGCATCTGCCGATAGGCCGCGGCCATGATGAGCCAACTCGCGCAGGTAGCTGCCAGAGCATATGGGAAACGAAACGTCATCGCCGGCAAAGAAATCGCGCCCAACACCGCCAGTGCGGCCGCGACGATTCCGGTTCGCGCCGCCGCGCTTTTCACGAATACGTGCGTCGTCCGAAAAAAGGCTCCATTCAGCATGCCGAAGACCAGAAACTGCGCATGGAAGTTCATTGTCACCCGCACCGCCGTCAGAACCGCGAAGGCCACAGCGAGTAGCGTCAGAGCTTTCACCGCGCGGTTGCGGTCGAACAGCCGCTCCAGCGCCACAAGCCCGGTATAAGTCATTACGGTGGACGCGATGTCCAGAGCTTCGATCCTCGTATGCGGGCTGGCCAGCAACTTCCAAAACGGGGCCCCGAACCCGATCGCCATGCCGGCTTGCAGTGCGAGAACCGCGCCCAACATCGCGCTCGTCACAGCCGCGCTGGAGAGCAGAAGCAGGCCCACCCGCGCCACCGCGCGCTCCCACCGGTAAACCCACGCGAAGCCTCCGGCGATCTGCGCCGGATCGCCAAAGTTGGCGGCCACCATTTTCTCGATCTCATCGTCGCCGTGGCCGGCGGCGCGCGCTGCCGCGATGAAATCCTCAAGGTGTCCTTGAAGCTCGCGCTGGATCTCGTGCAGCCGCTTCCCTCGGGGCACTTGAGATAAGTTCACGACTTGGTCGACCAGCTTATCCGCCGTGCGCATTTACTTACTCTCCAGGACAGCCGCGATCGCGCCCGTCAGGTGCTGCCATTGCTTTTCGTATTCCCTGGCGGTCTTTTTCCCTTTTGCCGTCAAGGAGTAATACTTCCGCTCCCGGCCGTTGTCTGCCGTGCGCCATTCGGATCGGATCAGGCCCTTTTTCTCCAGTTGATGCAGCGCGGGATAAAGCGTGCCCTCTTTGAACTCGAAAGCGTTGGCGCTGCGGCGCGAGGCTTCGTGAAGAATCTCGTATCCGTACATCTCGCCTCGCGAGAGCAGATTGAGCAGCAATAAACTGATGCTTCCCTTTAAGAATTCGCGGTCGATCTCCACGCTCTCCTCGGTGTCTTGCTTAGCAAGCCTTGGATAACAAGGTATCATCGAAGCCCGTTGCTGTCAATGGTGGCTCGCGCTGCATTATGGGCTACGTCAAGAAATGCAAAGTCGGGCGCGCATGCGTCCTGCTTGGATTAAAATTGACATGCGCAACGGGAGGTTCACCATGTGGAGACGTACGATTGTGTTGCCGTGTGCATTGCTGGCTCTAGGCCCGGCCGCCTTGCCGCAGGAGAATGCCACCAGCATCCCCGGAGGGAATGCCGTCCTTGTGCGGCAGGCAGGCATGGATATGTCGCTACTCACGATCCGATCGATCGAAGCTTCCATGAAGGCGGGAGGCGAAGCGAAGAGTCAAGGGTTCCCCGCGGCTGTCCTCGCGAAATGGGCGAAGGCGCTTCCGCCGATGTTCCCCGCCGGCACCGCGAAGGGAGAAACATCCGTGGAAACGCAGGCGCTTCCCGCCCTGTCGAAGGATCACGCCGGTTTCGAGCAGGCTGCGGCCTATTATGCCGCCGCGACTGCCCGGCTGTCCGAGTTCGCTGCCGCGAACGACACGGCCGGCTTCACCAAGCAACTCGAGAAAGTGAACGAGGCGTGCAATGCCTGCCACGCGACCTACAAGCAGCCGCCCCCGGCCGGACACGGAAAATAACCACCGTACGCCCGACAATTGAAATATGGCGGAGTCCAAGCCACGCGGAAGATTGATCATCGTGTGTGGGCTACCGGGCGCGGGCAAGACCACGCTCGCCAGGTGTCTGGAGAACCGCCTGCGTGCGATTCGTTTCTCGGCCGACGAATGGATGGTAGCTCTGAGCTTCGATCTCTATGATGAGGATCGGCGCGCAAAGATCGAGGCACTGCAATGGAAGTTCGTCAAGGAACTACTGGCGCGCGGTCTCATCGTGATCGTCGAGTGGGGCACCTGGGGAAGATCGGAACGGGACCAGCTCCGCCTGGAAGCTCGAGCGCTTGGCGCTGGTGTCGAACTCCATTACGTCTTTGCGCCCGTGGATGTCCTCTTCGAGAGAATCCAACGTCGCGGCATGGAGAGTCCGCCGATTGAACGGGCCGCTCTGGTCCGCTGGGCCGAAGCATTCGAAGCGCCGACAGCGGAGGAGATGACGCTGTTCGATGAACCTCTGCTTTCCGCGTGAAGCTACCCGCCAGGAGGGGTTCACATTCTAAAATTCCGCTGAGTCAACCTGTCCGGAGACGCAGACCCTAACAGGGGTGTTCGGGATCGTCCAAGTATCCCGAGCGTAGCGACGCTGGCACCTCGAAGGATGGATGCCGCTCGCAGCCCGCGGCATGCGCAGGCGAAACCGCCTACGCCACCTTTATGGCTCAACAGGTTGCGAGCGAAGATGTCCCCGCCTTCAGCGCTTCGGATTCAAAAATAACTTCCGTAAACATCACGGCGAATTTATACATAAGTATCCTTTTTGACTTCCGTCGCAAGACTACGGCGATCCTCGTCATGAAAAATCTCTTCGATGCGCAGTCCGAAGAGCCGTGCGGCCCGGAAGGCGAGCGGCAGGCTTGGATCGAACTTGCCCGTCTCAATGGCGTTGACGGTCTGCCGGGACACATCGAGGGCATCGGCCAATTGGGCCTGCGTCCAGTCGCGCTCGGCGCGCAGCACTTTGAGTCGGTTCTTCATCGGTACCGCCGCGTGCCGTACAGGTTCGATACGGCAAACGTCAGACTCATGAGAATCAGCAGGAACGCGATGTCCGCATGGAAGGGAATCACGTGGTAGGCGTCCATCACAGCAAGCGGGACGCCGGTGATCAGGGCGACTCCCAACGTGATTCCCATGGAGTTTAGTTGAACCTTCCGCTGGAGCTCATCCAGTTCCGTAAGGTACTTTTTGTTGACCAGGATCATGCCGACGCCCACGATGACGTCTAGACCGACCGCCAGCAGCGTGAACACCATGGTCTTATTCCAAAGAAATTTCGGCCCGAATGCCATCAGCGCCGTGGCCGCCCCCCATGCGCCGTTCCAATAGAAGAGCCGTGTAACGTTGGTCCGAACCCTCGACTGATAGCCATTCTCCGGTGGTCTTAGTTGGTTCATAACTGTCTCGCTTTATTGTCTTTGTGTAAAGTGACCTTGACAGTTACGAGTATATCCAAAGCCGGGAATCGGTGTCAAGTGATGTTTACAAAAAGACTAGTCTTATTGATACTGCAGACTGGGCCAACGCTGGCCCGCAGGTTGCTGCAGGAGAGTTGAAGCGGTCTCAGTTCAGAGGGATGCGATAGAGATTGCGCTGCGAGTTGGAACTGGTCCATGCCCACGTCGAAAGGCCCGGCTGGAAGACCACCCGATTCTCACGAACAATATGCGCGCCTGGAATTGACTCGAGTTCGGCTTTATCATCAATGCCTGCAGCTGGAAGTGGAGGAAATACTGCCCCGTCTTTCAACGGGATCGCTGCCGTAATCGCCCTACTCATGCCTTCCCGATATGCAATCCACACCGATCTTCCGTCAGGAGCCCATGTAAGCCCGCAATTGCCGCAAACGCGAACGGGTCGCCGGCCGTCGAGCGGATAGATGGTCAGCACGGTCCTGGCGGGATCGTTGGGGTCCCCGAGAAGAAGCGCGGCGCAATGCTCGTCAGGCGACAGCGAGACAGCACGAAAAAAGGGGACATCCAAAATCTTGCGCCGGCCGCTGCCATCTGCCGCTATCCGATACAAATAGTTGCCACCATGCCACTCGACGGTGAAGAAAACATTGCCGGACGAGCCTACATGCACCCAACCCCTGGCGTCGGAGGCTAACTTGCGGGGCGCGAGACGGTGGTCGAGGCTGGTGATCCAGACGCCGCCATCGGGCGTCGTGTATGCGATGAGCCGCCCGTCGCGTGACATGCTCCTGCCAGTGACATGAATTCCGGGCAAAACCTTTTCGGCGCGGCCGGAGGCGACGTCGGCTGCCCACAGCTCTCCTGAGAAGCTTTCCCGAAGAGTGACGGTGTAAAAAATCCTGGCGCCGTCAGGCGAGAAGAACGGGTCGCGAGCGCTGCCTTCGGCGGAGATCTGCCGATCCCCATTTGCATCATGAATCCAAACCGAATTGTGGCTAACACCGACGGAAGTGATCAGAGACTCTCCGTCCGGGGCCACAGCAATGCCCTCCTCGGTACTCGGACCGAAGGTGAGTTGTTCGGGAGCGCCGCCGTCGGTCCGCTGCCGCCAGATATGAGAGCCGTTACCCGTTTCCGCGGAAACATACATCCATTTGCCGTCCGGCGACCAGCCGATGCCGGTGCACAACGCAGGTACGGGGCCCACAGTCTTTCCTAAGGAACTACCGTCGAATGGCACAACCCGGCAGGGCAGCATCCCGGAGCGATCCATCTCACCCAGGAGCACCTGTTTTCCGTCCGGGGATAAAGCTGAAAAATGCACCATGCCGTCCTGCCGTTGCGGAACATAAACGTCTCTCGCCTCGGCTCGGCTGCCGGTAGCTGTTATGAGTCCGAGATGGATGCCGGTTTTGATTTCAGAAAACAACAAACGCCGCTCGTCGATCCACGTGAGGCCGGTTGCGTTGGCGAGGAGCAGGTGCGGCTCGCCGGCCATGACTGGCACAGCGTAGGTGTTCCAGCCGCCCCAGGTGTATGCGATTTTCGATGCATCGGGAGAAAACGCAGGAAATGCATTGGCCGCCACGCCGCGGGTAATGGCCACGGGGGGACCATCGGGAAGCACTTTAATGTAGAGCTGGTTGTTCACTGCCGACCCCGAGCCGCGAACAAAAGCCAGCAACCGCCCATCACGCGAGAGCGAGGGAAGTAGGGCTGTGTCCGGAAAATTCGTAAGCTGCTGCCAACGGGTTTGATCGCTGGCCGGCTTCCTTTGCGCTCGAAAGACTACGGACGCGCTAACTGCAGCCAACAGGCACGCGGCAGCCACGAACCACCAGGCATAGTGTCGCGGCGTCGTGCTCTCACCCTGCAGTTTCCGGAGATCTGTGAGCACTTCCGCGGCATTTTGATAGCGCCTCGCGCGATCCTTTTCAAGCAGCTTCCCAATAATGCGGTCGAGTTCGTGAGTCGCGCCGTTTACCATTTCCGAGAGGACCACACCAAAGGAGAAAAGGTCGGTCCGCGCATCCAATGGCTCTCCGCGCGCCTGCTCCGGCGACATATAGGCCACGGTGCCCATGGTGGAACCTGAGTGGGTCGGTCTTTCAGCGCCTGATATGTCCACCAGCTTCGCCAGCCCGAAATCCAGAACCTTGATCTGGAGCCGTCCGGTCACGAAGATGTTGCCGGGCTTGATGTCGCGATGAATGATCCCTTTCGCGTGGGCGGCCGCGAGTGCTTCCGCGATCTGGAGGGCAGTTTCGACGATTTCACCTTGAGTCAGACGCCTGGCTGCAATGTACTGCGAAAGTGTCGTCCCCTCCAGGAACTCCATAACGAAATAGTCCGGGCCAATATCGTAGAGGGTGCAGATGTTCGGATGATTAACCGCGGCGATTGCGCGGGCTTCGCCCTCGAAGCGCGAGCTGAACTGTTCGCGCAAACGCTTAAGGGCGACGATGCGGCCGAGACGGGTATCCCGTGCCTTATAGACTTCGCCCATACCGCCGCGGCCGATCAACTCAACAATTTCGAACGCGCCGACCTTCTGGCCGGGAGCTAAGGCAGGCGGCGCAGGTTGTGTGTGCCACGGGGGAGAACCTTCCAGGAAGGTGTCAGACTGAACATTTTCCAGGAGCGCCAACACTTCACCGCGAATGTCGCGATCATCGCAAGCCTGCCTCAGGAAGTCCGAACGCTGTTCTGGCGGATAACCGAGCGCTGCGTGGAAGAGATCCTCCACCTTGGTCCAGTTATCCACGGTTTAAGCCTTCGCTCCCAACTCGCGCCGAAGCCACGCGCGTACCAGTGTCCAATCGCGGATCACCGTGTTCGGATGGACTTGCAGAACCTCCGCGGTTTCCTCCACGCTCAGGCCGCCGAAATAGCGAAGTTCCACCACGCGCGCTTTGCGTGGATCCTTAATGGCGAGTCGCTCCAATGCCTCGTCAAGTGCGACGAGTTCCTCCGATTTCTCCGCCGGAAATGCCAGCCCTTCATCCAGCGGTAATATGCAGACCGCCCCGCCTCTCTTTTCACGGCCCGCGCGCCGGGCATAGTCGACCAGAATCTGGCGCATGAGGTGGGCCGCGATGCCGAAGAAGTGTGCGCGATCGCGCCAGTCCACTTGCGTCTGATTGATCAGCCGGAGGTAGGCTTCGTTCAACAGGGCGGTTGTTTGGAGGGTATGGCCCGGCCGCTCCCTGCGCATGTGCTTGCGTGCGATGCGCCTAAGCTCGTCTTCCACCTGGAGCGCCAACTCATTCAAACTCTCGCGATCGCCCTTGCCCCACTGGAGCAGCTTTTGAGTGATGTCTTGAGCGTTTGCTTCCTCCATTGCAACTCCGGGAACTGGCGAAGAAAACTCATCTCAGTATAAATAAATTCGCCGCCCATTGTGTCCCAGGCACTCGCGTGGCGCACGTAAGGGTGGAGATGAATTAAAGCCGCTTTCGAGCGGGAGGCAAACGAATGGATCCCATCCGAGTTCAACTACAAAATGTCTTGTCCGGCCCCATTACCGCCCGTATCCAGTTCGGCCTGGCTGGGGTGATGGTGAATAGAAGCCTGTTTCGGGACGTTTCGACTGCCGTGGCAGGCAATAGCACGCCAAATGGACGCTTGTTCCCGATTCGAGTTGTGGTCAATCCGGGTCTTCGCTCCAACCGCGCGTTCCGCAATGCCCTTACGGGAGTTGTGATATCCCCGGGAATCGACGCGCAATACGATGGCACGACGAACTCATTCATCTTTTCGAATCCGTGCCTCGCCACCCTGGATGCGCGCGCTCTTGCGGTCCACGAATCGGTCCATGCCGGCTTCGATTTGCATCGTGTGAAGATCACGGCCATTGATGACGAAGCCGCCGCCTATATTGCCCAGTGCTTATACCTGATTTACGCCGGCCATACCTTCGGTACCGGGATGACGCCGACGTTCACGGCAGCAGCGGCGGCCGCGGCGACTGTCGCCCGGGGCCTGCAGATTACATCCGGGCAGATCGCAGATTTAAGGGCCGCGCTTTGGAACGATCCGAACTACACGGAGATCCGAAAGAAAACCTATCAGTACACCCACGATGGATAAGGAAATCAAATATGACCCCCGCCCTGACGAAATCCACGCGATCACAATTCGATGATTTCTCCGGCCCGATGCCACTGTGCGGCTTCCCGTAATCTTTTCCTCGATCATTTTTTCAACGCCGTGCGGATAGCGTTCGGTCTCAGAACACTGCCGGTTTGGCAGACCCTTCAACGGCCATGTTGTCCATTTCCGGGGCAGCATCCTGCGGTTACTTATATCGATGCCAGAGGGCGTGTGCAGCGTGCTGAGGAGTAAGCCGCACATCGGGAAGCGGATAGCGGCACGGAGACTTTCGAAGGCCTGTCAAATCGCAAGCGTGACTCTAAAGAATAAGGAAATAGGAGCAGAACGTGATCATTCGAACGAGCAACATATCGGAACTGCAGGCGGCACTGGGTCCGATGTCGGCCCATTTCATCAGACAAGGACAGATCCTGTTGAAACAGCAAAATTCCGGTGTACCAATGACCAATTCAGAACTGCAACTGCACGTCCAGAGCCTCTTCGTACGTTTGGAAGAACTGGTGAGAGCCCTGGACATATTAACGAACGAGCTGATGCGTCAGTCCGCCGATCGGCGTCCGAGCCCTGCCTCCCAGCGGGGCGGATTGCCGGGGAGGACCTTCGCACCAGGCTTCGGAACATAAATCAGAGGAGGAACAGATGAGAGATATACGAGTCGAGGCGGGGCTTAGAGATGCTCACGCCCACATGCAGCAATTACGCAATATCGTGGTTACAACCGCGAATCGGGTTGGCTCAGTTGCACTGAGTAATCAGGAAGTGCTCCTCGCTATCCAAGAGATTCAAAATGTGCTGTCGCTGCTCGTTGCAACGCTCAATGTGATGAACGGTGGAAAAATCAATTCGGTGGTCAACCGGTTCTAATTGATTGTGGTTGACGTCGGGCAGGCTGAATGCCTGCCCCACCGTAGTTTTGTTGGTCGAACCGTGGCCTGTACGCTAATTCGGCTCTCGACAGCTTGCGCAATCGCTGCTGTGGTGTACTGCCTGTGCCATTTGAGGTAGGCTGTCCTGCTCGTCAGCCGGGCCCCGCTATCCGCATCATCAGACATCCTTGCGAGAGATACCGAGCTTGCGCATCATCGCATTCAAGGTTGTTCGGTGCAGTCCGAGGCGCGTGGCGGCCGTGGTAACCACTCCATTACTCTCACGAAGCACTCGAAGGATATGATCACGCTCCACTTGTTCCAGCGTGACACTGCTGTCGATTGCCATCGCAACCGTCCGTATCTCGGCCAAAGGAGCGCGAAGGTTGGGACCTCGGGAGAGGATGACCGCCCTCTCGATGAAATTTTCCAGTTCCCGAACATTGCCCGGCCAGTTCCAGCTCACCAGTGCCTGCATGGTCTCCGCGGGGATTTTGTCGATCTGCCGGCTCATTTTCGCGGCGTATTTCTTTGTGAAGTGACGGGCGAGGATCGGTATGTCCTCGGGGTGATCGCGCAGCGGAGGCGTCGTGATCGGGAAGACTTTCAGCCGGTAGTACAGATCGCTCCGGAAGAGTTTGTCACCCATCATCTGGGTGAGATTCCGATTCGTCGCCGCTACCAACCGGACGTCAATCGGGATCGTCTTCGTGCCGCCCAGCCTCTCGAACGCCTTCTCCTGCAGGGCCCGCAGTAACTTCGGCTGCAGATCCAGCGGAATATCGCCCACCTCATCCAGGAACAGAGTTCCCCGGTGAGCCATCTCAAAACGACCAATCTTTTGCGACAAGGCGCCCGTAAAGGCCCCTCTCTCGTACCCGAACAGCTCGCTTTCGAGCAGTCCCGTTGGAATCGCGGCACAGTTCAATGTCACGAAGGGCTGTTTCTTGCGAGGACTCAGCCGATGGATGGCGCGCGACACCAACTCCTTTCCGGTACCGGTTTCGCCCAGGATCAACACGGTCGCGTCCGTTGGTGCAACCACTTCCACCTGCCGCTGAACCCGCCGTAGCGCGGCGCTGGTGCCTACAATCTCCTCGAAATCTTCTTTGGACTCGACGACTTCGTCTTCAATACTCTCAAACCGATCCCGTTCCCGGAGGTCCTGGACAAACGTGATCCATCGAAAGGGAGACAGCTTTAAAACCGCGGTCGCAACCAGAACGGGCACGCGGGTCCCATCCTTGCGAAGGAGCTCTTTCTCATAGGGTGTGCAGGCGCCGAACCGCAAGCTTTCCTCGTGCGCCAGATCATCGAGTGCAGAGTATTCCGGCGGCGTGAGATCGGGCCAGAGCACACGGCTGGCGACCAGATCTTCGCGGCTGTAGCCCACCATATTGAGGAACGCATCATTTGCTTCAGGAACATCATCGAACTCGCCGGACACGATGCCTGCAATGGTCGACTCCGCCGGAATTGGACGGACGCGGGCGCGACTCCGCCGCAACTTCTCGTCGCGTTCATGACGCTCGCTGAAGTCGCGCACTACTCTCGCGAAGCCCTGTAGGTCCCCGGCTTCATCGCGCAGGGCTATCGTGATGACATTGGCCCAGAATTGTGTTCCGTCAATTCCTATATGCCAGCCTTCATTCCCGAAATGACCTTCGTTCGCGGAGCGATCCAGTTCCTGTTGCGCGGCATGCGCCCGAGGGTCCTCGTCGCCGGGATAGAGAAACGACACGTGCCGGCCCGTGGCCTCATCCACAGAATGTCCATATAAGCGCGTGGCTCCCGAATGCCAGGCGGCAATGCGCCCATCCCTGTCTAGCAAGAGCAGCGCACAATCTCGCAATAACGGGACCTCTCCGTTGCCGGCACCGGCGATGGGAATCGGTACGGATGGGTGAACTACGATAGCCCGAAACAACGATTCGAGCTGTCTCGGGCCATTTTCCAGGAGCCAGCCCGCTCCTCGCGCTATTTGGACTTCAGAGGACAAACCTTTCTCCTAACACACTGTGGTTGAAGTCGGGCAGGCTGAATGCCGGCCCCACGTTGGCTCGCAACTTGCGCCATAAAATTGGCCCAGGCGTTTTCGCCTGCGCACGATCGATGACGACAGACCCCCATTACACCCGATCCTATTGGCGAGAGAAGAGGATGTTTTTCTGAATGTGACGGGGGTGCGCTGAGACGCTCACATACGGCACCCCCAGGAACGAGCGTGTGGTCACGGTGTCAATCTCAAGCGAATTGCATTTTTGAAGCGTCGTGTTGGCGATGAGGCGACTCAGTGCTGCGTGGATCATTTTTCCCCGGTCGAATCCGAAGGCGGTGGTCGTGAGCACGGTGGCCATATAGAAGAATGTCCATCCTTCGGTCGCCAGCTCCTTTTCGAGTTCGTACGAGGTGAGATTATGCTTGACCGACATCCAGGCATTTGGACATGGGTCGTCTTCGAGTTGAAAGCATGACGGGCGTAGTGTGTCCTTCGCCATCAGAATGGTTCCGGGGGTGATCATCGTGTCTTTCCTTTCCTTGCTGCCTTGTTTTGGGCTCAAGCGATAGGTGGTGGCGATCGGCCCGTCCTGGGGGACAGGCCTTCCGCCGTCGGGCAGGCTGAATGCCTGGCTGAATGCCTGCCTCACCTTGGCTCGCAACCTGTTGAGCCATGAAGATTGCGCAGGCGTTTTCGCCTGCGCACTGCTATACGCTGGATCCCGGTTGCTACTGGTGGCTCGCCAAAGCACGCGATGCGACAGGCCTGCCAATCTCTGTGCCAATCACCTCGCCCGAGATCACCAATTCCACGCGCCGATTCTGCTGCCGGCCCTCCGCGGTGTCATTGGAAGCAACGGGCTGGGTCTTGCCGAATCCCTTCGTCGTTACCGAAT